>OGCY01000027.1_pt1 | contig 93886 bp, 91 predicted proteins | sample 1570311 | NCBI WGS metagenome assembly OGCY01 (sample SAMEA2582165, study PRJEB24529) | metagenome | biome: Human gut stool | place: China | collected 2011
TCTGCCAGCGGATCCATAAACTTTCCGAAATTCGTTACAAGATTGTACTTTCTTGCAATCTTTCCGTCCAGCATATCCGTAAGACTTGCCGCAATAAAAATCACTGCCGCAATAATTTTATCATAACCGTGAAACCAGTCTGTATACAAAAACAGAATAAAAAACGGAATCATCACCGTTCTTAAAATCGTCAGTTTATTCGGTAAATTCATTTTCATACCATACTCCATTCCGCAGGCATTTTAATGCCGCATTTCTAGTCCTCAACAAGGCTTCCTATCAAATCATACTCCATTGCGCCTGTAATTTCAACGCGGACAATCGCACCGGACATCAAATTTGCCGTGGTGTTTACAAAAACAAACCCGTCAACATTCGGCGCATCCTTATAAGAACGTCCGACATACGCTTCATCATCGGAAATTTTTCCTTCAATCATGACTTCAATCGTCTTTCCGACCATATCCGCTGATTTATCCAGTGAAACCTCCTGCTGTAACTCCATGACTTCATCGCGCCACTGTTCTTTGACTTCTTCATCAATCTGATTATCCATTTCTGCTGCCGGTGTGCCTTCTTCCGGTGAATATGTAAAGACGCCCAGACGGTCAAATTCCATGCTGTCCACAAATTCCATCATCTGCTCATGGTCTTGCTTCGTTTCTCCCGGAAAGCCCGTAATCAACGTTGTACGAAGGGCAATATCCGGAATTTCCTTACGAAGCTTTGTGATAATGTCAATTAATTCCTGTCTGCTCGTTCTTCTGCCCATGCGCTTTAAAATGGCATCGCTGGCATGCTGAATCGGCATATCCAGATAGTGACAGACCTTCGGCTCATTTTTAATTGCCTGAATCAGCTCATCATTGATTTCTTCCGGATAGCAGTATAAAATGCGTATCCATTTTAAATCTTCAATCTGTCCCAGCTTATGAAGCAGCTCCGGTAGTGCCTTTTTTCCATATATATCCGTACCGTAAACGGTCGTTTCCTGCGCCACCAGAATCAGTTCCTTTGCGCCGTTTGCCACAAGGGCTTCTGCCTGCTCCACCAGATAATCCATTGGGTAGCTTCTGTAATTTCCGCGGATTTTTGGAATAATGCAGTAGGTACAGTGCTTGTCGCACCCTTCCGCAATCTTTAAATATTCATAATACCCGCCGGTCGTTACCACTCTCTTAGAGCGTACAAGCGGCAGTCGGTCGGTATCTTCAATCGAATTATACGTTCTTCCGTCTAAAACGGCTTCAATAACATCTGCAATTTTATCATAGGAAGATGTTCCGATAAATGCATCGACTTCCGGGATTTCTTTTGTGATTTCGTCCTGATAGCGGTGTGCAAGACAGCCTGTAACAATCAGAATTTTACACTTGCCGTCTTTTTTGTGTTCTGCCATTTCCAGAATCGTGTTAATACTTTCCTGCTTTGCATCGTGGATAAAACAACAGGTATTGACCGCAATGACTTCCGCTTCCATTTCATCATCTGTAAAGGTAAATCCTCTGTCATTTAAGATTCCAAGCATATTTTCCGTGTCAACCAGATTTTTATCACAGCCGAGTGAAACAAACATTACTTTCATTCATTCATCTCCATTATCTTTACACAAATACAAGGGAAGGCGGTCTTTGACCAGTCTTCCCTTTATTGTCTGTTTATTTTTGCAATTCATTATATTCTGCCGTATTACTGCACTGTACATACTTTTGTGATTGCTGTGCAGACGTTTTCATAGGTCTGTGACAGTCCCTTAAAATCTTCCGGTATGCCCTCCATGCTTCTGCCTCTTAAAATCTCCACCATGGGAACAATCATTTTGCTCATGGAATCAATGCTTAAATTGGCGCATAAGCCTTTCAGCGCGTGTGCCGCCTCAAATGCATCATCTACACTGCCGTTTTGCACCGCCTGTTTTAACCGGCTCATCAATGTATCTTCTACAAATGAATTTAAAAATTCAAAATACATTTCTTCATCGTCCAAAAAACGTTTTAACGCCGTATCTACATTAATCCCGGCTTCTGTCAATACCGTTCTTGCAGTATCCTTCATATGTCGTCCCCTTTTGATTTTGCAATCATCAATCAATGCCTTAATACAAATATACCGTATTACTTTTTGATTTTAACATATCCATGTCTTAAAGACAACACTCTTTTACTCCTGCTTTTTTTGGTTCTCCTGTCCCGTTCCGATGCTGTTTTTTTCGTCCTCGATTTCATTTTCCATTTCCTGAACTTTATTGTCCTGCGCAAGGGCAACCATGATTCTGCGGACATCTTCCGGCTTAAACATCCCGATTGCTCTCGCTAAATCGGCTTTGTTATTCCGATTGACCTTTAACGTGCCGCCGCCCGCAAGCGGAATACTAAGGACATTGCTTTCATCACTCATATCACCCAGGCACAAAGCGGCGTGTTCATCGTCACAGACAAAAACTGTACCCTTATATGCAATCACACCGCTTTCATCTGCCAGTTCCCAATACGGTGCGTGCTTTTGTCCGTCAAATTTATCAAATGGCGTATGTACGGCTGTTTCCTTTGTACGCTCTGTCGTTGTAACATCTTCTGTCTGGCTGTCCGGCTGATTTTTCACTTTGTCGTGTGTTTTTTCCAAGAAATCCGCCAGTGAATTCATCTGCATATAACCATGCCAGTTCTTTGCCTCCATCTGTTCCTGTGCCGTACTCTTTACAATCTGTGTAAAATCCATTTTATCATGAAGATTATCCATGCCGAAACAAAGCTTTTCCGTTGCTGCCAGAAACAGTCCGTCTGCATTCTGTACAAGCTTTTGTTTTGCCGCATAAGCCGAATATGCCGCCATTTGAACATATGTGGCATTAGACGGGTCTACCTTGTTTAAGGAAACTTCTTCTTCTGTTACATTGCCATCACTATCCCACGTTTTCACAAGATATTTCGGGTCTTTTGGATTAAAATCCGCCGGTTTGTAAACTGTCAGGCTTCCGCCGCCTGCCAGTGATGTGGACATCACAGCCTCATTTCCCTGCGTATCGTCAAACCAGTGCAGAGTGCAGTGAGTTACTCGTCCACTCACATCATCATACTGTCCTGCCTGCTTGTTTTTCCGGTTCATAATCGTCTGTGTCAGTCCGATTCCCGTTCCTGCTATATTGATTCCAATTCCCATTTTTTTATATCCTCCTCATGTTCTTTCTGCTCGTTATCCAGTTCCTTTTGTTCTTCTTTTTCAAGCCGCTTCTTAAGCTCCTGTTCCTGCTCTTTTTTCACATCATCAATCGTATCGTCTAAATTTTTTACAAGCTTGTCCCATTCCTCCACGCTCATCTGCGTTGCCCCTGTTGCAAATTTAGGCGGACCGTTTTTGATTCTGTTCTTTACGTATGCTGCAAATTCTTCAAGCGCCTCATGCCAGTCTTTGTCTGACTGCTGCTCTTTGCCATTCTTTTGTACGCAGGCTTTTGCCGCCTGTTCTATGAGATTGCCGGTTTCTTCGTCAATTTTATCCAAATCAACAGAATATGCCTTTACTGTCCCATCATCAAACTTCTGTTCGACATATACTGTTTTGCCGTCATCCGACTGCTTTGCCTTTAACACATACCCTTCTGCCAGATGTTTTTCAACATAATCCGCATCTTCTGCCATAAGATTTTTCACTTCACAGGCTGACACCGCTTTGGATAGAACACCTTCCGCCACCACTTCCTTTGCCCGCAGTCCACCCATGCTGCCAAGCTTTGCAATACCCGATGCCTGCGCTCCGTCTGTGGCTGTCATACTCGTTTCATCCGTATCATCGCTGCGGTATTTTTCATCATAACTTTTCTGCAATTCATAAGCAAAGCCATCCTGCTGCTTTCCTTTTACTTTCTTTCCGCTTTGTGCCGCATTTTCATAAAACCGGCTGCCAATCCTACTGACTTCCATTTGTTCCTCCGTTCTAAAATTTCTGTCAAATCCTGTCTACTTTTCCAAAAATTCTTTCAGCGCCTGCCTGCCGCGTTTTAAATTGGTCTTCACCGTATTTTCGGGCATTTCCAGACTCTGTGCAATTTCTTTAATCGAATAATCCTCATAATAAAACAAATACAGGCAGTTTCTGTATTTTTCCGGCAGCTGTAATACCGCCCACATCATATCATCCTGTATTTCCGTAAAATTTTTACAGCTTCCTCTCTGTGCTTCGCTGACATCTTCCATGCTGACACTCGTTCTGTGCCATTTGCTTTTTAACAAATCCCTGCACAGATTAACTGTCACACGGACAATCCATGCCCGCTCATGCTCCATACTCTGATAACGCATATCATGCCGGATAATCTTTAAAAATACTTCCTGTGTAATGTCCTCCGCATCTGCATGGTTTTTCACCTGTGAAAATGCTACTCTGTATATCAGCTGATAATAGTCCCGGAATATCTGCTCCAGTCTTTCTTTTGTTTCTCCCATTCTCTTTTCAGACACCCGTGTATCTTATACCTCCCGTCACTCATAATACGATTATAAAACCTGAAAAGTTTCAATTTTAAAAACTTTTTTATTTTCCCATTACTGATATTATCGGATGTTGTGTCATAATTCATGAACCCCCGATGATTTTACACTTCAGCCTGCCGGCAATTCCGGCATAAAAACTGTCCGCGGCGTTATCTGTGCTTATAAATAAGAAGCATTTCTGCACACATTTTCTAAATAAAGTATTGCAAATCTTTGTCCGAGGAAATAAAATAAAATTCTGACGAAGTCAAATAACTATGGTTCTCTGTTTTTTAGCGAGGGCAGAAAACCTGACGTCGGGTGAAAAATTGCAGAGAAATGTCTGCGGAATGGGGATTATTATGAACGGCGAAGAACGCAGAGAAAAACTTGTTGAACTTCTTAAAAATACAGAATCACCGCTCTCCGGCACACGGCTTTCACGCTTACTGCACGTAAGCCGTCAGGTCATTGTCAATGACATTGCCCTGTTAAGAGCGGCAAATGTTGATATTCTTTCAACGAACAGAGGGTATCTGCTTTCCGCACCGGTTTCTTCAACGCGCATTTTTAAGGTCTGCCATGCCACGGAGGATTTTGAACGTGAAATGCAGGCCATTATTGATGCAGGCGGCAAAATACAGGACATTATCATTGAACATCCTGTATACGGCAGAATTTCCGCACCGCTTGAAATATATTCCAGAAATGATATTGTAAAATTCAAAGAAAAAATGCAGAGCGGTAACGCTGTGCCGCTCTGCGATATTACCTCTGGTGTACATTACCACACCATACTGGCTTATTCTGATGAAATTTTAGATGATGTTGCCGCTGCTTTAAAAAGCAATGGTTTTCTGCTTTCCAAATAGAACATTCTGCCAGGATTGGAATTCATTTAGAGCTTAAAGCTTTCCGGCAGCAAATCTTTTATCGTATAACTTTCAATGCCGTCTTTATCTGCCAGCAGAATCTGACCATTTTCTGTCATAAACTCTGCCAGTACCTGTCTGCAGATGCCGCATGGCGGCGTTTTCTGATGGGACGATGATACGATGGCAATCCGCTCAATCTGCGTATACCCTTCCGATACCGCTTTAAAAACTGCCGTACGCTCCGCACAGTTGGTTGCACCGTACGAAGCATTTTCAATATTACAGCCCGTAAAAATTTTTCCTTCTTTGGTGAGCAGTGCCGCACCCACGCGGAAGTGGGAATATGGCGCATACGCATGCTTCATTGCCGCATATGCTTCTTCTACCAGCTTCTGATTCATTTCATCACTACTGCAATCCATTTTTCTCTCCTGTCTTTTTTTAAGCTCACAAACCGCATTGTATTCCGTTATTCAGCCTTACTCCACCGTAACATTTTGTGTCGTTTCAACCTGACAGATATAGGTCTTTCCCTGATTTAACACAATTTCTGTTCCGTCTTCATAATAATATTTTGTCGGACCGCTGATTTCGGAATCCTTTTTCCACGTTACCTGTACAACTTTTCCATTGGTGATAAACAGTCCTGCACCGGTTCCGTCCACTTTATAATTCGGTGTTCCGTTTTCATAATAGTCCGGTTCAACATATTTGACGAGAATGTTTTTATAAGAAAGCTGCTCTCCGGTTTCCGCATCAATCTGTGCATCATCAAACTGGAACCTTAAATATTCCCCGGTGCTTTCATCATATTCAAACCACGGCTTATTGTACGGATACCCCGGATAAAAGGTATTACACGTTTCACCGCCTGCAATCTGTATCTGTTTGTCATCCTCTTCATTAAAACTAAACGGTTTTACAAAATTCTGCGGATAAACTGTATCATACCCTTTCTTTGCCACACTGTCCACAATACCATTCCATGAAGTATAAGCATTGTGCGGTGCTACACGGTCAGCGGTTCTGTAAAAAGAACAGTATGCCATGCCGTCTAATGCGTGAAAGGACTGCTGTGCCAGATAATCCGCCGCATATTCCGAATAGCCGAAATGTACATAGTTGGCTTCAAATTCTTTTGCAAATAACAGATAATAGGTACGGCAGCTTCTGACAGGTCCGATCTTTTCCAACTCCGTCTGATTTTCAAAAAAACAGCACAATCTTGTAATGCCGCCTTCCACAAGTGACTCAAACACAATATCTGCTTTGCTGATATTCGACTGCGGCATCGCCTGCTTGATATTACTGTACATCACTGCCACAGCCTTCTGCTGTGCCAGTTCGCTGCTTTCCCACTTTCCGCTGATCACACTCTGCGCCTGTCCCGCATGTGGATTTTTCACTTCCTGCGTGGTCTGTTCCTGAACAGTCTGGGCCGTACTGTCATTTACCGCTTCCGGACTGCCTTTTTTACGTGTCATCCCATAAATACCCGCCGCAATTCCTGCTGCTGCAAGCACACAGACAACCACAATAATAATACTTTTTTTCTTTTTCATAAATCCTCATTTCCCGGACGGCTTTTAATATCATTTTAAACTGCCTGCTTCCGTCCATAACCGGACAGTTTCCGTAAATTACTGTAAATTATCTTGTAATACCTAAAAGTTCCAGCACTTCACGCTGTTTGGCTTCCATAACCTTTGCTTCGTCTTCTTCCATATGGTCATAGCCGAACAGATGCATCATGCTGTGTGCTGTTAAGAATGCCAGTTCGCGTTCCTTGGAATGACCGTATTTTTCTGCCTGTTCTTCAACTTTTTCTACTGAAATGACAATGTCACCCAGCATCAGTTCTCCCGTATCCGGGTTAAAATAATCCTCCGGAAACTGATCCATAACATCTTCCAGCGCATCAAAATCCGCCGGCGTTTCATATTCAATCATCGGAAATGATAACACATCCGTTGCGCGGTCGATTCCGCGGTATTCGCGGTTGATTTCATGAATTGCAGCATTGTCCGTGAGTGTTACATTCACTTCCGCTTCATATGGACACTTTTCATAATCCATCGCCTTTTCAACAACCTGTCTGATAATGGTTTCATAGTCTAAATCCAGTTTTTTTTCGGTTTCATATTCAATGTTTATTGTCATTTTTCTCTCCATTCCGTGTGCGTGCCTGCTTGCTGCGGGTCTGTTTTTTTGCCATACGGCTTTCATACTCCTCATACGCTTTGACAATCTTTTGTACAAGCGGATGACGGACAACGTCCTGGCTGGTCAGCTTGACCATGCCGATTTCATCAACTTGTGACAAAACCTTCATTGCCACATCAAGTCCCGATGTTGTATCCTTTGGCAAATCCTTCTGTGTTAAATCGCCGGTAATCACGACCTTTGAACCAAATCCGATACGTGTCAGGAACATTTTCATCTGCGCCGGTGTTGTATTCTGTGCTTCATCAAGAATGATATAGGCATTGTCCAAGGTACGTCCTCTCATATAAGCAAGCGGCGCAACTTCAATCAGTCCTTTTTCCATATTAGCTGTAAAACTCTCCGCACCCATAATCTGATACAGCGCATCGTATAACGGCCGCAGATACGGATCTACCTTGCTCTGTAAATCGCCCGGAAGAAAGCCCAGCTTTTCTCCTGCTTCAATTGCCGGACGGGTCAGAATAATCCGTCCGACTTCATTATTTTTAAATGCAGTAATTGCCATCGCCATTGCAAGATAGGTCTTTCCCGTTCCCGCAGGCCCTAAGCCGAATACAATCATTTTATCACGGATTTCATCAACATATGTCTTTTGTCCGAGGGTTTTCGGCTTAATCGGCTTACCTGTAATCGTCCGGCAGATAATGTCCGTATCAATTTCCAAAATGGCATCTTCTTTTTCTTCAAAAGCCAAAGACAGTGCATAATCCACATTCTGCTCTGTAATCTGATTGCCCCTTCTAGCCAGTTCTATCAGATTGTTTAACACACCTGCCGCCTTTTTTACGGCACCTTCTGCACCGATTACCTTTACATCGGAATCCCGTGCAATAATCGTTACTTTTAATGTTCTTTCAATCTTTTTAGCATATTCATCTAACTGTCCAAATACGGCACTGCTGTACTGTGCCGGTAATTCAATCAACGATTCTTTCACACTCATTGTACTGCTTTCGTTTCCTCATTTCCTTCAATTTCAGGCATTGTAACCACCGCATAACCGACTGCCGGCATATCCGCCGTAATCGTGCCTGCCATTACATAGTCTGCCCCGCTGTCATTTATTGTAACACCATTATGCAGGATTTGCACTTTATTTTCAATCAAATCAAGTAAATATATTTTCAATTTCTGATTTAGTACATCTTCGGCTTCCTCCTGCGTATAGCGGCTTTCTTTTATATCATATTCCAGGTACTGCTTTCTGCCGGTACGAAGCGGCAGATAAAAACTGTCCGTAAGCTTTAATACTCTGCTGTCCGTCACAATGTCCGCCTGCTTCAACGAAGACCATGAAACACCTGCTTCAATCTCCCTGTCTGCAATGCCAAACAGCCACCTTGTCTTTTTTCTGCCGGTGTATTCCTTATATTCATACAGATACGGCAGATGTTCCTCATAAGGAATGTCCACACGTACAAAAATATCCGCATCGGCACTTACCGGCCGCTGATTCACAACTTCTTTGGCATCATTGTATACATCAACAATACCTGACACCAGAATCTGCCCTTTTTCAACTTCATCTCCCGGTTTGACCTTGGGTGTTCCTGCCCGTGTAATCATCGATGTCACCACACCGGAACAGGTTGCCACGATATCTCTTGGCGTGCTGTCTGTCTGTATATCTTCTTTGATTCCGTCATTTTCCTTAATATGGACGATCAGCCGTGTGCCGCTGATTTCAGCCGATACCCACGTAATATCGGGATAATCATTTCTAAGTGCCGTTTCAATACTGTCACAATCCACTGACCGTATCTGCATCCCTGAATAAACACCCTGTCCCGCAAGATATTTGCAAAGACTGCTGTGGGTATATCTGTAATTACCCGTAAATGAAATATCCCAGACATACAGGCTGCAGCTGTATAAAATAATACATGCCGCGGCAATGCCGATAAAAAAAGAAGAATGCCTACGGTACCGGAACAGTAAAAAACGGATTCCGTGCCGTTTGCTAATCCGCACCGTTGTCTTTGTCTTCCGGCAGATGTCCTTTAGCTGAAAAAAATCCTCTCTCGTAATATTCGCGGTAAATCCCTGCTCCGTTTCCGAAATTTTCCAAAAACCGATATTTTTATGACGGCACATATTTAAAAACCGCTCTATGGAATCTGTCATTACTGTCACTGTTATGTATGCAGACATTATTTTTTGCTGTTTCCACATATCACCGGCATGCCCCTCTTTTATACTTCAATGCTGATAATCCTGCCCCTGACGGCGATTTCTTCTTCATCATAATAAAGAATTTCCAGCCGTTCCCCTTTAATGGATAAAAATCCTTTTTTGGTTAAAAGTTTTACGGTATTACAGTCATATTCTGCAATGGATTTGAAATTTTCCACATAAACTTCACAATTGCCGACTGCCGTAACCACCGGCATACCGAGTGCCGCATCTTTGGTTACGTCCAATGCCTCCACAATAGTTTCTTTTCTGCGCATACGTCCGCTAAAGACACCTTTCAATCCATTTATATATTGTATGTTACAGCAGAAACTTTATGCCTTTTATTTAATCAAAATGTCCGATGCCAGGCGCACCACGAAAAAGCCGGTGCAGGATTGCTCCCACACCGGCTGATAAATTAATTAAACTCTAATTAGTTGAACTTACGTTTTCTAGCAGCTTCAGACTTCTTCTTACGTCTAACGCTTGGCTTTTCGTAATGTTCTCTTTTACGAATTTCCTGCTGAATGCCAGCCTTTGCACAGTTTCTCTTGAATCTGCGTAATGCGCTATCTAAAGACTCGTTTTCTTTAACGATGACATTTGACATATCTTTTCCTAACCACCCTTCTGTTGCAAATTGTGCACAACAATACATAAATAGGGTATTAATTAATTGCACAAAAAATATTATACCATAGATTTTCTATTCGTCAACCTTTTACGGTAAATTTTTGCAGATATTTTTATAACTGCTGTTCCAGAACCTGCGGCGCCTTTGCAAGCAGTTCGTCAATGCCCGCCGGATTCTTACCGCCTGCCTGTGCCATATTCGGACGGCCGCCGCCGCCACCGCCTACGCAGGAAGCAACCGCTTTAATCAGATTACCGGCATGAGCGCCCTTTCCGATTACATCATCGGTTGCCATGGCAATCATATTGACCTTATCTGCGCTCTGTGCACTGACAATCAGTACAACGCCTGAACCAATCTGTGACTTTAATTTATCACCAAGATTTCTGAGTTCATTCATATCAACATTGTCAACCTTTGTTGCAAGGAACTTCACGCCCTTTACTTCGGTAATGTCTTTTGTTACATCCCCTAAAGCGTTGTTTGCAAGTTCAGCCTTTAACTTTTCATTCTCGCTCATTAATGTCTTGATTTCATCATTCATGGAATGAATCTTCTTAACAAGCTGTACCGGTTCTGCCTTAGCTGCTTTTGCGGCTTCTTTTAAGGTTTCTTCAAGCTGTGCGTAATACTTTAATACACCGTTGCCTGTGAGTGCTTCGATTCTTCTTGTACCTGCAGCAACACCGGATTCTGAAATAATTTTGAACAGTCCGATATTTGATGTATTGGCTACGTGTGTACCACCACAGAACTCTTTTGAAAATTCACCAATGCAGACAACACGTACCGTTTCACCGTACTTTTCACCAAACAGCGCTGTTGCGCCTGTCTTTTTGGCTTCATCAATCGTCATGACCTGTGTCACAACAGGAATGGCTTCTGCAATCTTTTCATTGACAATCTTTTCAACCTTTTCAAGTTCCTCGGCTGTCATGCTCTGGAAATGTGCAAAGTCGAATCTTAATCTATCAGGGTCTACATAAGAACCGGACTGCTGTACGTGGCTTCCGAGTACTTCCTTTAATGCTCCCTGAAGCAGATGTGTTGCACTGTGATTCTTGCATGAATCGGCTCTCTTTGCGGCATTTACAGAAAGTGTTACTTTATCACCTTTCTTTAACATACCCTTTGTCATCACACCGACATGTCCAATCTTGCCGCCCTTTAACTTAATGGTTGTTTCTACGTCAAATTCACCTTCCGGTCCTGTAATTACACCGCAGTCGCCTTCCTGACCACCCATGGTTGCATAGAACACGGATTCATCAACGATAACGGTTCCCTTATCGCCTTCTGAAAGTGCTTCTGTAATCTCTGATTCCGTTGTCAGTACGGTAATCTCTGATTCATTCACCAGCTTATCATAACCGACAAACTTACTTGTAACTGCCGGGTCGATTTCATCATAAACGGTTGCATCCGCACCCATGTAATTTGTGGTCTTTCTTGCCTTACGTGCCTTTTCCCGCTGTTCATTCATCGCTGCCGTAAAGCCTTCTTCATCAATTGTAATATTCTTTTCTTCAAGGATTTCCTTTGTTAAATCCATTGGGAAACCGTATGTGTCATACAGCTTAAATGCATCTGCGCCGCCGAGTACCTTTTTACCGCTCTTTTCAAGCTCCTGTTCCATATCGGCAAGAATACTTAAGCCCTGATCAATGGTCTTATTAAACTTATCTTCTTCTTCTGCGATAACTTTAATAATGAAATCCCTCTTTTCATCCAATTCAGGATATCCGTCCTTAGAACCTTCAATAACCGTTTCACAAAGCTTCGATAAGAACTTGCCTTCAATGCCAAGCAGTCTTCCGTGTCTTGCGGCACGTCTTAACAGTCTTCTAAGCACATAACCTCTGCCTTCGTTAGACGGCATAATTCCGTCGCTTACCATAAATGTAACGGAACGGATATGGTCTGTGATAACACGAATCGATACGTCCTGCTTTTCATCTTCGCGATACTTCACACCGGCCATTTCACAGACCTTGTTGCGCAGTGCCTGTAAAGTGTCCACATCGAAAATAGAATCAACATCCTGAACAACAACCGCAAGTCTTTCAAGACCCATACCGGTATCGATATTTTTCTGCTCCAGTTCTGAATAATTGCCCTTGCCGTCATTGTTAAACTGTGAAAATACGTTATTCCATACTTCCATGTAACGGTCGCAGTCACAGCCTACCGTACAGCCCGGCTTGCCGCAGCCGTACTTTTCTCCGCGGTCATAATAAATTTCCGAACATGGTCCGCAAGGTCCTGCGCCGTGTTCCCAGAAATTGTCTTCCTTGCCAAAACGGAAAATACGTTCCGGTGCAATACCGATTTCTTTATTCCAGATATCAAAGGCTTCATCGTCATCTAAATAAATAGACGGATACAGTCTGTCCTTATCCAGTCCTACAACTTCTGTTAAAAATTCCCATGACCAGTGAATTGCCTCTCTCTTAAAATAATCACCAAAAGAAAAGTTACCGAGCATTTCAAAGAATGTACCATGTCTTGCTGTCTTTCCTACGTTTTCGATATCTCCGGTTCTGATACACTTCTGACAGGTTGTCACCCTTCTTCTCGGTGGAATCTCCTGTCCTGTGAAATATGGCTTTAACGGCGCCATACCGGAATTAATAATCAATAAACTGTTGTCATTGTGTGGAACAAGTGAAAAGCTTTTCATCTTTAAATGACCCTTGCTCTCGAAAAAGTCAAGAAACATTCTTCTTAACTCGTTAACACCTCTGTACTGCACTTCTTTATCCTCCTAGATTTCCTTGTTTTTTGCCTCTTTTTTTGCGTCTGAACGTGTACGGAGCTTTCCTCCGATAACTACACCGCCTGCCAGCAATAACAGCATAATAATAAACTTCACTGCTTCGTAAATAACTTCACCTGCTAATCCTGTCATACCTGTACCTCCCTATCCAAACTGATATTATATTTTATCATATTTTTATTGTATTCTCAACCCATTTGATGCAAACAAATAACGGTACTTAAATTTTCCAGACACCATTTTCTATAAAATAACCTGCCTGACACTCTGCACCTTTGATAATAGATGCATCATAACCTATCATTTTAAGCAGCTTAATCGCGTTTCTTGTCGTCGCCGGTCCTTTAAACAGCTTAAAATTAAAGGAAACATCGCTGTCCGTGACTTCTTCCTGAAAATGATAATTATCATAACAGCCGCTTAAAATCGCGGTCAGTTCAATATCATGCGTTGCCGCAAAACACAATACATTCTTATCCTTTAAATATTTTAAAATCTCAGAAGATGCCGCGATACGCTCTACCGTATTGGTTCCGCGCAGCACCTCATCGACAAAGCAAAGCACCGGGCAGCCCGTCTGCTCTGCGGCGGTAAGAATCCTTTTAAGTGCTTTAATCTCCACAATATAGTAGCTGTTTTTGCCGCCTAAATCGTCCTTTAAAGACATTGAAGAATAAATTCTGAAATACGGTGCCTGATAATTTTTTGACACACTCGTAAAAATGGTCTGTGACAGCACCGCATTGACGGCTATCGTCCGTAAAAATGTGGATTTACCGGAAGCGTTGGAGCCTGTCAGCAGTACATTTTTTTCTGTATGCATGGAATTGGCAACCGGCTTTTCAATTAATGGGTGATACCCTTCCTCAATCACAAGCTTTCTTCTGCTGCCGGTTAAAAGCTGCGGCTTCGACCAGTACGGAAGCATCTGTCTGTATGATGCCACCGAAATGCAGGCTTCTAACAGCCCTAACGTATCAAACAGTTCATAGACCTCTGCCTGACAGTTTCCGATATGGCGTACCATGCTGTTAAATTTCATTAAATCCACATGGGTAAGCATACGCATATACTCCATTGCCATTTCAGACAGCGAGCCGTTGACATTACCGGATTCCAGCAGCCACGCATTTTTTGTGACCGACTGGAATTTTTTGCAGAGTTCCTCCAGCTTTTTGTTATATTCTTCCAGCCCTGCGTTTTTTTGCTGTGCAATCGCCTGTGCCGCCGCTGTCATGCGTACAATCTGCGCAATGCAGACAAAGTAATGTTCAACCTTTGCCTTCATTTTATAATATGTCAGAATCGAAAATGTAACCGCCGCCACAATCAGTCCGATTCCGATAACCGGATTTACCGCAAAGCAGACCACAAAAGCTGCCGCCAACGCAATGAGCGCCGCAATATGCACACCGTTGCCGCCGGGTTCCATGCCAACCATCAGGCCGATATAGTCGCTAAGTGATAAATATTTCACAAAGCCAAGCTTTACAAATTCCTGCTGTAATGCAATCCGCTCTTTCTCATGTGCTGCAAAATACTCTGCCAGACTGTCAATTTCACGAAGCCTGTCCGGACTTTCCGCTGGTGTCCGCAAAAGCCTGTACAGATACTCTTGTCCTGCCGAAGAATTGGCAATATTCATCTGCTTAAAAATGTCGTCCATATTCAGGTCATTCCATGTAATATCGTCAATGCCTTCCCCGGACTGCTCTACACACTCTCTGTAATAATGTGTCAGGCGCTCATATTCATCTTCCCCGTATCTGCGCCCTGACGGTTTCCCAAAGCTGCTTTTAAGCTGCTTTAAAACCTTTGCCCGGTGTTTTCTTTTACCGTCCGCGGAAACATAAACCGCAATCACGAGAAAACATACAATCAACCAGAACGGTGTGCTGTTTAAAAATGTCATACTCTGTCTTTCTTTCCTCCGCTTTTCGTTTTATGCTTCACATGCTGCTGCCGTATCCAGCGCCAGTGTCATCATCTCCTGAAATGAATTCTGCCGCTGCATTGCCGTCAGGCTTTCATGACGGTACAAATGGTCACTGATTGTCAGCAGGCAGAGTGCTTTTTTACCGCATCTTGCCGCATTCATATACAGTGCCGCTGCCTCCATGTCCACTGCCAGTACGTTCATCTTCTTCCAGCGGTCATTGACACTGTTGTCTTCATTATAAAAAATGTCCGAAGACACAATATTTCCAACCTTTAAGGAAAGATTTTTTTCTTGTGCAATGCGGTCTGTAATCTTTAACAGACCAAAATCCGCTGTCGGTGCAAATGTACCCGGCAGCCCATACTGGGAAGCATAATTAGAATCCGTACAGGTACCGATTGCCGCAACAATGTCCATCAATGCAATATCATCGGAGAGCGCCCCGGCAGAACCGATACGGATAATCCGCTCTACATCGTATTTTGTATACAATTCATAGCTGTAAATGCCCATGGACGGCATTCCCATACCGCTTCCCATGACAGAAACTTTCCTGCCTTGATACTTTCCAGTATAGCCATACATATTGCGCACTTCGTTAAACTGCTGTACCTCTGTGAGAAAATTCTCTGCAATATACTTTGCACGCAACGGATCTCCCGGCATCAGCACCGTCTTTGCAATCTGTCCCTTTTCTGCCTGATTATGTGGTGTTGCCATATGCTCTCTCCTTTCTGCCGTACAGTCCGTTCTTTATTTACCCGGATACTTAATCACTGCATCCACATCGTAATCTTTTAAACGTTCTCTGCCCTTTAAGCCTTCCAGCTCCATAAGAAATACAACCTTTACAACCTCACCGCCCAGACGCTCAATCATATGAATGGCAGCTTCTGTCGTTCCGCCGGTTGCAATTAAATCATCGACAATAACAACCTTCTGACCCGGCTGAATGGCATCCTTATGTATTTCAATTGTTGCCGTACCATATTCAAGGGCATATTCTTCTGAAATGGTTTCGCACGGAAGCTTTCCCTTTTTTCTGACCGGTACAAAGCCCGTATGATTATTGTAAGCAATTGGCACACCAAAGATAAAACCTCTGGATTCCGGTCCGACTACCACATCAAAATCTACGTCTTTTAATAAATTCTGTATGCCGTCAATTGCAAGCTTTAATCCTTCCGGATCCTGAATCACGCTTGTAATATCTCTGAAAATAATTCCCTTTTCCGGGAAATCCGGAATACTGCGTACATAATCTTCTACTTTTTTCATGTTGTTCTCCATTCCGCCGCATTGCAGCATATATTTCTTGAATTCGTTTTTTCAATACAGAAGTGTTATACCACGGCATATCAGATAATGCCGTGATACAACACTCTTTCATTAGTATACCACAGTTTTTTTACATTATAAAGCATTTTTGCATACAGCCTGATTTATACAATCAGGCAGACCAGTCCCGAATTTTCATTCATGACTTTTTCCAATGTAGAAGAAATCTTTTCCATGCTTTCCGGTGTCATGTTGTGTGTTTTTTCATAAATGCCGTCTTCTACAATCTGTTCAATCGTCTTTCCGAAAATATTTGTTTCCCAGATTCCCTGCGCATTGTCCCCGGCATTTTCTTTTATGTATGCAATCAGGTCATCTGCCTGGTTTTTCGTACCGACAATCGGTGCAATTTCCACACTGATGTTCGTCTTGATCATATTGACGGACGGCACCTGCGCTTTGATTTTTACACCATATTTTGTGCCGTTTTTAATCACCTCCGGCTCATCTAACACAATTTCTTCCCGCACCGGTGTTACAACCCCGAAGCCGCTTGCAGACACTTCTGATAAAGCATTTCCCACACTGTCAAATTCTTTTTTCTTTGCGGAAAGCTCCCGGATCATGTGAATCAGCTCATATTCATTGTGGATTGCCGTGCCTGTCAATTCACTTAAAATGTCATAATAAACCTGCGGCTTCATCTGCACTTCCAGCCGCACCCTGCCATCCGACATCTGGATATCGGATACGGTAATGCCGCTTAGCGATTCTCCCGTTACCTGCACAAAATTTTTCTTCACATCGCGGATTTTTCCGACCGGTTCTAACACTTCCGCAGCCTTTGCAATCAGCTCTGCTTTCAGCCAGTGGTCCTCCGGCAGCATTTCCATCCACTGCGGTGTGTAAAAATCCAGCTCCGTCACCGGAAATTCAAGCAGTACATTTTCAAGAATCGCTGTGATATCTTCTTTTTTTAACTGGTCGCAGTTGACCGGCAGCACGGTTACGCCGTATTTCTGCGTGAGTTCTTCCGCAAGCTGTCCGGTTTCCTTAGAATACGGCTTTGCACTGTTTAACAGCACCAGAAACGGCTTTTTAATGGCACTTAATTCCTGAATAGTGCGTTCCTCCGCCGGAACGTAATTTTGTCTTGGAATCTCTGAAAATGAACCGTCTGTGGTTACGACAATACCTATCGTTGAATGTTCCGCAATCACCTTTTTTGTACCGATTTCCGCCGCCTTGGTAAACGGGATTTCCGTCTGCGACCACGGTGTTTTTACCATGCGCTCCTTTTCATTTTCAACGTGACCGGACGCGCCTTCCACCATAAAACCAACACAGTCAATCAGACGCACCTTGACGCCCACATCTTCCATTGGATAAATGAGTGCCGCCTCACTCGGAATAAACTTCGGCTCGGTCGTCATAATTGTTGTTCCCGCGGCGCTCTGCGGCAGTTCGTCCTTTGCCCGCGCACGTACATGTTCATTTTCCATCTGCGGCAGTACACACAAGTCCATAAATCTTTTAATAAAAGTTGATTTACCGGTTCTGACCGGTCCTACCACCCCGATGTATATTTCTCCGTTTGTTCTGGCTTTCATATCCTTGTATAACGAAAATTCCTGATTACTGTCCATAAAAACAAAAACACTCCTTCCATATTTACTTCATGTATATGGAAGAAGTGTTTTATTTATGCAGTGATTATTAAGATACTTTTGCCCGGTTCTTACATCATAATGTCCTTGACAACTTCAGAAGCGATCAGCAGTCCTGCCGAAGCCGGAACAAATGCAGTACTGCCGGGAATACATCTTCTGGCATTATTCTCAAGCGGCGCCGATACCTTGACCGGCTGCTCCTTCGAATAAATCACTTTCAGTTTCTTTACGCCGCGCCTTTTTAATTCATAACGCATGACTTTTGCAAGCGGACAGACCGAAGTCTTAAAAATATCCGAAACCTCGAGCAGCTCCGGGTGATGTTTATTGCCGGTTCCCATGCTCGCTATAATCGGTGTTCCTGCTTTCTGCGCTTCAAGCACCAAATCAATCTTGGCAGCAACTGTATCAATACAGTCGATAACATAATCATATGATGCAAAATCATAGTCATCGTGATTTTCCGGCAGATAAAAGGACTGGTGCAGTTCCAGATTAATCTCCGGGTTGATATCTAAAAGCCGTTCCTTCATTACTTCCACTTTCGGTCTGCCGACCGTACTGTGCAGTGCGATAATCTGACGGTTGATATTGGAAACACTTACACAGTCGTTATCTGTAAGCACCATGTTTCCGACACCGCTGCGTGCAAGTGCTTCTGCCACGTAGCCGCCGACTCCGCCGACTCCGAACAGTGCCACCTTTGCATTTTTTAATTTTTCCATGCCCTCACTGCCAAACAGCAGTTCTGTGCGCATTAATTCTTCCTTCATCTGTCCACCTGATTTTCTCTTCTAATCCTTATCCTTCTTTTTCGCAGCATTCTGCGTGCGGCAGTTTCTGATACAATCTTCCACTGCGCCGCATTTACTCGTCAAATTCCGCCAGTACGTAGTATCCACGGCTGGTTTCGCCGACTTCTTTTACAATGCCTTTTCTGGATTTTAAACGCTCCGGTGTCGAGTAGTTTCCCGACATTGCAACCGCCGGTTCTATCGTGTAGTAAAAGCTGCTTGGCAGTTTCCCTTCGGTAATTTCCACTTCCTGTCCCGGTTCTACCAGTCCGGGTCTGCTCATTGTAAATTCCATTGTCCGCATTTTATAGCACTCCTTATACTTGTGACACTTCCATCATAAATTAATATTTTCCAGACATTCCTTTGTATATTCTTCCACTTTTGTCTTCAGATAAACATTTTCTTCCGACAAAAGCAGTTCATCTTTTGCAAGTACAGCGCCTGCCGCATCTGCTGCTTCCTTTAACACTTTGGAATCTGAGAAAATATCACCGATTTTAAAACGCAAATCCCCGCTCTGGCGCACGCCGAAAAAATCTCCCGGTCCACGCTGTTTTAAATCCTCCTCTGCAATTTTAAATCCGTCATTCGTCTGATTTAAAATGCCTAAGCGGTCCTTTGCCCTGGCTGTGTCCGAACCGGACACAAAGATACAATACGACTGATATTTTCCGCGCCCCACACGGCCCCTCAGCTGGTGAAGCTGTGCAAGCCCGAAACGGTCTGCATTTTCCACCATCATTACCGTGGCATTCGGAACATTGACACCGACTTCGATAACGGTTGTCGATACCAGTACATCTGTTTCCCGCGCCGCAAAGCGCGCCATAATTTCTTCTTTTTGATTTGCTTTCATCTTTCCGTGCAGATATTCCACACGGATTTGCGGAGGCAATGCCGCTTTAAGCTTTTCGGCATATTCTACGACATTTTCGGCATCGACATTTTCGCTTTCCTCCACCATCGGACAGATAACATATGCCTGTCTGCCTTCTTTGACCTGACCCGCTATAAACTTATACGCATTTTCCCGGTAATTGGTTCCCACAACACAATTTTTTATTGGAAGACGTTCCGCCGGTAGTGTATCAATAATAGAAATATCCAAGTCACCGTATACTATAATTGCCAGTGTTCTCGGAATCGGGGTTGCACTCATAACCAGTACGTGCGGATTGTCCCCTTTCATAGAAAGCGCCCGCCGCTGATTGACCCCGAAGCGGTGCTGTTCGTCCGTAATTACCAGTGCAAGCTTGTCATAAACGGCTTTTTCCTGAATCACGGCGTGCGTGCCGACCACAATATCCGCCTCATGCGTGCGAATCTGCTCATAAACCGCTCTTTTCTGCGCCGCCGTCATCGAACCCATTAAAAGCACAACCTTTAACGGAATCTGATGTTTTTCAAACATCGAACAGATCGACTCGTACTGCTGTTTTGCAAGCACCTCTGTCGGCACCATCATTGTCCCCTGATACCCTGCAAACGCGGTATTCATCAATGCCAACACTGCAATAATCGTCTTTCCGGAACCAACATCGCCCTGAATCAACCGGCTCATTAACGCACTGCCGGACATGTTTTCTTTGATTTCTTCCCATGTCTTTTTCTGTGCATCCGTCAGTTCAAACTCCAGTTCAGAAATGAATTTATCGGTACGCGCATCATTTAAAATACGGTACTCGTTCAGCCTGTGTGTATTTTTTTCTTTCATATTGCGCACTGCCAGCACAAACAGAAAAAATTCTTCAAATGCCAGTCTTTTTCTGGACTGTAAATAATCCTCCTGCGACTGCGGAAAATGTATCCGCTGTACGGCAAAATTGTGTTCCGCAAGCTGATACGCACTGCGGATATCTACCGGTATATATTCTTTTTCCAGACACGTATCGTACTTTTCCAATGCCTGTTTTACTGCTTTGGTGACCGTTTTATTGGACAGCCCCTTTGTCAGCGGATATATGGGCTGCATACTTCCCTGTAACTGTGCATATGCCGCCATTGTATACATCTGTGGCTGTTCTAAAACAAAACTTCCCTTTTTCTTTGCAAGCTGACCGCGGAAGACATAATGTGCTCCCGGCTTTAAACTGCTGCGCAGAAACGGCATGTTAAACCATGTGCATTTCAGGGATGTTCCCTGTTCATCCCGCACAACTGTCGATAATACTTTCATTCTCGGTGTGGAATACTGTTCCACATTTCTTGCCACAACGGCTTCAATGCTCACGATTTCTGATGCATGTTCTTCCACTGCTTCCTGTACAAAAACAGGCTTTTCATATACATCGTAAGCCCGTGGGTATAACCCTACAAGGTCTTTTACAGTGTATACGGAAAGCCTGCTAAGTAGCGCAGCAGTTTTTTCTCCAATTCCTTTAAGCTGCTGTATATTCATAACTTATGCCATCATTGAGCCAAGAACCTGATTGACAAGTTTACCGTCTGCCTTGCCTTTGACCTTTGGCATTAACACTTTCATAATTTTACCTTTATCCTGTGCTGTCGGTGTTTCGATAGAAAGTTCTTTTAATGTTTCTTCAATCACTGCTTTGATTTCAGATTCATCCATCATCTTCGGTGCATATTCCTCTAATACACTGATTGAGAAATTACACTCGTCAATAATGTCCTGTCGGTCTGCCGGAGTAAGGGAAAGTGTTTCTTTTAACTGCTTAATCTGCTTTAAAATAACCTGATTTCCTTCTTCATCAGTCAGCGGTGTGCGGTTGTTAATTTCTACATTCTTTAATTCCGCAAGCAGTAAGGAAAGAACATCTTTTCTGGCCTTATCCTTCGCCTTCATCGCCTTAACCATCTCGCCTCTGATTTCATCAATCTTACTCATCTTATCCTTCTTTCCGCAGGCATTCCAATGCCGGAGGAACGCGGACTGAATTTATTCAGTCCTGCGATAAACAGCAGTATACGCTGCCTGCGGCGCATACTGTTATGTGAACAAGCTGTAATATATGGCTTGTTCACATTTTATTCTACTGAAACAATGTAATAATAAATCGGCTGTCCGCCCATCTGAAGCTCTACATCAATATCCGGATATTTTTCTTCAACCTTTGCTGCGGCATTTTCTGCATCTTCTTCTGAAATATCACTGCCGTAATACAGGGTAATAAGTTCTGCATCTTCATTCATCATTGCATCAACAAGTTCTAACAGTGTCTGGTCAATGCTCTTGCCGACTGCCGCAAGTCCGCTGTCTGAAAGTCCCATAATATCGTCTTTGTGAATTTCTTTTCCGTCAATTGACGTATCACGGACTGCATAAGTAAGCTGTCCTGTTGCCACTGTTGAAAGTGCTTCTGTCATCGTGTCTGCATTTTCCTGTGCATTTCTTGAAGCTTCAAAGTTAATCATCGCTGTAATACCCTGCGGAACTGTCTTTGTCGGAATTACAATCAGCTTTTTGCCTTCTACAAGCTCTGCTGCCTGCTCCGCGGCAAGAATAATGTTCTTATTATTCGGAAGAACAAAAACAGTATCTGCATTAATGCGGTCAGCAGCATTTAAAATATCCTCTGTACTCGGATTCATGGTCTGTCCGCCTTCAATCACTTCGTCAACACCCAGTTCCTTAAAGATTTCAGAAAGTCCTTCGCCTGCGGAAATCGTTACAAAACCAAAATCCTTATGTGGTGCTTTTTCTTCCTTCTTTTCTGTTTCTTCCTTAGCAGCTGCTTCCATCTCTGACTGCTGGATAACCTTCTGGTTGTGTTCCTCACGCATATTATCAACCTTCATCTTTGTCAGCTGTCCGTATTCTAATGCCTTTTCAAATGCCTGACCCGGATGATTGGTATGCACATGAACCTTTACAATGTCATCTAATGCAACACACACAATGGAATCACCGATAGAAGATAAAAATGCCTTAAAGGATTCTTCTGTCTTTTCATCAAACTCTTTATCGAGCATAATAATAAATTCCGTACAGTAACCGAATTTAATATCTACATTTTCAATGGCAGCTCCCGTATTCTTTCCTGTTGCTGCAATTTTTGCTTTAGATACGCCTTCAATCTTAAAGTCTGTGACTTTACCTGTTAAAGCATCATACATACCTCTTAATACAACAACCAGACCCTGTCCGCCGGAATCCACAACACCGGCTTCCTTTAAAACAGGGAGCATTTCAGGCGTCTTTGACAAGACAAGCTCTGCATGTTCAATAATCTTTAACAGTGCTTCTTCGATGTCTTCTGTTTCCTCTGCAACTTCTGCCGCCTTATCAGATACACCCTTTGCAACGGTAAGAATTGTTCCTTCCTTCGGCTTCATAACGGCCTTGTATGCTGTTTCTGTTGCTCTCTGTGCTGCTCTTGCAATGTCTTCTACGGTTAAACTGTCAAGCCCGGACATTTCCTTTGTAAATCCTCTGAACAGCTGTGAAAGAATAACACCTGAATTACCTCTTGCACCTCTTAATGAACCAGTCGCAATTGCTTTTGCCAGCGTTTCCATATCCGGTACTGCAATCGCACCGACTTCTTTTGCCGCAGACATAATTGTCAGTGTCATATTGGTTCCCGTATCGCCGTCCGGCACCGGGAATACATTCAAGTCATTAATCCACTCTTTTTTTGCTTCAAGGTTTTTTGCTCCTGCAAGGAACATCTTTTGCAAAAGTGCTGCATCTATTGTATTTGTAGCCACAATTTTCCTCCATTCCGCCATATACGGCATCTTCCATTAATCTATTACACGAACACCTTCTACAAATATATTAATCTTCTTAATATCAAGACCTGTAAATTCATGTACCTTGTACTTTACATTTTCAATCAGATTCTCTGCAACGGTTGAAATGCCGACACCATAAGAAACAATAACATGAAAATCAATTGTAATCATATTGTCTTCATCAATCTCTACGTGAATTCCTCTTGTAAGGCTGTCGCCCTTTAAAAGCTTTACAAGGCCGTCCTTCATGCTGACAGCTGCCATGCCCACAATACCAAAACACTCTACGGCTGTAGAACCGGCATATCTTGCAATAACTTCTGATTCGATGGTAATCGTACCTAATTGTCCTTCGATATGACCTCTCATCTATATACCTCCATTCACGGATACTATCTATCCTATCTAATAATAGATATTATACCTATTCATGATACAAATGTCAAAACAAAGAAGGTGAATCATCTAAAAAGACAATCCACCTTCCCACTGATATAAATTTTCGAAAATTAACAGCAGTTCTTATGCGCGTTCTACTTTACCGGAACGTAAGCATGAAGTACATACATACATCTTCTGAGATGCACCGTTGACCTTAACCTTTACTGACTTAACGTTAGCATTCCATTTCTTATTTGATCTTCTATGAGAATGGCTCACAGCGTTACCAAAGTGAGCAGCTTTTTCACAAATTGCACATTTTGCCATCTTAAATACACCTCCTTAATGGTATTGGGTATTATTTACCCACAACAGAAAATATTGTAGCAGATATTAAATTATTTTGCAAGCATTATTTCAACATTTTTTTCATTTTAATGACAAAACAAATTATATCCCAATATCATCAGCACAATAATCACGAAAATACACAGACAGATATTTTCAGTAAAAAACAGTGCAATCATCATTCCTACTGCAATCCAGAACAGTATAAATCCACACATTCTTGTCATAGCGAACCGTCTTTATATTCTGTCTTATCAATAGTATATGCTGCACCGCCGCGTGTTATTCCTCTGTTACATCGTGAATTGCATTTTCAACTTCTTCATCGTACTCTTTTGTCTTATTTCCGCTTGTAAAACGGTCAATCACGTCCGGCACCATGTCTAAAATCTTTGTCACCGTATCCTGATTTTTAATATTGACAAGCTTTGTTGTCCCGTTCTGAATAACTAAAACCGCACTTGGCGAAACCTTTCCTGTCATTGCGCCGCCCGCATTGTTTTTCTTTTCGCCCGCAAATGCACCTGCACCCACACCAAACGATACATCAACCAGCGGAAGAATAATGGTGTCATTGACTGTCACTGCATCTCCCACAACCGTTTTTGCGGAAACAAATGAATCCATCCCTTTAAAAAGAGAGGCTACCGTTGTATCAAAATTATTCTTATTTTCTGCCATAACTCCTCCATTCTGCCGTCTTAACGGCCGCTTTTCTTTAACAGTTTTTTCTGTACAAGGCGGTTAAAATAAACTTTCCCTGCAATTATTAAAATCCCCGCCAGCCGGATTTTCCCTTTTATCATGCCTTCGCCCTCAAAAACGGATTCTTCAAAATCGGGAATCAGTTCGATGTCCAGTCCTAAAAGTCCGTAAAGGACCGCAAGCCGTACTGCAAGCCAACCTGTCGTTTCACTGTCTTCAAATCCGTACCGGACACGGAGTCGGTATTTTTTCGGACGGATTTTTTGTAAAAGCCGTTTCAACTGCTCCCATAGAAAATGAACCAGCTCGCGGTTTTCTTCATCCTGCAGCATTTCCGAAAGATGGGTTATTTTTTCCTGCACGGTCTCCTTTAGCGAAACACTCTTATCAAAAATACCGCGGATTGTCTGCGCAATCCTGATAAAAAATGCTTTTATCCGCCGACAGACCTGTTTTATGCGCTCTCCGAAACACTTAAACTTTTCCGCTAAAGACAGCTTTTTGCGGAAAGCACGCGGATTTTCTTCCGCCGTCTGCTCTGCCTCAGTTTCGCTCCCGGTTTCCTGCGGTGGTTCCTGTTCTATCCGTTTCCGGACTTCCTGCGCCTGTACGCCGCTTTTCTGTGGCTGTTCGTCAAAAACCATGCGTTCCCCGGCTTTCTGCTTCTTTTTTGAAGCTTTTTCTTTTTGTTCTTTTATTTCCGGCTCTATCGGTCTTTCCGAATCATACAGTGGAAAGAAAAGAACCTGCGCCCGCATTTTAAAGCCTTCGTTATATTCCATAAAAAAACGGAACAGATGCAAAAGCCATGTAACCCGTACATGAATCACCGGCTTTTTGCCGCTGTTTTTATCATATTGTGCATCTGCCGCATAGCGCACCGGCACAAACAGCACCGCCGCTGCTGCCGCAAGAACAATTCCCAGTAAGACTGCAAGGATAATCCCTGCTATTTTTAAAACCAATAGCAAACCATGAAGCATTGTTGTTTTCCTCCCACAGTCTAGCGGGTGCGGTTTCTTCCGAACTTTAAATAACCCGGAATATCAAACGCTCCCGTCTGCTGATAAACATCATCAATAATGGCTGTGATAACCTCAAGCCCCTCGGCATAGCCTTTCGCCAGACCGACAACATAGATTTCTCTGGCATGAATCCCCTTTTGTTTCTTAAAATAAGGCTGCTTTAAGACATTTGCCGAAAACATATCCAGCAGATTATCCGGGTTGTCCGAAAGTGTAATCAGATACGTATCCAGTTGAAAACGCCCGCGGCGGATTCTGCCAAACATCTTATATTTTGCCTGCTTTGCACCCTCGCCAAGATAGAGGTTCCGATACCATTTCATTTACTCATCACCCACGCATTATCATTTTCATTACTTCAATTACTGCCATCTTTTCTGCCGCATCATTGCACTGCTCCAGCGACAGATTAATATATTCGCAAATTTCGTCAGTATTGTTAAAAAATACAGGCAGCTGTGAAAGTACTGCCGACATCACGGCACGTCTTACAATCTGCGGCATATCCGTAAAGCTTTCCTTTAACTGGGCAATAATGTTTTCACAGGTTTCGTCTGCGTAAGAATTATCCGGTACATTTAACTTTTCCGGGTCTTTTATAAGACTTACAAAGTCACTGCCGGACTGTAATTTCATCACATCAGCCAGTGCTGCATAGCAGTCCTGTAATCCTTCTTCTTCTAATTCCTTTGGCATATTTTCCAGTGCCGTTTCCACTGCAAAGTCACTCTTAGAAAGAATCATAAGGATTCTTTCCTGCTTTCCTTCAAAATATTCAAACTTGCCGAGAACTTCATCTGAAAGCAGTGTTTTTCCGTCAAATGCCTGACGCACACCGGTAATAATCTGCTTTGCAACCGTCACTTCCCCAATATCGGAAAGTGTCTGCTTTTCTGTTAAAATAATGGTGTACAAATCATTGACCACCTGTGTAAGCAGTACAAATAAATCCGCGCAGTCTAACATCTTTTCTGTCGCAATTGTAAGCACATTTTTAAGGCGGGTATATTCTTCCTCTGTCAGTTCTGCATAATCTGCATTAGCAAGCGTTCTGTAACTGTCATACACTTCAGGAAAAAGTGTTTCAAAGCCCTTGACTTCCTGTAACATCGCCGTTGTGCGCAGTGCATAGGCAAAATCATCGATCGTGCCTTTCTGTGCGCCGTGGTATAACGTAAATGCTTCTCTTAAATATTCAAAGAACTTGTTCCGTGAAAGACGCATCGGCAGCTGTCCCACAACTTCTGAAATCTTACTGTTAATGACAACATTATCTTTATCTGCAAGAATATAATGCATCAAATCATTGGTCAGATACATCCCGTAATATTCTTCATCTGCCACCTGACCACTGAAACGGTGTTCCACGCGGTTTAATACATATTCATAAATCCGCAGGCAGTCTACATACTGTGTTACAACCTCCATGGTTTCAATCAGACGGTTTCTGACTGTTTCAACTTCTGTCACATCTTCTGCCTGTCCGGAAAGCAGCTTGTCAATCACACCGTTTGTCGTAGCAAGCAGTTCTTCAAATACCGGATTGACTGTCGCATTTTCCTGACGCATATCATAAACGGTATAATAATTCATGGACAGCTTCATGTATGCAAGTCCTGTATACATAGAAGCCATCCCTGTTGCATATTTTAAAAGATTTCCTTTTAAATTCTTCTGCTTTGAAATCTCCTGCGCAACATAATATAAGTCTTTCATAGTAATCCTTATTTCTCCTTCGGCTTATTTTAAATTCAGCTTATCGAGGATATTACAAAAATCAAATGTTGCAAAATAATCCTTTGGTGTTTCTGCACGGCGGATCATTTTCACACTGCCATCTTCCTTTAATAACAATTCTGATGAACGCAGCTTTCCGTTGTAATTGTATCCCATTGAAAAGCCATGTGCGCCTGTATCATGAATAATCAGATAATCACCCATGTCAATCTTTGGCAGCTTTCTGTCAATTGCAAATTTGTCATTATTTTCACAAAGAGAACCTGTAATATCGTATACATGGTCGCAAGGTGCATCTTCTTTTCCCGCTACCGTAATATGATGGTATGCACCGTACATTGCCGGACGCATAAGGTTTACCGCACATGCATCGACACCGATGTATTCCTTGTGTGTATGCTTTTCATGAATTGCTTTTGTAACAAGGCAGCCGTAAGGTGCAAGCATGAAACGTCCGAGTTCCGTATAAATTGCAACATCGCCCATGCCATTTGGTGTCAGCACTTCATCATAAACCTTGTGAACGCCTTCACCGATAACAGCAATATCATTTTCTTCCTGATCCGGCTTGTATGCAATGCCGATACCGCCTGAAAGGTTGATGAACCGGATATCTACGCCGGTCTTTTCCTTTAATTCAACTGCCAGTTCAAATAAAATCTTTGCCAATGCAGGATAATACTCGTTAGAAACTGTATTGCTTGCAAGGAAAGAATGAATACCAAAGTGCTTTACGCCCTTTGACTTTAAAATCTTAAATGCTTCGATAATCTGGTCATGTGTCATACCGTATTTTGCATCACCCGGATTGTCCATAATTGATGTTCCGAGTTTGAAATATCCGCCCGGATTATAACGACAGCTCATGGTTTCCGGGAATTTGCCGTCTAAAATCTTATCTAAGAAATCAATATGTGTAATATCATCTAAATTGATCGTAGCACCAATTTTTGCTGCATAAGCAAATTCTTCTGCCGGTGTATCGTTGGATGAAAACATAATTTCTTCCGGTTTAAAATCGAGTGCATGGCTCATCATCAGTTCTGTCATTGAAGAACAATCCGTACCACAGCCGTATTCCTTTAAAATATTTAAAATGAACGGATTCGGGGTTGCTTTTACCGCAAAATATTCACGATAGCCTTTATTCCATGAAAATGCTTTCTTTAAACGTTCTGCATTTGCACGAATCCCTTTTTCATCATACAGATGGTATGGTGTCGGATAAGTCTTATTAATTTCTTTTAACTGTTCTAATGTTACAAATGTTTTTTTCTGACTCATAGTTCTCCTCATTTCCGCATATTTTCCTGATGCTTTATTGATTGCACATGCGAAGCGTACCATAACCGGGGAATTTAAAACCCCGACATTACTATATACGTATCCCACTATCTAAAAATCATATCTTACCGCAACGCATTTGTCAAATAAAAAGCACTTTAATTTACTAAAGAATCCGCAAATTTCCGATAACAAAAAAAGACTGCGGCAAATGCCGCAGCCTTGTCTTATGTACTTATCTTTCCAACTGGATACATCCTTTAAAGGAAGTTGGGTCTACCTTCACACCCTTTTTATATACCGCACTTTTTAAATTCACGCAGTTAATAAATGCTTCCTGTCCGATTTCTTCCAGTGAATCTGGGAAAATCACTTCTTCCAAATTGTTACAGTTTTCAAATGCATTGTTGCCGATTTTCTTAACGCCTTCCGGCAGTTCAATCTTAACAACATCACTTCTGTTTGAAAAAATGTCTTCTGAAATATATGAAAAATCACTCATATCAATCTCTTTTAATGTACGGTTGTACAGTGTTACCTTTATTCTTCCTCTTTTCATCTCTTGCACCTCTATTTTCTTTTCATATAATAAACGTGATTAAATCTGTGTAATTCCCGAATAATCCTGTCCGGAAATTACAGATATCACACTGTTGTAAGCAGCTTCGTATGCCTGTGCCGCCGTCTGATAGCCTGCCTGTACCACAGGAATCTGCGCAGCCGCCATATACTGCTGTGTCACCGGCGCACTGTAATACACTTCTTCTTCATCCTGTGATGTGCCGTATACCGGTGTCGGCTCTGCGCCGTCTACCGTTGTAGAATCATTGTCCAATGCTCCGCCGAGAATATCATTAATCTTGCGGATATAATTTTCCGTTTCAGAATACGGAGGAACACCACCGTACTTACGTACCGCACCGCTTCCCGCATTATACGCTGCCAATGCCAGTGTCACATCACCGTTATAATCTGCTAAAAGATAGCCGAGCATCTTGGCACCGCCCGTAATATTCTGTCTGGCATCATACGGGTCTTCAACACCGAGCGACTCTGCTGTTGCCGGCATCAGCTGCATAATCCCCATCGCGCCTGCACTTGATACCGCCTGTGAATCAAATCCCGACTCTGCCTGTGCCACTGCCTTTAACAGATTCACATTGACACCGTATTCTTTGGAAACCTCCTCAAATATCGTATCTAAATCTTCATCACCGGTTGATATATCCGAATATACCGAATCAAAACTGTCCGTATCCTGCGGTATCACACAGCTTGGAATATCAACAAGGTATTGCGATGTCTGTGCTGCTGTTATCTGATTAACTGTATTCATTCTCACTTTCTCCCATTACCATATTTTTTCTTTTCTCATCTGTATATACTTTCCATAAGCCATTTCTAAAATCTGTTTTTCATTTGGAAACTTTAACAAATGATACGCTTCATGAAATTTATAAAATCCCGCATCTTCAAAAAATTCTTCCCTCTGCGGTCTGGTATCATAGCTGTCTGCCTCGCACAGATACCAGTGTACTGTTTTATTAACCACATCATCAGAAACATTAAATGTATATCCGGTATCTGCAAGGTACGCTCTGATTCTGACATTGGCGCCGCTTTCTTCTCTGACTTCCCGGATGGCGGTATCTTCATGTGCCTCTCCCGGCTCAACTGTTCCTTTGGGAAGCACCCAGCCTTTATACTTATTTCTGTAATTCTTGTATAAAACAAGTATTTTGCCTCTAAATATCACCACACCACCACAGCTTGTTGCTTCTTTCATTGCAATTCCTCCTGTACATATGGGTGTGTTCTCAATTACTTTCATTATAACATTGCAGGCAGACAATAGCAACCGCAAAAACCGCAAATCCTGTCATTTGTATTTCTAATTAAAATACGCGTCTAAGACTTCCTTTGCCACATAAGATGCATTTCTGACACCGGTGTAGCCGCCCTCTAAAATAACACAGATAGCAACTTCCGGATCATCATACGGTGCAAATCCGACAAACCACGAATGGACATTATCAGAGCTGTCATACTGCGCCGAACCGGTTTTTCCGGCAGCTTTGTAAGAAGCATTTTTTAAGGCATAGCCTGTTCCCTGTGTCACAACTGCACGCATATACTGTGTCAGCTGTTCTGCTTCATCTGCCGTTGCAACCGTTGCCAGTGCTGTCGGTGTGGTCTGCTCTACAATTATCTTATCTGCCGTCTGCACATGGTCCACCAGATATGGTGTCATCATCACACCGTCATTGGCTATTGCTGCCGTAATCATCAGATTGTGAATCGGTGTCATCATAGTCTTACCCTGTCCGATTGCTGTTTCCTGTGCTTCACTGATTCCTGAGGAATCATCAAGCGTGAAACTGCTGCTGTTATACTCAATTCCGATTGGCAGATTGGAATTAAACATCAGCGTGCTGCACAGATTTTTAAATGCAGAACGGTTTAACTGTGTACCAATTGTAGAAAACGCAGAGTTACATGAATTGGCAAATGCCGTTTTTAAATTCTCTGTGCCATGTGCTTTATTATCAAAACACGGAATACTTGTTCCTCCCTGAATATAGGCACTTCCCGTACAATGATAAGAATACGAATCCGCATCATACTCCCGGATATATTCCAGTGCCGTAATAATCTTAAAGGTAGATCCCGGCGGATATAAGCCCTGTGTCGCACGGTTTAACAATACAGAATCCGCACTGTCGTACGTCAGCCACTCTGAATAATCCGTGGATGCATCATTCGGATCATAATCCGGTTTGGAAATCATCGCTAAAATCTTACCTGTGGACGGCTCCATCACAATCACCGCACCCTTGTTACTTCCGATAGCTTTATAAGCAGCTTCCTGTAAATCAACATCCAGTGTCGTCACACTCGTATTGCCCATTGCTTTTTGTCCGGTGGCATCACTAGCAAGCTGTTTTAACACATTGCCGTCCTCTGAGAGCAGATGATAGTTTTCCTCACCTTCAATGCCGCTTTTTGCCGAACTTAAACCAACTACATGGCAGAAGACTTTTCCAAACGGATAGCTTCTGGTTTCATTGCCATCCTCATCCGTTTCCGTTGTTGCAAGAATTGAACCGTCCGCCGCCAGAATATCGCCGCGCACGACCTTCGTTTCCTGATTATCCACTCTCTTATTATATGGACTGTTAATAATATCCGGGGCTTCTGTCACGTTAAACCACACCAGATAGCCCATCATAAAAAGGAACAGTCCCGCAAATACAAAAGATATAATATTGGTTTCACGGTTTCTGAGTCCGCTATTCTTCTTCGTCTCCAGAATATCCGTTTCCCTTTTCTTTGATTTTCTTTTTTTCTGTTTTTCCTTTTCCATGTTCTGCCTCGCCTTCGTCCTGTCGCATGTTGTACATGCCGTTAATCAGTGCAAACATCACCAGTGAGCTGATGATGGAACTGCCACCATAGCTGACAAACGGAAGGGTTACTCCCGTCATCGGAATCATTTTAATTGCACCGCCGACTGTTAAAAATACCTGAAAACCATATGTAACGCCAAGTCCGACAGCTACCAGTCTGTAAAAGAGTGTCTTACAGCGTGATGCAATATTCATCATCAGAATAAGATTATTTAAGCAAATCAAAAGAAGTGCTACCGTAAAGATAATACCAAACTCTTCCGTCAATGCCGAAAACATAAAGTCTTTTTCGGCAACCGGAATCTTATCCGGCATTCCCTGCCCCAGTCCGTATCCAAACCATGAACCCATACCAATGGCAAATAAGGACTGGCAGATCTGATATCCTGTCGTATCAATCGTACTCCACGGGTCTAACCAGATGGTTACGCGGTTTTTGACATGGGAAAAGATATGATAAGCAAGTACTGCCGCCACACTGCCTGCACCCAGTCCCGCAAACAGATAGCTGACCTTTTTGGTTGCCGTAAACAGCATCAGCAGATACACCACAAAAAATATCAGTGCCGCACCCAGGTCATTTGAAGCAACCAATACTAAAACGTGTGCCGCCGCCAGCACCGTCACCAGTACCGTCTGCTTAAATGTAATGGACTTATTAAACATCGATGCAACAAACAGCACATATAAAATCTTAACAAACTCACCCGGCTGGACGGAAACCGGTCCTAATGAAAGCACCAGATTCGCACCGAATACTTTTCCGCTAAACAGCACCAGTATCAGAAGCACCAGTCCGGAAATACCATAAAGCCATCCGAAATTTCTGAAACTGCGTACTCTTTTTAACAGCCACGGAATAAAGAATGTCAGAATCGTTCCGGTTGCCGCAATTGCAAACTGCTTGATGCATTTATCAAAATCCAGTCTTGCAATCATAACAAATCCGATTGCCATCAGCATGCACATATTATTCACCAGCAGTCTGGATGCCTTCGGATACAGCACATCGTATATCATCACCACAACAAACAGATAAATAAACTGCACAAAATACAGCATGATATATTTCATATCCTCATCATTTAAAATGTATAAAATCAGATATCCAAGCAGATGAATAATAAACATTAATACATTCTGCGTAAAATATATTTTTCCTCTTTTCTGTTCATTCTGCATGACCGCACCCTGATAAGATGCCAGTGTATAAAATGCAATCAAAAACGCAAATATATATTTTGAAAGTTCAATAAAAATCTGCTGCATTACTCAACCCCCAGCTCAAAATGTCCTCTGCCTGTCTTTTCGCAGTTTTGTCTTCCTGTTAAAACTTTATCCGGTTCTGCCGTTTCCTCTATAAACTCATACCGTATACTGTCCGGCGCTGCTTTGTCAATCAGCGTTTCCGGTTTTGAGATATCCAATACGGTATCGTCATACAGAATACTATAACACAAATCACATACACTTTGCACCTGATATTGCTGCCGGTATCCTGTCATTGTCATTCTGCCATTTGCGCCGTCACATTTTCCGAGTGTTTTTTTCACACACTGTTCAGAAACCATTAACGGCAGATGTGTGTATACAATCAGTTCACGCGGCAGTACCGCATTTTGGGTCTGTGACAGTTCCTGCGCTGTTAATTCAAGCGGCATGGTCGTGCGGATAATCCGCAAGTTTTTTTGTGTTCCTGTTGTTTTTAATAGGAACTGCTCCGCCCGCGTATTCCATGTATACAGATTCGCATCGGTAATCACGCGGATAACGGCTGACCGGCTTAGTTCTTTTAACAGTCCGAGCTGTTCCAGACTACGCACAAGAAAAGTATCCGCTCCGACAGCAAGCCAGTTTTCCATCAGCTGTCTGCCCTTTTGACTGTCTTTTCCGCGTAAAATGTGTGGCAGTGCAAGCACCGGATTTTTCTGTGCCGCCTTACACTTTCCTACAGCTTCTGCCATCATCCGGCTGTCCTTTTCACGGATAAACAGTCTGAAATCGAAATAAATGTCGGTGATATCTGCCATCGGATAAACGCTTTCCGCCTGCCTTAACGTTGTTACAAGCACTGTTACCGGGCGTGTCTGTGACTGTTGTGCCGCCTGAATCTGCATATTTTCTACACTGCCTGCAACAGATGCGTCTTTTGTGTCCATGTATACTTGTGTATCCTGTGACATGGCAATACGGTCTTCTACTGCGCCTTTTGGCAGTTCACGGTAATACTGCCCTAAAATTTTCTTTTCCAATGCCTGTGCGCAGTTTCTTTTTAATTCTTTCAATGCCGATACGGGAACAAATAATTCTCCCTGTAAGTCTACCTTTACCGTTTCAGCTGCAAACGGCGTATCGCCAAGTGCCATCACTATCTCTGCCAGCCGTTCTTTTTTTGCCGGCTGTTTCTGTGCCGCCTGTGCCTCTGCACCGATCTGTGTTACCGCTGCTCCGGTGCTTGTATCTGTAAAGGTCAGTTCCAGCGGTCTGTCACAAGCTGCCGTCAGATGGACGTCAATTTTCTTTTTCAGCGTCTGCCCTACATACTGTTTTTCCACAAACCGGGTCAGTTCACCGTTTTTCATACGATAAAGCACCCTGCCCTTTTCAAGCCGGTACTTTTTCGGCAGATTTACGGTAAAGCGGCTTCCCTTTGCATATGCACTGCCGCTTGAAAAGCTGTTTTCCTTATCAATTTCAAAAACATCCTGCGGATAAATTTGTTCCAGTGCTTCAAACAATACCCTGCCGCCTTCATTTTTAAGAACCTTTAATGCCTTTGTTCCCATATGATTCGGGCGCTTTAATGAAATCATTTCCCGTCCTTTTGTATTATTATAATATCCGGTTGTAAACGCACCGCGGTTGTACAAGTCCATCAAATCATTAATATCCGAATCTTCGACCTTAAACCCTTCTCTGCCATATTCCAGATAACGGTCAACATATTTTCTGTAAATGCCGGTTACGCCTGCCGCATAATTGACATTTTTCATTCTGCCTTCAATTTTCAAGGAATAAACGCCTGCCTCTATAATATCCGGCAGAACCGGCAGACCGCACATATCCTTTGGGCTTAACAGATATGCAGAACCGTTACTGTCTTTTTGTCTGTTTTCATCACCGCGCAGTCCCTTTCCCTTCGTTCGCGGCATGTCTGATGTCTGCGGTGTATACATCAGGCGGCATGGCTGTGCACATCTGCCACGGTTACCGCTTCGTCCACCCTGAAAACTGCTCAGCAGACACTGTCCCGAATAACAGTAACAGAGTGCACCGTGGATAAAGCTTTCGATTTCAATATCACAGTTATCGTGAATTGCCTTGATTTCCGCAAGATTTAACTCTCTTGCCGTTACCACACGGCTTGCGCCCGCTTCTTTTAAAAGCTTTGCGCCTGCCGCACCTGTAACCGTCATCTGTGTACTCGCATGAATATGCAGTCCCGGAAATGCTTCTTTTATCGCTTCAAACGCACCGAAATCCTGCACGATAACCGCAGAAAGTCCTGCTTTGTAAAACGGCTCAAGATACGGCAGTAACCTGTCTTCCAGCTCCTGCTGTTTCATCAGGGTATTCACTGTAAGATAAATCTTTTTGTCATGTAAATGTGCATAATCTAATGCCCGCAGCAATTCTTCCTGACTTAAATTATTTGCATATGCTCTCGCACCAAACATCGCACCGCCCAGATATACTGCATCTGCGCCCGCCGCGAAATCTGCCATTAAAATATCATACGACCCTGCTGGTGCCAGAATCTCCACCTTATTTTCTCTTAAACTCATCTGCTCCTGCCGCTTTTTGCGTTCCTTTCCGTTGCTGTCTTTCAAACACGTTGAACCTGCAATCCGGGGTCTGCGCCCAAAATCACAGGTTCATCTGCTTACTTTTTTAAATCTTCCAGTTCTGTTTCCAACCGGACTACATTCTTCTGGTACTTATTGATTTCTTCTTTTAATTCTTCAATCTGCTTGTTTGCCGTTTCTAACTGAATCTGTGCGGCAATCAGTTCATGTTTCAAATCGTACATTGCCGTATCTTTGTTCTCCGTTTCAGACTGAAGACTGTCGCCCAACTTCTTTGCCTTAAAATAATCATCTGCAATGTTTAAATACATCAGATTTGCCCGGACCTCTGCTGACTGCCTGCGATAGGACTCGTCCTTGTTAAACTCGGCAAGCTTATTATTAATATAGGCGGCAACTTTCTGGAGATATTCTTCACTTTCATATCCACTCAGCGTAAATACTTTTCCGCCTAAAATGACCTCTGTATTATTCTTTGATGACATACCGTCCTCCTGCTATATAAATACATTTCTATTTTTACTTTATTCTATTTATTCAATAACCACCAGCCTCGCCGTGCATGCGCAGGTGTGCTTCGCTCCCCTGCGCTGTCGGGCATTCGCCCTATCGCATGAAATCATAAAGAAGTGCTTTGTGCAAGCACAGCACTTTTTCTGGCTTTCTCTACGGGGTTCGCCGTGCATGCGCAGGTGTGCTTCGCTCCCCTGCGCTGTCGGGCATTCGCCCTATCGCATGAAATCATAAAGAAGTGCTTTGTGCAAGCACAGCACTTCTTTCCGCTTTCATACGGCACGGCTCATTGCTTACGCACATTATACCATAGGTTATTGAATTTGTTCAACACCTAGATTTGCATAGGCGGCGGGGGTGGCTACTCGGCCGCGGGGGGTGCGGTTGATGAAGCCGTTCTGTATCAGGTATGGTTCGTAGACGTCTTCTAAGGTGCCTGAATCTTCACCGATGGATGCTGCCAGTGTTTCTATGCCTACCGGACCACCTCCGAATTTGCCGATTATGGTCTGCAATATCAGTCTGTCGTTTCTGTCCAGTCCGTCTTTGTCCACGTCCAACAGATTTAATGCGTAGTCGGCAACTTCGCCTGTGATTCTGCCGTCGTATTTGACCTGTGCAAAATCACGTACACGCTTTAACAGGCGGTTGGCAAGACGCGGTGTTCCCCTGGAACGCCTTGCAAGTTCGTGCGCGCCCTTTGTATCAATGTCAACATTTAACACACTTGCCGAGCGGATAATAATTGTTTCAAGTTCCTTTACGGAATAAAATTCCAAATGACTGACTACCCCGAAACGGTCACGAAGCGGTGCAGAAAGAAGTCCCGCTCTCGTTGTCGCCCCGACCAGTGTAAATTTCGGAAGTTCTAACCGGATTGAACGCGCCGTAGCACCTTTTCCTATCATAATGTCGATTTCATAATCTTCCATTGCAGGGTATAAAACTTCCTCTACCTGCCGGTTTAAACGGTGGATTTCATCGACAAACAGGACATCACCTTCCTGTAAGTTATTTAAAATTGCCGCCATTTCACCCGGCTTTTCGATTGCCGGTCCCGAAGTCACTTTTAAATGGGTTCCCATTTCATTTGCAATAATACCGGCAAGTGTCGTCTTACCCAGTCCCGGCGGGCCGTAAAACAGCACATGGTCTAACGAATCGCCACGTTCCTTTGCGGCTTCGATATAGACCTTTAAATTCCGCTTGACTTTTTCCTGCCCGATATAATCTTCCAGTGAAAGGGGTCTTAAATTATTTTCAATTTTAACATCTTCTTCCACCAGTTCTGTGGAAATCATTCTTTTTTCCATATTTTTATTTCCTTAAATCAACTTTTTCAAGGCTTCCTTTAAAATCTGTTCCGAATCTTTTTCTTCGGCATTTTCAACCTGCTGTACCGCCTTCATCGCCTGCGCGCTCGCATATCCCAGCGCTACAAGTGCTTCTACCGCCTCATTCTTTGCAAGCAGTACATCATTTTCAGACGATGCTTTTTCTTTATTGGCAAGTGCCGTTTCAAAGACTTCGGCAAGTTTTAATTTATCCTTTAATTCGATAATCAGCCGCTTTGCCGTCTTTGCGCCAATACCCGGTGCGGAAGAAATCGTCTTTACATCTTCTGACAATACCGCAAAACGCAAATCATCCGGTCCAATCGTTGAAAGAATCGCAAGCGCACCCTTCGGCCCGATACCGCTGACATTGAGCAGCAGCTTAAACACTGATAAATCGTCCCGGTTTAAAAACCCGAATAAATTCATCGCATCTTCTTTGACATATAAATATGTATAAATCCGTACGGAACTGCCAACGGACGGCAGGCGGTCAAGCACCGAACCCGGTACGCGGATATTGTATCCGATACCGTTTGTTTCAACAACCACCGTATCTTCAAAAACCTCGGTTAGTTCTCCTTTTATATATGAAATCATTTTTCACTCCGTTATTTTCTTAGTTCTGTGATGCCGGTTCATTTCCCAGACAATGATTGATAAACTGCTGTGCCGTTCTGCCGGAAATACCGCCATGGCTTAATTCCCACTTGTTTGCTTCTGCACACAGTTCTTCTTCGGTCATGGTAAGGCCGTTCTTCTTTGCCAGATTGACAACAATATTAAAGTATTCCTTCTGTGACGGCTTTGAATAATTAATCTGACAGCCGAAACGGTTGACTAAGGATAATTTTTCCTCGATGGTATCGGAACGATGCAGTCCGTTTGCAGATTCCATATCGCTTCTGTCGTTCCATGTTTCCTTAATCAGATGTCTTCTGTTAGAAGTTGCATAGATTAAAATGTTGTCCGGCTTTGTTTCCACACCGCCCTCAATAACTGCCTTTAAGAACTTGTATTCGATTTCAAATTCTTCAAAAGAAAGGTCGTCCATATAAATAATGAACTTATAGTTTCTGTTCTTAATGTCTGCAATGACGGTCGATAAATCCTTAAACTGGTGCTTGTAAATCTCAATCATGCGCAGACCCTGATCGTAGTATTCATTGACAATCGCCTTGATACTCGTTGATTTACCCGTACCGCTGTCGCCAAATAATAGCGCATTGTTGGCTTTTCTGCCCTGTACAAAAGCTTCTGTATTTTCAACAAGCTTCTTTTTCTGGATTTCATAACCGATTAAGTCATCTAACATAACCTTGTCCATATTGTTAATCGGGTGGAACGTTACTTTGCCGTTGTCACTGCCTGTAATGCGGAATGCCTTATTTAAACCAAACATACCGACACCGTAAGCTCTGTAAAATTCCGTAACATGCGCAAAAAATTCATCGACATCCTTTGCTACCGCAAGCTTTTCACTTAATACCTGTACCTTTTCAGACACATTTTTATTGTACATCAGTTCTTTTTTGACAATCGCCTTATAATCGGAAATAACCGAAAAGCAGTTAATACCAAGCTGGGCTTCAATTTTAGAAAAATCATAGTGGAACAGGTTCATAAACACCTGAAAATCATTTTTTGCAAATGCATTGACACTGCCGTCATTTGCACCAACCTTTTCACAGGTAATGCTGAACGGATTCTCATTGGTAATTAAAATAAAGGTCAGATAATTATGCCACAGATTTTTGTCAAAGCCATAATCCGTTGCCACTTCTAACAATCTCTTAATCTGCGTATAAATATCCTGTGTCAGCTGCGCATCGGAAGACTCCTGCATTTCAAATCTTCTGAAAATATCCGCAAATTTATATAAAATACAATCCTGGTCCATATTGCCATACATAATTAACTTTGAAATTTCCTGATACATCTTTTTCACCCTTCTACCTTTCTGAATCATACTTATTATATAATAAAGGAATGAGATTATTTGTCAAATCTTTTTGCACCGTAATTCAAAAAACGGATTAAAATTAAATAAAAAAAGCCAATAATGATTGACACCTTTGAAATTAATGATATAATCTGAAAAGAACTTTACATAAGGTCATGCGGTTCTTTTTGAATTTTGACTGATATTTCATTTCTTGAAAATGGAGAGGATAAATGGAATGAAAACAATAAATACTATCAACTCTATCTTGTATATAGCGTTGACTGTACTGTATTTTTACCAGTTTATTTACATTGTCATTGCCTTAATCGGCGACAAAAAAAAGAAGCTGGAACACTACGAAGCAAAGAAGCTTCACAAATTTGCCTTTATTATAGCGGCGCGGAATGAGCAGGCAGTAATCGGCAATCTGATTAACAGTATTAAACAGCAGAATTATCCTGCGGAGTTAATCGATGTGATTGTTGTGGCAGATAATTGTACAGATGATACGGCACAGATTGCACGGGAGCATGGCGCAATCTGCTATGAACGATTTAACAATATGCTTGTCGGAAAGGGATATGCCCTGGACTACTGCTTCAACAAGATTGTGGAGCAATTCGGTGATTATACGGCTTATGATGGCTACTTCATCTTTGATGCCGACAATGTCATTGATAAAAATTATGTCAAAGAAATGAATAAGGTTTTTGACCGTGGCTATAATGTCATTACCAGTTACAGAAATTCAAAAAATTATGATACCAACTGGATTACTTCCGGTTATTCCCTCTGGTTTATCCGTGAGGCAAAATACCTGAATAATCCGCGTATGATGTTAAAAACAAGCTGTGCCGTTTCCGGTACCGGATTTTTGGTAAACAGCTCAATTATCAAGAAAAACAACGGCTGGAAGTTCAACCTGTTAACAGAAGATATTCAGTTTTCTGTTGTGAACATTTTGGAAGGTGAAAAAATCGGCTACTGCGAAAGCGCCATGTTCTACGATGAACAGCCGACAACCTTTAAGCAGTCATGGAATCAGCGTATGCGCTGGTCAAAGGGATTTTATCAGGTAATGTTCCGCTACGGCAGGGAACTGATTGCAATGATGTTTAAAAAGCGGGAAATGTTCGTATCCTGCTACGATATGTTTATGACCCTTGCCCCTGCTACACTGCTTTCAATCGGATGTATTTTACTGAATCTGATTTTCCTTGCATACGGTGCAACGGACGTACATATGTTACGAAGGATTCTGCCGGGAACATTAGGCTCTATTGCTTTTGCAGGTGTAAACTTCTATCTGCTGATGTTCTCAATTGGATTTATTACTTTAGTAACCGAATGGAATAAGATTTTAGCTCCTGCGAATAAAAAGATTAAATCCTTATTTACGTTTCCGCTGTTTATGATTACCTACGTACCGATTTCTCTCGTTGCGCTGGTAAAGAAAGTCGAATGGAAACCGATTGCTCACAGCATTTCAAAATCTGTTGAAGAAATTGAATTGCAGCAGCAGGCGAATAAATAGAAACTTAAAAACCACCGATATTTGTATCTGAGTTTTTCTCAGAATAAGTACCGGTGGTTTTTTGTATAATGATATATAAATAAGATGTTTATAAATGATTTTAGTGTCTTAACAAATACTAAACAGATGCTTTTTCGTCCAGAGCTTTGACTGTTTCACGTGCAGTTTCATTTCGCATTTCTTCCATTGCTCTACACATACGCTTTATTCCTCACCAACCACCGGATATACGCGCTGTGTCACATAACCGCCCATTAATCCGATAATAATGCCTGTTACAATACCAAAGATTAAAAGTACCGGCAGATAATAATAAATCGCCGTAGTATCCATTAAAAAGACTGCCGCCGTAATCTGTCCGACATTGTGGAAGACACCGCCTGCCACACTCACACCGACAATGGAAAAATGTCCGCTTTTCTTTAAAATCACCATAACCAAAAGACTTAACATTCCGCCTGCCATACTAAACAGAAAACTGTTGAAATTGCCAAATAACACGGCTGTCAGCGTAATCCGCAACAGATTGACAAGCAGTGCCTGTCCGCTTCCAAGCAGATACAATACCGATATAATGGCAATATTGGCAATTCCCAGCTTCACGCCCGGAACCGGCAGCGGAATCGGTATCAGGGACTCTATATATGAAAATATCATTGCAAGCGCCGTTAAAATACCGCCCAGTGCGATTTTTTTCGTTCTTCCTGTATTCTTGTTTTTCTTTCTTCTTCTCATTTTCTTCTCCGTTTCCTCTACTGCACAACCGCATCAAATGTATCTGTCGTTCCTGTGATCTCTACGACAACGCGGTGCGGCAGGCACACAATGGTTTCACCCGTCTTATGAATCGTTCCTGTATGCACACACAGCTTGTCCGGACAGTCTGCATCGGACATATACACTGCATTATCCTGTATTACGATATGATTCGTACCGCCCTGATACCCTGATACATCAAATTCCGTATCATTCTTTAATGCAAGCTGTTTTACCACATTGCCATCTACTTTTATCACAACGGTTTCACCCTGCTTTTTGACACCGAACTGTATCCAGGCAAGCAGCCCTGCGGTAATAATAAGCAGTACCGCAACCAGATAAAAATCCGCAGATTTTAACCCCAGCCGGTTCTTTCTTTTTACTGTTTCTACTGTAAATTTCATTGGTTTTACTCCTGATTTGACTTATTTGACTTATAACTCTTTTAAAATTTCAAAACAATTTCTCAATGTTTCTGATTTTTCCCACGGAACTTCCTTTATTATCACATCTAACTGCGAAAAAACTTTTTCCGGAGATATTACAGCAAACACTGATGATAAATGTGCCTTTAGTGCTAATCTATCCGTTTTAATATATCTGTCCGCTATAGTCCTGATATCTTGTATAAAACCATCGCATTTGTCCACTATCATTTTATCATAGTTATCTTCACTTATTGCATCTAATAATGTTGTTTCCAATGCTCCCTGTTTATCTGTCGGAATAATAATTGACAATGTACGGATTTTTTGTTCATTTCCAAAATTATCCTGAAACATACTCTCCTGCCACTTCAAATTAACAACCTTTGCCGCATATGGAAAAAGCCATTTTCTGTGAAGTTCTTCAATTTCAGATATTCTTCGGTCATCCTTATCAGCAATAATTACGATATTTGCAAAGCGGTCTTCTTCTGAATAATTCTGTAAAATCTGTGAAACATATTTTTGAATTACATTTTGAAAATTATCTTTTCCACCCACTCCGTAAATTAAAAGATAATCATTATTCTTTTTATACCAGTTCACTTCCTGATTACTATCTGCTTCAATTCTGGTATATGCTTTGGGTGGTTTCTTCGAATAGCACCAGCCATATACCTTGCCAAGATAGTAACTCAGCAAAATTGCATCTGTACGACCCTCGCACAAAATAATACTATTCATACTCTCACCTCAAATTCAAAATTTTTACGGTTTTCAAAGACCTCTTTTCCTGTTAATACCCTTGCATCTGTTTTGTTTTTTTCAGCATTTTTTCTGAACGTAACTACCCGTATAACATCTTCCTTATCAACCCGATAATTTTCTCCTTCCTCATCGCACTGCGTTGCTAAAAATCCGTCTACAGCCTCAATACTGTGCGTTGTGGCAAATAATTGAATTTTAAACTGCTGGCATGATTTTATAATAAATTTAAAAATGTCATCGTAGTACCTTGAATGAATCGCCGTTTCTATTTCATCCACCAGTAAAATTCCTCCTGCTGCCTGTGCAATACTGTTTGCTAATAACAGAACCTTCTTTATTCCGTCACCATACGTTGCCAGCGGCATTATACCAAGTTTTTTATGCTTCAAACATTCTATCGGGCGGGAAGTCTGCTCATTTTTAATATACAATATATCCTCGATATCTTCATCAAAAATCTGAATAACATGAAGCACTATATTTTTGTAGTCATCATTTTTCACTATCTTTGAAAAAACATTTCCATTGGTGTGGTCTGTTGGAGAAACGTAAACAATTTCAACTGTTTCCGGCTTACTGACCCGCATACCCGACAGCGTTGTAAATGCATTAAAATGTATTGCTTCACTTGAAACATCTTTCCCATTCCGTGATTCAATCGTTCCCTGAAATTCCGCGGTTTCGGTTTCTTCATACACAATACCCGAATCGTGGATTTCATGAACTCTGCGGTTTCGTTCTCTCATTTCAGAAATATCAACAAGCACATTTTCTACAGTTCCGCTAATCTTTACACCTACATCTTTGTCATTAATATTTCCCCCGACTTCAATTATCTTTTGCTCACTTTCAGGATAAAACATATATAAAAAATTATCAAATGTACTTAATCTGAACGGCGAAAAAAAACCGTTGTCCCGAAGCCGCACCACATTTAATATATTAGAAAATGCACTTGTATTTCTGAGCAGCATAATAGCCTCTAAAACGCTGGTTTTTCCACTGTTATTGTCCCCCACAATTAAATTTACATCGCCAAGTTTATCAACGTTTAAATCCCTTATCCCCCTAAACTGTTTTACACTAAAATTCTTTAAAAATATCATCCAACAATCTCCTAAATAAAATTAATAACTAATTTTTTTCCTGTCGCCTTTGCTATTTTTTCAAGTAACTGGACACTCGGATTATATGTAGCATTTTCAAGTCTGCTTATATTCGACTGTTGTATATCACATAGATTTGCCAATTCTTTCTGTGTCATATTCATTTCATTTCGAATATTTATAATATCGTTTGCCAGTTTTTTATAAATTGTATCGCTATCCTTTGCTATACTGCACTCCGGAAGTGCAGTATCCAAAAACTTTTGTAAATCACTCATACAATATCTCCATTTTTAATTTCACATATACCATAATATTCTTATCACGCATTATTGTCAATATTATGTTTCACATGCATATTTATTTGATTTAGATTCATCATATCTGCAATGTAAAACATACGTAAACGCTCCAACCCATGTACCTTGACTTTTAAAAGACCGCTAACCACGGTCTTTTTGTTTTCTGATTATTGTCAATATATTTTTACTTATTTATGTAAAATTAATATAGAGCTCCATTATTTATCTTCTAAGCTTCAAAATTATAAAAACCGGTAAATTATACATATCGTATATTTTACCGGTTCTTATGCTATCCTATTAAAATTTTAAAATAAACGCTTCTAAGGATTCACTAATACAATAATATTGATTCTCTCCTGCACTCCAATAGTACACTTTTCCATTTTCATTGTTTACACAATAATAATTATCTCCTGAATCAATTCCTATTGGAACAATCTTGCCCTTTGTATTTTCAAGAAAATAATTCAATGGTTTTTCAATATAATAATTCTTATCATTGCTGTCTAAGGACAAAAAGACTCTTACTTCATATTCCTCGCCATCAACAATAATAATATCTTTTATCGGAAAACCTCCTGAATTTGCAGTTAAAAACTGCTGAATATCCTGTCTGATTTTTATCTGATATTTATTTTCTGTTTCAGTCCAAATTGTATTATTTACAACTTGTGTGCAATTTTTACAAATACATTTCATTAGAAACTCTCTCCCTTCTTGCCATTATCTACACTGTCAGCGCCCCATAACGAATTACCTCCCGTATGAGCTGCTCCGCCTATCGCCCTGTCATGGTCTTCTCTCTTTACTAACTGCATTTTTCCAGGTTCTTCATTATGATGCCATACATATCCTGTCGGTGTACGTCCTTCTTCAATATCTTTCAACTGCTCTTCTGTAAATTTACTTCTTAATTCCGGATCGTTTTTGATTGCTTCTTTTAATTTCTCATTGCACACTTTTGCATAAGCCTTTGTTTTTAAATTATCCTCGTCTAACTGTGTGTCAAACACACTATCAAACACCGGAAATACGCCTTCAATCTTTATGCCATTTATTTCAATCTGCTTTCTTGCATATGGCACTCCATTTTCAGCTGTCTTTCCCTCTAAATCACAACGATCCGTTTTATAATGATAAACACCATTTTCATCTATTGTACATTTTTTTATTCTCTCATCTGGCCAGCCCAGTGTATTTTTTAATTTCTGTTTTTCTTCCTCTGTTAATTCTCTCGTCCCATCATCTCTTTTCTCAGGTGAATCACTGTTCTGTTCAGCATTACTTTCTTGATTAGATACATTTTCATCTGTACTTTCCGGAGATTCTTTTAGTGTTTCAATGCTTTCTATATCCATATCACTTTCACACCATTGAGGTTTTTCATAGTCTTCAATACTTTCTCTTTCAGAAGATGAACCTTCATCTACCTCTGTCATTGGCCGGATTTTATCAGAAAAGGGCAAATCCATTACTGTTCTGCGGTCAGAATCCGGATACATTGAAACTTCCGGTTTTTCTACCTTTACCTTTTCATGTTGTTCAACATTGTAATTTTTTTCACCTTGTTCCAATCCCATTAAAACACCTTCTCTCTCAAATAATCTACTCTTAACTTTTCGATAAGATGATGTTCCGGGTATCTTTCATGCTCAATTCTACACACATAATATAATACCTGCAACATCTCAAACTCCGAAAAATCAGAAAATTCACTTTGTAAATTATGTGCCATAATATTGCCTAATTCACTCAAATCATTCCAATTTTCTTTTTGCGTGCCTCTGAATACATCAGAAAGATTATAGTTTTTCTTTATAAAATCCGCTACTGCCCATTCATATGCCAAATTCCTGTTTTCAAGATTCAATATTAAATCTTTTCGAATTTTCGCCGCTATATTAGAATGTATTATCATAGACTTGACAGTATCTACTTCTTGAGCCGCTATTTTTTCTTTAATCAACATATGTAACAGTTGATTATTTTCTGCTTTACTTTTTTTCAAATTATTGACAACAGTATTTTTCTTCTGCTTTATCGAAAAATCATAAGATTCATATTTCGGCAAAGCACAAAGAACCGCTTCCTGCCAGTCATTTTGATAAACTGCCGCAATACCGGTTGGTAATTTAGATATTTCACCAAACTGCTGCTCCTTTAATGCAATAGAATTTCCAGTAATATCTCTGTCTGTACTTTCAGGTAATCTTAATACAATTTTAGTATTCGTATTTCTAATAGCGGCTGTATCGAGCATGTTCGGCGCCTGATCTACAATAATAAATCCTTCCCCAAATGTTCGGATTTCTGCAATGGCATTTGTGAGCATCTCTACTGATTTTCCCAACATATTAGAAGAATCTGCACTTTGCTCTGTTGATGTTTTTTTCAATAAATTATGTGCTTCTTCCAATACGGTAATATGTTTTAACGGAACATTCATCCCTTCCGCATTTGCCATACGATACTCTTGTAATTTCATAACCACCAAGCCCATTATCAATGACTTTGTTTCAACAGAACCCACACGACTGATATCAATAATAGCACTTTCATCAAAAAGTTCTGCTAAATTCATTTCATCACTAACAAAAATTCTTCCGTTAATTCCGTTTGTCAATGATTTAAGTCGTGTAGCTAATGAACCAATATAATCACCCTTTGTATCTGAAGAATATTCTGAACTGTTAATTGTGGTATGCAACTCACGCAGTACATCATCAAACGTTGGAAATAATCCCTCAACCTTTTCATTTTCAGAAACATCCAGGTCCCAGCCTGCTGACTTATAAGCATTTTCTATTGATTCTTTTAACACTGCCGGCATTGCCGCATACATCGGCCAGCACACATTAAATATTTCAACAATACGGTCAATATGTTCCAACACATGGATTCCCTCTGGAAATGAAAACGGATTAATTCTCAACAACTCACCAATAAGCGGATTTGTACCATAACATTTCACATTTTTAAATACATCCTTATACTCACCTTTAGCCGGTTCAACAACCAGAAATGGAATATCCTTCTTCTTTATTTCATCTAAGAGATGATACACAGCATTTGATTTTCCCGAACCTGTTGAACCTGTAATAAATGTATGCATTGCAAGACTGTTTACGTCTAATTCGACTTTTGTCTGTGTACTTTGTCCCATGTTATAAATCGTTCCAAGATTTATTTTGTCTGTATCATTTCTTTTTCTTGTAATAACTTCCTGTCCAAATACAGCATGTTCAACTACAGGAAGTCCCCTGACAGAATGTCTCGGCAATCCCATATGAATGGCAAGTTCATTTGTACTTACCAGTGCTGACGGATTCACTGAAATATTTCTGTTTTCATCATAACTGAATCCCGTATATACAAACTGCGGATGCATAAAATGACTAATATATGGCATTAAAGCTTCTATTGAATCTTCGTCATTCCATGTATTAATGGCATTTCTTTCTATTCCGCTATCTTCACCTGCTATTATAGATTTATATGTATTCGCGGCCGTTTCTGTTTCTGCTGCTGTTTCTCCCAAAAAATAGGCTGCAAAATTCCACATGCCAAAACTTTCACATTCTTCAATTCTTTCTAAATGTTTTTGAATACGCTGCATTGCAAGATTTAATGTCATATTCTGGGCATTTAAAGTAATTCCTTTAGATGTTCCGAATGTATCTGTTATAGATTGTGTATTAACCAAATTAAATGCTTCCCCTGCTGTATAGGTATCATTTTTCATTGTTCCGTTTCCAATGCTTCTTGCATTAGCAGTACCTTCATTGACCCCTGTTGTTGAACTGTCACTATGACTATGTCCTTTCGCATTACTAAATCCATGTGTTAATGTTTTTGATATTGAATCAGAAACAGATTCCGTATGACTGGTTCCATGCGATACAGAATTACTATAACCTGCTCCTACACCAGCACCTAAACCCACATGTGCATTTACGCTTTTAGTATCTGTTACGGTTGTGCTCACCCCATCCGATGTGCCTGTTGTATGTGTGTTTCCATTTGATTCGGATTCATTTGTTGTATAGGTATCCGTGTCTGTATTCGTACTGCCTGTTGTATAGCTTCTTCCTGCTGACTGTGACTGTGTATTAACCTCATTATAAGACACACCCTTTGTCGTTGCATAAGAAAGATTTGTTGTTTTTCCATCACTTTTACCTGTTGATTCACTTGAACCATCTGACACTGTAAAATTCATCTGCATATTGGCAAACGGAGAAATTTGTGTATATATCTGCTCATATTCACGTTTTTTCTCTTTCAATTCCTCATAAGATAAATTATCTGCAATAAGTACGGCTGTATATGTTTTGCCCTGCATTGTATACACAAATTTTTCAAGTCCCTGAATGAAATCCTTATTGGTCATCAAATCCTGCTGTTGTTTATAATCTGCTACACTGGTGACACTAGAAATACAGCCTGTATTAAGTTCCTGCATATCTTTTTTCATTTCATTATCAAAGTATTCTTCTATCTGACTTCCCGGAAAAAAGCCGATTAAACTTTGCTTCAACATCTGAAATAATGTCCCTGCCGAATTATCTCCATATGGTCTGGCGCCCAGATAAAAATCTGTTTTTTCACCATCGCTTTTTAACATCAGAACCAGTGTACATGGCTTATTGGACAAAGTATGAAATACCATTGCCAGTTTATCGACCGAAAATTCATCTTCCTGATAAACCAATTCAGAAATTTTAAAAAAATGAATATCCTTTAACTCTGAATATGCTTCCTGTTTCAGTTCAATAATCGGAAGCCGGTCTAGTTTTGTAACATAACCTTTCATTACCTCGTCATCAATAATCTCTAAACAGTTTCCTAAATTTTTCTGTAAAATATTCAAATTCATATTTTCGGGATTTGCCTCGGCATATGGTTTTTGTATCTGTTCCAGTCTTATGCCTTGCTTTTTCTGATATTCTATTTTCTCATCTTCCTCTAGTTTATTCATTTCATTATATTTCATCTGCTGTTTTCACCTCTTTAGCTATAATACATCCATGCTTCATCAGGCACCTTAAAAAACCTTTTCGTATCTTTTCCTGCAATCCTGTATCGCTTTTTGTAGCCATTTTGCGTTTTGACAACACAATATTGAATAATATAAGCTACATCATCATTTTCATTTTTAAGTCCTGTTTCATGCCAATCTTTCTTTTGTAGCTTATTTATTTTATCTGCATCTTCAATTCTTTTATATCCCTTTAAAGTTCCATTTTTAATAACTCTTAAATTTCCTTTTGATAAAGTCAACCTGTATTCTATGTCTTTCGTCTCTCCAATCACATAATATGATGGTCCTGTATGTGTTACCTGCGGGGACTGCGGTGTCACTTTTACTGATTGATGATAATCATAACGATTATCAGAATTATTACGATAACTATGACAGCTGCAATCCCCAGTGCTTTTTTTGATTCGCTTTCTCCTTTCTGTCCACTATTGTAATTTTCATTCACTTTTCTTTCAATGTGTTGTACATTCTGTTGTGCTATTCGTTCTTCTACTCTTTTGTTTTCTTCAGCATTTTTCTTACGTTTCATGAGAATTTCATTTACTGCTTCCTCGCTTAGCAATTTACCCTCAAATTCTATTACCTTTGTCTTTCTGCTATCATTCTTGGAAGCCATCAACCTTTGATTTTTCTGACTGTTCGTTACGGTAGACTGTACTTCATTTAAGGTGTTCTTTTTTTGCATACTGCGTTCTTTTTGCAGTCTTTGAATCTTCTCGGCATATACTATCTGTGCAACCTGTATCATATGTTCATATCTTTTTTCCGAAAAGTTTTTCAATATATCCATTTTCAGCTGATTCCAATATTTCCGGTTCCATTGATTCTTATCAAAACTCAGCCGTGTACATTCTATAAATGGCTCAAAAAAGCCATTTATAGTTTTACAATACGCATAATCCTCTTTATACTTTTCAAATGTCGGGTCTACATCCAACGCATCTGCAAAAATATATCTCAGTCCTTTTATATCATTATCAGCAACACATTTTTTTACTTCCGTATGCATAACGATTCCTCCTTTTATATTTCTAATATATCTTCAATTTCTTTCTGGCAAGCTTCTATCCAATTGAGCAGTTTTCTGTTTTCTTCCAGTTCAGCCTCTTTATTATGCTGTTCCAATGCACATTGTTCAAGTTCAGTATATTTTTCCTTAATTAAAGCATTCAGTTCCGCAAAAATCGCCTTAAACTGCTCTTTCATTGCATTAACCTGTTCTTCTGCATAACCTGTTGCCGCTTCAATTCCTTCATCCAGATTCTTTCTCAGTTTACTGACAAGCCCCGTCTGAATAACACTCAATTCTACAGAAAACTTTTCAATCTGTTCCCTGCGTTCCTCAAAGACATCCCGCATTACTGTTTTATATTTTATAACAGTTTTATACTCATCTTCATTTTTATAGTCGTCGACAGTTTCATATACGTCTTCTTCAATAAATTTCGGGGTAAAGAACTTCCACCATCTTTTTTTTGGATTCCGAACCTTTTTTGTTCCTACCTTTTCCTGATGTGAACCCACTTTTACCTTTTTAGTACCGACTTTAATTTGTTCCGTACCATCCGCTATCTGTTCTTCCTCCTCTCCCGTTTTTTCATAATAGACCTTTTCTTCATAAGTCACTTCACCAACATCTTCGACCGTTTCTGTAGCAAAATCATCTGAACTCCATGACTGGACATTGTTTTTCATATTTGCCAATGCACCTTTGATTAAATCAACCGTATCAAAATCAAGCTGTTTATCTGTTGATTCTTCATCTATTTTTGCAAGTTTTTCCTGATACTCATTAAGGATTTCTTCACCTGTCTGCATTATCTCTCTGTTAATCACACTCTCCAGTTCCACTGTAAGTTCCGCTATTGCTTCAGAGCTGAATTTTCCAAACTGCTGTACCAGTCTTTTCGCCTCATCTCTGCTGGTTATAACATCTCCATATACCTCAAAAATGTTGCTCACCTTTCTTGAGGCTTCTGCCTTTAATTGCTCCGCTTTGTCAATAATAATTCCCAATGGATTTAAATTGTCTATTCTTTCCTTAAATGCTTCTGCCTCTTTTCCGTCCTCTATTTTTGCTTTAACCGCCGCTGCTCTCTGGGCACATGCTTTTGCTGCTTCCTCATCCGTTGCTACTTTTTCTTTCGCATTTGCTAATACCTGTGTACTTTCAAGAACCTCCTGAAATGATTCTACTAAATCCTTTACCTTTTTTGTCTTTGCATATTTTTTTACATATGCTGTAATTGCCGCTTCAATAGAATAAATTCCACAATGAATTAAGGCCTGTTCTTTTGTATCCTCATTTTCCACTGCCTGGCTTAACCGATATTCTAACTCTCGCTGTGCACTCGGTGATAATGTTGAATACTGTTCCAGATGCATACTCTCATATTCGATGAATTTATCAATCATCGGCAGTGTATCTCTTGCTGCTGAAGGAAGCTTCTTTTCTTCCAGCCTTGTCAATTTATCAATATCAACCCCGTCCAAATATGTTCTGATATTTAAAGCCGTATATGCTGAACATGGAAAAATCTGAGGGTCTTCTATTCCATATGAGCCAAGATACTTTTTAGCTGCTTCTATTGCTTTTGCTATATTTTCCTCTTCAGGATTAAAACCATCCATTTTATTTACAACAAATAAGAACCTGTCACGTACCTGCTTTCCGCCCTTTTTAATCTGTGCTGATACATACTTTAATAATTCAGCATCGTCATTTGTACTCAACTGTGTTCCATTGAGCACATATAAAATCAAATTATTAGAATCACTGTTAATCGCACGGTATGTAGTATTTTGATGTGCCTGATTCTGTGAATTATTAGGACCCGGAGTGTCTACTAACATCAGTGCTGTACTGTTCGCATCCAAAAACGGAATATTTCCCTCTGCGGCAATTCTATGAACGTTTTCGTCATCATTTAAGTCACTCATTATTTCATAAGTCAAATCCGGAATTTCATCTAAAACGTCATTATTTTCATCATAAACAACCGCCTTAAACCGTTCTTTATCATTATCCAAAATTTCAGTAATTGTAGCAGTGCATGCTTCATTTTTAGACGGCATTAACTTTTTACCCAGTAATGCATTAATCAGTGTTGATTTTCCTGAACTCATTGTTGCGATAACATTAATCGGAAATATCAAATTATTAATATTATCAAATGCTTTTATCAGTTTTGGGTCTCTAAAATCGTCAACCGGACCTTCCTGTAAATCAGTAAATACATCTACAATCTTTTCATTGATTGTTTCATCACTTTTACCTTCAATAAATTTCAAATTGAAATCACCGATAACTTTTTTCTGCTTTGCCTGCTCAAAAGCATCTTCAAAATCGTCGTAATCTAACGGCATTCCATAGAATTCAACATCAAATTTATTTTCATTTAATTCATCCTTTAACATTTCCGGGAATTTACCAACCCACTCCTGTAATCTCTTTTTCTTCACCACTTTGTAAAGAATACTGTCACTTGATACTTCTTTCCCATTCACCTTTACCTGTGTTTCCATCTTGTATGGATTATACTTAACATAAACCTGTGCCATTTACTTGTCCTCCCTTTGTTAATCTGCTTATTATTTTTTCGACATATGCCAGACCACATGTCTTAATAAGCTGCTTTTCCTCTTGTTTAGTATTCTGCACTCGTATATTTTTAAAATATTTTCTATAATAATATGGCAAATTCACTTGTTCAAACTTGTCCACATAATTATACAATTCCCTCTTTTCACTCTTTGACAACTGTTCTTTATCAAAGAGTTTTGCTAAATATCCCGCTCTTGCCGACACCGGACACACAATCGGATTTTTAAAGCCTTTACGCTTTAAATATTCTCTTTGTCTTTCAAGAATTGATTTAATATTTTCTTCTTCAACAGAAAAAGAATCCACTTTATTCATAACAAACAGTATCGGTGTATTACCTTTCATTTTCTTTACATATTCTAAATGTCTGTCTTCATCATTTGTTGCTAATTGCGTTGCATTCATAATGTAAATTATTAAATCATATTCTCTGCTTTTTATTAAATTGTCTGTTATTGCTTCATGACTTTTATCACCACTGTAATTAACTCCCGGAGAGTCATTAATTACTACTCTTTTACCTCCTAATTCTCCCGAAAAATAGGTTGAAACAATTACTTTATTTGTTGTATTCTTTTCATTATTTTTTAGCAGTTCCTCCTTTCCGGCATCCATTAAATACTCGTAATCATATTTATAGGAAACGCCGTCATCATATGCTTTTCCAAGAATACTATGAATCTTACTGGTACATGCCATATTTTGTGATAAACAGGCATATCTACCAATTAAGGCATTTATAAATGTAGATTTCCCGGCACTCATTGTTGCTGTTACCATAATTCTATAAGGTTCTTTTTTTCTAAATCTGACATTCTTCTTCATCAAGCTAATGTAAAACTCTTCCTCTTTAAATTCTTCTCTTTTCATCAGATTATTAAATTTTCTGCCATTTACTTTAACAGACTTCATAATTCTATCAAAAGTTGTATTATCATCATCATTGTTAAAGAAATCACTTTCATACTGCCTTTTTACAAATTCCAATTTTTCCTTTGGAATTTTTTCAGGTTCATAATTCCAGATATGTAATAAATCAAATAAAATATAATGCTTATAAAAGCTGATGTTATGTATTTCTTCTTCCGTTTCCTCATTTAAAATGATTTTCTTATAAGCATTATACATAGCCTTTTCATACGGACTATAATCAAGAATACTTATTTCTAAATATCGTTTCAGTCTTCTCAAATATTCTTTTTTTACTTCTACATTATCCCTGATTACAGGATTATTTTGAACAATACGTGCCACTGATAACTGATTATCAATATAATCACCGTTTGAATAACCTGCCATATTGTCTTTTGGGGACTGCATCTGATTTTTCATATCTCTTTTTTTTACTTTTCTATATTTTCTTCCGTTCTTTTTCATTTCAATTACCGATACCCCTCCATCATCTTTTCTACCTCCTGCTTCATCTCATCCACAAATGACTGCGGTGACAACACTTTCACCCAGCTGCCCTGACTTAACAGTGTCATTTTAATTCCTGTTCCGTACACCACCGTTGCCTGAATCGTCACCTTATCTTTTTCCCTTTTGATGACTTTCGATTTTGGAATACGGTCTAAAATAGCCTGTACAGAAGGCCCTGTAAATTCAAACTCAATCTGCTGTTCCTTGCCCGGCCACATATACTGGATTTCATTTTTTAATTTGCCTTCATCAAAACGTTTGTCATATTCCATATCAAAATGTGTCCGGTGTTTTATCATATCCGTAATGCGGTCAACACGGTAATACCGGTCTTTCCATTCTCCGTCTATCTCGTGTACGGCAATCAGATAAAAGTAATATTCGCTGAATACAATCGCCAATGGACGAACTCTTCTGTCAATTCTGGATTTGTCCATCTTGTAATATGTAATTGTGATTTCCTGCTTATCATCAATCACCTCTGCCAGCGCATACAGATTATCAATTAAATCATTGCACAGCGTTGCTACTGGTTTATAATGATACAGTTCTTTCTTTACCAGTTCCTGCAATCTCTTTTTATCTTTTGTTGAAGCAAATTCTTCGAGTTTAGCAACCAGTTGTTTCATCTTATCCTGTGGAAAAGCTCTTGTTGCAATCAGTATTTTAGTAATTGCCAGCATCTCCCCATTGGTTAAAAACTTTTCTGCTTCAAAATACATTTTCTGTGAAGAACGATCAAACTTTACTTCTTCCCTGCCCACAGAATATCCGTATTCTGCCATAAAATTTTTTATTTCACTGATATCACGCTGGATACTCTTTTCTGACACTTCATACTCCGCCGCGAGGTCTTTTACAGCCATATGTTCGCCACTCATAAATCTATAAAAGATTTCCATAATCCGGTTTCTTTTATTCATTGTAATGTACCTCTTTCCTTTATTTTTTGTAAGTACATCGTAGCATATAAAAATGACACACGTCTGTCCGTGTATTGTTTTTACGTATTATTATTCCTTATGTATCTCCACCTTCTTCCACCCGCACATCGTACACTTCCCCGTAATCCGGCTTAACTTTGCGCCGCAGTGTGGGCAGATATGCGTATTGGCGACCCTGCTTATTACAGAATCGCCATTACTGTTCACTTTTTGCTTCTTCATTTCATTCCCCCTTTTATTATCGCAACAAATTGCCAACGCTTTTAAATATGTACTTTTTCATATATTTTCCTGTCAAAAAGCTCTTTTCATTATTTCCTTTTAACAACTCTTTGCTGCTTTTATCAAACAATATGTTACTTTTATTTTACTACTGTACGAATGGTTTTTGCAATTCCTATTCAAACACATTTCATACGATTGACATTCCCCTGTAAATTTTTTAATCGTATAAACCACAGCTAAGAGCATATATATACCCTTATTAAAATATACCACACATACAAGAATCTGACAATAATATCCCAATCAAAATATAATAATAAGTTGGAGTAATATAATTTAATCAGGAGGTGTTGGCATGCCAAAAAAAGAAAATCCTTTGCGACAGCTTCCTGCCAGTTCAGACGAGTATGGTACATTCAGGATTCATCTGGCAGAACTGATGGAACAGCGCGGCGTTTCCATGAACCAGCTTTCCTTCCGGACGGAGATGCAACGCACGCAGCTTCGCAATTACCGGGATGAAAAGGTTCAGCGGCTTGATATTGATATTCTGAAGCGTCTTTGTTATGTACTCGAATGTGACCTAAACGAACTCATCGAATACATTCCGCCAAAAGAAATCTAATCTCTTGTCTGTGATTTATACTTAACCTTACAATACCATATGCACCGGACAGCTGTTTGTCCGTGTAAACCAAAAAGGTAGTTTTTGTATCCAAAATGATTACAAAAACTACCTCTTTTTCTGTCAGACTGCATTTTCTACAGCTTCGCCAGCAGTTCCGACTTCTTCTGCTGATATTCTTCTTCGCTTAAAATGCCTTTTTCCTTTAATCCGGCAAGTTTTTCAATCTGCTCAAGAATTACATCACCGTTTGCTGCCTGCGTTTCTCCTGCCTGCACGCCGGACATCTGCTGTCCCTGCATATTCTGTGCCGCATTACGGTTTCCTGCAAATTTCTTTAAAATGCCGTTCTGGCGCAGAACGTCCATAAATTCCACACATTTTTTTGCCTGACCGTAAATACTGATTCCCGTCAGCATTTCCAGCCGGATAAACTGTTCATTGCCATCTACATCTTCATATTCGATTTCAATGTTGTTTTTCTGTTCCATTGCTTTCATATCCGAATCGCTGGAACTGAGCAGCCACTCTGTATTGCTGATTTTACGCTCTACAATTTCAAGTGACTTGATTTTGGCATATGGAATCGCCATTTCTTCAAACCAGTCATTTGTGCCGATGGTTGGTTTTAAATAAAAGCACTCCTCCATAATATTCAATCCGATTTCTCCGGACTGCTGCTTTGGATATCTGGCAAGCCCGCCTTTATAGGTGACACCGTAGCGCATGATTGCGCCCTCAACCGGCTGTTTCATTTTCTTAGTTTCTTCACTGAATTTTTTCATTTCGCCTGCGGACTCTGCAAATGAACCTGCCACTTTGCCTGTAATATTCTTTGTCGCATTTTTTGTTGTATTGATGGCATCTGCCAGTTTATCCGAATCAAATACTCCGCTGAAAAATCCCATGGTCTTTTCCCCTTTCATCTTTAATAATAATCGTTGTACATCGATTCAACTTCCCTGTATGTATCCGTAACAATCCAGCGATAACTTCCAATAACCGCCATCAACGGAAGAATTGCTACCACTAGAAACATCAGCCCCATGCCTTTAAAATTTTCTTTAGAAAGGCACTTCTTTGCAAAAGGCACAATTGTTTCCGGGCGGAATTCGGGGTCTTTTCTCAGTTCATTGAATGACAGTGCAAATGCAATCAGATAAATAATCATACCGACCAATGCACTCACCTCAAACATAATAAAGATTCCCACCAACGTGATAATCACACTGGTAATGGCTATCGCCTGATTATCCCTTTTGACTTCCGTACTGTCTTTCTTTTTCGGTTTTGCCGCCTGCGGCGTAATAACCGTACCACAGTGCGTACACACATTCAAACCATCTGCTACATTTCCCTTACACTTTGGACAAATTTTCATATTCCTCTCCATTCCGCAGGCATTTTCTAATGCCGGAGGAATCGCGAGCCAAATATCAGATTTTGCTCTGCGATAAAGACAGATTTGTGATGCCTGCGGCACAAATCTGCTGTGTGAAAAATCTTAGATTTAAGGATTTTTCACACTTCTCTCCATTCTTTTTCCGGACGTCCGAATCGTCTTTCCTTGAATTCTTTTGTATTCTATCACAGCACCCCGTCAGCATTTTGTCCGTGTAAAATAAAAATCCTGCCAATATCATCTTCCGCTATTAAAATCGCAGATATTTCCATGTGACAATGTGACATAATTATGCTATAATAACGAAAAGAAAGGAGTTGATATTATGCCAATTATAATGCCAATCCGGGATTTGAGAAATACCAGTGAAATATCAGAAATAGCTCATAAAGAACAAGAACCTATTTTCATTACCAAAAATGGATATAGTGATTTAGTGGTTATGAGCAGTGAACTATATGATAAATTTGCCGGAGTAAACCGTATTGATCAGGCAATTTACGAATCAGAACTTGAGGCTGCTAATGGTTTTGAACCTGTAGATGCAGAAGAAGTTTTTTCAGAATTGGAGAAGAAATATTTTGGATAAATATAAAGTAAAAATCAATCATAGAGCGATTCGTGAATTAAACGCTATCTATGATTACATTGCAAAAGAAAAATCATCTCCCGAATATGCTAAAAGGCAGGCCGACAGAATCAAATCTGCTATTTTAGATTTAAGCACATTTCCTCAATCTCATCAGGAACGTAATACCGGCAAATACGCCGGCAAAGGATATCGTCAATTATTAATTGATAACTATGTTGCCGTATTTAAAATTGATGATTCCAATAAAACCGTCAATATCGTTACCATACAATATCAAGGACGAAATTTATAAAAAAACCGGAGAACCACAGAATCTTTCTGTAGTCCTCCGGTTTTTATAGTATTTCTGATTAATGAAGATGAATAATCTTCTTCGGGCATTTTTCGGCACATTTGCCACAGCCTGTACATTTTTCATAATCAATGTGTGCAATGTTGTTTTCAACGGTGATTGCACCGAATTCACACTGCTTTGTACAAAGCATACATCCGATACAGCCTGTTGAACATACTGGCATTACATCTTTACCCTTATCCTTGGAAGCACACTTTACAGTATACTTGCTTTCATACGGAATGAGTTCAATTAAATGTCTAGGACATGTTGCAACACACTTACCGCATGCCTTACATTTTTCCTTATCGACTACCGCAATACCGTTTACAACGTGGATTGCATCAAACGGACATGCCTTGACACAGGAGCCGTATCCCATACAGCCGTATGTACATGCCTTTGAACCGCCGTTTGGCGCAAATGGCATTACCGTACATTCTTCTACGCCGGAATACTTGTAATTTTCCTTTGCCTTTTCGCAGTCACCCGCACATTTTACAAATGCTGTCATTCTGGTAGATTCACCAACCTCAGCACCCATAATTGCCGCAATCTTTTCGGCAACCGGTTCACCACCGACCGGACAGGCACCTACCGGTGCTTCTCCTGCTGCGATTGCCTTTGCAAGGGCATCACAGCCTGCGTAACCGCAGCCGCCGCAGTTATTACCCGGAAGTTCTGCTCTGACATCAATTTCTTTCTGGTCTACTTCTACTGCAAACTTCTTACCCATTACACCGAGGAAAAGTCCCAGTATCAGACCTGTAAGGCTGACAACTACAGCCGCTATAATAATACCTGTCATTTTCTTTTCCTCCTATAAGATTCCTGCGAATCCAAAGAATGCAATAGACATCAGGCCTGCTGTTAATAATACAATCGGCATACCCTGAAAACTCTCTGGAACATCATTAAATTCAATTCTTTCACGAATACCTGCCATGATGACAATTGCAATCGTAAAACCTACTGCTGTACCGAAACCAGCTACAACAGATTCAATGAAATTGTAACCGTTCTGTACATTTGTTAAAGCAATACCCAGTACGGCACAGTTTGTTGTAATTAAAGGAAGGTATACACCAAGTGCTTCATAAAGTGCCGGAGAAGTCTTCTTTAAGAACATTTCTACAAACTGAACAAGTGCTGCGATAACAAGAATGAACACGATTGTATTCAGATATGTTAAATCGAGCGGTACTAAGATAAAATCGTAAATCAAGCTGCAGATTGCTGATGAAATTGTGATAACACCGATAACGGCACCACCCATGCCTGCGGCTGTGTTAATCTTTTTTGATACACCAAGGAAAGGACACAGACCGAGGAACTGGCTTAATACAACGTTATTAACCAGTGCAGCACCAATCGCAATAATTAATAAATTCATATTTTCTTTCCTCCCTTATGCCTGCTTCTTTTCTTCTGCAAATGCCTTGCCGCCGCACATTGTGTTGGCGCAGGAATCACAGCTGCCGTCTTTTGAACAGTAATCCGGTACCTGTGCCGGTTCCATGCCGTGCTTTGCTTTAATCTTGTTCATAATCGCAATACACATTGCCAGTACGAAGAAGGCACCCGGTGCAAGGATAAAGATACTTGCCGGTGTATACACGCTTTCAGGAATTGTAACAAGTGCTGAGCTGCCTGTGCTTAAAATGGTTCCGGCACCAATCAGCTCTCTGACAGCACCAAGAATTGTAATCGCACAGGTAAAACCAAGTCCCATGCCGAGTCCGTCAAATGCAGACGGCAGAACCGGATTTTTAGAAGCGTAAGCTTCCGCACGTCCTAAAATAATACAGTTTACAACAATCAAAGGAATATAAATTCCCAGTGAATCATAAAGGGATGGCAGATAGCCCTGCATTAAGAACTGTACCATTGTTACAAATGAAGCAACGATAACGATAAATGCCGGCATTCTGACACCGTCCGGAATTACTTTTCTAAGTAATGAAATCATAAGGTTTGACATTACCAGTACGACAGTAGAGGAAAGTCCCATACCGATACCGTTAATTGCCGATGTTGTAACGGCAAGTGTCGGACACATACCCAGTGTTAAAACAAATGTCGGATTTTCTTTAATCAAACCATTATAAAGTCTTTCAACGCATTTATTCAACTGAAACACCTCCTACTGTTACAGCTTTTGCTGCATAAATTTCTTTGTAAGCAATTAAAGCGGAGTTGACACCACGTAAAACTGCCTTTGATGTTACAGTAGAACCACTGATTGCATCAATCTTTTCATCTCCTGCGGCAGCACCGGAACCATCCTTTACAAGTACAAACTTGTCTGTATTGGCACTCTTAAACTGCGCGAGGAAATCCGGGCTTGTCTTTACACGCATACCAAGACCGGCTGTTTCTGAAATCGACAGAATTGATGTTCCGAGATATGTACCGTCCGCACCGACGCCGACAGAAAACTTAATATCTCCGCCGTAGCCGTCACCTGCTACAACTGTTACAACAAGACCGATAACCTTACCGTCCTTGACACCTGCAACAACCTCTGTGATTTCATCTGCTGTGTAATTTTCAGCATCTGCCTGTAAGGCAGCTGCAAATGTTGCTGTAATATTGGCTTCTGAATAAGCATCGCCGCTTAATGCTTCAAAGCTGTCGGCATCTGCCATAACTTCTTTATAAGCTTCCTGCTTTGCCTTTTCATTCTGTGCCGCAATCGGGTCTTTGGTAATGTCATAGACAAAACCGAGAAGCACTCCTGCTACCAGCGTAATTGCAAACAGAATTAACGCATCTTTTACAATTTTATTCATAATCAGGCTGCCTCCTTTTCCGGTTTTTTCTTACCAAATGACTTTGGAACCGTTACCTTTTCAATTAACGGTACTAACAGGTTCGAGAAGATAATTGCATAAGAAACACCTTCTGCCGAACCGCCGAACATTCTGAAGATGAATGTTAAAAGTCCTAAAATCACACCAAATACAAGCTTTCCGTTTGGTGTAATCGGTGATGTTACATAGTCGGTTGCCATAAAGAATGCACCGAGGATTAAACCACCGCCGCAAATCTGTTCTGCTGTATACAGCACATCAAACTGATGTCCCGGAGCAAACAGGAAAATTAAAACGGCAAAGGTTAAAATGTAGGCTGCCGGTATTCTGATAGAAATAACCTTGCGCACTAACAGATAAATTGCACCGATTAACAGGAATAATACGGATGTTTCACCGATTACACCGCCTGTTCTACCGATAAACATATCAAGCAGCTTCACTGCGCCTTCTGCTTCTCCGCCCGGCTTTAAGACTGCCAGTGGTGTAGCGCCTGCAACACCGTCATAAACGAACTTTGTCATAGGACCTGTATAAGCAATTAAAAGGAAACATCTTGCTGCAAGCGCCGGGTTCATGAAGTTCTGACCCAGACCGCCAAATAACTGTTTTACAATAATAATCGCGAAAAGACATCCGACAATTTCATAACCGATGTTTAATGTCGGTGGTACATTTAACGCAATTAAAAGACCTGTAACCGCAGCACTTAAATCGCTGATAGTTACTTTTTTGTGCATAAAATACTGGTATGCTCCTTCTGCTGCCACACAGACTGCAATGCCGATGACAATACGAAGCAGTGCGCCCAGTCCAAAATTATAAATTCCAAATATACTTGCAGGTGTCAGTGCAATCAGAACGTCACGCATGATTGTCTGTGTCGTATCCTTGCTTCGTACATGAGGATTTGTCGATACATTAAATAAATCGCTCACCTGTTTTGTCCACCTTTCTACTTCTTTCTTCTGTTTGCCATGATGGTTCTTCTCATGGACTTAATCTGCTGTGTTAATGGACGTTTGGCTGGACAGACAAATGAGCAGCTGCCACATTCCACACATTCCATACCGTCAAACTTTAAGAAACCTGCTTCATCATTTCTGCTTGCAAATCCTGCAAGCTTTGCAGGAAGCAGATGGCTTGGACATCCGTCACCGCAGCGTCCGCAACGGATACATGCTGATGTTTCAAGCTTTGAAACAACATCTTCCTTGAATACTAAAAGCGAAGAACTGCCCTTTACAACCGGAACGTCTAAGCTGTACATCGCAAAGCCCATCATCGGACCGCCTGAAATGTACTTTTCCGGTTCGCCGACAGGACCGCCTGCTGCTTCTAAAAGCTGTCTGTAATTGGTTCCGAGCCATACATAGAAGTTACCCGGTTCTTTTACGCCGTCACCAGTTACGGTTACAATTCTCTTTGTCAGCGGCTTTCCTTCGATAACTGCCATATAGATAGAGTAAATCGTATCGACATTATGTACGATACAGCCCGCATCTGCCGGTAACATAGAGGAGTTAATGCTTCTGCCTGTTGTTGCATAAATCAGACAGCGCTCACCACCCTGCGGATACTTTGTCTTTAATTCCTTGACTTCAATATCCGGCTCATTCGCAGTCTTTTCCTTCATAATTCTGATAGCTTCCGGCTTATTATCTTCAATACCGATAATACCCTTTGCATGGTCGAACAGCTTTAAGGCAACCTTTAAGCCCATAACAACCTTATCAGATTCTTCTAACAGTCTGCGGTAATCAGAAGTAAGATACGGTTCACATTCTGCACCGTTTACAATGATGTAATCGATGTTCTCAGGATTCTTCGGTGTCAGCTTGACATTTGTCGGGAAGCCTGCACCGCCCATACCTACAACACCTGCCGCCTTGATTCTTTCGCGGATTTCATCTCTTGAAAGGTCTTCAAGCTTTGCCGGTGTATATTCTACTTCTTTGTACTCACCATCATTTTCAATGATGATTGCATTGCACTTGCCGCCTGTTGCAAGTGTTCTTGGTTCGATTGCTTTTACAGTTCCTGAAACGGACGAATGAATATTTGCTGAAACAAATCCACCCGCTTCTGCAATCAACTGTCCTGCAAGTACATAGTCGCCTTTGGCTACGACAGGAACTGCAGGTGCACCGATGTGCTGTGAAAGTGGGAATACCATCTCACCCTGTGCAGGGAATAATTCTTTTACAGGTTTATCCTTAGAAAATTCCTTACCATCATAAGGGTGTACTCCACCTTTAAATGTACACTTTCCCATGACATAAATCTCCTTATAAATTTAATCTTACATTGTATTTTATCGCAAAATCGACAAAAAAGCTACTTTTTTTTGTGTATATATTAATATATAATAAACAAAAGCTGATACATTTTTAACATTTTGTGATATATTTTTAACAGTATCTGACATTTTTTTAACAGTTTTTCACAAAAACAGGAGTTTGTGCAAAAAGCCTGCCTTTTACCGGTTTTATACAGCAGACTCCGGAAATGAGGTTTACAATGAAAGTGCTTACATCTACAATTCCTGCTACTGCCGCACCGTCACAGACTGCGGCGCTTTTATGTGCCTGTTTTCATACCGCGCACGCCGCAGGAGATTTTATATTTTTTGATATTGAAACAACCGGACTGTCCGCAGACAATTCAATGTGCTGGCTGATTGGCACTCTGGTTTTACAGGATGATTCCCTGATTCTGACACAGTATTTTGCAGATTCACCATCCGATGAAAAAGAACTGATGGAACAATTTTTAGGAACACTTTCCGCCACAAGCTGTCTGGTGCATTTTAACGGCACACGCTTTGATATCCCGTTCTTACAGGAACGCGCGGCTCTTTTAGAATGTGATGCACAGCTTGCTGCAAAGCTTACAGACTGTGACAGCATTGACATTTTTAAAATGATAAAATCTTATGACAGCCTGCTTCATCTGACCAATTATAAGCAGAAAACCATCGAAAGTTTTTTGAATTTTCCACGCACGGATAAATTAGACGGCAAAAAGCTGATTGCCCTGTACAAATCCTACGTACTCTCTAAAGATACCGATTCTGAACAGCTGTTACTTTTACACAACAGCGACGACCTTGCCGGACTGCATGAAATCTGTGCCGTCCTCGCCTACGGACAGCTTTACGATACCGCCTTAAAAAAGGATTCTGTAGATAGTTTTAAAAAAGTTTTTGAAAATATTTCAATGGAGTTCAACTACGCCTCTGATTATGAAGGGAATGAAATTACCAAACTGATTTTAGAAACCGCGCCGGTTTTTCCTTTTCCAAAGGCACTCGACTGTAAACAGCCGGACGGATACTGCAAGATTTTCCCGGATAAACTGCGCCTGTGCGTTCCGGTTGTCAATGACCGTGTCAAGTTATTTTACAAAGATTATAAGAATTATTACTATCTGCCGGAGCAGAACTGTGCCATACATAAAAGCGTTGCCGCCTACGTGGACAAATCCAGACGCACCGCCGCAACTAAAAACACCTGCTATACATGGGTTGAGCCGCACACCCTAAACACCCCTGCCGCACTGTATCACTTTCTGACTGCCTATTTATGGCATTTGTTACAATAAATATATGAAAACAGCCGGACGAAAATCCCGCCCGGCTGTTTTATTGTTTATATTGATTTTCTGATATTTGCTCTCGTTAGAAAACAACTACCTACAGCTTGTACACACTTAACGTTTAGATGCCCTGTACCTTCCGGTAGAAGAACAGTTTATCAAAGGTGTATCCCAAATCCTTGTGATTGATAATCTGTTCTGTGTTACCTACAAACAGACAGCCGTCATTAACTAATGCACGATTGAAGTTCTTATAAATATCCAGTTTTGCTTCTTCTGTAAAATAAATCATAACATTTCTGCATACAATCAGATGGCAGCCGGTCGGATACTTATCCTTTAACAAATCCGCCTTTTTAAATTCTACACACCGCTTGATGTCATCCGAAATCTTGTAATAACGGTCGCCCATTTTCTCAAAGTATTTCTTTTTATATTCATCCGGCAGTCCATTCAGGCTGTTCGCACCGTATACGCCGTCCTTTGCCTTTGCAAGTACCTGCTCATCAATATCAGTTGCGTAAATATGGATCTTGTTCATCGGCACTTTCTTTGCCATGACCATTGCAAGGGAATACGGCTCATCCCCTGTTGAGCATGCCGCACTCCATATTTTTAAATTTTCCCCGAACTTGCTGATTAAGTCGGGTAATATTACATCTTCCAGCGTCTTCCAAAGCGCCGGATTGCGGTAAAATTCAGATACATTAATCGTAATATAATTGATGAATTCTTCCATCAGCTTTTTGTCTTTTTTAATGGCCTGACTGTAACTATCATAGCCGTCATACTTATTTCTACTAATCAGCGTATCAATACGGCGCTTCATCTGACGTTCCTTATAGGCATTTAAATCAATCGTTGTGCTTTGCAAAATAAATTTTTTAAAGTCTTCATAATCTTTAATCATGTTGCCCTCTTTCCTGCAAATCTTGTGACTTCTGCCAATCATCCAGTGCAGCATGTCTATCTTGCATATGTATTGCATATATTTTACCACATTTCACCATGAAAATCTTCCTTATTTTGAAATTATTTGAAACTTTTTAAAAAATTCTTTACAAAATATGTTATACTTTTGGCACGCACCGGCGCCGCCATATCTGAATCATGCAGTCTTATGCGCAGCCGGGGTCTGATTTTATAAAATGCCTTAAAAATCCTGAAAAAACTAAAATAAATACGAACAGGGGAAACAATATGGACGAAGAAATTCTTTTAAAACGCAGACTCATTGATACCGCCAATAAGGCTTACCGTCAGAATATCTATACCTATACTAATTTTTTAAGCATGTCTGAGCTGGACACGTATTACCGGACACTGCCCGAACTATCCTTTATCCACTCGGAAGCCTTTGGTGGCAGTGCTTCCTGTGAACGGCAGATTGTACGTTTCGGAAGCCCGGACGACTTTGGATTTGACGAACCGTATCCGATTGACTGTATCAAAATCTCGCCCCTGCTCCGCAAATTTGCCGATGACCTTACCCACCGCGATTTTTTAGGGGCTGTTTTAAATCTGGGCATTGAACGCAGCCTCATCGGCGACATTCTGATTCGTGACAATGTAGGGTATCTGTTCTGCCTGTCCCACATCAGCACATTTATTATGGAAAACCTTATCAAAATCAAACACACCAATGTAAAATGTGAACCTGCCGCACCGGATACCGATGACTTTGCACCGGTTTTAGAGGACCTTGAACTCATCTGTGCTTCTGCCCGCATTGATGCCGTCACCGCTTCAATCACCAAGCTTTCCCGCAGTAAGGCGGTAGAGCTTTTCCGCACCCAGAAAATCTTTGTCAACGGAAAATGTATGGAAAACAACAGTTATGCGTTAAAACCAGACGATATTCTTGTTATCCGTGGCATAGGCAAATTCATTTACAAGGGCTGTGGCAATGAAACAAGAAAAGGCAGGGTCTATGTCCACCTGCAAAAATACGTGTGACATTCCCTGCCTGTATACTGTTTTATTATACTATTTTATTATCCTGTTACTGCTTGTTCTTATTTTTGTTCAGACGCTTTGTGCCAATGCCTGCTGCCGTTGCTGCAGACGATGCCATCAGCAGCAGACCGGTCCAGGTATTTGCTGTATCAGCAGTCTTCACCATTGTCTGTGTATACAATGCTTCCATCAAAATCCTGTGGTGCATTGACCACAATTTCATCAAACTGCGAGGTCAGTGATGTGCTTTTGAGTAAATCAAATCCATTGTCCGCGTCCATATCCACTGTAACATCTGTCGCAAATGCACCGTAGCCGTTTGAAGCTTCAAACAGATTTAATCTGCCCCAGCCTTCTGCGCCCTTTGGCACAACCATTTCTTTTGTGGTATCTGCATTGTTGAGTTTCAAATTGTTAAAGTTTAAACTTAGATTTTCTGACTACTTCTTATTTCTTCTGAATATAGAAAACAGCCCTTTTCTTTTAGGCTTTGTACGCAGTTCCTGCTCCCGCAGTGCTTCCATGCGTTCATCTGTGTGTTCATCTGTTTTCATATCGTCATAAATCTTGTCTTTAAACTGTAAACCGAGTGTTTCCATCATGCTGTCGCCGCCATTTAATTCTCCAAACATAATACCCTCCATTTCTGCCGCACCCCTGCGGCTGACCTGTCCATAAGCTGTTCTCCTGCTCTTATTCATTCCATTTTATTGACCGTCTTTACTTTACCCTCATACTTCCTATATCTGCCTAAAATGCACTTTCACTTTTCACACGATTACTTTGTTTCCGCAGATTATTTGCCGTGTATCCGCTTTGCCTGCAGTATCACACCGATAAGACCAGCTCCCATAACTGCAATTTCAATGCCAAATCCCGTTATCCATACCCAGTCTGCCAGCTATGGAACTGCCTGTGAAAAGTCGTCCCCTGTATAATACATTTTCACGGTATCACCCTGGTCTTTGTAGATGATACTTTTCTTACAAACAGCAAACCGGCTTTTTCCTGCTTCAAAATACTGATATGCATTATGTCCTTCATAGTACTCTGCCGTAATACACGTTCCTTCCCGCAGGAGTTTTTCGGAAAACTGATACTCCCGGATTGTATTAGCAAAGCACCACATTGCAATACCAATGATTATGATACAAAAAATCAGCCAGAATACTGCGTTCTTTTGTTCTGCCTTTTCTTCTTTTTTTACCAGCCAGCTTTCATAATCAGACATCTCTGCCACCTCCTCACATTCTCTTTTACATTTGCTTCCTGCCCTTCTGCCCGTGCTGTCATTCACGTTCTTTTAATTTAACCCTTTTAATTTCTTTCCCTTGTTCTGATTACAGTATATACCAAATTTTCCAAAACAGAAGACATAATCACGCAATACCGCATCTTTGCCCCGCAACTGTCACTTTCAGGTGTTCAAATGTCAGAAAACAATAATTGTCCTTGTTTCCGGCAAAGAACTGACAAACAAACCACGTAAAAAAGCTACCGCCGCCACATATGAAATGTGGCAGCGGCAGCTTCTATGAATATAGACTGTCTGATGACCGTTCTAAATTATTCTTCTGTTGATTCTTCCTGAGCGTTATCTGATGCAAGAGCCTTCATGCTGAGACTGATCTTCTTTTCAGCTTCGTTCATGTCAACAACCTTTGCTTCGATTTCCTGACCGATTGAAAGAACATCTGAAGGCTTTTCAATATGCTCCTTCGCAATCTGTGAAACATGAAGTAATGCGTCAACACCTTCTTCAAGCTGTACGAATGCACCGAAATCTGTCATTCTTGCAACTTTACCCTTAACAACGTTACCTACAGCATACTTTGTAGCTGCATCGTTCCAAGGATTAGAATCCGGATACTTCACGCTTAAAGCAATCTTATTGCCGTTGATTTCCTTAATGAAGCACTTTACAGAATCGCCAACCTTGTATACTTTCTTAGGATTTTCTGTTCTGCCCCATGACATTTCTGAAATATGAAGAAGTCCGTCAACACCGCCGAGGTCGATAAATGCACCGAAGTCTGTTACATTCTTAACTGTTCCTTCGATTGTATCACCTTCGTGAATCTTTTCTAATAATTCCTTCTGTGCTGCTTCCTTCTGTGCAACGATTAACTGCTTGCAGTCACCGATGATTCTTCTTCTCTTTGGATTGTACTCTGTGATTACGAAAGAAACTTCCTTATCCTTGTATACAGATAAATCCTTTACATATGTGTCTGAAACAAGACTTGCCGGAATAAATACTCTTGCTTCGTCAATGACAACACCAAGACCGCCATTCATAACCTGACTTACTGTTGCTGTTAATACTGTCTGGTTTTCAAAAGCTTCTTCAAGCTTCTTATTACCGTTATCAGCTACAAGTCTTCTGTATGTTAATAATACCTGACCTTCGCCGTCGTTTACTTTAAGGACCTTAGCCTGCATTGTATCACCAACAGATACAACTGTTGTTAAGTCAATGCCCGGTGTAGATGAGTATTCATTACGTGTAATAATACCATCTGCCTTATAGCCGATGTTAAGGATGATCTGGTCTTCCTTAACGTCGATAACAGTACCGTCAACTACCTCTCCTGTATGTATTGTCTTAAATGTTTCATCTAACATCTCTTCAAAGCTCTGTTCTGACATTAGTGTAAACCTCCTGAATAATATTGTTTGGGGTCGATGCCCCTGCTGTAATACCTATGCAGTCTGCCTTGCCCAAACTTGTCATGTCAAGGTCATTAAGCGTCTGAATGTAATATGTATCTTTACACTCGTTCTTACAGATTTCATACAGTTTTCGCGTATTGGAACTGCTGCTGCCTCCGACTACTATCATTGCATCAACACGCTTCGCTATCTCCCGTGCTTCTGTCTGACGTTCCTCAGTTGCATTACAAATTGTATTACGAATAATAATATTGTACCCCTTTTCGGATATAATTTCAACTAATTCTTTAAATTTATTGTAATTAAATGTCGTCTGGGATACGATACACACTTCCCGCTGTGGGTCTAATTGCAGATTTTGTGCCTTTTCTGCGGTATCAACCACATGTACTTGTGTTTTGGACCACCCCATAATTCCTTCGACTTCGGGGTGTTTTTCATTGCCGATAATAACAATCTGCTTGCCATTTGCACTTTCCTGCTTCACAATATTGTGAATTTTTAATACAAACGGACAGGTGGCATCTACAATTTCCACGCCTTTCTTCTGCAATGCTTCATAAACCGCACTGGATACTCCGTGTGAACGGATAATCACCGTTCCTTCTGTAATATCGTCTAATTCCTCCATTGTATTAATAACAAAGACGCCTTTTTTTTCTAAATCTTTAACAACTTCTTCATTATGAATAATCGGTCCAAATGTATAGACGTTTTTTTTGCCTGTCTGTTCATATACGGTATCCACCGCACGCTTTACACCAAAACAAAATCCTGCCGATTTTGCAAGAATCACTTCTTTCATGATGCCTTTTTCTCCTCAATAATCTGTGTAAGCTTTGCAACGACTTCTTCGATATTCATATCGGATGTATCCACCAGTATTGCATCTTCTGCCTGCTTTAACGGGGAAATTTCACGGTGCATGTCAGCATAGTCACGGCTTTCGATATCTGCCGCAATTTCTTCCAGATTACACTGCTCACCTTTCTGTGTAAGCTCGTCAAATCTTCTTTTTGCACGTGCCTGTGTACTCGCTGTCAGATAAATTTTTACAAAAGCATCCGGAAGCACGGTCGTTCCAATGTCCCTGCCGTCCATAATGACATCGGTTGTCTTTGCCAGCTTTCGCTGTAAATCCACCAGCTTACTGCGCACTGCCGCATACTTTGATGTCTTTGAAGCCATTTTTCCTGTTTCTTCTGTGCGTAACAGTCCTGTGACATTGTCACCGTTTAAAATCACCTGCTGTACGCCGTCCATATATTCAATCGTAATGTCCACATTGGACACTGCCGCATTGATTTCACGCTCATCGTCCGGGTTGACGTGATTCTGCGTAAAATATACCGCCATTGCACGGTACATTGCGCCTGTATCCACATAAATATAATTCATCTTTGCCGCCAAAAGCTTGGCAATCGTACTTTTTCCTGCACCAGCAGGTCCGTCAATCGCTATTGATACTGCCATTTTTTCTCCATTCCATTACATTTATTGTAATATTTTATATTTTATATTTAAAATATTTATAAATTTTTCGTCTTACTGCCATTTATCAAAACTTTTACGATAAATGTGCCGCCGCCGCATAGGCTGTTGACCACGCAATCTGCAAATTAAAACCGCCGGTTACGGCATCCACGTCTAAGACTTCACCCGCAAAATACACACCGGATACCAGCTTTGATTCCATCGTTGCCGGATTGACTTCTTTGACACTCACACCGCCCTGCGTGATAATGGCTTCCTGAAAGCCGCGCAGTCCCGTAAGGGTCAACTTGAAATTCTTTAACAGCGTAACCAGCCGCTGGCGTTCCTGCTTTGTGACCTCGTGGATTTTCTTGTCCGGTGGGATTTTACTTAATTCCACAACCACAGGAATCAGCTTCTTTGGCAATAGCTTATCCAGTGAATTTTTAAAGCTTTTATTCTTTGCTTCTTCAAAATCCCGCAGCACACGCTCATCTAGCTGTGCTTCATCAAGTGCCGGTTTTAAATCTATCGTAAGTAAAAGATTTTTCTGGCGGATAACCTTTGCCGCATAACTGCTGGCACTAAGCACTGTCGGACCGCTCACGCCAAAGTGCGTAAAAAGCATTTCCCCAAAATCTGAGTAAATCTTTTTGCCGGTATCCGGATCTGAAATCGTCACTGCCACATTTTTAAGGCTGAGCCCCTGCAACTCGCGCTCCCATTCTTCTTTTACAATAAACGGCACCAGTGCCGGAAGAATCGGTGTCACTTCGTGTCCCAGTTCTTTTGCAAAACGGTAGCCGTCCCCGGTAGAGCCTGTAGACTGATAAGAATTACCGCCGGTCGCTATAATCAACGCATCGCCCTGTACCATGCGCTTACTGCCTGTCACTGTATCTTTCACCCTCAGCCCTGTAAATCTGCCGTCCTTGTGGCACACCTGCACAACCTCAGTATTTAAATGAACCTCTACCGACAGCTTTTTCATCTCACGCTGTAATGCGCCGATGACATCTGAGGAATGGTCTGATTCCGGGAATACGCGGTTGCCGCGTTCAATTTTAAACGCCAGCCCCAGTTCATCAAAAAAGCCCATTGTATCATAATTGGAAAAGCCGTTGAACGCGCTGTATAAAAACTTGCGATTGGTGACGACACTGTTAAAAATATCCTCGGAATCGCCTGCATTCGTAAAATTACAACGGCCCTTTCCTGTAATAAACAGCTTCTTTCCAAGCTTTTCGTTTTTTTCAAATAAAATAACCTGATTTCCATTTCTTGCCGCCGTAATGGCAGCCATCATGCCGGCTGCACCGCCGCCGGCGATTAAACATTTTTTCATCTTTTTCATTCCTTTGCTGACTAAACAAGGCTATTGTATCATAAAGCGGAAAAGAAACCAACCCTAAACGCCACAACTTCCTGCAACATCTATGGATTTATAACGCAAAACAGATTTACGGAAAATGTGTACTGCCCCGTACTATCCGTAAATCTGTTTAATCTCCTCAAAATGTTCTTTTGTAATCAGCGCATCTTTTTGTGTGCCTTTGAATTTGACAACATACGTCCACCTGCCATACGGCTCAATGGATTTAATTTTTGAAACATTAATCAGATACGACTTGTGGCTTCTAAGGAAACCTGTGTCCGAAAGCTTTTCTTCCAGCTCGCTGATTGCCATGCTGGTCGTAAACGGTTCTGCATCTGCCGTATAAAGAATCGTGGCATTGTTCTCACGCTCTACAAAAATAATGTCGTCTTTATCAAAAAAACGCACGCTTTCTTTGCCCTTAATCAGGATTTTATCTTTCTCGTGAAGCTTCTCCCGCGCTTTTTCGGACGGTATATCTGTCTTTTTGGACCCGGATGGTACTTCTGACGGATTCTGATTCTGACAGATATTGATACTGTCCGTGTCACCTATGTTGTCTTTTACACTGCCGCCGTTATTATTACCGTTGCTATCATTTATATCGTTTACGGCGTCCATATCATTTTTACTGACGCCCTGATACTGACTTTCATAACTGCGCTGTATCCGCTCCAGTGTATGCTGAATCCGTTCCATATCAAATGGCTTTACCAGATAGTCAAACGCATACAGTTCAAACGCATTGGACATATACTCCGAATATGCCGTTGCAAAAATGATTTTCGTATCCGGCGCAGACTGTGCAATTACCTTTGCACAGTCTATTCCGCTGCTGCCCTTAATCTCAATATCCATAAACACAACCTCAGGCTGCGTTTCGTGAAAAGCCAGCAGGGCATCTGTCATGCTGTCACATTCGCTGACAACACAAAATGCCGGATTCCGTTCTATGACCCTGCGCAAAATCAAGCGGATATGAGCCTCATCGTCTACAAGCATTACCTTGATTGCCATGTCATTTTCCCTTTCAAATCGTGTGTCTGTTTCTTCTGTGTCTTCTTTTACATACCGGTTCTGCAAGAATCTCGGATAATACAACTGCCTGTCTTAATACTTCTGTATCCATGCCGCCAGATATTCCCTTAAATCCTGTTTTACCTGCACGGTGCATATCCTGTGCACAGGACATGCCGTCCGGCATGGTATGAACTTCCTGCCGCGGCTGTGCCTGCTGCTGTGTGGATGGCAGCGGCGGAGCAGCAGACTGCCGGTTCCCCGGCTGTCCGCCAAGCTGTCTGACAACCTGTGCGCCTAATTGTCCGCCAAGTTCACTGCCTGCTGCCTTTAGTCTTTCCGCAATCGTCTTTTTCAACTGCTGCTGGCTGCTATAAGACATCTTTTGGTTCATGTGCATCACCCTCTAATATGTTCTTTGCGTTTACATCTTCCCTTGCAATATTTTCACGCATTTTTGTATCTGCCTTAATATTCTGCATATCATAGTAATCCATAATGCCTAACTTGCCCTCACGCAGTGCGTAAGCCAGCGCCTTTGGCACTTCTGCTTCGGCTTCTACAACGTAAGCGCGCATTTCCTGTTCCTTTGCAACTGCCATTGCACGGCGTTCCTCTGCCTTTGCCTGTGCAATATTCTTGTCGGCTTCTGCCTGAAGGCTCTGTAAATGCGCACCGATATTTCGTCCGATATCGACATCGGCAATATCAATCGAAAGAATTTCAAATGCAGTTCCCGCATCCAATCCCTTTGATAATACCAGCTTTGAAATATCGTCCGGATTTTCAAGCACTCTCTTGTGTTCTGCTGCCGAACCTACCGTTGTAACGATACCTTCACCGATACGTGCGATAATCGTTGCTTCTCCGGCACCACCAACCAGACGTTCCAGATTTGTTCTTACAGTAACTCTTGCTTTTACAAGCAGTTCAATACCGTCCTTTGCCACGGCTGAAATGTTCGGTGTTTCAATCACCTTCGGATTAACACTCATCTTTACGGCTTCTAAGACATTTCGTCCCGCAAGGTCGATTGCCGCCGCCTTTTCAAACGGTAAATCAATACCTGCACGTTCTGCAGCAATCAGCGCATCAACAACGCCGTCTACGTTACCGCCTGCCAGATAATGTGCTTCTAACTGGTTGACCTGCAATGCGATACCGGCTTTGGTTGCCTTAATCAGCGGAAGAATAATTCTTGCCGGAACAACTCGTCTTAAACGCATACCAATCAGTGTGAAAATGCCAACCCGTACCCCGGATGCCATCGATGAAATCCACAGTCCCACCGGAACAAACGAGAAAAACATAATCAAAATAAATACTACTACTGCTGCAACAATAATCGGTCCTACCATAACCTTTAACCCCTTTCTGTGTATGCATATTTTCATTTATTAATACAAAATGGCTGCCCATTTGGATTAATCTTTACTCCTGTCTTGCCTTTCTGACGACAAGTGATGAATTGCTGATTTTGTAAATCTCCACCAGTGTGCCTTTTTCTAAAAACGCACCGTCGGAAATCACATCAAACTCTACATCTTCTATCCGTACTTTCCCTGCCGGATGTAAATCCGTGGTTACAACTCCTTTTTTTCCTACAAGATACTGTAAATCCGTAGAACTTATGTAACCTTCTTCTTTATTCATTTTATCATTCAGAATAATCGGTGTCTTTAACCTGCCCTTTGCAAGCAGTGTAACCAGCGTAAATATCAAAACTGCAAGCAGCAATAAAACGACTGCTACGATAATAACCGCTTCCTGCACGCTGTCTGCGATTAAAAACACACCGGCGACCAGACAGCACCCGCCTAAAATTCCCGGCGCGCCAAAGCCCGGTATAAGGGTTTCAATTCCTACAAAAAGAAAGCCAGCCGCCAGCAGTACAATTCCCAAAATCATAAAACCGTCCATTGCCCTTCTCCTTTCCTTTTCGCTTCTTTTTTCTTTCTGTTTACAGTATATACAAAAAGCTCCGAAAGAAAAGACATAATCACGCAATACCGCATCTTTTATCCGCAACTGTCACTTTTTGATATGCAACTGTCATTTTTATTTTGGAAGTGTCACGTCAAATTCTGTTTTTCCCGGTACGGAAGTAACGGTAATCGTGCCATAATACTGCCCTGCAAGCTTCCGCACCATCCACAGCCCCAGTCCGTGGCCTTCTTCCTTTTTGCTTGAATACCCCTTCTTAAAAATCAGTTCCCGCTTATTTTCCGGTATAACCGGACCGTTATTGTATACAATAAACAAATACTGTTTTTCATTTTCCTGAATACACAGATGTACCTTTTTCTCTCCGTCCATGCCGGACACCGCCGTAAACGCATTGTCGATTAAATTGCCAAGAATCCGGCACACTTCCCACTGCTCCATGGAAAGTGCCGCCAGATCTGACGACACTTCCACAAAAAATGTAATCTGCTGCTTCTGCGCATACTCCATTTTTGCCTGAAGCAGGGCATTGACCGCCGGTTTTTTCGTCCGCAGGGCTTTTCCAATCCGCGCAATGTCCTCATAGAGCGGATGCAGATACCGGTACGCTTCTTCATATTCTTCCAGTTCAAGCAATCCGTAAACGACCTGCATTTCATTTAAGTATTCATGCCGCTGTGCGCGCAGTTTTAAATTAAGATGTTCCAGATTTTTAAAATTTTCCTGTAAATTAACAATATAAAACTTATCCAGTAAAAATGTCGATAAAATAATACTGATATTGCACACCAGTAACATTCCCATAAAAACATAAACCGCAAGCGGCAGTGTTCCATACAGCCCAAGCCCCGCCGCAATCCAGAATACAATACTGATAAAAAACTGGATATACGCCGGAACCTGAATTTTTCTGCGCAGTTTTTTCCATTCCATTAAATATTTTCCTCTTTAATACACCCGATCAGATTTAATTTCTGAAGCTTTTTCTTAGAGTATATCATAGTTACAAATACAATGAAATAGACGCTTAGTACTGAAATTAAAATTGCCATCCACGGAATATCCAATACCAGCACCTGTACGTTGTTAATCGTTTTGGCAATCCAGACGGATATAAGCACAGACACCGGAATCCCATATAACAGGGCTTTAGAGCCGTACATCAGACACTCAAAATACAGCATTTTGCCAAAACCCTGCTCCGTCATGCCGATGGATTTTAACATGGCAAATTCCCTGCGCCGCAGCATCATATTGGTAGAAATGGTGTTGAATACATTTGCCATGGCTATCAGCGACATCAATACTAAAAATCCGTATGAGAATACTTTTACCACATAAATAATACTTCTGTAGGATTCGTATTCCATTGCCTCATCGACCAGACTATAGCGGAAATACTGACCATTGTCTTTAAGAATTTTCTGCATCTGTTCATACACCGCCATATGGTCTGTCGTCTTAAAATAAGTTATCAGTCCGCCCTGCCGATACTGCATTTTTTGTGTAAGCTTTTCCGCCATGGTGCGTGAACACAGCACAATATCATTTTGGTAGCGCAGATCGGTCTGCACCGCATACGGCAGCTTATCCACCGTTCTTCCGATATTAAAATCAATGTCTGCTGCCTGTTTTTCTTCCTGCTCATTTTCATCTTCCGTTTCCGGATAAAAACATGCCTTTAATGTAAATGCCTGATTTGCAAAAACCGGATAATCCTTTCGTTTTCCGCTCTTGGTATCCGTCACACGGCGGTTGGTGTAGAGCAGATAAACCGGATTTTCCGTGTTCATATACGTATCCTTTGATAATCCGTTCTGCTGTAAATATCGTTCATACAAATCGTCTGCGATGCCGTAGACAAACATCAGTGTTTTTCCGTCGTTATAGGAAACCGAAGCATTTTCACTTTTCTTCTGCTCGGTTTTATATTCTTCTGTGAGATACGCGCTGTTTTCGTCCGCTTTATACCAGAACAGCCCCGCGGACAATGTGGTTGAACTTTCTTTTACGCCCTGTACCTGTTTTAATTTTTCAATAACCGGTTCTTCTTTTTCAATGTCTTCTAACGAACCGGAGCGGTAATAAACATCGTATTCCCCAAGCTTATAATTTTCCTCGACCATAAGCACAAGGTATTTGCCAAATGCGCTTGCCGATACAAACATCACAATACTGACAAATAGTGAAAAAATCGTGGTGCGGTATCTTTTGCCGCTTCTTTTAAAGTTCTTGCGGCTGATTACGCCTTCCACGCCGAACAGCTTCCTGAATATTTTAGAACATCTGATCTTTCTGCGGCTTAACTGAATATCGCCGTTCTGGCGGATTGCCTCAATCGCAGACATTCTCGAAATCCGTATCATCGGGATAAACGTTGAAATCAGCACCGTAAATAAAGATACGACTGCTGCCGCCGCAATTGCCGCAGGTGCCGGATACATTCTCATTTCACCGAGGGATACCATGCTTGCCGCAATGCTTTTCATACTGGCACGCACACCGAAAAGGGTAATGCCGATTCCCGCAACACCCACTAATATTCCCAGCGGGATTCCTGCAATGCTGACTAAAAATGCCTCGGAAAGCACACATTTACGAAGCTGTGCTTTGGTCGCCCCCACGGAGGAGAGCAGTCCGAACTGCTTTGTCCGTTCATTTAACGAAATGACAAAGGAATTGTAAATTAAAAGCACCGAAGCTCCGACAACCAGTACAATCACAATCACCGCTATCGTCGTAATAAAAGAGTAATAGGAAGAATACACGGATATTCCGCTCAGTCTTAACAGTCCGAGATTGTAGCCGGTTTCATAGGATGCATCGCTGTACCGTTTTAAAACCGCAAACGTATTCTTCGGATTTTTCACCCGAATGTAAACATCGGCACTTTCAACATTCTTTGTATTTTCATCGTATTTTGTATACACTACATAGCTGCTTGTGCTGCCGACATTAAAACCTGCGTCCTCATACAGACCGACTACCGTATACCGCTGTGTGTCCGCAAGTGCCGGTTCAACCGTATCGCCCACCTTGCAGTCCGCAAGAATACCGCTTGTAATCAAATCCCTTGCAACTACAATTTCTTTTGAATTTTCCGCCATTCTGCCTTCTGTAAGCTCCAATGGGAGGCTGATTTCATTTTCATCACTGAATGCCTTGACACTGATCTGATGTCCGTCCTGTTCTTCAATGGTACTGCCGATATTGTACATCAGACGTTCTGATAAAATGTCACTGTCCTGCCTGATTTTTTCCAGCCCTTCCTTTAAATCAACCTGCTCAATCACGCCGTACCAGTTGCCCGATTCTTTGATTTTATAATCCAGCATACTTTTATGCAGGCTGGCGATAAAGACCGTAATTGCCGTAATCAACGCCGCTGACAGCATAATGCCGATAATCGTTACCAGTGTACGCACTTTGTTTTTTACCATTTGCCGGTAAGTCATTTTTAAAAAAATATGATTCTGTCCCATTAGCGGATCACCTCATCTCTTGTGATTCTGCCGTCGGAAATCTCAATAATACGGTCCGCCTGCAGGGCGATGTTTTCATCATGCGTAATGACAACCAGTGTCTGATTGTACTTTTTATTTGACAGCTTTAACAGTTCCATAATTTCATGGCTGTTGGCAGAGTCAAGATTTCCGGTCGGTTCATCCGCTAACAGCAGTGCCGGATCATTCATCAGTGCACGCCCGATAGAAACTCTCTGCTGCTGCCCGCCGGATAACTGGTTCGGCAGATGATTTTCCCTTCCTTTTAAATGCAACACAGTCAAAAGCTCCTCTAACCGTTCCTCATCGACCTTTCTGCCGTCCATTAACACGGGCAGTGTGATATTTTCCACGACATTCAGCACCGGAATCAGGTTGTAAAACTGGTAAATCAGCCCGACCTCCCTGCGCCTGAAAATTGCAAGCTGTGTATCATTTCTTGCATAGACATCATTGCTGTCCACATAGACATGCCCACCATCCGGTCTGTCTACGCCGCCAATCAGATGCAGAAGTGTAGACTTTCCCGAGCCGGACGGTCCTACAATTGCCACAAACTGCCCGCGCTTCACACTGAAGGACACATTATCCAGTGCCTTAAAGCTGTTTTCTCCTTTTCCATAAATCTTTGTTAAATTTTCTACTTTTAAAATATCCATTGACTGCCTCCTGTATTTTAGATTTCAGTCTAAATTGTAGGACAGTCCGGTGACTGTGCCATGACTTTCATATGACAAATCTGTCACTTTTCGTTTAAGGCAGCATTTTATAAAAGCGGATTTGAAATTCCGCACCGCCGTTTTTTGCGTTAAATACCTTTATCGTTCCGTTCTGCCTGCGGACAATCTCTGCTGCCAGCGAAAGTCCGATACCCACTCCTGTATTTTCCGTTCCTTTGCCACGGTAAAACCTCTCAAACAGGTGTGGTAAATCTTCTTTTTGAATTCCTGTTCCATTGTCACGCACGATGATTTCCGTGTAAATCGGATTTTCCTGCGCTTCTATCTGAATCTGCCCGCCGGACGGTGTGTGTTCCATGCAGTTTTTCACAATATTTTCCAGCGCTTCTTTTGTCCACTGGAAATCTCCAGTAAAGGATACATTTTCTGCAATATCGTATATCAAAAGCACCTCTTTTAATTCAAGCTGTACCGCCATGCCCTCAGATACCGTATCTGACAGCTCTTTTACGGACACCGATGCATTTTGAAACTGCACGACACCCGCATCGAATTTTGAAAGCTTTAAGAGTGTCGTTATGAGTTCTTCGACATGCGAGAGTGCATTGGATAACTTGCCACTTAAATGCAGACGTTCTTCATATGTAAGTTTTTCTTCCATTAAAAATGACAAAATAATATTCACGCTGGTCAGCGGTGTCTTTAACTGGTGCGAAATATCCGCCATGGCATTCATCAGATACCGTTTGTCCTGTCCCAGCTGCACCGCCTGTTCGTTTAAACGGATTACCAGCTTGTGAAGCTGATTCTGCAAAATACTTAAATCACCCTCCTGATACTCCTCAAATGTCGTTGTATAATCTCCCCGCAGAACGCGGTCTATCTGCGCATAAATTTCCCGGATTTTCTTTCTGCGCCGGTATTCGCCCTCCGCATGGATTCCCATATATAAAATTCCCGTGGGAAGCACTATCCACCATGCCCGGCTTATCCATGCCGCCAGTATTGAAGCTGTAAACACAACGCCTTCTGCAATCCATTCACCGTTTCTTTTCATAGACGGTACCCCATTCCACGCACCGTCTTAATTAACTCTGGATGGGACGGGTCTTCTTCTATCTTTTCCCGCAGCCGTTTAATATAAACTGTCAGCGTGTTGTCATTAACAAATTCGCCTGCCACGTCCCAGATTTCCGAGAGCAGGCGGCCTCTTGATAAAACCACACCCTTATTGTTAAAAAATATCAGTAACAGGCGGTATTCGAGTGCTGACAGTGCCAGCTCCTCTCCGTTACGGTATACGATTCCCTTGACCGTATCCACGGTGATACTGCCCTCTTTTAACAGCTTCTGGCTCTTTCCTGTCCGTCTTAACACACTGCGGATTCTTGAAACCAGCTCCCGCGGACGGAACGGCTTATTGATATAGTCATCTGCGCCCATATCCAGTCCCGTCACGACACTGTATTCATCGCCCGATGCCGTAAGGAAAATGACCGCCGCCGGGGATTTTTCCTTTGCCGCCGCACAGACTGCATATCCATTGCCGTCTGCTAACGATATATCAATTAAGAGCAAATCATATTCCCTTGTTTCAAGTTTTTCAATCGCTTCCCGCTGCCCCGCTACCGCTTCTACGATAAAATTTTCATTTTTTAAAAAGCTGCTTAAATAATCTACAATATCCCTGTCATCTTCAACCAGCAAAATTTTTTCCTGCACGCTTTTTCCGCCTTTCGCACTTTTTACCTCGTTTATATATCATAATCATCATAACAGTCCACCGAAAGTTCGTCAAATAATTAACTCTGCTTTTCTTTATGATAAGAACGTGCTATGATAGTTTTGTAATGATTTTTCTCAAGGGGAGGATTTTAAACTATGGCGTTACATATTATGGACGAAGCAAACAGATGCCTTCAGTGTAAGGTTCCGCAGTGTCAGAAGGGGTGTCCGATTCACACCAACATTCCGCTGGCAATTCGCCTGTTAAAAGAAAACAAATTAAACGAAGCCGGAAAAATGCTTTTTGAAAACAATCCGCTGACAACCGTGTGCAGTCTTGTCTGCAACCATGAAAATCAGTGTGAGGGTCACTGCGTACTTGGCAGAAAAGGTGCGCCGGTTCATTTTTCCAGCATTGAAAATTATATTTCCACAACCTATGCCAACCAGATGACCAACGGCCCTGCTAAATCCAACGGCATGCGCGTTGCCATTATCGGTTCCGGTCCTGCCGGTATTACGATTGCGATTATTCTTGCACGATACGGCTATCAGGTTACTATTTTTGAAGGAAAGGACAAGATTGGCGGTGTATTACGCTACGGCATCCCGGAATTTCGTCTGCCAAAGAGCGTCTTAGACGATATTGAATACCGCCATCTTGAATTAAAGGGCATTAAAATCCGCCCGAATACGACAATCGGCGGTGCTATCGGCATTGACGATTTATTCCGTGACGGCTATAAGGCAATTTTCGTCGGTACGGGTGTATGGAAGCCGAATACCCTGCATATTAAAGGTGAAACCTTTGGCAATGTCCACTTCGGTATCAATTACTTAAACAATCCTGACAGCTACCGCTTAGGCAAGCGTGTCATCGTCATCGGTGCCGGAAATGCCGCTATGGACGTTGCAAGAACTGCAATCCGCAAAGGTGTGGAGCATTTAACCTGTTTTTCTATCACCAAAGAGGTTGCCGCAAGCCACTATGAGTTCAGCTATGCCCAGTTAGAGGGTGTTCAGTTTGAATACAATAAACGTCCTGTTGAGATTAAAGATAACGGTGTTATCTTTATTGATATTATTGAAAATGAAGACGGTACCTTTACCGATGTTGAAGGCACCGAAAAGCTTTATGAAGCTGACAGCACGATTATCTCTATCAGTCAGGGACCACAGAACCGTATTGTCAATACCACTGAAGGCTTAAAATCCACTGCCAGAGGTCTTTTGGATGCCGATGAAACCGGTCACACTTCAAGACCGGGGATCTTTGCTTCCGGTGACGTTGTAAACGGTGCACGTACTGTTGTTGAAGCTGTTGCCCACAGCAAGATTGTAGCAGAGTCCATGCATGAATATATGCAGAGCCTGCCAAAGGACTGATAATATATCAGGTACTATAACCGTCAATTGCTTGCTCTCTATCCGATTCACAGTCGGAAAAAGAGCAGCCGATTGACGATTAAACGGTGTCCGGTATTCCTGCCGGACACTTTTTACTTTATGGAAATTTGTATCCCCCGTCCTATTCTTTCTATCTTTTTTCCTAGAATTCCCTTTTATCCTATCCCTTTATAACCACATACTTTTGCACTGCATTATGGTAAAATTTCATTGTATTTCTATTTTTAGGAGGAAAGGAAAATTATGAAACACAATTTTAAGAAAATTCTGTGCGTACTGCTTGCCTGTCTTATGGTGATTCCGTTCTGTACAGAATTTGCAAAGCTTCCGCAGATTTGGGCAGCTTCGTCCGACATCGTGGACATTCCCGATGTCAATATGAAAGCCGCTTTAAACAGCGCTTTAAACGTTGAAGATTCTTCTGCCGATATTACAAAGGAACAGCTTGAATCGCTCACTGCTTTAAAATTAACAAATTCTGACGACACACACATTACCGACTACACAGGTCTTGAGTACTGTGTGAATCTGAAAACCTTACGGATTACCGATTCCGAACTTACGGTACTGCCGGATATTACGGCATTAACAAAACTGCACTTTCTGGATTTAAGTGACTGCTACAACCTGACAGATATTTCTAAAATTCCGGTAACGGATACTTTAAATGATGTAGAACTCGAAAAATGCACATCTGTAAATGATATCAGCCCGTTAAAAGCAGTTCCGTCTATCACAAGACTTTGTCTGGACGGTGTTAAAATCACCGATAAAAACGCTGATTCTAATGCGGACACAATTTCAAGCCTTACGAATCTGAAATATCTGGATTTAGCATACGCTTATGTAACAGACGAGTATTCTTCAATGTTTGATTCGCTTACAAAGCTTGAAACCTTAATTCTGGCATATAACCGTTTTTCAAATGTTGATTTCCTGTTGTCACACAACGGTACTTTAAAGGAACTGACACTTTACGGCTGTCCAGTTGCCAATGACATGACCGACACACTCGGACAAATGACCAGCTTAAAAACACTGGGTATCAGCTCTACAAATATTATGGACTACCGCTTTATGTCCCGTCTGCCGCATTTAACCAACTGGCCTATCCGTATGGCAGAAGGAAGTGATTCCTTCCCGACCAGACCATACACTAAAATTGTAAAGGAATTTCTGCCATATACACAGGAAACCTGTGTAATTGACAACCCGGTTATCAATATTGACGGCACACCTGTCGCTCCGGTTGAAGCAGACGGATACACTTTTGATGCGTCATCCAATCAGATTATACTGGATACAACACTTGTGGACAGCGGTTCCCGCTTATATTATTATATTAACTATCATTTTACTATTACCACGCCTGCGGGATATGACATTGTTATGCACCCGCTTGTTACCGTTTATGTCAGCAAAACAAGTGCACCGGATCCTATTAAGCTTTTCACCCAGCCGAAATCCTTTAAGGGAATTACCGGCAGCAGTTATTCTTTAAATGTTGCTGTACAGGGAACGGGCGGTTCTAATAAATATCAGTGGTATAAAGACGGTACGGCTCTTACCGGTGAAACTTCATCTACACTGAATTTCTCTGCACTTGCCGAAAGTGATGCCGGAGATTACACCGTTGTCGTTTCTAACGGTGTAAGCAGTGTCACAAGCGACACCGCAACCGTTACGGTTATGCCTAGACTTCAGATTTCCGCACAGCCTGCTTCTCTTTCACTGACAGAGGGGGAGAGTGGAGAACTCTCTGTTACGGCTTCCGGCTACGGAACATTATCTTATCAGTGGTTTAAAAACGGGTCTGCCATAACCAATGCAACGGCTTCTTCTATCCGCTTTGATAATATTTCAGGCAATGATGCGGGAAGCTACTATGTCGTTGTATATGATGACAACAGTTCTACCATGAGCAGCGCTGCAAATATAACCGTTACTACAAAACCAACACAGCCGGTTACAAAGCCAACCGAAACCGCTACGACAGAAGCGGCTACGACTCAGCCTGTTACGAAGCCGACTGAAACCGCTACGACAGAAGCGGCTACGACTCAGCCTGTTACGAAGCCGACTGAAAATGCTACAACGGAAGCGGCTACGACTCAGCCTGTTACGAAGCCGACTGAAAATGCTACAACGGAAGCGGCTACGACTCAACCTGCTACGAAGCCGGCTGAAAATGCTACAACGGAAGCGGCTACGACTCAGCCTGTTACAAAACCGGCTCAACCTGCTACAACAGCGGCTGTCCAGCCTGCAACTTCTACCAAAACAATAACAGCCACAAAAACTGCCGCTGCTTCAACAGATACTGCGACACAAAACAACACACAGGAACCGGCTACCGGTGATACAACATCTGTCGCTGTTTACGGACTTCTTCTTTTTGCCGCTGTTCTTGGCTGTGTAACACTGCTGATTACAAACAAAAAGAAAATGGATAAATAAATACATACAACAGTTATAACCGTTGTATTGACACAAAAAACAAATGACATAAAAATAAGATAAAATAAAAAATATCCCGGCTTTGCAGTCTGCCTAAGCCGGGATATTTTTACTGTGCATACAGTTTGAATTTTCTTACCAGTGTATCCAGTTCTTCTGCCTTGGCGGATAACTGTTCGCTGATTGCTGCGCTTTCTTCTGATGAAGAAGCCGTATTCTGTACTGCCGCCGATAACTGGTCGATTCCCTGATTGACCTGCTCTAAGGCAGATGCCTGATTGACGGCTGTTTCATTAATCTGATGTGCCACATCTGCAAAGGTGTTCATGCTCGCAATTACTCTGTCAAAAGACTGGGAAACGGTTTCCGTAACTGCATTGCCTTTTTCAATTTCCTGAACGGTTTTGCTGATTAATTCCTTGGTTTCTGCCGCAGAATCCGCACTGTCTGCCGCCAGCTTACCAATCTGGTCTGCAACAACCGCAAAGCCTTTTCCTGCTTCTCCGGCTCTTGCTGCTTCAATTGAAGCATTTAATGAAAGCAGATTTGTCTGTGAAGCAATACTTTCTATTGTTACAATAATATTATCGATTTCGCTGGAGATTTCATAAATACGGCGCATTTCATCGGTCAATTCTTTCACCTTTTCCTTTTCCTGCTCTGCATCTGAAACGGTCTTTTGAATATCATCATATGCCTGCTGCGTTTCCCTGGCACTTTCCGTTGCCATATTGGCTACCGAAGTCACTGTAGCATCTAACTGCTGGATTGCACTTGCCTGATCAGTTGCGCCCTCTGCAAGTGCCTGCGAAGACTGGGATATACCGTTTGCCCCTTCTTCAACCTCATCCGCACTTGTCTGGATATTCGTCAGAGTACTGTTAAAACGCTTTAAGATATGTACAAAAGACTCTTTAATACTTGCAAAATCACCGAGAAAATCTGTAATTTCATCGCTGTCCTCTGTCAAATCGCCAGTTGCCATACACTGTAAGATTGCTGAAATCTCATTTACATAATCGGAGAGATTTTTCGTTGTACCGCGCAGTGCATCCGCAAGCTGTCCGATTTCATCTTCGGATTCATAGGTAATCCGTTCTCCGACAGACATATCTCCGCTGTACATGATTTTGGCAGCTTCTGTAATCTCCTGTACCGGTTCTACAATAGCACTGACCATCTTGCGTGTAACACGCAGTCCGAATACCACGTCTGCGATAAGCAGTAAAATACCTGCCACGGTCATCCCGACACCAGTATATTTTGTCATGGTATAATAATTAACCGCAGTCTTATCAATCGAGTTTCCCAGCTGCTCAGAAAGGCTTTTAATGTCATTTACAATCGGCAGATATGTATTATTATTTAATTCAACCGCCTCGCTGTAACGGCCTGCCTTAATCTGTGTCATTAACTTGCTTCTGACCTTTTCACCTTCATCAATCTTAGACGCTAACTGATTTAACAGCGCTGTACTTTCTGTATTCATCTTCCGGTTCTGCATCTGCTGTACAGAATCTGTAATCAGACTGACATCTTCTGTGACGGTCTTTTCAAAATTCACATAGCTGTTCCCAACCTGTGATGAATCCTCAGTCAGAATTCTGTTAATCGCACGCTGTAAATCCGTAATGCCGTAGCGCACTTTGCCTACACTGTCAATATTGGCAAGCGGACCGTTAAAAATACCGCTTACATTTCCCTTTACAATATTTAACCCCACAAGTAACAGTACCGCTATCACTGCCGCTACTGCAATAATAAAGCCATGGGATATAAATAATTTTTTCTTTAGTGATAAGTTTTTGTATTTTTCATTTTGTTCCATTCTCGTTCTGTCTCCTTGTTTATGTTAGGTACAGATTTTACTATACTTTTTTCCTGTATTCAAGGTGTCATAGGTATTTTTTCCTAAGAAAATTGTATTTTTTGTGTATTTCTATATGATACGAAAGCGCACAATCTACAAAAAGGGAGATTCTTTTGAATCTCCCTTTATAAGCTAACTCAACAATGATATCCAATGATATCCGCTGCTGAATCCGGCATCAGATTATTATACCGGATATGTCTTATTTTCTGTATCCGCAGCCTTTGGGTCAACCTTTGTCTGTTGCGCTTCTCTGTACTTAAAGAATTCTTCTGCAACTGCCGGGAATAATGCGTATGATAATACGTCTTCATCCTGCTGTTTGTACTTCTGAACGACCGGGCTCTTTTTGAAGCCTTCTAACTGTGGCTTAATCAAGTCAGCCGGACGGCATGTAATCGGCTCTGTATCACCGATTGCCTTCTTCTGTACTTCTTTATTAAACGGCTTAACGGTACGTCCGAATTCACCTGCAAGAACCTTCTTGGATTCTTTTGTAATCATCTTGTAACGTTCACCCTGTAATACATTTAATACAGCCTGTGTACCGACAATCTGTGATGACGGTGTAACCAGAGGCGGTTCACCATAATCCTTACGAACTCTCGGAATTTCTTCAAGCACAGCCTGATACTTGTCTTCTGCACCTGCATCCTTTAACTGGGATACAAGATTTGATAACATACCACCCGGTACCTGATATAAGAGTGTCTTGATATTTACGCCGAGAACCTTTGTATTCATCAGACCTGTCTTTAATGCTTCCTCTCTCATCGGACGGAAGTATTCAGCGATTTCAGCCAGCAGATTCTGGTCAAGTCCTGTATCATACGGTGTGCCCTTAAAGGTTTCTACCATAACTTCTGTTGCAGGCTGGCTTGTACCCATTGAGAACGGTGACATTGCTGTATCAATAACATCTGCACCGGCTTCTACTGCCTTTAAATAGGTCATGGAAGCAACACCGGATGTATAATGTGTATGCATCTGAATCGGCAGTGAAGAACCTTCCTTTAATGCCTGTACGAGTTCTGTTGCTTTATATGGAAGTAAAAGACCTGCCATATCCTTGATACAGATAGAGTCTGCACCCATATCTTCAATCTTCTTTGCTGTTTCTTTCCAATAATCCAGTGTATAGGCATCACCGATTGTATAAGAAAGTGCAATCTGTGCATGTCCTTTTTCTCTCTTAGCTGCCTTTACTGCTGTTTCAAGATTTCTTAAATCGTTAAAGCAGTCGAAAATACGGATAATATCAATACCGTTTGCAATAGACTTCTGTACGAAATATTCTACTACATCATCTGCATAATGATTGTATCCGAGGATATTCTGTCCTCTGAATAACATCTGTAATTTTGTATTTTTAAAACCATCTCTTAACTTACGAAGTCTTTCCCATGGGTCTTCTTTTAAGAATCTAAGAGATGCATCGAATGTAGCACCACCCCAGCACTCTACTGAATGATATCCGACTTTATCCATCTTATCAACAATCGGAAGCATCTGCTCTGTTGTCATTCTTGTAGCAATTAAGGACTGATGTGCATCACGCAATACGGTCTCAGTAATTTTTAAAGGTTTTTTCACCTGTTCTGCCATCTTTATATCCTCCATTAATATCTATTTTACATTACACCAAACATCGCCATAAACGTACCTGCGGCAACTGCAGTACCGATAACACCGGCTACGTTTGGTCCCATCGCATGCATTAACAGGAAGTTGGACGGATCTGCTTCCGTGCCGACCTTCTGTGATACTCGTGCTGCCATTGGAACGGCTGATACGCCGGCTGAACCAATCAGCGGATTTACCTTGCCATGTGTTGCCTTGCACATAATCTTACCAAACAGTACACCGGCTGCCGTACCAAATGCAAACGCAACCAGACCTAATGCAACAATCTTTAAAGTATCAAGATTTAAAAATGCCTCTGCACTTGTTGTTGCACCGACAGATGTACCCAGAATAATAACAACGATGTACATCAATGCATTTGATGCTGTTTCTGTAAGCTGCTTTACAACACCGCTCTCTTTAAAGAGATTACCTAACATCAGCATACCAACGAGTGGAGCTGTTGTCGGAAGAATCATAACAACAACAATCGTTACAACGATTGGGAACAGAATCTTTTCCAGTTTGGATACAGGACGTAACTGTTCCATTTTAATCTTTCTTTCATCTTCTGTTGTTAAAAGCTTCATAATCGGTGGCTGGATAATCGGAACCAGTGACATATAAGAATATGCTGCCACCGCAATCGGTCCCATATATTTTGTCTGTCCTAATTTACCGGCAAGGAAGATAGATGTCGGTCCATCGGCACCACCGATAATAGAAATCGCTGCTGCTGCCTTATCCGGGAATCCCATAAAGATTGCCAGAATATATGCAGCGAAAATACCGAACTGCGCTGCCGCACCAAGCAGAAAGCTCTTTGGATTGGCAATCAGCGGTCCGAAATCTGTCATTGCACCAACACCAAGGAAAATCAAGGACGGTAAAATACTCCATTCATCCAGTAAATAGAAGTAATGCAGTAAACCACCCACACCATTGCTGGAATCCTCAATGGAAAGCATGATGTCCGGATAAAGATTGACAAGAAGCATACCAAAGGAAATCGGTACAAGAAGCAGAGGTTCGTATCCTTTTTTTATTGCTAAGTACAGGAAAATCAACGCAACAACAACCATGAGGTAATTGCCCCATGAAAGCCCGAAAAATGCGGTCTGCTGTACGAGGTTTCCCAATGTTTCTATAATATAACTCATTTTTTAACCTCCCGTTTCAATGATTCTGATAAAGAACTTAGTTCATGGAAACTAATACTTTACCTGTTTCAACGGAATCACCAACGGCACATTCTACTGTTGCAACAGTACCGTCCTGTGGTGCACAGATTTCATTTTCCATCTTCATGGCTTCAAGAACAACAAGTACATCACCCTTCTTTACAGCAGAGCCTGCTGCAACCGGTGTCTTTAAAATCTTACCCTGCATTGGAGCAGTTACCTTTACTGCACCCTGTGCGCTAGCCGGTGCTGCTTTCTTTGCTGCCTTCGGTGCAGCTTTCGGTGCAGCCTTTGCTGCCGGTGCTGCTGCGCTTCCTGTTCCTTCTTCTACTGTAACGTCATATACATTCCCATTCACTGTGATCGTATAATTTTTCATTGTTTCCTCCGTTCCACCGCGGTCTGCGGCTGATTGATTATCAAATATTTTAATTTTATTTCCAGTTATTCTGTCTGCCGACTTTTCTGATGGAACGAACTACCAGTCCATCTGCCGCAGTACCTTCTGATGCAGCAATCGCCGCCGTAATAACAGCAACCAGTTCGCAGTCATCTTCTTCCTCGTCTTCCGGTTCTTCAACAACCGGTGCCGGTGCTGTCTGCTGTGGTTCTTCTGCTGTCTGTTTCTTTGCTCCGATTTTATTAACATGCTGAAGCAGAGAAATGATATAAGAAATGAAAATCAGCACGATAAATACAGTTCCCATACCAAGTACTGTATTTAATACAGCCTTTTCCATCTTCTCACCTGTTGTATAAGTCGGGTTAATTGCACCGCTGTCCAGGTTGAAATCATCATCAATGACCAGCTCAAATGAGCAGGTTCTTGTTTCATATGTTGCATTGATTGCAATTGTACACAGTGTTCCTGTTTCATCACTGACTCTGACTTCTTCTTTGTCAATGGACTTTAATGCGCCTAAATCTTCTCTTGTTTTAACCCAGCTGTTATAAAACTCAATCGTCTTGTCGTTCATGCCCTGCATATTTACGACATAGACTTTTCCATTCACATAGCTGAGTGTCTTTGCTGCTTCGCCATCTGCTTTAATCTGTGCATCCGATGTCTGGTCTAAATATACCAGCATATCTTCTGCCCACTGTACCATATCTGAGGCATACTGATTGACCTTCATATCTTTAAGGCTCGTCTTAGCACTGTCTGAAGAAATGGTATTGGTGCAGGCTGTCATACTGAACACGCAGGCTAACACACAGAACAACACGAAAAAGCGTTTGATATTAGTTTTCTTCATATTGTTTCACCTCATTATCAGACCGTTCCATGCTTCTTAACCGGACGATCCTCTCTTTTTGTGTACAGCATTTCAAACGCTGCCGCAACATACTGTCTTGTTTCCTCAGGATTAATAATTGTATCCACATAACCTCTTGCTGCTGCAGATTCTACGCTGGACTGTAACTGTGCGTACTCTGCTGCCTTTTCAGAAATCTTTGCGTTGACATCTTCTGCCTTATCAATCTCATCTGCATACATAATCTTTGCTGCACTGGCTGCATCCATCATACCGATGCTTGCTGACGGCCATGCGTATGTCATATCTGCACCGACTGCTTTGGAATTCATTGCCACATAAGCACTTCCGTAAGCTTCGCCGATGATTACATTAACCTTTGGTACGGTTGCATTTGCAAATGCATATGTAAGCTTTGCTGCTGCCTTTGCAATCTTCTTTTCTGAATCAACTGTTGCTTCAAAGCCCTTTACATTGGTAAGGGTCAGCACCGGAATTTCAAATGCATCACAGAAATTTACAAATTCTGCAGCTTTTTCAGCACCGTCAACGGTCAGTACCGGTTCAAACTTTTCTGCTGCTTCGCCTTCGTCATCAAAACGGACTGTTCTGTTGGCAACGGCGCCGACTGTTGTACCGTTAATCTTTAACAGACCTGTTACAACACTCTTTGCAAATTCAGACTTTACTTCCATAAATAAGCCGTCATCTGCAATATCTGTTAATGCAAGCACTGCATCTGCTGCTTCTGCTTCCATATCCGCACATGCTCTATTTAAATCATCTTCGCAGTCTGCATAAGCTACATCGTCATTATTGGCCGGAAGAAGAGATACAAGCTGTCTGATGCCGTTTGCAATTGTTTCCTCATCACCTGTAAAATCTGCAACACCTGCTTCTGCCTGAAATGCAGCAGATGCTGTGTCTAACTTGGTATCATTGTTGCCGTCTAATGCATTCGGACTGTTCACAAATAACTTTCCGTTCTTTTCTTCTACAAATGTAAAATCAGAAAGTTCTGAAAGAACTGCAAGACCGCCGCCGCAGCTTCCGTAAACAGCCGTAATCTGTGGTACAAGACCGGAACATAATGACATCTTCCGGTAAATTGTTCCGAAACCATTCAAAGCATCTGTTGCTTCCTGAAGTCTTAATCCTGCACAATCTATCAGGCCAATAACCGGCGCTCCCATCTTCATAGCCATATCGTAAAGTCCTGTAATCTTCTTTGCATGCATTTCGCCGATTGAACCGCCTAAAACTGCCGGATTCTGGCTGTATACATACACAAGACTTCCATTAATTACTCCGTATCCGGTAATAACACCGTCTGCCGGAGTGTCTTTTTCCTGCATGTTAAAATCTGTTGCTCTGGCTTTTACACCTGCTCCGATTTCAACAAAACTGTTGTCATCAAGAATTGCTTCAATGCGTTCTCTTGCTGACGCCTGTGTTGTGTTACCCATTCTCTAAAGACCTCCTATACTTTTTGTAATAATGTAACAATCTATTGTCTATTTTATAACAATATTTCCCAAAAAACAAGCTTTTTGTAGAATCTTATTTACAATTCTGACAATTCCTTTTAAATTGCATAATACTTTAAAAAAAGCATCTGACACAAGCCTAATCTCTACTCTCAATTGCCGCCACAATCCCTTTTTCAATCAGAATTTCCGCAGTTTCTTCTTTTATCTCATTGCTCTGGCAGATGCTTAACCCCTGCCGTAAAATGTATCCGTTCAGCGGATATTTCAAGCCTTTTAATGTAAGAACCACTTCCTCTGTCATCGGCACAAATGAAATATATTTTCCGTACTGATCTGCCTTTTTTATCGTTTTATTTCCGTTTAACAGATAAATTTTGTTGTACTTATCATAAATGCAGCACTCCGTTCCTGCTTCCAATGCCTGTTTCATGATAAAAATATTGGTCAGTGCGTGATCATAGCGTGTTCCGGTAGCCCCTAAAATATCAATCGCCACCGGATGATGTTTTAACGCTGTAATTACCGCCAGATGTGTATCGGTATAATTTTTTTCCGGCGGATATGTCACTGTCTGCGTATCTTTTTTATAGGTATCAAGCAGCCTTTCATTAACCGAATCGTAATCCCCCAAAATGTAATCCACCCGGATTCCCAGTTTATCCGCATGTACCAGTCCGCTGTCTGCCGCTATGCAATAATCATATGTTTTTGCGGAAAGCCAGTCTTTCGCCCACTCAT
>OGCY01000030.1_pt1 | contig 90591 bp, 79 predicted proteins | sample 1570311 | NCBI WGS metagenome assembly OGCY01 (sample SAMEA2582165, study PRJEB24529) | metagenome | biome: Human gut stool | place: China | collected 2011
ACTTCCTTTGCTTTTTGCAGATAGTATAACAGGCAAATGTCCGCGAAATGTTACAACAGACAAAAAATTTTATTTTTTTGCATTTCTCTGTTATAGCAGTTCAAAATAATAACTCTATTATAGGCAGTTATCAAAGGTTTATCAATGCGGCAACTGTAAACAGATCCTCTGCCAAAGACTCTTAAAACTACTGGCAAGCAATGCAATCTTACGTAAGATTGCGTATTTAGCAGAAATCCCGTTTCCGGAATTCCTGCTAATGCTTGTTGGTGACATATCCCCAAACCCCTGAGATCATTGCCGGTGGCAATGGCTGCGCGTTCCGTTGGAACGCTGAAAACCAAAAGCAGACAAATCTTATTGACGGGATTTTTCTGTGCTGCGCTGCGGTTGTGCTGATTGTAGTTTACGCAAATTGTGATATGTATTCCCCAGTATATATGGGGAGTTAGAAATGTATTGAGATTAGATAGCCTTTTTCTCCAAGTCCTCACAGTAAACGCTTGAAAATAAATGTTCCAGCTCATTTCCAAAGTTGTATGAGATTTTAAGTTTGCGGTTTTCATAAACTGTTATCTGGTCTATCATTTCCACAATAATATCTCTGTCTAATTCTTCAATGTCTTTCAGTTCCAACAACCGCCTTAACCACGGTGTTTCAAAAACATCTTCTGTTACACTTTCCTTTTTCTTTTCTTCCAGCGTTTCAATCTGTTTGGAGTAAAGCGTTTCTTTTTGTTGATAGTCCTCTCGATAAGAAAGAAATTCTTCTTTAGAAATCAGTTCGTCTTTGTAATCTTCATAAATTGACTTTTTCAACTTCTTCACTCTTTCAAGCTCTGCTTTTAACTTTGTCAGTTCTATGTCTGTTGATTTTCTGATTTTTGTTGCTGTGAAAGATTGTGATTTTACAAGTTCCTGCAAGTTCTCTACATTGCGGATAATCTGCTTTAAATCTCCCAGCACAATATCATTCAATACTTGAAACGGGAGCGTGTGCGGAGTGCAATAATCTTTTCCACTTCTTTTGTAAGTTCCACAATAGAATAGTAAAGCTGAATTTCTCTTAATGTATCAGCATGAAAAATTGCCTTGCCGTATATACGGGCATAGTTTTTCAGATAGATACTATCCTGAATCATATATCTCTTGAACTTTTCAAGAGGTAGCTTTCCAGTTTGCACTTCCTGCACAAATGGGGTAGCTGCACATTCTTCCCAAATGGGGATGTTGCGGGTTAAAATGTCTTTCATAAATGCCATGTTTGTTCCTCCTAAAATAAAAAAATAGAGCCTCTAAAACAATTAGAAGCTCTTTCAGACGCAATACGAGCGTAAGAAATTGCTTCCCTACGCCGGTATTAGCCGACAGGTCCAGAGGTCAGGTCTTACCTTTTTCAACTTGTTCAGTTCCCTCGCAAACACATATCATATCTTATTCAATTAAAAAGGACATTCCCAAAACAGAGAATGTCCAAAAAATACGAATCTGTATTCTTTAGCTCCCTGCGTTGGTATTAGCCAACAGGTTCAAAGGGTCAGGTTTTAACCTTCTCAACTACAAGGTAGTCCCCCTGCTTGAGTATTATTATAGTTAAGAAGTCCCGGAAAGTCAAGGTCTATAGAATTCAAGTTAGCAAACCTTATTGACGGGATTTTTCTGTGCTGCGCTGCGGTTGTGGTGGGGAAGAAATCTCTAATAGGTATTCCACATTGGCCCGAACATTATGAAGTTCTTTCATATCATTTTTGGCCTGCTTATAGGCAGAATAGGCTTTCCGTTTTTGTTCCAGAAGATCGGTGTATTCCTCCCGGAGAGATTTGACAGAGGGGAGCTTTTTGATTCCCAGCTCGTCAAAATGATTCTTTGCCGCCTGGTGCAGCAGAATTTCAGCTTCATGTTCTGTTCGGAATTTTTTGCTGTACCCGGCTTTGCGATATTCTACATAGACAGCCCGCGTTTTCGCATAGTTTACGATCTGTTTTTGCAGCTCGGCATTGGCGTTCATTTTTGACTCCAGATCTTTGATCTGAACGGATAAGGTATTGAAATTAGTGGTAGTGGCGTTGGCTTTTTCCAGAAGATCCTCATAACCCATATCGCCATGTTCTTTTAAGTAGAGCACTGCCTGAGAAAGCTGCTTTAGGTTGAACACTTTTGCCCAGCGCTCATAACCAGGGCCCTTGCCGGAACGGATTGCAACTTCAATATCAACCAGCAATCCAACTTTGGAAACCGTTTTTTTAGAAAAGGCATGGCGGGGTTTTACTGTCCGTGTACCGGCAATCCGTTCTTTGATGGCTTGTTCTGTATAATCGCCTTTGAGCGTATCGCATCGGGTATAATTTTCTTGTCCCGGAACTCGGAACCGAAGATGTTTTCTTTCACGGTTGACTTCCAGCCCAGCAGTTTCCAGCTTCTGTAGAAGTTCCTCAAAATCTTTTGGCTTTTCCTCTAATGCAGCATCAATAGCAATGCGTATCTGCTCCTGAAAGGAAGGCTGCTTTTTATTTCCCAGCCATGTGCCATAATGCTCCCGGCTGGGTTTCGGATTTTCTACAATCGAAAGTCCATGCTCCAAACACAGCTTGTCATTCATTCGCCGGATTGCCCAGGTAGAACCCCAGAAGTTGCGAAATTTTTTCTGACAGTCCAGTGTAGTAGAGTTGATAATGATGTGATTATGGACATGGTGCTTATCCACATGGGTGCAGACAACAAAGGCATGGTTTCCTTTTGTGAGCTTCAGTGCCAGCTCCCTGCCGATCTGATTAGCTTCTTCTGGCGTAACTTCGCCGGGCTTAAATGCCTGACGGAGATGGTAGGCGATCACATCATCTGCACCCTGATTTCTGCCGGTCAGATTTGCATACTGTCGTTTGGACAGAAGAAACTCTGCATCAGCAAGCCGGGTATCACACTCATAGCCATAAATGAATTTTCCAAAATCGGTTTTCTGCGGATTTTCTACATAATCAATAATATCTGAGATCGCAGTAGAGATATTCCGACCTTTTCCTACATGCAGAGGCATCAGTCTTGTGGTCGCTATTTTCGTCACCTCCTTAACTTAATTCCAATCAGAGAAGTTATAATTGCAGAAAAAGAGCGGGGCTGCCTATGCGCCCCGCCAAATCTGCTTAACCAAATATAAAATCCTTTAAGGCACTGTTTGCCCCGCCAATGATCCCTACCAGCCATGCAGCCGCCAGAGGCAGACCGTATGGACTGATAAGAAAGGCGATCATAAGCCATGCAAGACCCGGCAAAAATCCTGCGACAAAGAACAGCACCAATGCCGCCAGAAAGATGATCCCAGAAAGAATCCCAAGTACCGCACCGGAAAGAACCACTAAAAATTTACATACCAGATAAAGAATCCCCGTAACCAGCATAAAGGGAAGTGCCAGTAATTTACCTATCAAACGCATACGCTTTGCCTCCTTTCAGAAGGGCATCTGCCCTTATAAAAATTTTACCGTGACGGCAAAAAGAAAGCAACGGCTTTCCGGCTGTTTATGAAATGTTTGCAAATCCCCGGATCAGTTTGTCCATGCCATCCCAAAGGCTGTCCAGACGGGTGCGGATGTCATCTATATCTGCGGCATAAATATTGCCGGTCTCATTGGCCCGTCTGGTATATTGGTTTAAGTTATTGGAACAAATGCGGAGAAGCCGGATCATTTCCTGAATATCTCCCATATCAAGGTGGATGATGTAACCGTCTACGGCCATCTTTCGCAGATATGCCGACAGGTTGGTAATGCCAAGTTCCGCCATGCGTTCTTTTACCAGTTCGGCCTCCGCTTCGGACATGACAAATTCGACGCGGACGGATTTTTTGTTATGCCCGCCATTCATCGTTCCAACCCTCTTTTATGAGATGAGACCTCCTGCGTCGAAACCGCCGTCTTTGCTCTTTTGAGTTTTTCCCGCAGGGTGGTCTTTTCCAGCTTATCAAGATATTCCTCCAGATTTCCGGCTGTCGCATGATAGCTGCGTTTGAGGCGTTCCCGTTTTAGAATTATCATCAGCTCCGGCTCATTTTCTGGCAGATAAGTCATTGTTTTAGGGGCTCCATGCTCTGGCATAAGCCGGTTCATAAATTGTCTCCGTTCCTGATAGGGAATCGTGATAACATTTCCATCCTCAAAAGCAACGGCTACATTTCCGATTGGACAGGTCAATTTTTTCATCCGTTCCACATGTTCTCTATAATTTAGCGGATAGAGATCGCCAAATATTTTTCCGTCCCTGACTTCTTTCAAAGAGATGGCATAAGCCAAAACGGGATCATTTGTCTGCTCCTGGTAAAACCGCCACACTTTGTTTTCATGGCTGCCCTCCAGATAAACTTCCCGTTCGCGCAGGGTATAGGTTCCGCAAGGGCGTGACATCCAAAGAAGCTGTTTATCCTCTGAACGCTCTGACACAGCCAGTTTTGAGATCAGTTCCTTATCCAGGTCAAAGTCCTCTTTATAATGTTGGGTATGAAGATCTACGATACGGGAAAGAGCACCCAAAAGATCTACATCCTCAAATCTTACCCCGGCCATCAGCGTTCCCTTTCCGGCACCGGAGGGATCATCTGCCTTGCTTCATGCTCCGGTTTGTCTGCTTTCAAACGGTCCATCAAAGACGGCTTTGCTTCCGGCACCAGCTCCCGGATTTCTTCATCCGTCTGTCCGTCTGTCAGATCCGGGCGCACAGGAGGTTCGTTGTTCAGCCTGCCATCCAGCATATTGTAGTTGCCGGTCTGACCTTCCTCATAAAGTTCTGCATTGCGCAGATAACTCTCCGGCGCCTGAAATGGCTGTCCGGCAAACAGAATTTCTCTTTGGGTGGTAAACTGTGCAAGGACCCCATTTTGCAGTCTTGCAAATTCTTCATACTGGCGCAGGGTAAGCCCTCGTTCCAGCATTTCCGCCTGGGTATGCGCCCAGCCTTCTCCATAGAGAAAATAGTACATGTCGGGCTGATCACAGACAAAACACAGGGAACCGTCCTGATTGTCATAGTAAGATGGCTGCATATTCTGGTAATGGCAGCGTTCCTCACGCCCCAAATACACACGGTTGTCCGCACCCAGCATAGCGACCATACCCGCGTAATTACTATGGACCGCAGAGCGGATTTCTACCAGCGGATCTGTTTGAGAAGGAATCTGTCTGCCCGGAATCTCATTTTGTTTTTCCGCTGCATCATTTCTTGGTATCACTTCTTCATGGCTGCGTGCATCCAGCTCCGGTTGAGATGTTCCTTTCCGAACAGCACCGGGCTCCGGTTCTTTTTCTTTCACATAGTATCGGACATTTGCTGTCGTATGTTCGTTGGCTTCCTTTGCATAGTTTTCAGCAGCAGCTTTGGTATCAAACTCCAACGGTTTTCCATTTTCCTTGCACCAGCTTTGTGCCGGTCCGAAAATAGAAGTGCTGCTTCGTACCGCCCATACACCATAGGTCCGTTTCTTTTCCATTCCGCATCCCTCCTTATCGTTCCTGCTGTTTGGAAGTTTGTTGCTTTTTTACCGGGTCTGCCGGTTTTGTTGCTTTTAGCTGCTGACGGAGAGAATTCTTATGCTCCAGTTCGGAATCTGTGATGTTGACATATTCGCCAATGATACAGAGCGCTTCTCCATAACTGCCGGAAACAAATACCCGATCAGACATTTCTTTTGCCTGTTCTTTCAAACCATGCTCCCGCAAAGTACGGGAAGCAATACCCAGCAGATTAAAAATGTTCCCATCTGCTCCGATCAGCGGACAATCCGGTTTATCTGCCAACGCTTCCGGTGTTTCTATAAATCCGCCTAAATAATTCGGCACAAAGTCCGACAGCCATGTGCCGCCATAGACTTCATGGGTCTGTAAACGCCACAGGGCAAGTTTTCCTATATCCAGTTTCACATCATCAAACGGGTAAAGCAGACAGGTCAGTTCGCCGTGCTGAAAAGCAGCCACATTCTCAAACTGACAGCCATCTTTCAATATGCCTGCTTTTGTCAGCATTTCATTGATCCCGTCCACCCACTCTGTCAGATCCCCGCCACAGCCCTGTAAAATCAGTCCTTCCTTATCCGGCATGCGGCGAAGGTCCTCCGCGGTAATCGTGTTGATATTCAAAAAATCGCCTCCTATCGTTTTTGTTAAAATATATGTTTTGTCCGCAACTTAACCTCATTTCAAAGCACCGGAGTATTCTTATACAGCTCCCTTGAAAACAGGTGCAAAAAGCCCTTGAAAATCAAGGACTTTTAAGGCTAAGTTGCGGACATATCATGGTTGGTTTTGCCGCTTCCGGCGTTTGCGTTCCCGCTCGGATTTCCGTCTTGCATAGACCCGGCAGGCAGCGGAACAATATGCCTGGCTGGTTGTAGGAAGATATGCCTTTCCACACACAGGGCATATTTTCTGTCTCATGGAGGTGTCCTCGCCGGTAATGGCTGATTCCAGTGCTGCATCCACCGGCAGCACCGCTTTTTCAAAGTACCTGCAATAAGCACCGGTCCACCATTTATTCAGCATGTAACAAGGGCTGTCCAGAGGAAGGCAGATCTTATCCTGGGAGTCATAGTTGGCGCAAAGCTCCGTAACCAGCTTTCGGATCGTAGCCCGCTCCGAGCGGTTCAATTCTCTCTCCGCCATAACGCCTACCTTTCCGGGGCTCTGCTTTGCCGACCGCTGGAAATTTCGGTTGTATCAGTAACATTCCTGGGCTGTGAAAGGGCATCGGCGATAGAGTTCCGCTTTTTCTGTTTTGGTTCATGGTAAATAAAAAGTTCATTTTTTCCTGGTACATACAACAATCCATTTTCTTCGCAGCGGAAAATATCACATTCTTTGTCTGTTGAAACGGTATAAAAGTCTTTGTAATCATAAGGTGCTTTTTGCCGATCCTGATAGGTACACAGCCCTAAGTTGGGGTCACTTGCCAGCCGTTTCGATATGGCGAAAAAGTCGCCTTCTTTTTTGTGAAATTTTCGTATGGGCGTGAAGTGATAACCGCCATATTCAAAGGTTTTTCGATCGCTCATTTACGCCTGCCTTTCTTTACTGGAAATTCCAGCTTGAAATTCACATATTTACCGCCGGTATCATCCAGAATCACTTCCGCATCATAGGTCTTTCCTGTTTTTTCACTGTAAAGCCCGGACATAGAAATACGGCCCTCTTTCAAAAGAGCCGCTGCCACAGACTTTGTGATGGATTTTTTCTTGCTGGAAAAGAAACGGTTATCTTTCCAAAGAGCAAAAGAACATTCCCTGTTGTCGCAGAAAAAACCTTTCTTTCCTTCATATACCGGGGCTCCGCAGCGAGGACATACCCCTACGGCTTCATGTGCAGTTCCTCTGGAAGAAGGAAACAGATCCGCAAAACGTTCTTCCGGGGTAGTATGTTCTTTTACCAGCGTCCGGCTCATATCTGCAATCTGATCCATAAAAGATGTTGCCGACAGTTCGCCATGTTCCACTTGTTTCAGCATGGATTCCCATTCTGCAGTTAAGATGGGAGATTTGATATTGTCCGGCAGGACTGCGATCAGGTTCTTTCCTTTTTCCGTAGGAATGAGCTGCTTTTTCTTTCGCTGTACAAATCCGGCAGAAACCAGCTTTTCCAGTGTTGCCGCACGGGTAGCCGGAGTACCCAATCCTTTACGCTCGGCATCTTCCGGCATATCTTCCGCACCGGCAGTCTCCATAGCGGACAGCAGTGTGTCCTCCGTATAGTGTTTCGGCGGTGAAGTTTTCCCTTCACGGAGACTTGCTGATACAGCTTCAAAAGTCTGTCCTTCCTGCAGCACAGGGAGAGCGACAGCTTCATTTTCTTTGTGTTCCGTTTCACTCTGCCTGATACTCATACGGTGAATCCGTTCCACCTCTTTCCAGCCGGACTGTAAAATAGTCTTTCCTTTTGCCGTAAAAGTATATCCCTGGCAGTCTAATATAGCGGTGACCGCTTCAAATCGGTGTACCTGCGTTGTGGCACAAAGCAGTCTGACGGCAAGCAGGGTAAGCACATCCCGCTCCCCGGAAGGAAGCTCTGACAGGTCTGTCCGTGCGATTTCCACAGTTGGGATAATGGCATGGTGGTCAGTCACTTTGCTGTCATCTGTTACCCGGTCAATGTCCGGCTCTCCGGCGTAGCCTTTTCCAAAGGGCATATTGTCACGCAGCCACAGGATCAGGGAAGCGGCGGTTGCCTGCATGTCCTTCGTCAAATACTGGCTGTCCGTTCTCGGATAGGTTGCCAGCTTCTTTTCATAGAGAGATTGCACATAATCAAGGGTCTGTTGAGCCGTATAGCCATAAATACGGTTACATTCCCTTTGCAGAGTTGTAAGGTCATAAAGGCGGGGAGGCTGTATAGTTTTTACCTGCTTTTCCACAGAACGCACAAAAGCGGAGTTGTGGTCACAGTCCATACGGATTTTTTCAGCCTCGGATCGTTCCGTCATTTTTTCGCCGGAAGCAGTAAAACCTCCGCAGGTGATTTCCGGCACATAAAAAGGCTTACTGATGAAGGATTCAATATCCGACTCACGCTGTACCAAAAGTGCCAGTGTCGGTGACATAACACGGCCGACATTTAGGGTGACACCATACAGGACAGAAAAAAGCCGGGTGGCATTGATCCCGATCAGCCAGTCGGCTCCTGCCCGGCATACTGCCGCATCATAGAGCTTATCGTAATCACTGCCGGGACGGAGATGGTCAAAACCCTCACGGATCGCCGCATCCTCCATACTGGAAATCCAAAGGCGTTCCATAGGCTTATTACATCCGGCATATTCATAGACCAGACGGAAGATCAGTTCTCCTTCACGCCCGGCATCCGTAGCGCATACCACGGAATCAACCCGTTTGTCCTTCATCAGCCGACACAAAAGAGCAAGCTGTGTTTTCTTATCCTTTGGAACTTCATATTTCCAGTTTTCCGGTAGGATCGGAAGATCCTCATACCGCCATTTGGCATACTGTTCTTTGTAAGCCTCCGGCTGTGCCAGTTCCAAAAGATGTCCCACGCACCAGCTCACCAGATAGCCGGAACCTTCGAGATAACCATCTTTTCTTTCCGTTGCGCCTAATACTGCTGCCAATGACATAGCAACAGAGGGCTTTTCTGCAATCACAAGTTTCAATTTTTATTCCTCCTTCATAGTTTCAAATTCTTTATCCGCAAGTTTTCCGGTTTGCATAAGACACATCAGCATAACGCCGGAAACTATCCCTCCGGCAAAGGTAAGGAAATGTAAGATCAGGTTCCACATAAGCATTCCTCCTAAAAATGGGTAAAGAAAAACGCCCACTTCAAAGTGAGCGCATCAACAGGTATCTATTTTGTTTTTGGTTTCAAGTGATCCGGCAGGACGATTTCTCCAACTGGGATTTCCCGCAGTTCCTTCTTCATCCGATGGGTAAAGCGGATCGTCTTTGCTGTACCTCCGGTTTCCCGTCCGTCATATACAGCGATCACTCGGTCGGAGTGTTCCACCATATAACGATTTCTGTGGGAGTAGACGCTTGGGAGATATTTTTCCTGTATCACAACAACATCCGCACAAGCCTCCAGCAGTTCACGGGTTCTTGTTTTCTTATTTAGGCTGTCCAGACGCTTGCGGTAAGGGATCACTGCGATCAGCTCCAGTGCCGGGGTGGTCTGCTTTCTTTCCAGCACCAGCTCCACAAAATACTGGTCTACGCCATCTGCAAAACCGCTCATAAAACAGGTGAACCCATCTGTAACAGCAGCATCGATCTCATGTGCCAAGGTTGTTTTTATTTTGTTGATCTCATTCTGCGGTAAATCCCTGTGTCCGGTAACACAGCAAGTTTTTCCTTTCATCGGTCATCCCTCCATCTGATAGGTAAAATTCTTCACTTTTCATATAGTAATAGATTTAATTTAGCAAGTCAACGATAATACCCTTTTTCCTTTTGCGGATAATAAAGGGGCATGAGGTACAATCTATTACAGAATGGGAGGTGAAGGCGATGTATGAAGATTTTGTCCCGGAACGATTAGCGAAGCTGCGGACACAAAAAGGAGTTTCCGCACGCGATATGTCTTTATCGTTAGGTCAGGCAAACAACTACATCAATAATATTGAGAATAAAAAGTCACTTCCCGCTATGCAGTCTTTTTTCTACATCTGCGAATATCTGGGTGTGACACCGCAGGAATTCTTTGATGAAGGAAATACCTACCCGGAAACCTTAAAGGAATTCATTGCAGAGGCAAGACAGCTTGATCCTCAATCCATGCAATATATCCTCGGTATTATGAAAGAACTCAATAGCAGAAAGTAAGCGGTCACGGTAATGGCCGCTTTTTTCGTGACTTTCTTTATTATATTTTATAATGTTCTCGAAATGTCCGCTCCCTATACCGATAAGTATTCAAAAACTGTTCTCCAAACAGCCTTTTTCTATTCGCCGGTACTGCCAAAGCTGCCGGTTCCTCGTTCTGTTCCCAGATCGGTTACAAAATCCGCAATGACGATCGGCGTGATCACAAGCTGCCCGATACGGGCTCCCTTAAAAAGAGACTGCGCCTGATTGCTTACATTGCTGATGATCGCATGGATCTCTCCACGGTAGCCGGAATCCACAGGCGGCAGTTCACAGACCAGACCTTTTACCGCCATGCTGGTACGGGGAAAGATATATCCCGCATATCCATCCGGTATTTCCAGTCCAAAACCCAAAGGAATTTTGGCGATTTCTCCGGGCTGTAAGGTACAGTCATAGGGCAGATAAACATCCGCTCCGGCATCATTGCCATGCGGACGGTAAGGACGCTGGTGCTCCGGTACGCCAAAGTCGATCAGTTTTATTTTCATCGGCAGTCTCCTTCCCAAAGAGCAGGATAATCTTTTTCCAAAATATCCTCTGGCGTCATATTTGCCTGCAGTTTTCGTCCGCAGGTCATTTTCCCTTCCAGACATCGATCCATCTGACAAAAAGGCCCGGTCAGTGATGGGGCAAACAAAGTAGGGCTTAGTTCATAAAGTTCTTTCCAGACCTTTAGCAGCACGATCCTTGTTTCATCTGTATTTCTCCGGCATACCCGCTGGCTGATGATATGTTTCCACTGATAAGGGGTGGCGCTGATGAGCAGTACATTCCGCAATCCCTGGGGCGTGGCATAGCCGGCCGCATCGTGCCCGCTTCCGGCAGTGCACAGGGCTTCATAACATTTCATGCTTTCATTACAGCTTTTTAAGTACAGTTCCCGTACCACTGCCGGAGCCGTCATAATAGAATACGGGACAGCGAAATCCGCCTGTCCCGTATAGTTGCTGTACTGCAGCGATGCACTCATAAATTTTACTTCGTTCTGGTGGCGGGTGATCTGCGCCAGAAAACGCCTGCTGGCGCCGACAATGGCTACCGTGATCACCGCAAATTTCTGGATGGTAGGATGGGGAAGCGCCCCCATAGCCGCTACTGTCTGAACGCTGAATGATTTTTCGTAGAGCTCCATCAGGTCGTCCATTGAGGCAATCTTATGTCCCTGCTGGGTAAGTCTTGCCGCAAAGACCATGTTTTTTTCTGCTTCCGCTACCGCCTGGCAGTTCAAAATTTTTACTTCAATCTGTTTAATTGGTATGTCCCTCCTTTACAATCGCTTTCAGTAAGAACAGATAGTTAAGACTGTCTGTGATCTTTTCGTCCCATGTGTCCATCGGATAAACTGTTTCCTCGGCAAAGCACATATCGTATAGAGAAACAATATGCTTTGCCAGCATACCGGCAAGGGCACGCTGGGGCGTTGTGTGCTGTAAAGCTGCCGCTGCCTTAAATGCACCCAGCCGGTCCGGATCATCCCCGGTGTATTCTTTGGTTTTCCGTTTCAAGGTATCAGCACAGAGCCGCACCTGTTCGTCAAAAACGGCATTGACTTCATTTTGCGTAATATAGCATCCCTCCTTTGAAAACAAGAAACCGGCTATTCTAAAGCATCTTAGAATAGCCGGCAAATAAATGGATATGTAATTGTTTATAGTGTATTGATCTCTTTTTCCAGTTCCTGGACCGCTGCTATGACTGTCTCAAATGTCGGAATATCCCCATACAACATATCCTGCATAGAGTTATAGTCCGTTTCCAATGCTGCGAACCGATATTCCGGCGGGAGTAATTTTAATGTGCCCGGCACAGCCTCCGGGTACTTCGCCCATGCTCTGGGATAGAATTTCATTTTGAAATCTACAACTTTCTTCAGGAGATCCAGCCTGGAAAAAGCAGCTTCTTTGACCGGTGTTGCAGCCATGCGGTAGAGATCATAATAATGTCTGGAATACCGCTGCGGCATTTCCAAATGTTCCGGTCTGTTCGCTTCATGGTGCAGGATTGTGGCTTTTTCCCAGAAGGTCCGTTCCGGGGCAACGGTAAGGATTGCGGTTTCTTTTTGCTCAAAAATCTTCGGATAATATTTTGCCGCGTATGGTTCGATCAGCGCTGTTTTTGCAGGAGTCCACGCTGCCAGCGCACCAATCTCTAAACGGATCACCTGTAAAGTCGCCGTATTCGCAAAAAGGTGCGGATAGGCGAAAATGACCGTCTGTTTATCCTTTTCATCTATGTAGACATTTGCTTCACAACCGATTTCCTGGGATAAGCCGGCTTTGACTGCCGGGCAGAATGTTTCGGACAGAAATACCTCTGCACGCACATTGGCTTCTTTGTTAAAAGCGTCCTGTTTTGTATTGGAACGTTTCTCCCATGGTTCATCTTTGCCATATCCCAATACACGCCAGTCCAGAATCAAATCAATATCTTCTGAAAACCGGCTGATCAGGTGAAAGGCTTTTGAAAGGCTGGTACCGCCCTTAAAGGTAATGGACTCTTTCCATGGTGAGCGGTGAAATAAATAATCCAGCGTAAAACATACCCAAAAGTCTTTTTCCACGATGGCATCATTCAGCCCCATTTTATCTGCTGTATTTCTGAACAGTTCCCTGCGGTCGTTATCTGAAAGTCTTGCTATATTTCTCATTGTACCTTTTCACCTCCACAAATCTGCCGTATCGTATCGTAAACCCAATCCGTAGACTCTGTTGCTTCCTTCAAACAAGCCTGTTTATCTTTGTCTGTCAGTTTTTCGGAAAGCATCTGTATGACTTCTGGCGTAACATTCGATTTGCCAAGCGTTTTTAATGCCTGTATAACCAAACTTGTCATATAGGACAATCCGGTAATCTCCTTATTGGTCCGGTGCTTAAATTCCAGTTTTGTAGAGTTCCACTCGTAGGTCTTATATGGACCATCGCTGATATAGGACCATACTGCTGTTACCTGTGTTGAAAGACCTAACAGGTTCAATGCTGTATTCCCACATGGGGCAATCGTCCAGTGATAACTTCGCGCCAATGCGTTTGCCACCGCTTCCGGGTCTGCCGCCACATATTCATCCAGAAGTTTGCTATATTTTGGTTTTTCATAAACACCTTTCAAAATGCGGCGCAATATTCCTGATTGCACTAAACGGCTTAAACTTTGACGAATAGTGGATGTATCTGCAATATCCGCAAAATCAGACATCACAAAAACAGTTCCATCTTCAAGAGAAAGAACACGCTCCCGTATTCGTTTTGTATATCCGTTGTCCACAATACCGCCTCCCTTCATGTCACGAATATTATATATTATTCGTGACATGATTGCAATAGGTCCTATTCCTCTTATTTTGAGTGTTCCCATTAAAAATCTGATGTATACATCAAAAATCAAAAATTTTGCAAGGCAGTACAGTTTTCATATATGTCACATATTTTATATATTATTCGTGACATCAGGCAGTTGGCAGGTAGATCCAGTCGTGCATCAGGCACACGCTGGGTTCATCCTCCCTGGGAACCAGACGGTAGGTACATTCCCCATAGACCGTGCGTTTGTCCTCGATCTCCATGCCATAGGCTTTATAAAAGCGGTATTCCAGATTGGAGATAATGCAGCGCAGGGTTTGCAGAGCCTCCCTCTGAGCTGATACGATCAGGTCACGGTCAATGCTGCGCTTCAAAAACAGCAGCGATTTGTAAAGCTGTACCTCTGTGCGGTAAGGGCGGCAGTCTTTCGTTTCCAGCCATCCGCAAAAAGCGACCGGTCCGCTCTGGATCACACTGCGGTCCGGGTGATAATACTCATAGCAGTCCAGGTTTGCCGTATTCAGAAGATAGAGCATTTCCCGGACTTCATTTTCCGGCATGTCATAAAACCGCAAAAGCGAGCGGTAAAGATGGACGTAGCCGGGAATGGAAATCATGGTATTTACCATAAAATAAAATCCTCCTTGTAAACAGCAGGTGCGGGAGCTTTTGCCCCCGCACCGTCTAAAATCTATATTTCGTTATCTACTTTCACGAGTTTTCCCATGACAAGGAAGCGTCCTGTGCCGCCCGGCGTACAGGTAGAAAGGGTCAGTACCTTATCACTGCAGGTCACAGTCACATCACTTTCCACCGCGGAACGTTCCTTCATAGCTGTAAGCCAGGTAGTATAAGCACCGTCATCCTTCCAAGAAAGCTGCCAGGGAGAAGTTTCACTGCCGGATTCTTCCGGCTTTGCTGCAAACGCCGCAAAGATCTCCATGACATAACCACCCTTCGGAGTAACGAGATACATCTGCCTGTGGGTATCAAAGTAACTTTGTTCATCGTACCGGTTCAGCAGAGCAAACATGGAACCATCCCGCATATTATGACCGTAAATGATCGTATTGCGGTCTGAAAAATCTGCCCGGTTTTCATAATCGGCAAACAGGCAGCCAACCTTGTTATAGGTCCCGTCATAAAGATGGTTCAGGTAATACTCGTTGTTGTCAGTCTGCGTCACCGGATAATTGAGCACCGTATCAGGAAGGGAAAGCCATCCGATGATGTCCGGTCCATTTTCACGGAGCGCTTCAAAGTCTACCGAAGGCAGGACAATATCGGCATCGTCCTGTTTTGTTTCTGTCGGATCGGTTGCCTGCTCCGGGGAGTCTGTCTGCTCCGGTACTCCTACATATCCGGCAAGATTCCGATAGGCGTCTTTACTCTCGGCATACTGGTTCAGGTCACGGAACACCAAAAATCCGCTGCCAAGAGCCACCAGAGCGCAGAGTGAAAGGACAGAAGCCCCGGCAGCCATTCTTTTTGGGGAAGTCCTGCTGTATTTTCCCTTTTTGAAATAGTACACAGCAAATACGCTGCCGCCGATCAGTGCGGCTGCCAACAGTCCGCCATACAGGAAAATATACGGATCATCCCCGGTCTGCGGTACCGGCTTTTGAGGGGTGGAAGGATTGGACGGAACAGAAGGCTTTTCCGGCTTCCCCGGCTTTTCCGGTTTTTCATTAAAGAACTGGACCGTAGATGTCTGGTCAGCTTTGATCTCCACCGTAGCGGCATCAGGAATGATGTAATCCTTGCTTGCCCGGTTTGCAACTTCTGTTACGGTATAAATACCAACACGAAGGCCCTTGACTTCAATTACACCGGATTTTGGAGTGGTGAATGTCTCGCAGTAGGAGCCGTCCGTGCTCTTGACCTCGATGGCAAAACCATCTTTGCGCCCGTCGCTGGAATCCTTTGTGATCTTTAAGTTGCCGCGGTAAGCCTCATTGGTAAATCCGTGCCCGGCTTCTCCATTTTCCACAACTGCGATCTGTCCATCTTCTGTGATGGAAAAATAGTAAGCGTTTGGGTCAGGCTGATAGCCCTCCGGCGCTTTGCTTTCTTTGATAAAGTAGCCGCCAGCCAGAAGGTTTTCCGCCGTATGATAGCCTGCATCGGTTTCTTTCAGCGTACTGATCTTTTGATCGTCAGGATCATATTCCTGGTTGGCATTGGAATCCGCATACAGGTCGAACACCGCACCGGGCAGGAAACGCAGGAAAGAATTCTTGTCTTTCTTATCCTCCTTTTCCACAGGGGACGGTTCCTCCACAGCTTCGGTTTTAGTTACCTGCACACTGCCGCGGATCAGGGTGTTTTCCACACGGATCTCGATATGCTGTCCGTCTGCACCGATATATACATGGTGCTGCTGCGGGCTTACTGTATAAAGGTCAGGGGCAGAGATCTCCTTGACGATCCAGTGTCCGTAAGGAATGTTCTCAAAGGAAAAACTGCCGTCTTTTCCGGTAACAGCAGTAAGCAGTGCATTTTCTTCGGTAAATTCTTCTGTATCAGGTCTAAACAGTCCCATGAGTGCACCGGCTAGCGTGACATCTTCGCCGCCTTCCGGGTTTTCCCCAACTTTTACACCGTCTACACGCCCGCGGAGAAGTTCATTGGAAACAGCCTCGCCTTCATTGACAAGGATCTGTACCAAGGCAGTTTCCTGTCCGGCATATTCAAAGACGACCGGATATTTCTGATCCGAAAGGATATAGGCGCCGTTGGTCGTGCGTTCCTTGACATAATAGCTGCCAAAAGGCAGGTCGGAGGCGAAGGAAGCACTGTAACCGTCGGATTCATCAGACGAAACAGAGACCACTTCCAGAAGTCCATCTGCCGGGATCACGCTGCCATCTGCCGCCGTCAGGTCTGCGGAAGCATAAAGTCCAAAGGAAATATCCTTATATTCCTCGTTCATGCCAAGACCGAACAGATCATCGGTCTCCATTGCCTTGAAAAGTGTGACATCCACTTTCTGTCGTTCGTCATAAAGACCTGTCGCTGCCTGTGTGACCTCCACGGTCTCACCCGCATAGGTCAGTTCCACATATTCCGGTTGAGGATTCAGCACACAACCGGAAGGAGCCTGACGTTCCTCCAGACGGTAACGGCCAAGATAGAGAAGCCCGCTTTTCGCTGTGCCGTCCTCGCCGGTCGTAAGGGTTTCCACAACCGTATCTTTTTCTGCCCGCAAGGTACCGTCACCGGTATAAATATCTTCATCTGCGATCACGTCATAGACCGCTCCGGGAAGTCCGGCAACCTCATACACCGGCTGGTACAGTCCGTCGTTTTCCTGGACAGAAGCAAATACTTCTCCGGTCTTTGTGATGGTAAGCTGGCCTTTCTGCGGCATATTGTACTGAGTGACCGTCACAACCGCCTCGCTGCCGTCAATGGTAAACGGTACCGGCTGATCGGAAAGCACATAGCCATAAGGGGCAGCCACCTCATAAAGTTCATAATCCCCGGCGGCCAAAGGCTCCGGCAGCATCAGCCAGCCCTCGTCAGAAACATAGAAGGTATCCAGTGTTTCCGGGTTCGGATAGTAGACGGTCTGGGTGATAAATTCCCCGGTGGAAAGATCCTTGATCTGAAAACCGGTTCCGGTCACAGGGATAATCTTTCCGGTCTCTGCGTCACATTTTTCAACTTTCAGACGGGCTGTGATGGTGCGGTTGTTCAGGATATAGCTGTAAGTCTTTCCGTCAGAGGAAATGAATACCGTAAAGTCCGGGACAAAGGCTTTGCCTTCCTCGCCTGCGATCTGATGGACCGTATAATGTCCATAAGGAAGCGGTTTACTGGAAGCAAAACCATCCGCATCCGTGGTAAGAAGGTCACGTTCACTTTCCTTTGCCGCGTCATAGCTCCCGGCTGCCTTTAAGTAAACTTCAAAGACTGCGCCTGCTTCCGGGCGTTCGATGATACCAGCATTGGGATCGTCGGTATTTTCGCCCTCAGGCACATCCGGGTCCAGGTCATCGGTGTGCTTGACAAGCTGGATATTTCCGTAAATAACCGTTTCCGTCACCTGATTTTCTGTGGTATTGAGTTCCACTTCATACAGGGAAGGGGATGCACCCACTTCATAAATGGTTTCATTCAGAAGATACCCGGTGCTCGGTTCGATTTCCCGGATCGTCCAGCCATCCCCGCATACATAATAGCGGGTCATAAAGCTGCCATCCGGTCCGGTAGTATAAGTGTCGATCAGTTCGCCATCACGGAAGATCCCATAGGCCGCCCCTGCAAGCGTGGCATCCCCCTGAGCATTTCCGGTGTCAGCATCACTCTTTACCACATGGACGCGAAATTTCTTCAGAATATTGCTGAAATGTACCGAAGAAGTCTGCCCGCTTTCAATGGTCACGTACTGTGCGGAAGGGGTCACATAGCGGTCCACCGGAAGTTCTTTTACCAGATAGGTTCCCGGCAGGAGCTTCTTTTCAATCTGGCCGTTTTCTCCGGTCGTAACTTCCTCATTGACTTCATTTCCCAAAATGTCCGTACCGGAGATATGGAAGGTGATACCGGAAACAATGCCGTCCTCACTGGTCTTGACAAGTTTTGCGGTACCGTAAGTTTCCGTTTTGAATTTTACAAAGAAGGAAACCGGATCGCTGGCGCCGGTCATCATGGTCTGGTAGCCGGGTCTGCCCCAGATCAGCATGTCGTTTGCCACCGGGATATTCTTTCGGAATTCAAACAGCACCGGGTCCATCATCATCTGCCTGCTGGTAAAGGTGTATTCATTTCCGTTTCTTGTCACAGAAACGCCGCTGCCTTTCAAAGCCTCCAGATCGATCTTCAAGTTATTGGTATCTGTGACCGTCAGGGTATAGACCTTTTTTTCTACATCCCATTTCAGTTCCAGTTCCGGTGCTTCGCTTTTCTTAGAAGAAGTAAAGGAAGGGACTGTGGAATGGGAAGCTACCTGTGCCAGAATCCAGTCATAGGCTTTTTCTGCCGGTCGTCCGGCGATCACGCTGAAATACTGGTCGGCGTCTGCGTGGCCGTTTCCGTGGCGGCTGTACGGATCGCTTCTAAGCTGCTGCTGGTATTCCCAGAGGATGATCTGGGTCGCCATCTTATAGTCATCCTCGTTGATTCCGGAAACAGGGAGCGCCGCACCGGGTTTCCAGCCATAGATTGCAGTCAGGGTGATCCCCCTCCTTGCCTCGGCAGGAAGCAGGTTCAGGTATTGGCTGTTGGTCCCGCTTTCCGAAACATAGGTATTTTCCGAAGTATGGTAAGGAATCCCGCTCTCCACACAGTAAACCTGGTGGCTGATCCCGTCAGAATCCGTCAGCATATAGTGCCGGTAAGCATTGCCCCCGGAACTGGTGTGTACATCGATGGTTCCGTCTGCATGGTAGGCAAGATAGGTGTAAGGCGCCGGGGCACGGTAGTGGTTCCCATCAGAGCCCACATACTGGTCGCCCAGCCAGGAGCTTGCCGTCTGTCCGACAGACATGGCAAAAGCCTGAGCCGGAAGAAGCCCCAAAATGCTTGCCATACAAAGCAAAAACGCCAACAGCTTGCGAAAGCCGCGGCGTCTGGTTATGATATGTTCCATGAAAAAATCCTCACTTTCATAAAATCTAAAAGGACAGCCTTATTTGCTGTCCTTGTCGTCAAAATCATCCTCGGAAAGATATTCCGGTTCCCCGTATGCCTCATCCGGGTCAAAGCCTTCGCCATAACCGTCATCCTCAAATTCCGCATCGTCCTCGGCCTGCTGTTTCGGACGCACGATTTTTACATAGTAACCGATCCCGCCGACCGCAAGTAAGGCAGCAAGGATAAACAGGATCGTGCCGACGCTGCCGGTTTCTTTCTTCGGCTTTTCCGGTTCTGCCGGTTTTTCAGTTTCCGCCGGCTTTTCTTTTCCTTTGCAGCCATTTAAGTCATTTTTGCAGACCGGACAGCCGGTATTAACCTTTCCTGCCTCACATTTTTCTGTGCAGTTACAGCTTTCTTCCTGGGGGATCATGCTCATGCTGCCATTGTTCTTTTCTGCAAGTGCCATCAGGTCGGACTCTGTGACGCCGTTTAAGAAGTAGACATTGTTATCTTCCCGTTTCCCGTCGATCACCAGATAAAAGACATTGCCCGCGTCCGTAGTGATGGTGTAAAACTGTTTTTCCCCATCCGTACCGCTGATGTTGTCCTGTACCGTTCCGGTGCCTTCCGGGGTAAATGCACCTTCCGGGATCGCAGAAGTATTTTCCTGCTGTCCGGTACTGTTATCTGAACCGGAAGAATTTCCGCCGCCGGAAGGGGTTGCAGCGTTTGAGCCGGAAGGTTTTTCTTCCTTAGGCGGTTTTGTCTGTGTACCGGACGGACTCTGGGGTGCTGTCGTAGCAGGTTTCTTTTCAGGAGCCGGTTCTTTGTAATACGGATTATCCAGCTTTACCACATCAGAACGGTTGCCGGCATAATCTTTTGCGTATATGCTTACCTGTTTTTCTGTTCCGGCATAATCTTTCAGTGCGACCGACGCTTTCCCGTCGGTGAGGGAGTTGATACGGTTTTCATCAACAAAGACCGCCTCCACGCCGGATAGATCGTCACTGCTTTCTATTTTCAGGGCATCGCCCTCCATGGAAGCAGTCAGCGTTGGCGGTGTGGTGTCTTTGGAACCGCCGGCATGAGCCGTTACAGGTAATGCGCTGACACTTACAAGAAGCGTAAGCGCCAGCAGCAGGGAAAGTTTTTTAAGCCTCATGCACATCCTCCTTCTCCTGCGGTAAAACAGTTTCCGAAGGGGCTGCCTGCTGTGATTTCAAAAAATCCGCAAGCTGCTGGGGCGTCAGTTTGAAACTGCGCGCCACCGCTACATAATCGGTATTTTCCAGCTCTGTTTTCTGTTCCTCCAGCTTATGGAGCTTTGCCTGCATTTCCGCAATCTTTGTTTTGGTCTTTTCAATTTCCTTTTCCAGTTTTTCAATTTTAGGATTCAATTTATTACCTCCAATCTGTTAAGGCAGACGCCCAAATGTATAAAAATGCTGCTGCCAGTAGCTTGTATTGATGTTTGCATAAGAAATCGGGTCTCCGCAGTGGATCATCATTCCATTTCCCACATAGATCCCTACATGGCTTGCGCCGCTGGTGTTGTAGGTCCCCTGGAAGAAGATCAGGTCGCCCGGTTTTGCATCCGCACTTGATACCGGCGTACATACACCTAAAAGACCATCCGCGGTCAGCCTTCCGAAATTCCAGCCAACGCCGCAGTTGTTGATCACCCAGGACACATAGCCGGAACAGTCAAAGAAAGTGGAAGGGCTTGCGCCTCCCCATACATACGGATAGCCAAGATATTTTTCCGCCTCGGCCATCATTGCGGCAAACTGTTCATCCGCAAGGGCTTCCGGTGGAATGTCATAATCGAAGTAGTTTCCTGTGCCGCCTGAACCAACTTCCGGCAGGTGCCGTTCGCTGGTATCGCCGGTATCGGCAAAATACAGGGGATTCAAATACTGGCCGTCAACCAGGACTTCTAAGTGCAGGTGGGCCCCGGTAGAATTTCCGGTATTCCCGACCTTTGCAATCACATCCCCGGCTTTGACCTCCTGCCCGGCAGAAACAAGGATCTGGGAACAGTGCCCGTATTTGGTCGTCAGGGTATGTCCTTCGTATGCCTCGCCTTCAATAGCGACACACAAGCCATAACCGCCGGCATTTCCCGCAAGGGTGACCGTTCCGTCATGCCCGGCAAGGATCTCTGTGCCCTCCGGCATCCCGATGTCCACACCGGTGTGATAGTTCTTTTCCCCACTGATGGGATGTACCCGGTAGCCGTAATAACTGGTCACATAAGGGAGCCAGTTGGTGCCAAAGACATTTTTGACATACTGGCGGTTTCCTTTTGTCTGCAGCAGGATCTCGCAGATCTCTTTCTGGTCTGCGTTCATCCGGGAAACGACCAGGTTTTCTAGAGGTGTGACTGTGAGCTTGACATTTAAGATGCGCCATTCATAAGGCACTTCCTCCTGGGTTTCTTCCCCGGTTTCCGGATCAACGGAAGTTTCGGTGCGGTAACGGATCTCGGTTTCTTCTGAAAAGGACAGGGTATATTGTTCCTGGAAAAGCTGCCGCAGCACGCTTTCCACTTCATCGTAAGTAAATCCCTGATAAGCAGAAGTCAGATACCCCATCAGCACATACGGGTCATGCTCGATTGCGCCCAGGTTATACCGGTATTCGTCATAGCCGGGGCGGTCTGATTCCACCCGGTCTATTTCCATTTGCAGATCCGTTTCCCATTCGGTATAGGTAAGCTCCGCCTGGTTGATGTCCTGATCATCTGCAAGATAGGTAGAAGCAGCCAGACTTCCCAAACCGCCGGTCCCGATATTGGAGAACGTGGAAAACAGGGATGTGATCAGGAAAATTACCAAAAGGAGAAGCAGGAGGACAAGGCAGATTACAGGGTGCCGTTTGACCGCATGGACAATACCGACGCTGACCCTCTCTGTTGCGACTGCGGCATTTTTTGCCTGTTTCCCGGCTTCACGGGCAGCCTTGGCATACTGCCTTTTCAGTTTTTGTTTCTGCCATATCCGGGCAATCGCATGTTTCTTCAGCTCCGGGTGGTCGCTAAGAGCCTGCCGGTAAGCAAGTCTTGCGTTTGCTTTTGCTGATTTTTGCTGTAATTTCGCTGCCTTTCGGTAGGGGGCAGTTTTATGCCGGTGATATGCCGTGCGAAGCCCTGCCTCGCCCACAAGTTCAGAGCGGTGGGCTGCCTTGATGCCCACATTTTCATCCTCTGCCTCATAAATCTTTTTATGAGCGTAACCAATGGCAGTATTGGCGCCCGCCTTGACCGGACGCAGGGGTACAGGTCCTTTTACATGGACCTTTTGGGATTTGACCTCCTTTTCAAATTTTAAGTGTTTTTTGGCTTTTCCGGTCTCCGGGTCGGAAACCGTCTCCATGCGCAGTTTCTTCCGGGCAGGTAGACGATTTTGCGCCTGCTCTGCTTTTTGTGCAGTCCGTTCCGCCTTCCGTCTTGCATGGGTGAGCTTTTTATCCTTTGTCTCCGGCGGTAGTTCATCCGCAGTAAATTCCAGCTTGGATGTTTTCGGCGGTTCGCTATCCATACCCTTTTCCTTCTGCGCTGCCTGTTCCTCCGCCTGTGCCGCTTCCTGAAAACGCTGCTGATATTTGTTCCCATGCTGGTGTGTTCGGTAACGGTGTTCCTGACCGGATCTGTCTGTGCCGTTCGGTGGGGCTGAGCCTTCGGAAGAAGGAGCATATTTTCCGGTATCATGGTCTGTCACATCCTCTGTTACAAAAGAACGCCTGGAAGCCCCCTGCCGGAAATTGCTTCGCACGTTGTCCTGTATCGGGGGCGCTGTCCTGGTAGCATCCGGTGTCTCAAAGTGTTCCGAAAAACCATCCAAAGCGGTTGCATACGCTTCGCCCTGTTCCAGCAAGGACGCCGGTGTTTCCGGTGACAGATGGGAAAATTCCGTCTGTACAGGGATGTCCTGCCTGTGTGTCTTGCCGTTGACAGAAGAAGGGGTGTCCCGTGCCCTGCGCAGGTCAAAATCCTGTTCGGTCTGCCTGGCTGCCGGTTGATCCTCCCCGTGGGAATCACGCACCGGCATCCGGGTATCTTTGCGCTTCCTTTGAAATTCCCTGTCGTGTGCCATTGTTCTCACCTCCGATCCATTTTAATTTTTGTCTCACGCTTTGGTCCCCGCTACTTCATCCGGTCTTGTGGTAAGCACGCTGTACAAGAGTGTGTCCTTCGGGAAGTGGTCCACAAAGGGGATGATCACATTTCCAAAGAACAAAAGCCCCTCGCCGGGACCGGAATGGGTCACATACGAAAGCTGGTGCGGGGAGATTCCCAACTGCTTTGCCAAAATCTGACGGTCTCCCTGGGCCTGGTTGAGCATATAGATAAAGTCCGAGTTCTCAAAAATATTTTCGATCTCACGGGAAGCCAGAAGGTCCTTGACATTCTGCGTTAAACCTGATGGGATTCCGCCCCATTTACGGAAGCGTTTCCAGATCTCCACGCTGAAACTTCCTGTCTGCCCTTTCAAAAGAAGATGGAATTCGTCGATATAGAACCAGGTTGTTTTATGTTTGGAGCGATTGGCCGTGACACGGTTCCACACCGCATCCTGCATGATCAAAAGCCCGATTTCCTTTAAGGCTTTTCCCAGTGACTTAAGCTGGAAACACAGTACCCGGTGTTGATCCATCTGGATATTGGAACGGTGGTTGAACACGTTAAGGGAACCATTGACATAGATTTCCAGCGCCGTTGCGATATTCTGTGCCTCCGGTTCAGACTGTTTCAAAAGCAGCTCGTAAAGATCACCTAAGATCGGCATATTTTCCGGGCACGGGTCCTGCAGGTATTCCCGGTACACCAGTCTGGTACAACGGTCGATGATCGTCCTTTCAATGGGGGAAAGTCCTTCTTTGCCGCCGATGATAAGGTCACACAGCGACAGGATAAAATCACTTTTCAAAGTGATCGGGTTTTCATCATCGGAATAGTCCAGATTGATGTCCATCGGGTTGATGTAGTTCGTGGAAGTAGGGGAAATATCAATGACCTGCCCCTGGGAACCGAACTGCTGTACCAGCGGCCCATACTCATTTTCCGGGTCGGCGATAATGATGTCGTCCTCCGTCAGAAGGAACACATTGACGATCTCACGCTTGGCAGAGAAAGATTTGCCGCTTCCTGGGGTACCGAGAAACAGCCCATTGGGGTTTTTCAGCGTTTTTCTGTTCGCCATGATCAAGTTATTGGAAAGGGCGTTCAGGCCGTAATACAATGCCTCGCCCTCCTGGAACAGTTCACAGGTCGTAAACGGTACAAAAATCGCTGTGCTGCTGGTCGTAAGCCCGCGCTCAATTTCAATCTGGTTCGTACCAAGAGCAAGCGAGGACATAAGCCCCTGTTCCTGCTGGTAATCCAGCCGTTTTAAGGCACAGTTGTATTTCTGTGCCACACCCGAAGCGGCAAAAATATCATTGAACAGCTTTTGGCGTTTGGCAGCGATATTTTCCACCAGTACCGTCACAAGGAACATGCGCTCATTGCGGCTCTGCAAATCCTGCAAAAGATTTTTGGCTTCCTCTCCATAGGTGGCAAGGTCGGTGGGAATGATGTCCATGTCATACCCGGATCGGACCGCTTTCTTTTGTTCCTCAATGGTCATTTTCTGCAGGTCCGACATTTTGCGCTTGATGTTTCGGATCGCCTGCGCCTGGTCGATAGACTGGATATGCAGGTTGACGGTCACGGCGTCGTTTAAGTCAAGAAGATCCGCTAAAAGCCGGTCAGTAAGCTCCGGCGCTAGAATCTGCAAAAAGGAGACAGCACCGGAATGGTCGCCTACCCGAAATGTCTTTCCATCCTTTGAAAAAGACAGCCCGGATGGGGAAACGAAGTCTTTGGTAGAAAGACCGGTCTTAGGCAGATCCGACCACTGGAAATGAAACTTTTCCTGGCCGTCCGGGTGAAGCTGGCTGTGAAGAAGTTCCAGACGTTCCAGTCCGTTTAAGGATCTCGCCTGAACTCCCAGAGTCTTGAAATTTGCCAGCACATCCGTTTCAATGCGTTCCAGACGCATTTTCGCAGTACGCAGGTCATCTGCCTCGATCCCAAAGGTAATGTATTTGCGTTTGGTGAGACCGTTATTTCCTTTCTGCAACTGGTTCTTTAACATATCCCCGTATTCCTTGCGGATTCCGTCATACTCGTCGCCGCGGGGAGGGATGTCAATGCTTTTGGTAAAATCCTGCATATTGGCTCGCTGGTTGATAAAGGTAAGCTGCACATGGATCGAGGCGTCGAAGTAATTTAAGAAATCGCAGTAACCCTCGAAGATCTGTGCTTTATCATCTGCCTGTGCAAGCTGATAGTTAATATCAAAAAACTGCACCGTTTTGGTGTAAAGGGTATCGGTCAGCCGGCAGATCCCATCCCGGTACATTTCACGGTAGGGAATGCTCTGCTGGACCGTCTGCGGGGCATCTGCTTTCAGCCCGGCAAAAAAGCCGCCTTTTTTAGACGGCTTGGAACGGGCAGACTTAGTTTTGCCCTGCTTTGCATCGGCTCCGGTCTTTTTGGCCTGCCTGATGTTTTTTTGCAGACGCTTTTCCTGAGCTTCCTGCTGCTTGTTTTTTGGCAATCTTTGTAACCTCCTTCTTTGACATAGATTTATACAGGTTATCCGTCCTGTATGGACGGTCCTTCGGCCAGAGCTTATAACGGAGCCGGTTCTTCAAGATCTTTTCTGCCGGCTGCCCGTCACGCTCATACATGGCGAAGAAGAAAAAGGGCATCATCAGCCCGATCATCAAAAGTACAGCCGCCGAATTGCCGATCGCCCCGCGGGTAAAGAAATACACCGGAAGGCCGACAAGTCCGGCAAGGCTGAAACAAATAAGCTGGCGCTTCGTCAGATTGAAGGCCAGCTTAGTCTTAACTTTGGTTAAATCCTTTGGTACAGGTACATAAGGCATCTATACACCTCCCATCGTAATATAATTTCCGGCCCATTACCGTGCACCGAAATCGCGTACCGGTTTCTCCACAGCCGGACATTCCCGCACTTCCTGAGCCGCATTTTGCAGCCGTGCCAGGACAGAAACAGCCGGCTCTCTCTGACACAGGTATTCCTGGCTGTCTCGGATTCCGGCAATATTTTCCCGAATATCCATATCCACGTCGAACACATCTGAAACCGGCATAAGCCAACGGTCTGCAAAGTATTTCAAAGGATTCTCAAGCGCCAGCACATCATCCAGCATTTCATCCCTGAACTCAAACTTTGTTGTCAGATAGGAATACGCCTCCTGCATGGCTGTAATTTCAGCAGCTTTTTCAATTAAGGATTCCTTATCTCTTGACATAAGGCTTTCCCTGTAAGCAAAGTAATTCTGTCCCAGCCGTTTCATCAGGAGCGTATATTTGTCCTGTGCGGAAGGTTCGCTTGTGAAATGTTCAAATTTTTGCGCTGCATCAATTTCTTTGAGAAGATCGCAGATCGGGAAACTGTGTTCATGGTTATTTTCTTCCCAACACCATCGGGCTACATCCAACGGGTCCTGAAAAGAAAGAAGCGCCTCTACTTCCGCCGGAGTAAATACATGCTCAACCTTCAGATAATAGTGGAGTTCCGAAAGTCCCTGTAACTCGTAAATACTGCCGATGTTCTGTGCATCCAGCATATCCGCATGAACCTTCAAACACTCGTCCAGCCGTTCCATAAGCAGCCGCTTTGCATCTTGTTCTATCAAAATCACCCCTTTCGCTCCGGCATAGTCAGCGTACAGTTCACTTCATTGCCCCATACATCCCAGCCGGGTGTCTTTTGTCTTGCAAACAGTTCCACTCTGGGCTGATCGCCCATGAGTTTTACGATCTTATCCCGCACCTCGTCCGGTTTCTTGCTGTGCTGCTCAATATGGGAGATCACAAACTGATGGATTCCCGCACATTGGCGTTTCGGACGGCCTCTGGTTGCCAGCAGGCAGACCTCCGCGTTTGAGCGGGTCCAAAAGCCCATGCCATAAAACCAGCTATCCGCTTTCCGGTTCTGTTTGAGCCATAGAAAAGCCAGCGTTTTATATTTGAATCCCCAGGCATCGATCACCCGGAAGGCTTCATTGAGCTGCGGGAAGGTCGCCCACAGAAAAAGGGCACTGTCTTTTGCGGCAAGTTCCGATACCGGCAGGGCACAGATTTCTTCAATGCTCATTGTGGGGTAATGGTTTTCCGCAACGCCGCTTCCATGTTTCCTGTCATAATGCCAGGGCGGATCGGCATAGATAATGCCGTACTGTTTCGTTTCCGGCATTAGCGAGCCTGCTCATTCTTAGATGTGGCCGGTTTGGCCGGCTGTTCTTTGACCTTACCGGCATTTTCTTTCAATGCACCGGTCAGGGAAGGCTTTTCCGCTGCTCCCTTTGTCGCTTCAAGAGTTGCCTGCAAATTTTCAATAGCCTGCCCGTACCCATCGATCAGGGCATCGTTGAGCTGCTTGCGGAACTCTGCCGTAACCGGCCAGCAGACATCTTTCCAGTTGCCTCCCTTATCCTGGGTTGCGGGCATATTGACATACAGCCCCTTTTCACTGGAACAGATACGGAAGCCGTCAATCTTAAAGCATCCGCCAATCGTAACATTGGCAAACGCCAGCAGGTTTCCCATTGGGGCGATCGGACGCACGCGGACATCCAGCTTCATGCCGTTTGCCATTTCCGGCGTCTGTGTCTCCGGCGCCATTTTTTCTGTATTGGTTTTACTCATATATAAAATCCTCCTTTTTAGAATTGGTTTTGTTCATGCTATCTTGCATTAAATATGGATTTGGATAACGAACCTGTCTTAAACAGGGCAAAAGCCAGCAGTACCGTATAACCCGCCGTTCCCCAGATCGCGCCGTGCACGTCGCCGAACGATGGGATAGACTGGACCAGCACTGCATAAATGGCAACACAGATCAGGATCAAAAACCCCTGAAAGCCCAGGGCAAAAAGGGAACGCAGATACCCGGTTCCCATTTGTCCCCATTCCCGGTTTGCCATTGTGGAAAACGGGATCGGTGCAAGGCTCACGGTTAAATAAATCTCGATCATACGGCCATATACAATGACAAAGATCACGATGGACAGTACCCACATACACAGATTGATGATGTTGGTTTCCAGCCACAGTCCAATCAGTTCCCACATTCCCATTGCTTCAAGCTGGGTTTCCAGATCAGACAACGCCGCCTGCACATCCAGGTTCCCGTTTATGACACCGGCACTTTGCGACACCACATTTTGGGCCACATCAAAGACCGCCATCACAATCGTAAAACAGTTGGTGAGCAGGTAAGTGGCAACAAAAGTCTTGAAAATCCACTTGAAGATGTTGAATGTATCGAATTCGTGCATGTTGTTCTTTTCGAGAATCATCTGGATCAGTTCATACACCAGAACAAAGGTAAGGATCATGCCCGCAATGGGAATGACGACGGTTTCTGAAAGATTCTGAATCATGGAAAACACGCCGCCATTCCAGCCCTGCGGGGTCTGTCCTACCTGATTTGCCACATCCGCAACCTGATTGTTGACGGAGTTGAAAATACTGGTGTACTGTCCGGTGATCGCATCGATCAGGCCCTCTTTAATCCAGTCTGTTATCCATTCAAACAGACTGCCCATAAGTCAGCCCTTAACCGAACAGGCCGGAAAGCAGCGGGATCAGCGTTGCACCAACCAGAGCGATACCTCCGCCTGCCATAAGCTGCTTGATCCCCTGGGATTTTGCACCTGGGTTATCATTTCCGTAACCTTCGAGAAGGTTTACAACACCCCATGCGCCCAGACCTGCGCCCAGGGCGATCACAAGGATCTTCAAAGTATCAATCGCGCTTGCAAAAAATGCCATAATGTTCCTCCTTTAATTTCAGAAATTTTAATTTGTGATATGGCCGTATCAGGCCGGAAACAAAAAAAGCCGCCGCACTGTTTTTAGAAAAAATCTGTTTCAAACAGCACGGCGGCATGGGGCAGGAAAAATCCTGCGGTTATTTACTTTTCAGGGAGAATCACGAATCCTCAAAAAATCCTCCTTTCATCGTGACAAAAACAAAGCCTGCCAGGGCGTCATGCTTTGACAGGCAGGAACAACTTTATAAAGTCTGGGAAGCCAGATCTTCGGCTGTGACTTCATAATTGCGGTATCGTTCACCGGGACGCATCGGCATCCGGGTAGAAAGAAACTTTTCGATATTAAAAGCGTTCTTCTCATTAAAATCGGAAAGCAGTTTGTAATTTGGGTGTTTGGTTATATCGTATTTCCGGGAGAGGAACGGCCGCACACCCCTGATCTGCAGCAGACATTTACCCCCGTCCATGACTGCCAGTTCATCCACCGACATCAGATCCTTTCCCAGCTTTTGAAAATTTTGTCCGTGGGATTCCTGATTGCCCTTTGTGACACTGGTGTTATACAGGTCGATGGTCTCTTTCCCCAATAGGGAGTTCCAGCTTTTTAAGGTGGTTTCTTCTTTGCCTCCTAAGAAAAGGGAGGCGTCACAGTTACCGATGATGGTGTCCATGTTGTCTTTATACAGGGCTTTGAGTTGGCTTTGCGCCTGCAGCACCAGGCAGGCAGAGATCTCACGGCTTCGGATGGTCGCCATAAGACGCTCCAGGTTCGGGATCTGCCCGATATTTGCCGCCTCGTCGATCAGGCAGCGCACATGGATGGGAAGCCTTCCACCATATACATCATCCGCCCGCTCACACAAGCGGTTAAACAAAATGGAATAGATCAGACTGATCAAAAATGCAAAGGTCCCGTCCGTGTCACTCATAATAAGGAAAAGAGCAGTCCGTTCATCTCCCAGCATATCCAGATCCAGTTCGTCATACATGGTAATTTCCCTGACTTCTTTAATGTCAAAAGGAGCCAGTCTGGAAGCACAGGAAATAAGGATCGACTTGGCTGTTTTTCCGGCAGCGAGCTTATATTTCTTATATTGACGCAGGGCAAAATGATCCGGGTCTTTCTGTTCCAGCGCGTCAAAGAGAAGGTCAACGGCATTTTTGAACGACTCATCATCCTCACGGACTTCCATTGCGTTCAGCATTTCTACCAGTGTGGCAAAATTCTGTTCGTTTGCCGGAGCCTCATAATAGATATATCCGATCAGTGCCGTATAGAGCAGGGTTTCTGCCTATAGTGATAGGTAAGGTTTTGATATTATCTCCACCTTTTCCCCCACTTCACACCGGACATGCGACTTTCACCGCATCCGGCGCTCCATCGATTGTCTTCACAAGACATTTAATCAGTCACCAAATTTAAGTTTTATATTATTGCTGACAGGTTCGCCTGCTCTCGCAGACTATTGATTTTCACGAGCATCTTTTTTGTGATATTGAGTGTTTTTATCAGGTCTTTTATTGCTGCTTGGGGCAGTTCTTGTAACAGAATCAGATATTTTTTGTGAATCAGAACCATGTTTTTATATCTTTCAAATCCACCAAGTGATCCTGGTACTTTGAGCCATACAGCTACATGTTCCGCATCTGCGAATTCTTCTCCACTGATTGCACATTTTCCCTTTTGAGCAGAAAATAAAGATATTTTACTGTCATGGTATTCTGTGCTATGACCAACGGATATTTTTTCTCTCAGTCCTTTCAGAACATACTGATTAAGGTTAAGTTCTGTATGAATCAGAGCACGACCTTCTTTTGTATAACTACAAACGATTGATCGCTTCGCCATCGGTATTTTATTTTTGATGAATGCAATCGGATAGATCATCTGGTCAATTCCTGAAACATATCGAATCATTTTTGACTGTCCGAATCTTTCCTTTTCTGCTTGGGTGATAGTTCCACCCTCACGTTTTAGCATACTTCCTGTTTCTGTATTTAACCTGTTCGTCAAAACTGTCATTACTCGCCTATGGAATTCTCTGCAATCAATACTGATACAGGTGGCAAGCTGATAGTAATTCTGTATGCCTAACACCATGGAGTTATATAGCTGAATTTCTGATAAACAACTTTTTTTCTCTCTGGGTTTTGCGATGTTTTTCGCTTGTTCCACTAGCTTTGCTCTTTCAATTTCAACCTTTTTGTCACAGATTGCCGACTGCACCACATATTTATGATGCTTCAACCTTACCCTTATTTTGAATCCAAGAAACTCTGACCACCGTTTTCTGGTGTTCACAATCCTTGTTTTCTCAGGAGACACCTCTAATTTCAACCTCTCTTCAATCCACTCCGTAACCGCTTCTTTTGTCCTGACTGCGTCCTCTTTCGTTCTACAGAAAATCCTAAAATCGTCCGCATACCGAATGATATGCATTTCTTTCATTTCTGTGTTTTTCATAATCCTATAACCATGGCTTTTATCAAAAACCTTAGTTTTTCCGATTATTCTTTCTCGCCCTCTGCTTATAGCAATTGGATTTTCCTCCCATTGACTGGCTATCCACCAATCCAATTCATTTAGAACGATGTTTGCCAGTAGTGGTGAGATAATTCCTCCCTGTGGTGTACCCTTGTCGGGCAATACCGTTGTATTATCGGGCATTTTAATTGGAGCTGTTAGTATTCGCTTGATAATAAAAATCAGCGTTTTATCATGGATACCCAGCGACCATATCTGTCTGATTAACTTGCTATGATTTACGTTATCGAAAAATCCTTTAATATCAAACTCAATAACATAATGAAGGTTCATCATTTGAAGCATGGTGTAGGTTCTGTTAATGGCATGTTCAACGGATCTGTTCGGACGAAATCCATAACTATTATTGCTGAACTTTGCTTCGCAGATTGGTTCCATGATCTGCTTGATACATTGCTGTATCAGCCTATCCCATATGCATGGGATTCCCAGCGGACGTGTTTTTCCGTTTGGTTTCGGGATATCTTTCCGTCTTACAGGCTTTGGTCTGTAGCCGTGTTCGCTTCCCGTAACAATAAATCTCACTCTTTTTACCACATCATCAGGAGTTCGACTCCCAATATCTGTGATGTTCTTTTTATCTGTTCCTGCCGTGTAGCTGCCTTTGTTCGCTTTGATGTTTCGGTACGCAAGTAAAATGTTATCCCTGCTCACTATCAAATCCATAAGATTCTCAAATACTTCACCGTTCTGACTTTTTTGATATAGTTCATCAAAAGTATCTTGCATTCCATAGTACTCCGCATGACGCAGGTCATCTACACATAATGTTTTACTTTTCTTTGGCATAAGGCATCACCTCCTCTCGAAAGTGACCCTTTTGGTCTTACTCGTAATCCTTATCATAAGACTGAATAATGCCTGTTTATTTCAACCGACTTGTGACCATTCCTCCGAGTTCCTCTTTTTCGCAGAACTCATCATAAGTTCGATCACGGCTTTTCAGCACCAGTTCACCTGCTTATTTTCTTCGTCAGGCTATCCCATAATGGAATCTGATGCCTTTCCACGTTCCGATAATCCTATCTGTACATATATCCTTAGGTCTCTGCTATAGTCCTGTCAGCTTGGATGTGCCTGTAACACAACATGGTCGTTCGTAGGGTCAATTTCTACTGAACCACACTGACTGCGCTTTAACGCACCCATACATTTCTATATGGTCTTCTTTTAGAACCGTACATTCGCAGTTTTCGTCAGTTTACTCGCCAAAGTAAACATTCTAACCATAGATATTTTATAGATCCTAGACCTATAGGTAGCGCACCCCACCTCTGGGGCGTTTTCGAGAATCTTTTGGCAGATTCCTACGACTACTCTCGGTCGTTGTCACGGAGCTTCTCACCCCAGCCATTACAGCTGACGCAAGTCCGTCAAGGATAGACGTTTCAGGGCGTTACCCCATCATTCCACCTATCGGATTACCAGTTCACAGACTGGTTATTATTTAATAAACCAACACTGTGCGCAGACTTTTTACCGCCTGCGAACGTGTCGCACTGACCCAGAAATCGTCTCCGGCTTTTCCTTCGCCTTTGGTATTGGCGATTAGGGTAGTGACGATCTTCAGAATATCTTTCTCGGAATGAATGTAGGCGAACGGGTTAAAGTGCATACTTTTCTGGAAATTGATCGTATTGAATACCCGTATTTTATAGGACTCATAGATGATCTTTCCTTTTTCATTACGCACAGGCTTTCCGTCCTTGTCCAGTTTTGGTGTGCCTCGCTGCAACATCTTTCCGCATTCCACAAGGACTGTACCTTTCGGATCGGTGACGACGTAGGAACTGTGCATTTGCATCAGATTGGGCTTGATGAAAAAGCGCGTTTTTCCCGAACCTGATCCTCCGACTACCAGTACATTTTTATTTCTTGCATTGGCCGGATTTTTGGGCCTTCCGTTTAACATCAGTCCTTCACTTTGGGTAAGAATGATATTGTTTTCCGGATTTGGGTCCATAAACGGGGCAATATCGGCTTTATTTCCCCATCTTGCAGAACCATATTCCACATTTTTGCGGTATTTCTTAGCATCTTTCCCTCTAAGATAGACTGCCAGCCGCATAATGGCTGCACCGCAGAAACCGATCAGCCAGTCCATTGCCGCCCCCGGCCACATACTCTGAAACGCAAGGGCAAAGCCTTCGGACAGTCCTAACAGCTTTTGGGAAGCGTCTGCTCCGGGAGCCAGCCGCACCGCTTCGCCCAGCTTGGCAAATACCAGAAGGAACAGAACATAAGGCAGATGGAGAATGACCTGTTTTTTCAATGTTTCTGCATCAATCTTCATCGTTCCGGTCCTCCGTGTTCTTTGTTCTTTACACGGTCACGGCCAAGCGACTGTGCCAGTTCTTTGAACTTATGAAGCTGTGTAAGCAGCGACGGTCTGGTGCTGCGTGTAAGGTCTTTCTTTGTATATTCCTTAAAAGCTGCCGTCAGTGCATCCGCCTGGTTTGCCTTGAAATATACCGTCCATTTTGGGGGATCGGTCCCAAGTTCCTTTTCTATATGGTAGCGTACCTGATGTTTTCTGGCATACCGTTCAAAAGAGCGGATTCGCCCTGAAACTTCAATGGTATTGGCTCCGGGGTCTTTATAAGTCAGCCGCTTCATGCTGTTGCGCCCGACTTTTGGCATTGTGCGTTCCTGTTCCATCTTTTGGAGTACCGCAGCAATAGCCGCACGCAGTACCCGCCCTGACAGTTTTGCTGCCTGTATAGAAACAGAAACCGTTCGTTGTTCGAGTTCTTCCTGCAAGAGCATCCTCCTTTCTGATAAAATCGGTATTTATAATATGGAAATAACTTTTTACCGGCTTTCCCCAAGAACCTGCTGTCGGGAAGCGTGTTCAAAGGCTTTTGCTGCCTGATCGACCTGAATTTTAGCATGTTTCAAAAGCGTCTTGATGATCGTAGCCGGGCGTTCCTGTTCCTCCAGATGATCGACCATCCCTTTGCACTCATCCGGGAGGTATGCCGCCATATCTTTCAACACATCGGAAAAGTTACCCATAAAGCCCCAGCAGCTATCCGACAGCTCCCCGTTTTTATAAAGCTCAAACCCATAACATTCGCCACGCAGATAGGAATCATAAGCGGCGACTTCGCTGCGCATCAGTGCGTCCGCTTTCTGCCGGATGGCGCCGGTCATCTTGTCAGCGTCAAATTCCTTTAGGGCATCTTCTTTGGAAACATAGATCCAGCCGACCTGTCCGCTGTCCCATTCTGCATGAGGAGCCCTGCCTGAGAAACTTTCTGTACTCATGGCAAGACCTGAGTGGTCGTAGAGATAGAGGGGGAGCATCAGATACTTTTCCGAAATTACTTTCTGCATTGCTTCATCGATCGCCCGTTCCTCTGTCTTTGGTCCATGCCGGAAACGGCTGCTTACAATGTTTACCATCCGTTCATAGCGTTTCATGCCGGCTTCATCATGTCCTACGGTATCTAAATACATTTCCCGCAGGAAGTCATCTTTGTCCATATGGTTGTGATGGTCGCCCAGCGCATAGCGGGGATGAAAGCATACCATCGTCCCAAAATGTTCATCTACCTCACGGGGAGAGATCAGAATATCGTCCGGCTGCACCATAAGGGCATAAGGTTCATTTACTGCCATTAACATAATTGGCTCCTTTCTTTCTACAAATCCGGGCCGGAATGGTGCATCATCGGTTTTTCCCGGTGCTCATTGGTTGCAGGCTGCTTGACTGCAATGATCTCGCCGGCAAGCCTTGCAAATTTTTCAGGGTACTTGAATTGCTCCCCATATTTCTCCATCAGATCCGGGGAAAGGTCTGTAAAATTTTCCTCGCCAAGACCAACGATCAGAAAATTCCCGGACACAATATCATAGATGTGGCCGTCATCGTCAAAGAGAGCTCGGTTCAAAGGCAGCCCCATCAGCTTGCCTTCTTCATTGCAGATCAGAGCCACCGGGTCCTCATACGGATAGACCGCCTGAATATCTCCGCCCACTGCCGCCTGCAAGGATTTCAGACCACTTTCGATCTCCGCAGCATAAGGGGACTTGCCCGGCTCTACCATTAACACTTTCATAATTGTATATCCTCCTTCTTTTTCATTGCCGTACCGGGAGTGGTTGGCGTTTTTTCCTGAGTTTTTGCCACAGAGAGCTTCCCCAGGACGGAAGGCTTCTCCTGGTTTTCGGGTGTAAAAATACCGCCCTCCGAAACCTCGGCGGCGGCATGTTCCGTTTTGGCCTGTTCCAGTCCTTCAACCGTATAGCCAGGTAAAAGAGTACCGTGAACCATAAAATGGTGCTCATATTCTTTCGGGATCGGCGGGGAAATTTCCGTGAATAAATGGGAATAGGCTTTCTTTCGCCCGTCCAGGTATTTTATGGCTGCGTTCTTATCTGTATATCGTTTCTGGTTTTGTCCGGCAATCTTTGCTCCATATCCCTGCTTCGGGGAATGAATACGGACTTCCCATGTCACATACCAGGCAATCGGAACACTCTGTTTGGTTTCTCTGTCATATTTCGTATCTTCCCAAATACTGCAGGTCATCTGATAGACCCGGTTGCTGATTTTCTGATCCGCCCTCCAGTTATCGGTGTCTTTCCACTGGTTGCCGGTATGTTCGATCTCCGGTGTACGAAGATATTCCAAAGCCCGGTTGATCGTCTGTGTTGCCGCTGCCTGCTGTTCCCACTGTTTTGCAGCAGCCACCACGATTTCATAGGCTTTCTGCTCCCCGTCAATAATTCCCTGGCGCATGGCTTCCAGGCTATCGGTTCCCATTGTGATCAGAGTAGAAATATCCACATTTTCACAAACTACGCTGTGTTCAATTTTAAGCTCTGATCCCGGCGTCAAGTGGTCGCCATACCGGTAGGCATGGTAATCCCTGTTTTCTTCCAAAATGCTGTTCACCTCCTGCTATATTTCCGGCTCATGGTTTTTTCTGAAAATCGTCTGTGCCGGTGATTTTTTATCTGCCGGTCTGTTTGCCGCAAGCTGATCCATCACGGAAGGACGGCCGACGCCGAACATGGATAGCTGACCGTCCGCTGCCTCACGAAGTTCAGAAACAGAGAGGGGAAGCGTTACATCGGCATGGGTCAATAGCTGTTCCCGTTTCAAATCCTGAATGATCTCGTCAAAAACAGCGTTGATCGCACGGCGTTCTTCCCCCACAGGAAAGGCTTTCAATACCTCCATTTCTCCGTCTTTACCGGAAACCAGGGTAAGGGCACAGTCGGCATGTCCTGCCAGATAATCCGATGTGTAGGGCAGTTTGTCCTTGATATAACAGGCAAAGGCTCTGGCTGTCATTTCCACATTGCTGTCCCAATAACCGCCGTCTTTTTCACATTCTTTTCCCATGCGTACCGAATTACGGTAAAAATCAGTTTCCGTCCGTCCAATCTGCGGAGCTTCCTGCGCCTGCATCCCGGAAAGCATACGCTCAAAAATTTCCAGCCGTTCCCGTTCACTTTTGGGAATTACCCGGCCGGTAACATTCTTCTTAAATGCGCTGATCTGTTCCACAGAGCCGGGTTCGCCGGACAAAAATGCTTCCCGCAAGACTGCGTAGGTTTCCATCTGTTCCTCATTTCCATACCGTTTCAGGGAGGCAAGAACCGAGGAATCCAGCCAGCTTGCCGCATTTTTCCGGGTGCGTTCTGTTTGTGCTTCCGTGCGCTTTGCTGCCTGTTCCGGTGTTTCCGGTTTATACTTCATGGTGTCAATGAGTTTTTGGAACGGCGCATAGAGGTGGGGCTGTTCTGACAGCATCCCTTTTGCTCCCATCTTTGTACCAAGATAATCGTCAAGTCCATGCCACCATTCATGTGCCAGGGAACCGGCCCCGTGCATTTTTGTAAGATTGATGACTGTACGCAAAGGTTCATAATGAGCTGCAGCATTGCCACTGCCTCTTGCACCAAAAGCGATAGCAAGTGTTCCCTGATAAGCAATATCTTTATCGCTGATCTTAAGGGCTGACGCCAGATCCTTTAGTGCTTCAAATCCCATGTTAAGGGAGGTCTGCCGGTCGTTCTGGTTCATCCAGTTTCCAAACTCACCGCCGCGGAACCCAAAGGTATCAAGATAATGCTGTCCGGTGATCTCCACGCCATTCCGATAATCCGGTCCGGTACGTTTGACATGGGCAAGCTGTGGAGGGACAAAACGGATCTTTCCGTTTTTGTTCCTGCCTTTGGCCAGTTCCTGCACCCATTTCAGGGCAGCTTCTTTGGTCTCAAAATTGGTCCGCAGGATCGAATAGCCTTTTGTCACATAGTAGGTACCGGGTTTCCAGTCCCCATTTTTAGAATAGGTCTGTTTCCCGTCGTTGAAGTGGATCGCATAACCTTTCGGTATTTTCTGCTCTTTGGAAACACAAAACTGTTCCTTTTTTGCTTTCTGAGCAAAGTTGCGCTCAAAATATTCAGCCGAGCGGATCAGCATGGTATTGGACAATTTGTTTGTGATCACGGGATTGTCCTGTCCCTTTTTCGTTGCCCGGTAATGGATTCCGCTTCCCCAGCCCTGTACCTTTTCTAAGTATCCATTGTCAGCGAAAAAGCGGTCATAGGCTCTTATGGCATCCTCCACAGTACGGACATCTGAAAGCACTGTCTGCAATTCCCGGACTGTTTTTATATATTCCTTTTGTCTCGCGGTCCGTTTTTCCGGGGTGTCATCCGTGCGGTAATACTGAGGGGAAGCGTTTAAGCCGTCCCTCGCTTTTTTGATAAAATAGACCACGCCAAGAGGAATCCCTTCCTCCAGCATGGCTGCATAGTCCGGCTTTTTCCAGACATTATCCTTTTTCACAAATTTTTCGGCTTCGCGCTCATTCATGGCTTCCAGATCATCCGCATACAGCCCGCGGTCTTTCCACAGGTCTTTTTTCGCACCGCCGATCTTTTCGCCGAAATCTTCATGCACTCCTGCCAATCTTCATCACCTCCAGTCTGTGTAGAATTCTTATCGCTCCGGGGCAGGGCGGCGTTCTTCGTTTTTGAGAAGTTGTGGGAGGTTTCCTGTGAGCCGGTCAGTTTCCCTGCGGATCAGTTTGTCCAGAGCGCCTAAATCCTCCGGTGCAATGGCAAACTCCCGGTAATTTTCATACCACAGGCCCGTAGAGACTGCCGCAATGGGCGCAATTTTCTCCGAACCGGATGGAAGAAGGCGATACACAGGGGCTTCGTCATAAAGAAGCATCTGTTTTGCCGTTCCCTGTGGTATGCGGTACTTATCCATATCCGGGTTCTGGGCTGCCTCCATATATTGCATATTCAGGCGTTCTTCTAAATCCTGGGGCATATAACGAAATGCCTGATCCATCCACTGTCTGAACATCGTGGAATAGTGGTACTGCCATTCCGTAACTTGATTCGGGGCATAAGAAAATCCCCAACTTTTCAGAGCATCTTTTTCGTAAAGCTCCATTTCAGTCCATTCTTTCAGGCTGACCGTAGCCGCTGAACCATCTTTGCGTTCGACATTGACGCCGCAGGGATAGAGGATATTTCTTTTTATATCCTGCCGCAGCGTGTCTAAATCCATCATCAGGACATCTCCGTACAAGTGACCGCCCTCTCTGCGATCCGTATGAAACAGGAAAACCCTCGCTCCGATAAACTCCGTTGTTGAGATCATTTGATGAAGATCCGCCGTAGAACAATAAGCAAACAAAGCGTCGGAAAGCCACATGTGATTTTTCCCCATGATGGCAATGGAATCAGCCCCGGTATTTGTCGCCAGAGAACGCATATTAAATTCGCATTCCCTAAGAAAATCTCCGGCAAAAATATGGAGCTCATACGCAAAGATGGATAAGTCTGTATCACGGATCAAATGAATCTGCGGTAGTGGTTCCTGATTCAATCAAATTCCTCCTTTCATGTGAAGCAGCTCTTTGACCTGCTCATTTTCCGCAAACGGCTGGCTATCTGTCTCCGCCATTTAATCAATCCCTCCCATCTGCCGGTAGCTGCCCGCCGGCAATCTTGCCGACAATCTCCGGACCGGTTTCATAAATCTGCATGAGGCGTTTTGCTGTGCCGCAGGGCTGTGCAGCTCCGCTGGTCCAAAGACGCACTGTGGATGGGGCAACATTCATCAAAAGAGCAAAGCCCTTTTCGTTCATGTCCAGCTTTTTCATCAGCGATTTAACCATATCGGGGCCGTAGTCTGGACACCGGGAAGCCTCGGCAATCATCTGCAAAGCGGTATTTTCAATTTTTTTCATTTTCAAATCCTCCTGTTATTTGTTTTCCAGCCTTATGCCGGAGCAAAGCTGATCTGGTTGTGTTTCATCCTTTTGGCAAAATCCGGCAGCGAATAATTTACCCCGTCAATTTCTGCATGGGTGTCATCCAGACGATGACAAACAGCAAAGTGCCTGTCCCCGTTTCCATAGAACAGGCAGAGTAAACCATTGTCGGGAATGGAAAACAGCGCTTTTCCGGCGCTGTCTGTAAAGCAGATATGTTGAGATCCATTCATGTTGAAATCCTCCCTAAATTGAAACAGCCGCCTCTTTTGGGCGGCGTTGGTGCTGGCTGGTTTGCAGTTGTTCCCGAACCAGCAGCAATTTCTCATTGTAATCTTTTCCCATCCGGGGAGGGTTGACACTTACCCGGATATGACGGAAACGTTTATCCTCGTGAAGCATGGTCTTGATTTTCCGGGCATTGACAAATCCGGCAAGGTCGTGGTCCATATAAAGGGTAACACGCCGTATCTCCGGGTGGCGTTCCAGGAAAGAAGTCAGCGCCACATGGGAAGTACCGCCCAAAGACAAGCGATAACCATTCCATTTCCATCCCTCCAGCTCTTGAAGTGTCGCATGGGAAAGCGCATCAATAGGAGCTTCAAAGACTGCCACATGCCGGCTGCCCGGACTTTGCGGGGGATAACAAAAGTTATATCCTTTGTCGCTGCCATAGACATCCTTTTTGAGATTGCCGCTGATACTGCGCATACAGGCAAACTTCGCTTTCCCGGAATCATCTTTCCCAACAAACACACAAACCGGTTCTCCATGATACCGGGCTTCGTAAAAAATCCCGGCTTGTAAACACTGGCGAATGACTTCTGAGCTGATCCCCCGTTTCTGCAAATAGGAGACCGCAGCGGTCGCGCAACGTCTGGCCCAGGGGAGAGCGAATGTTTTCTTTTCCGGCTCTTTTGATACCTGTATTTCTGCCGTACTTCGGTAAGCCGGTTCCTGTGGGATTTCGCCACCTACCAGAGCATGAACCGCATCCACAAGACCATATCCCCGAATCTGGATCAGGTAGTCCAGCGCATTGATACTCCGTCCGCGGCTGTTCCAGTACCAGTACCTTTTCCCGGTCACATATACCAGACTGTCATGCTCCTTATGCCGGAAATTAGGTCCATCCTGTTTCAGCACGCCGGGTTCATGGAATTGCAGGTAAGTAAACAAGTCAGCTTCCCGCGCTGCCTGAATCTGTTCTTTGGTTACGCCGGGCATAGTACCGGCACAGTGTTTCTTTTCATTGTGCTTTGCCTCCTTCCTGTGATGAAATGAAAAAAGACACCCAAAGGTGCCTAACAGCCGTACAGGTCGTGATTGACCTCGGCACGGTAATAGCTGTCCATTGTAGCCGGGGCATTATACAGCGCCGCCAGCAGATACGCTTTGATGTTTCCGACCTTCGTTGTGTTCTTGTCGATACAGTCAAAGACATACTCTAAGTGGCCGGAATTGATCTTCAGGAACCGGCTCTTGACGATCTCCCTCGGAAAATCATCTCCGGCAATGCGAATGTAAGGGCGTTTCGACAAAATCACTTCAAGCATAAGTTCAAGGGCTTCATCCAAACGTTCCCTGCCATACCGTAAGACCAGTAAGTCATATTCGATATTTTCTTTGATGATTTCACGATAGGCTTCTATCAGCTCTATCCGATCCATCCCATCCGTGCGGCTTGCCGCTTCCGGCTCTGCCGGATAGATTGATGGATAAGTTATTGATTTATCTTTTTTTGATTTTTTTGTTTTTAATGGATTAGTATTTAATTGTACCGGATTTGCCTGTTCAGGTTCCGCCTGTTTAGGTTTTGCCTGTTCAGGTTTTACCTGTCTTGGATTTTCCCGTTTAGGTGAAAGCCCTGTGTTTTCGGTGCTTACAGGCTGCTCATGGATCGTATATTCAATGTCTCCCAACTGCCCGTTATCATAGCGGAGGCGCTGCCTGGTGAGATAACCATGCCGCTCCAGTTCCTTCAGGGCAGTAGTGATAGAATCCACACCGTCCTTGCAGATATGGGCGAGTCCTTTCGTGGTATAATCCCAATCTTCCGGCAGCGACAACATAAGTGATAAAAGCCCCTTTGCCTTTAAGGACAACTCCGTATTGCGCAGATGGTGATTGCTCATTATCGTAAAGTCCTTTGTTTTCTCTACACGGAATACTGCCATTGTATCGCCTCCTTTCTTCGACTATTCCGTTACAAGGCATGATCCCTGTGGTCATAATGGAGATGACCGCCAGAGACCTTCGCATGGTTTTTCAGTTTCACTTCGCCCCGTTCCTGGCTCTCTAAAAATTTCTGATAGCCGGCATCTGTAAGGAACAAGCGCATCTTATCGCCTTTGTCGCCAACAGGGGAATCGTAAGACAATACATCAAAAATGATCATGTGCCTTACCTCCGGGTCAAAACGTTCAAGCGCCATGATGTCATGCCCCTTCAATTTTTCTGCACCTGATTGTTGTCTGGCCTCGGCGATCTTTTCTCCAATCGTCCGGGCTGGATAGGGCAGACGGTAATTCTTCTGAATATCTTTTACCAAGTCCATGCACTCTGCATTTGACAGAACACGAAGTTTTGCCATAAGACCTTCTGCCGCCTCCCGCTGTTCGGAATTATTTGAATACCGCACGGTCATATAAAGTTCATTCAGGATCTTTGTCTGATAATCGCCCTCAACCTGAAAGAGCAGCTTTTTTTCCATTTCGTTTAATTCCATGGGGATCTCCTTTCTCTTGAAAATAGGTATGAAAAAAGGGCGTCCACCTTAAAAGTGAAACGCCCTTTGGCTTATACACTATTAAATTTTATATACAAAGCAAGTTTGCCGCTGTTATGCCACATTTTGCTGGTATCTCAATGTTACCTTTCCATCCTGAAACGGATGAATTCTTTCAAACTTCACATGAAAATCCAAAATATCTTCCAAAGACTTTTCTTCTTTCGCATTATATTCTGCCAGCAATTTTTTTATCTTACCGGATACCTGCTCCGGTAATGTAGTCTCCATACCCCCGACCTCATTTGGCATCTTTTTATAATCTCCAACAGCAAACCAGTCTTTTCTGGAATCACTGGTTCCATTTTTTAAAGTCAGATGGAGTAGCTTTAACAATTTCTCTGTCAATACCATACAGGCATCATCAATTATCATATCAATGCACCGAAAATGGTTTGCAGTTTCAATCACGTCATCCACGTTAAGAACTTCATTTTCAACACCGATGGTATTGGTTTCAAAAATATATCTTGTCTGATCGTGCGTCAGACGGCTTCCTTCCATATGATTTGAATTATAGGTTAAATCGATCTGTGTTTTATGATAGATACCGCCTTGATACTTATCTGTTTTTTCTTCTCTCAGAATATCTAACAGTGTTTTGGACTGCCGTTTTTCCTGATTTCTTCGCACTCTGTTTTCCTCCGTTCACTTTCTAGATTATTTAATTATAGCACATTACCGGTGGCAAATTCATTTTTGTCTATAAAAACGCAGAAAATCATATAAAAACACCCCTGAATAAAAAATGACACATTTATCCATGTCCCCATATTCTTTATACCAGTATGATAGAAGCGGACATATAGATTCAAGAATGGAGAGTGTATTTTTATGAAAACCTACGAACGACCACAAGTATTTTGTCAGGAAGATTTATGCGAAGGCTGTCCGGCAGACAACGGTTCTTTCTGGACACTGACCAAGGGATATACAACCGGTGATAAAGACTACCGTCCTACCTGGGAACGCAATGGCGAGAGTCCGGATAAAATAACATGGATAAAAAGACCTCCCAGAAAGGATTTTTTCTTTTCCTTTCTGGAAGGTCTTTTAAAATTGTCAAAGAAAGATAAATATCTCTTCCCTTTTCTATATATTGTCTCTTATTTAAAATATGCTACACCGGACTCAAAGATTTTAAGATCCTGCTCTCCGTAAATGTTCATTGCAACACTTCTGTCACGTCTCTCAGAATGAGCCATTTTACCAAGCACACGTCCATCCGGGCTTGTGATACCCTCGATGGAACAGTAAGAACCGTTGACATTCCACTCTTCATCCATGGTCGGAACACCTGCTTCATTGACATACTGGGTTGCAACCTGACCGTTTGCAAACAGTTTATCTAACCATTCTTTTGGTGCAACAAAACGTCCCTCTCCGTGGGATGCCGGGTTGCAGTATACTTTTCCAAGTTCTGCCTGTGCTAACCACGGGGACTTGTCTGTAACAACTTTTGTATATACCATTTTGCTGATATGACGTCCGATCGTATTGTAGGTCAATGTTGGTGAATCTGCTGTCTGTGGGCGGATCTCACCGTAAGGTACCAGTCCTAATTTTATCAGTGCCTGGAATCCGTTACAGATACCAAGAGCTAAACCATCCCTCTCATTTAAGAGTTTCATAACAGCCTCTGTCATCTTTGCATTGCGGAATGCAGTTGCAAAGAATTTTGCAGATCCTTCCGGTTCATCACCGGCGGAGAATCCACCCGGGAACATGATGATCTGTGCCTGATCGATTGCCTTTGTAAATTCGTCTACGGACTCACGGATATCGCTTGCATTTAGGTTCTTAAATACCTTAACGATCGTATCCGCACCCGCACGCTCAAAGGCTTTTGCACTGTCGTACTCACAGTTTGTTCCCGGAAATACCGGAATAAATACGGTTGGTTTTGCCACTTTATTTTTGCATACATAAACAGAATCTGCATGGTAGAGATCTGTTTTTACTTCTTCTTTATCCTCAGTTGCACGGGTTGGGAATACTTTTTCCAAAGTGCCTGTCCATGCATTTAATGCCTCATCGATCGCAAGTTTCATATCGCCACAGATAAATGCTGCATCCCCGTTGACAGAACCTGCTCTCTTTACATTTGCAGATAAACCTGCATTCTGCAGTGCCTCGTAGATTTCTGCTGTCTTACCTGCAGGAACCTCTGCTACGATGTTACCAAAGCCCGGAGCAAACAGTGTATCTGTCGTCACATCTGCATCCACAGTTACGCCAAGTTTATTACCAAATGCCATCTTTGCCAGTGCTGCTGCAAGACCTTTTCCGTCAAGTGCATATGCAGAAACAATAGCACCTTTCTGGATCAGTGTGTGGATCACATCATAAAGTTTCATAACCTGTGCATAAACCGGCACATCATATTCATCTTTATCGATCGTAAAGTATAACAGTTCATTTCCAGCGGTTTTTAACTCCGGTGTGATGATATCCTGCTCTTTTGCAACATCCACTGCAAAAGAAACCAGTGTCGGCGGTACATCAATATCATTGAACGTTCCGGACATGGAATCTTTTCCGCCGATGGAAGGTAGTCCAAATCCGATCTGTGCATTGTAAGCTCCAAGAAGTGCTGCAAACGGCTGACTCCAGCGCTTCGGATCTTCGTTCATTCTGCGGAAATATTCCTGGAATGTAAAACGGATCTTCTTATAATCACCACCTGCAGTCACGATTCTCGACAAAGATTCTAACACCGCATAGATTGCACCGTGATATGGACTCCAGCTTGCTAAATATGGATCAAAACCATAAGCCATCATGGTTACGGTATCGCATTTTCCATTGGCTACCGGAAGTTTCGCTACCATAGACTGTGTCTCTGTGAGCTGGTATTTTCCACCAAACGGCATATAAACACTTCCTGCACCGATGGAACCGTCAAACATCTCCACAAGACCTTTCTGTGAGCAGACATTTAAGTCAGCAAGTTCTGCAAGCCATGCTGCTTTCATATCGTTCTTTGCAACAGCGTCTGCAACTTTTGGTGTAGAAATCTTATTTAAGTAATTATCCTCCGGTACCGGCATATCCACTGCAACATTGGTCTCCTGATGGGCACCGTTGGTGTCTAAGAATGCACGGGAAATATTTACGATCTCTTTTCCTCTCCACTCTAAAACAAGTCTCGGCTCCTCGGTAACAACAGCAACTTCAACAGCCTCTAAATTTTCCTCTGCTGCATAGCCTAAGAAAGTCCTGACATCAGAAGGTGATACCACAACTGCCATACGCTCCTGTGATTCGGAGATTGCAAGCTCTGTTCCGTCTAATCCTGCATATTTTTTCGGCACTTTGTCAAGCTGTACACGAAGTCCATCTGCAAGTTCTCCGATCGCAACAGAAACACCGCCTGCACCGAAATCGTTACATTTTTTGATGATATGTGCTACTTCCTCGCGGCGGAATAAACGCTGGATCTTACGTTCTGTCGGTGGGTTACCTTTCTGTACTTCAGCACCACAGACTGCTGTGGACTCTGTATTGTGTGCTTTTGAAGAACCTGTGGCACCACCGATACCATCACGTCCGGTTCTTCCTCCAAGTAAGATAATGATATCGCCCGGATCAGAAGTCAGTCTCTGTACGGCACGTCTTGGTGCAGCACCCATAACAGCACCGATCTCCATACGTTTTGCCACATAGTTTGGATGGTAAACTTCTTTGACGTATCCGGTTGCAAGACCGATCTGGTTACCGTAAGAGCTGTATCCGTGTGCAGCTTCTCTCACCAGTTTTTTCTGTGGAAGTTTTCCGGAGATCGTCTCGGAAACAGGAACCGTCGGATCTGCGGCACCGGTCACACGCATTGCCTGGTAAACATAGGTACGTCCTGACAACGGGTCACGGATCGCACCGCCAAGACAGGTAGCGGCACCACCAAACGGCTCGATCTCGGTCGGATGGTTGTGTGTTTCATTTTTGAAATTAACCAGCCACTCCTCTGTCTTTCCGTCTACTTCTACCGGAACAACGATGGAACATGCATTGATCTCATCGGACTCTTCCTGATCCTGTAACTTTCCTTCTTTTTTCAGACGTTTCATTGCCATCAGGGCAAGATCCATCAGACATACAAACTTATCACTGCGTCCTGCATACAGGTTCTTGTGGGTATTTAAGTAATCCTCATAAGTCTCTTTCATCGGCGCGCAGTAATAACCGTCATCAAATGCCACATTTTTAAGTTCTGTGGAGAATGTGGTATGACGGCAGTGATCAGACCAGTAGGTATCTAACACACGGATCTCCGTCATGGACGGATCGCGTTTTTCATCGTTCTTAAAATAATTTTGGATATGTAAAAAGTCTTTGAATGTCATCGCAAGATTCAATGAATCGTATAACTCTTTTAACTTAGCCTCCGGCGTATCACGAAAACCGTCAAAGATCTTAACATCCTCCGGCTCCGGGAAACTCTGCACTAAAGTCTCAGGTTTTTCTAAGCCTGTCTCTCTTGAATCGACCGGGTTGATGCAGTGTTTTTTGATCGCTGCAAACTCTTCGTCACTGATTGTTCCCTCGATCGCATAAGTCACTGCGGTGCGGATGATCGGTTCTTCCTCTTCATTTAATAATTTCACGCACTGTTCTGCGGAATCTGCTCTCTGGTCAAACTGTCCCGGTAAGAACTCTACGGAAAATGTTCTTGCTCCGTTTAAATCAAACTCTTCCTCATAAATATCGTCTACCGGCGGTTCAGAAAAAACGGTTACCAGGGCTTTCTTATAAGTTTCCCCGGAAATATTTTCAATATCATAACGGATCAGTTCACGAACCTTCGTCACACCACTGATTCCAAGATAACTTTTGATTTCAGACTGCAATTCTTTTGCCCGGACTGCATATTCCGGTTTCTTCTCAACATATACACGTTTTACACTGCTCATGTGGTAACCTCCATTCTCAGTTTCCATTTATCTTTTCAAAGTATAACATAGGTTCTAAAATAAGCATAATTAATATATTTAATCTTATTTATTAATTATATTAATATTTTCAGACACTCTCATTATCAGTTTCCATTGACATATTTATAAGCCTGTCTTATAATCATAGTAATTATGTTTGTTAATGTATTTCATTCAAAGGATATGCGGCCAGCCCGCAGAAAGAGGACTTCATGGATATCAATTATGAATTATACAAAGTGTTTTATTATGTAGCAACATCTTTAAGCTTTTCTGAGGCAAGCAAACAGCTTTTTATTTCGCAGTCTGCTGTCAGCCAGTCGATCAAAACTCTTGAGAAAAAGTTAGATCAGCCGCTTTTTATCCGCAGTACCAAAAAGGTGCAGCTAACCCCTGCCGGAAAAGTTTTATTAAAACATATTGAACCTGCAATGAACTTAATCCAGCGCGGCGAGAGCCAGCTTTTAGATTCCGGCAGTCTTGGACTCGGTCAGCTTCATATTGGCGCAAGTGACACGATCTGTCGTTACTTTTTAGTTCCTTATTTAAAACAGTTCCACAAAAAATTCCCAAATGTACCGATCAAAGTTACGAATGCAACATCTTTAAGCTGTGTTGATCTCCTCGATCAGGGAAAAGTCGATCTGATCGTAACCAATTTTCCAAACTCGAATCTGAATCACTCTTATATTCAGAAAACCGTATGTAATTTTACTGACGTATTCATTGCGAATCCAGCATATTTTAATCTGAAACAGCAGGAGATCCCATTTGAAGAATTAAAACAATATCCAATTCTCATGCTCGACCGCAAGAGTACAACAAGTCAGTTTCTGCATAACCTGTTTTTACAGCATCAGCTTGAACTGATCCCGCAGATTGAACTTAGCAGTAACGATCTTTTAATCGACCTTGCACGCATCGGTCTTGGTATCGCTTTCATACCAGACTATTGTTTAAACCGTGAATCAAAAGATCTGTTCATCGTAAAAACAAAAGAAAAACTTCCATCAAGACAGATGGTTGCAGCTATCAATCCAACGCTTCCTGTTTCACAGTCTACAGAAGAGTTTTTAAATCTTTTGCCTACGATCTGATTCCCATTTAGGAACGGTTCCAGAATTTTTTTAAATACTGTTCGACTGTATCTACCCTGCATATTGTCTGCTGTTCCCATTCTCTTGGGAACAGTGCACGATACTCACTCTGCAAAAAGCGTTCATCTAAAAGTTCAATGACTCCGACATCTTCCACTGTCCTTATCACTCTTCCTGCTGCCTGAAGCACCTTGTTCATCCCAGGATAACGATAAGCATAATCAAAACCGGCTCCAAGTCTTTTTTCAAAATATCCCATCAGGATTTCTCTCTCATTGCTGATCTGTGGAAGCCCTGTACCGACAACGATTGCACCGATCAACTGTTCATTTTTCAGATCGATCCCCTCGCCGAAAATACCTCCCATTACGCAAAATGCAGCTAACGATCCATTCCGTTTTTCAGATACTTCTTCTGAAAAAGCCTGCAAAAAAGATTCTCTCTCTTCTTCCTTCATTCCGGGCTGCTGGATCAATGTTTCGATCTCACAGGATGGATCTGCCTGATTTTCATCCTGGAAAATATCATAAACCTGCTCCATCATTTTATAGGAAGGGAAAAACACCATGTAATTTCCTTTTTTGGCATCGACTGTCCTCTTTATATAGGATGCGATCCGTTCAAACTCTGCTACACTCCGCCTTGTATACTTACTGCTCACATCATTTCCAAGCAACAGCAGTTTCTGTTCTTCCCGGAATGCCGTCTTCGCATAAACTGCATAATTATCCGTTTCTGTCGAAAGCAGACTCTTATAATATCCCACCGGGAGCAGTGTCGCAGAAAAGAAAATCGTCGCATTTCCCTTATTGATCCGCTCCTGAAGATTTTTGGATGGGTCCACACAATATAATTTTAGTTTAAAACGCCCATCCTGCTCATGTTCCGCATATATGACATAATGGTCATCCAATAACTCATAAATATTCAAAAAGTTACGCAGATTTAAATAAAACTCACTCAGATCTTTCCGTTCCGGAAACTCCGACGATTTCTGCAGAAATTCGTCAAGATCTGATGCCACATTCATGAAGTCAAATGCAAGATTTCCAATTGATTCATAGATCATGTATTTTTCACATTCGCGTTTATATGCCAGTAATACACGGTTACACTTTTCAAGTTCCCGTACCAGTTTTGCCTGACCATATTTCTTTAAAATCTTTTTTGCCGAAAGAAAATCTTCCTTATATATAATGGCACTGTACATTTCCCTGCTGCGCTCAACCAGATTATGAGCCTCATCCACCAGAAAAATATAATCCCCTGTTGTTCCATCTGCAAAAAAACGTTTTAAATAAACATTGGGATCAAATACATAATTATAATCACAAATAATGTCATCTACCCAGGTTGCCGTATCAAGACACATTTCAAACGGACAGACATTGTATTCTTTTGCCTGCTCTAATATCACTTCTCTCGTGATCACGTCTTCTTTTTGCAGCAGAGAAAAAACTGCATCATTTACTCTGTCATAATGTCCTTTTGCATAAGGACAGTTAATGGGATTGCACTCCATTTCTTCACACAGGCACAGTTTTTCCTTTGCCGTGATCGTAAGCACCTTTGCCTGATATCCGTTTTTGCGCAGAAGCTCAAACGCTTCTCTCGCTACTGTTCCCGTGATCGTTTTTGCCGTCAGATAAAATATCTTATCTGCCAGATCCTCGCCCACTGCCTTGACTGCAGGAAACACCGTTGATATCGTCTTTCCGGCTCCGGTCGGCGCCTGGATAAAAAGATTCTTTTTTCTTTTTATCGTACGATATACACCAGCCACCAGCTCCCTCTGCCCATCCCTGTAAGGAAATGGAAACTGCAGTGGTTTAATAGATGCCTGACGCAGCTTTTTCCATGCAAACTGAAAATCAGCCCATTTTTTGTATTCATCTATCAGCTTCTCAAACCAGTCTGCAAGCTCCTCAAATGTATAATCATAATGAAAATACCGGATATCTTCCGTATCTAAATTGCAATACGTCATCTGCACTGAAATAGCAGACAGATCGTGCTGCAATGCATAGATATAAGCATAACACATTGCCTGCGCACGGTGCACACCGATCGCATCCTCTAAAAGATCAAGTTTCATATACATGCCCTTGATCTCATCAATTGTGACTTTGCAGTCTATCGGCATCGTCCTATGGTTAAAATTGTCTGCAAATGTAATTTCATCCGTTGCACTCTCAATTAAAATTCCATCCGCACGTCCCTCGATCACAAGCTGATATTTGTCTTCCTCTATTGCAATTTTAAGTGGAACCTCGGCATGATAATTACTGCCCTTGCGTTTTTGAATCTTCCTGTGGATTCTTCCCCCTGCAAGCATCGCCTCTGCTGAAGCACCCCGTCCATGACGATTATCAATGTCCCCCTCCCGCAGAATAAATTCCACCAGATCACGAACTGATATTTTTATGACACCTTTTTCATTCTTTTCAATCTTTGTACTCATATATGGATTATAGCACAAAAAGACTGATTCCACATACCTTTCCAGATATATGTAATCAGTCTTTTCATCTATCCCTTTATCTTCTGTTATACATCAATACCTGATGGGCATGACCTCTGCTTTAAGCTATTGCGTATTTTCCTACGACCTGCTCAAAGCGGGCATCTCTACCGCCATATTTGATGGTAAGCTCTTTGCACACACCCAGATAAAGCATTCCAAGCAAAGATTTTGCATCAATTACTGCTCTGCTGTAACATACATCAATTTCAAAATCGCATTTTCCGGCAGCCTTTACAAAATCCTTTACTTCCTCCGTGTCAGATAATTTGATTTTTCTTTCAACCATTCGACTCATTCCTTCCTACATCGAAAACCAAAAACATTGTTTTTTCTTATCAGCTTGCGATTATTGCACATTTTTTTTCATTTGTCAATTTTAGGAAACTATTTTTTTATTTTTAGTTTCTAAGCATAATGACAATAATGGATTTTATTTTTCTCCCGTTTGACAAAATATTAACATAGCTTTTGTTTTCTGTCGCAAAATGTATATTTATACTTGTGCAAAAATACATGAATGTGCCTTATTTTTCACCTTTGTTTTAGAATTCTTCACAATCTTTCAATCGGTTGCGCACCCAGATTTTTCCAATATCTTAAAAGATCCTTCTTATCGACAAAATTTCACGATAATTGACAGGCGACGTGTATTTGATTCCCGAACTTGGAGAACTTGCATGAAGCAATGTGTTATTTCCGGCATAAATTCCCACATGTCCGCTGTAACATACAATATCCCCCGGCTGTATCGCATCCAGGCTGACACCGTATCCGACACTGCGCAGTGCACTTGAAGAATGTGGAAGACTGATTCCAAATGCTGCATATACGCTCATCACAAACCCGGAACAGTCTGCTCCGTTCGTCAGACTACTGCCACCGTAGACATATGGGTTACCTACAAACTGTGCCGCATAATTAACAACCGCCTGTCCATTGGAAACTTTTTGTGGCTTTGTAGCTGTATTACCGCCTGACTGACTGTTATTTTTTCCCTGATCACTGCTTCCCTGTGCAGTATCATCGTTTTTTTGCGCATGTTGCGCATTTTGTGACTGCTGCTGTGTTTTTTCTGAACTTTGCTGCTGTGCCTTTCCTGCCGCTTCCTCCTGTGCCTTTCTTGCTGCCTCTGCTGCCTTTCTTTCTTCCTCCGCACGCGCCTTCCTTGCCGCTTCCGCCGCAGCCGCTGCCGCCTGGCGCTCCGCTTCCTCGCGCTCTAATCTCTCTTTTTCTTCCTCCTTCGACTCTGCCACACGAAATTCTGTCCGGATCGTCACATACTCTCCCGAAACGTATCCCAATCCTTCCTCCGTCGACACACGGTACCATCCGTACTCATCCAACGCATCATAGACGACCACGTCCTCACCCTCCGGCAGCATGGTAAGCACAGATGACTCTGTTCCCGGCTCGGTGCGCACAAACAACGTCGTTGTTGTTACCGTCGCATAGCGCGTGCTGACGCCTCGCGCCAGATCCTCATCTCCAACTTTTACATATTCCGCCTTCACATAGGCATTTTCCACCGAACCGGAGCTGACCAGATACCATTCCTCTCCTGCCTCATCCGTCACCGTCTCTAACACCGTCGCTGCACTGTTATTATAAAGTTTTCCGAGTGCCTCGCTTTCCACAGACGGCTCTGCGCGTAAATTCACATAATTTAACACGGACGCAATACCGATGTCGGCATATTCCGATGTGGTCTGTGGTATTTCATGCTCTTCAATGTCTGCATTTCCATTATTTTCTGCACTGTCCGTATGTTTATTTTCATTTTCCGGTACCTCCAGCCGCATGCGTTTTTCATTCACTGCACACAGATCCCATGACACATCTGCATACACCACACTTCCATGCCCCACTGCAAGCATTCCTGCCAGTAAAAATGCTACGATCTTGTTTCTGTTTTTCATTATGTAGAAATCCTCCATTTACAGATATTTACTTTTTATTAAGTAAATATTACATTTTTGTTTCATTTTGATGTATCTGCATTGTAACAGAGGATAACGCGCGATTCTACAAGTAGATATTTCCAGTTTCGGGGTTCTACAATCTGCCATTCAAAAAATAAAACCCACGCATCCAAAACGGTATGTTACGTTTTGAATGCGTGGGTTTTCAGGTAATATATTAATTTATGTGTATTTTATGCAAATGGATTCTCTGTCGGGTATGGCAGGGATGCTGGCTGATTATAGTTAATATCTTCCATTGGAACTCCAAGATATTTAAATACCTCAAACAGCGCTTTTCCGTAATGTCCGAATGCAACAGCACCGTGATGCGGATAATTTTTCTCGATCAGCACATGACGGTAGAATCTTCCCATCTCAGGGATTGCAAATACACCGATGGAACCAAAAGAACGTGTTGCAACCGGAAGTACCTCTCCCTGTGCCACATATGCACGGATCTTGTTGTCGGAAGTAGACTGCAGACGGTAGAATGTGATATCACCAGGTGCAATATCTCCCTCTAAGGTTCCATTTGTTACCTCGATCGGAAGGCTTCTTGCCATGATCATCTGATATTTCATCTCACAGCTTGCAAGTTTCTTAGAGCATGTATTTCCACAATGGAATCCCATAAAGGTGTCAGTATGTTTATAATCAAATTTACCTTTGATAGACTCTTCATACATATCTTTCGGTACAGAGTTATTGATGTCAAGTAAAGTAACAGCATCCTGGCTCACGCAGGTTCCGATAAACTCACTCAATGTTCCGTAGATATCTACCTCGCAGGAAACCGGGATTCCACGTCCGGTCAGACGGCTGTTTACATAACATGGTACAAATCCAAACTGTGTCTGGAATGCCGGCCAGCATTTGCCGGCGATAGCAACATATTTACGGTAACCTCTGTGTTCTTCCACCCAGTCAGTCAGTGTCAGTTCATACTGTGCAAGTTTAGCAAGGATCTCCGGTTTTTTATTTCCAGCTCCCAGTTCTTTTTCCATATCTGCAACAACTGCCGGGATACGCTCATCTCCTGCATGTTTATTAAATGCCTCAAACAAATCCAGTTCGGAATTTTCCTCAATTTCAACGCCAAGATTATATAACTGCTGGATCGGTGCATTACATGCAAGGAAGTTTAATGGTCTTGGTCCGAAAGAAATGATCTTTAATTCTGATAATCCGATGACAGTTCTTGCGATCGGCAGAAAATCATGGATCATGTCTGCACAATCTGCAGCATCTCCGACCGGATACTCCGGGATGTATGCATGTACATTTCTTAATTTTAAGTTATAGCTTGCATTTAACATACCACAGTATGCATCTCCACGTCCCTGGATCAGGTTATCCTGTGTCTCCTCTGCTGCTGCGACAAACATCTTTGGTCCCTCGAAATGTTTTGCAAGCAGTGTCTCGGAAATCTCTGGTCCGAAGTTGCCAAGATATACGCAGAGTGCATTACATCCTGCTTTCTTAATGTCCTCTAATGCCTGTACCATGTGGATCTCGCTCTCCACGATACAGATCGGGCACTCATAAATGTCTGCTGCACCGTATTTTTCAGTGTAAGCCTTTACTAATGCCTCTCTTCTGTTTACCGATAATGACTCCGGGAAGCAGTCACGGCTGACTGCCACGATACCAACTTTTACTTCTGGAATGTTATTCATTTTGTTTTCCTCCGCTTTCTTTTTCTGTACATACTTATTAAATAAAAATTTATTCTCTGACATTTAAGTTCTTGCCGATGAGTCCGATATGACTTCCCTCCGGCAGACCGCCCTCGGCATGACCGATCAGCCATTTATTCTTAGCTGCAAGAAGTGCATCCTCTCCGTCAGCATGTGTCTCATCTAACGGATAATTGGTGCCTTTGGGCAGAATAACTGCCACCTGGAATCCTGCATCATCCACATGACATGGCGCATAATGTAATGTCGTTGCATACACTTCCACGGCTGTTCCTGCCGGAATCCGGAATGCCTCCATCTTTGCAGTCTCATAAGTAAAATCATCGGTCACATCTGCCTCTGATCCCAATATTAATACTGCGTCGGTTGCTGCAAGATTGATCTCTGAGCTGCGGTGATATTCCACTGCATTCAAAAGTTCATTATGTCCATTACAATATCCGATCTGGATCGGAAGTTCTCCGTAAAAGACTTTCTCGATTTCCTTTGCCACCGGTAATGCTTCTAATTCTGCGATTGACGGCTCATAAACTACATCAGATGGAACCGGTGTCTTTTTCATTGCTTCTGTCAATGCTGAAAAATCAATATTCCGGATCACTTTTCCGTATTTTCGGAAACGTGCGTCCGTAACTTCATAAATCTGCATGCCTTTTCCCTCTTTTCTTATCTTCTATCTCATTTGCCCTGCAGGTTTTCTGTCCTGCATAAGCAAACTTTTCCATAATCGACCTGTTACTATTCAAAACTGTCAGAGACAATCATCTTTCCTGTCAGTCAGATAATCTTGTCAAACAGATCTTTGCACGCCGGATAAATATTTTTAAACTGTTGGTAACGTGCCTCGTATTTTGCGGCAAGCTCCGGATCTGGCTCTACCGTATCGACTACTTTTACGATTGCAGCCGCGGCAGATTCCACATCTTTGTACTCACCACATGCAACAGCCGCAAGCATCGCGCCTCCTAAGGATGGTCCCTCTTCCGTTTCAAGCACATCCACTTTGATATTCAATACATTTGCGATGATCTTCTTCCACAAAGGACTCTTTGCACCGCCTCCGCAGATCTTTGTACGCTCGATCGGAATGCCAAGTGTTTTTGCAACTTCAAAAGAATCACGAAGTGCAAACGCAACACCCTCTAACACTGCCTGTGTCATATCCGCTCTTGTCGTATCCATCGTCATGCCAATAAAAGTAGCTCTCGCATTCGGATTGTTGTACGGGGAACGCTCTCCCATCAGATATGGCAGATAATATACATGGTTCTCACCTAACTTTTTGATCGATTCCTGCTCTTTTTTGTAATCTTTCGTTCCGATGATCTCATCCATCCACCATTTATTGCAGGATGCAGCAGATAACATACATCCCATCAGATGATAAGCACCGTTTGCATCACAGAATGCATGAAGTGCATTGTATTTATCTACACCAAATTTAGCAGAAGAAATAAAGATTGTTCCACTTGTTCCCAGTGAAATATTGCATCTGCCATCCCCAACGGTTCCGGTCGCAACTGCAGCAGCCGCATTATCTCCGGCACCTGCTGCCACTTTTACTTTTTCCGATAGACCAAGCTCTTTTGCAATCTCCGGCAAGATCGTTCCAACACATTCATAACTCTCATATAACTTCGGCAGCATATCAGTCGTAATACCACAGATCTTGCACATTTCCTTCGACCAGCAACGGTTCTTTACATCTAAAAGCAGCATACCGGATGCATCGGAAACATCTGTACAGTGCTCTCCAGTCAGCTTATATGCAAGATAATCTTTCGGTAGCATAATCTTTTTGATCCTTGCAAAATTCTCCGGTTCTTTATTTTTTACCCACAAAATCTTTGGTGCAGTAAAACCGGTAAATGAAATATTCGCCGTATACTTTGACAATGTATCTTTTCCTATCTCATTGTTTAAATAATTACATTCTTCTGTCGTTCTGCCATCGTTCCACAAGATTGCCGGCCGGATCACCTCATCCTTGTCATCAAGAATGACCAGTCCATGCATCTGACCCCCAAAACTGATTCCGGCAACTTCTTCTTTTGGAAAACCTTCCAAAAGTTCTTTTAACCCCTGCATCGTCTCTTTGTACCAGTCCTGTGGCTTCTGTTCTGACCAACCGGGATTTGGAAAATAAAGAGGATATTCTCTTGATACGATATTTTTCACATTTCCGGCTGCATCCATCAAAAGCAGCTTCACGGAAGATGTTCCAAGATCAATTCCTATGTACAGCATACCGTTCTCCTTTTTATCAATCATATCATTATGTGCTCGTGCACGTTTTATTTATCATACATCCTGTATGGTCATTTTGCAATATACTTTTTGTACATTTTTTCTAATTCATTTTTGTTTACATTTACTTATGCAGTCACTTTTATACATAGTTTTATGCCGGCAGTGCTCCTTTCACTTTAATATATGCTTCTTTTTATATACCCGTTTCTGTGCACATGCACACAAGTTGACAACCTGTCTGTTTTTATGTTATTTTTATCTATATGAAGTGATTGAAACGAAAAAGGGGTTTTTATATGGCTACCATGAAAGAAATTGCAGAACTATCCGGTGTTTCACGCGGCACTGTGGATCGTGTATTAAATCACCGCGGCATTGTCAATGCTGAGACAGAACGGAAAGTTTTAGAAATTGCAAAGCTATTAGACTATCAGCCAAACAAGGCTGGCATTGCGCTTGCTGCACAAAAGAAAAAAATAAAGATCGGTGTCCTGCTTTTTGGCGCTGAAAATCCGTTTTTTGACGAAGTCATGGATGGTCTCCACAAAAAACTCGAAGAACTGTCTATCTACGGATGCGCTGTAATTGAACGCCGCATTTCTTTTGATCTGCAGATCCAGCTTGCGACGATTGACGATCTGGTAAAAGAAGATATTCACGGACTGATTCTCTCTCCCTATAATGACCCTGCCATACAGGAAAAAATAGATGCCCTCTGGGAGAATGGCATCCCCTGCATCACGATCAACACCGATATGCCGGATTCGAAACGCATCGCATATGTCGGCAGTGACTATCACAAATGTGGGAAGACTGCTGCAGGATTATTACATCTTTTTTCCGGGGATTATGCAAGTGTCGGAATCGTAACCGGCTCGCACAATGTACTCTGCCATGAAGAGCGTATCAGTGGTTTTACCTCGCATCTCCATGCAAAGCATCCGAATATCCGGATTGTGGATGTTGTAGAGAACAATGATGATGATTACCAGAGTTATGCGGTAGTTTCTGATCTTTTAGACCGCCATCCGGATCTGTCCGCACTCTATTTTACGGCAGCCGGTGTTTACGGCGGATGTCGTGCGGTTTTAAATGCCACCCTGCAGCGTCCTCTTAAAATCATTACATTTGATGCCGTCCCATCAACCTGTGAAATGATACAAAACGGCATAATCTCTGCAACGATCTGCCAGCAGCCGGACGAACAGGGTGCTTTATCACTCTCTCTTCTTATGGATTATCTGCTGACCGGGAAACTGCCGGAAAACCGTTGTATCTATATGGATCTGAGTATAAAAATAGCTGAAAATCTTTAAGCCACAGGGCTACTTTGTTATCTCATTTTAAAATCCAAAGATTCTTTCAACCATTGCCTGCCAGCTTGCTGACTGCCGGATGATGATCTTGCTATCCTCGCCGCTGATCTGATTGTGTTCAGTGACATGCTGGCAAATATCGCTGCAAGAAATGCAACACGAATTAAAAAAAGTGCCGTAAATACGGCACTTTAAGAGTGGACCTGACGGGAGTCGAACCCGTGTCCAAAAACCAATCCCCTGTCCTTCTACGAGTGTATCCTATGTTTTGACATTCCCTCCGCCAGGCCTGCGTAGGCACAGTTCCGGTTTTAGTAGCTTCATCATACGCCCACAGACTCAAAGCTTTGTCTGTGTCGTTTCTCACATAGTCGAAGCCTGAGTCCTAAAGTGTGAGTGCTCTAGGTCAGACTGCTGCCATCATGGGCAGCAAGTTGCAGCTGTTAGGCTGCAACCGCTAAATTATCTTCAGCGTTTAATTTTAATTTTGGAATTTGACGCATCCCGTGCGACTCGCTTCTCCAGCTTCATGATCCCTGTCGAAACCATTACAAGCCCATAAATATATATTTCAGATGCAGTCTTTCTTACACAAAATATTATTTTCTGTGTACAAAAAATACATCATCCATTCTTTTTTATAAATTACTTTAATACAGATTCTTTACTTTGAAATCACGCTCCGCCTCACGCCGCATATCCTTCTTGGCAATATCCTGACGTTTATCATACTGTTTCTTACCTTTTGCAAGCGCAATATCGACTTTTACAAGGCTCCCCTTAAAGTATACCTCAACCGGCACTAAAGTATAACCCTTTTCTGCAATCTTTCCGACCAGCTTGCGGATTTCTGCCTTATGCATCAAGAGTTTCTTCGGACGCAGAGGATCACGGTTGAAGATGTTCCCCTTTTCATAAGGACTGACATGCATGCCATAAATAATGACCTCACCATTCTCGATACGGATAAACGCTTCTTTGATGCTGCATTTTCCCATACGCATGGACTTTACCTCTGTACCATGCAGTTCAATACCCGCCTCATAACGCTCTTCTAAGAAAAAGTCATGGTAAGCCTTCTTATTATTTGCGATCAGTTTTTTTTCTGTCTTTGCCATCATGACCTTCCTTTCTTATCCAATACCCAGCTTGTATAGTATACCCCGAAATGAGGGGGAACGCAAGATGATTTTTATTCTTTCCCCGCTTTCCGCTCATCCTGCCGTACCACACGAAAATCAATTGTGCGTAAAATCCTGTCAGTTCCTGTCACCATAACATGAACACGTTGTCCAAGTTTATAGCGGATATTCGTCACCTCTCCAACCAGTTCGTAGGTACTCTCATTATAATGGAAATAGTCATCCACCAGCGTTGTTACATGCACCAGTCCTTCCACCGTATTCGGCAGCTCCACATAAAATCCCCACTCAGTCACTCCGGAGATCACACCTTCGAACACCTCACCGATACGCTCTGACATATATTCCACTTTTTTCAGTTTATCTGTCTCACGCTCAGCTTCATCCGCACGGCGTTCCATCTCACTCGAATGTTTTGCAACTTCCGGAAGAATTTTGTCATAATGCTCGATTTTCTTTGCATTCATCCTTCCACGCAGATTGTCCTTGATAATACGATGTATCTGCAGATCCGGATATCTGCGGATCGGGGATGTAAAATGACAGTAATATGGAGTTGCCAGTCCAAAATGCCCCGTGCTCATAGTGGTATACTTTGCCTGTTTCATGGAACGAAGTGTCAGACGGCTGATCAATGCTTCCTCCGGGGTACCATCGATCTTTTGCAGAAGTTTTTGCAGTTCTTTCGGATGTACTTCATCCTGACCGATGTGGATGGAATAGCCAAAATTATTAATAAATGTCGATAACTTCTTGATTTTCTCGGTATCCGGATTATCATGTGTACGGTATACAAATGGCAGTTCCTGCCAGAAATAATCCTGTGCCACTGTCTCATTGGCGATCAGCATAAAATCTTCAATGATCTTTGTTGCAACATTTCTCTCATAAGGCTTGATCTCAATCGGCTTTCCTTTTTCATCAAGCACGATTTTTGTCTCTGGAAAATCAAAATCGATCGATCCGCGTTTCATACGTTTTTTACGCAAAATAGCAGCCAGTTCCCGCATCAGTTCAAACATTGGAACCAAATTCTCATACTCTCTGATCTCATTTTCGTCATGATCTTCGAGAATCTTTTTTACACTGGTATAACTCATGCGGCGGTCCACTTTGATCACAGACTCTGCGATCGTGTGGTCGATCACATTTCCTTTCGGATCGATCGTCATCACACAGCTTAACGTCAGACGGTTTTCCCCTGCATTCAAAGAACAGATTCCATTTGACAGCTTATGTGGCAGCATCGGGATCACCCGGTCAACTAAATAAACAGATGTACCGCGGGATAATGCCTCCACATCCAGAGCACTATGCTCCTGTACATAATTTGATACATCAGCGATATGCACGCCAAGTTTATAGTTGTCTCCCTCTTTTGTCAATGTAATCGCATCATCAAGATCCTTCGCATCTTCCCCATCGATTGTTACAGTCTGCCATTCCCTGAAATCCATGCGTCCCGCCATATCAGCAGTACTGACTTCATTTGAGACATTTTCCACCTGATGCATGATCTTCTCTGAAAACTCGACCGGCAGATCATACGCTTTTACGATCGACATGATATCCGTTCCAGGATCATTGATATGACCGATGATCTCAACCACTTTTCCTTCCGGTTTTCTTCCCTCTTTGCCGTAATCCGTGATCTCAACTACAACTTTATGCCCGCTGACAGCTCCCTTGGAACGTTCCTGCGGAATAAAAATATCAGAACCGAACTTCGGATTATCCGGCACCGCAAATCCAAATGTCTTACTCTTTTCATAAGTACATACGATCCGGGTTGTACCACGTGATATGATCTTTGTGATCGTACCTTCCCTTCGTCTGCCGGTATTTTCTGAAGTGATCGCCACCTGTACCGTATCCATATGGAATGCACCGTGTACCTGCGACTCTGGGATAAAGATATCTTCCTCTTCCCCCTCGATACCGACAAATCCAAACCCTCTCGCATGCGCAGTAAATGTACCGGTCAGATATTTCCCTTCTGATTTGATGTATTTGCCCTTGGAAGTCACTTCGATCCTGCCATCCATCACAAGCGCATCTAAGACTTCCTGCAGTTCACTGCGCTGTGATTTCGGCACTGATAGAACGACTGCCATCTCCTTCGCCTTCATCGGTACATAAAATTCATCACAGATAAACTGATAAATTGTCTTTTTCCGTTCTTCTAAAATTGTTTTCTCCATAAACCCCTGTCCTTTTTCCTATGAATCAAAAAAATGACTGCCGCACCTGCGACAGCCATCGATTCATCTTAAAAAATACTCATATTTAATACCGCTGCAATCACGATAAATAAGATAACAAAAAGTCTTGTCAGCTTTACTAACATACCTTCCATGGAACGTCCCTTGTTCTTGCCCCAGTATGTGTCTGCTGCACCTGCGATTGCTCCAAGTCCTGCGGATTTACTTTCCTGCATTAAGATGATAACTGTCAATGCTACACTGATTATAATAAAAACTACAGTCAAAATTGTTTTTACAACTGCCACGATCGTTCCCTCCTAGGTTACAAACTCACAACTTTAGTCATTGTAACATAGACGTTTTGTTTTTTCAACCTATTTTTTCATAATTTCTTTCGGTTCAAACACCGCATCTTCTGCCAGTTCCTCCTCGATCCGCAAAAGCTGGTTATATTTGCTGGTACGCTCCGCGCGGCATGGTGCACCTGTTTTGATCTGTCCGGCATTGACCGCAACTGCAAGATCTGCGATAAATGCATCTTCTGTTTCACCTGAACGATGCGAGATTACCGTATGATATCCTGCAGATTTTGCCATCTCGATCGCATTTAATGCCTCTGTCACAGTTCCGATCTGATTTACCTTGACAAGAACCGCGTTCGCTGCACCAAGTTTGATTCCGCACTGTATCCGTTTCGGATTCGTCACAAACAGATCATCTCCGACAAGCTGCACCTTATCGCCAAGTCTTTCTGTCAGCTTCTGCCAGCCTTCCCAGTCATCCTCAAACAGACCATCTTCGATGGAAACAATCGGGAACTGCCCCATAAGCTCCTCATACATGGCGATCATCTCCTCCGAACTTCTGACAATCTCCTGCTCCTCCCCCTTTTCTTCTGACTCTCCAGGGAAAACATAAACGCCACGTGCTTCGTCATACAATTCACTCGCCGCAGCATCCATCGCATAGACAACATCTCTGCCCACCTGGTAACCAGCCATCTCCACTGCCTTCGAAAGATAAGAAAATGCCTCTTTTGTATCCTCAAAATCAGGTGCAAATCCTCCCTCATCTCCAACTGCCGTACTCATACCGTTTTCATTCAGTATCTGGTGCAGGAAATGATACACTTCTGCTCCCATCTTAAGTGCCTGTGAAAAACCACGTGCCCCCACCGGCATGATCATAAACTCCTGAAAATCAAGCGTATTTTTTGCATGGACGCCACCATTGATCACGTTCATCATTGGAACCGGAAGTGTTTTGGCATTGGTTCCTCCAAGATAACGGTATAACGGCATATCAAGAGCCTTCGCAGCCGTTTTAGCACAGGCAAGTGATACTCCAAGAATTGCGTTTGCCCCCAGATTTCCCTTATTATCGGTTCCATCAAGTTCCACCATCGCACGGTCTAACTTTGCCTGCTCTAATACATTCATCCCAAGCAGCATTTCCCTGATTTTCGTGTTTACGTGATCTACAACCTTCTGCACACCAAGACCGAAGTAATCTTTATCCCCGTCACGCAGTTCGATTGCTTCAAATCTTCCGGTACTTGCACCGGAAGGAACAGATTCTCTTGCGGTAGTTTTTTTACCAGTCGTCTCTGTCTCGGCAGTCACCTCAACCTCCACTGTCGGATTTCCTCTTGAATCCAGAATCTGTCTTGCATGTACATCTGTAATGTTAATTTTTAATGACATAAAAAATTCCCCTTTCACACATTCTTTTTCCGTAGTATGTGTAATCAGGGAATCTTTTATAACTTTTTATGACAAAATAAATTTCTGTAGTGTCGCATACAAGAGTTTCGGATTGATCGGTTTTGCCAGATGCTCATTCATCCCGGCTTCCCTCGTCTGTTTTCTGTCCTCCTCACCGGCATTTGCCGTCATCGCGATGATTGGAAGGTCTTTTACATCTTCTCTGTCTAAAGCACGGAGCTCTCTGGCTGCCCCGATTCCATCTAAAACCGGCATCCGGATATCCATCAGTACTGCATCAAAATAATATTCCGGGAAATTTTCCACAAGTTCCACTGCCTTTCTGCCATTTTCTGCCGTAACAACTTCAAACTGTTTCTTTTCCAAAAGTCCCTTTGCCACAATGACATTGAGCGGATGATCCTCAACAAGCAGTATTCTCTTTCCGGCAAAACTGATATCCTCTGTTTTTTCTTTCCGCTCTTTTTTCCGACGGTCAAAATCAAGTTTTACGGTCACGGTAAACACAGTACCTTCTCCTTCCGTACTCTGTACTGTAATATCACCATCCATCATCCTTGCATAATTGTGCGCAATAGAAAGTCCCAGTCCGCTTCCTCCATAAACACTTGTATTTTCTTCATGCTGCTGTGTAAAAATATCAAATACCTTTGGCAGAAAATCCTTTGCAATACCAATTCCGTTATCAGAGACAACTGTTGTAAGCTGTACTCTTTCATTCACTTCCTGCTCTGTAACAGCTACATCAACACTTCCACCTTCCGGTGTAAATTTTACCGCATTGTTGATCAGATTTATCATGATCTGTTCTAACCTTGTGGCATCTCCGATATATACTTCCGATATTTTCCGTTCTCTGTCAAAAGAATAGCCAACACCTGCCATAAGTGCCTGTGTTTTCGCTAACATATTGACATTATCCCAGAACTTATCCCCGGAAAATGCCCGGACAGCCAGCTTCATATTTCCACTCTCGATCCGTGACATATCGAGGATATCATTCAGCAATGCCAGAAGATATCTGGATGCCGAATCAAGTTTTTCCGTGTAATCAAGCACCTGGTTTCTGTCATCAATTGACGACCGGATCATGGAATTTAAACCAATAATCGCATTCATAGGTGTCCGGATCTCATGACTCATTCCAGCCAGAAAATTTGTTTTTGCTTCATTCGCAGCCTCCGCCATCGCCAGCGCTTTTGCAAGCTGTTCCTGCTTTTCTTTTTCTTCTTTCACAATATCCTCAACATCGGACAGCATTAAAAGAAGTATACCGGTCTGTTCATTCTCGTCCATCTGTCCGCTGTATTCATCCACCGTATAAATTTCATCATAACCAAATGTCATGATACATTCTAATATCTGCTTTAATTTACTCTCTCTGGTCACATCATGATTATAGATAAATGCCATGATCTCACCGTTTCCGGGTTTCTGTAAAAGATTTACCTCCACTCTTACCCATACATATCTCCCGTTATAAAACTGGGCAACATATTCCTCAGAAAGGCTGTTGATTCCTTCCCTAAAAGAAGCAAGCAGCCCCTCCGGCGATAATCTCTGATTCTGTTCTTCTGTCAGATATACTTTTTTTGCATATGCAGACATCCTTGAACGGAAATGCCAGCAAAAAAGACAGGCATACCATGGCAATATTTAAGACGCAGAGCACAACTCTGTTCTCATAATCTACCTGGGACCTGCATTCTGCCAGCACATCCGCTTTCAAAAATTTATTCAATTTTTCCTTATGATTTTCATACAACTTTATCACTCTGTTTCAATTCCTTTTGTCTTTAAGAAATCTACCCAGATATTATATTTTGATCCATACAGATGCAGATTATCAAACGTAAGCTCCTGCTTTAATCCGCCCTGATCATCACATACTACTTCATTGACATCAATATAAAACACACGGACACCATCTGCAAGCTGCTGTATGCGCTGATTTCTCGCATCAATACCCGGATTATTAAAAATCGGGTCTGAATCGGATTTTTTGCTGGTCACATGCATGATCGCCTGCACATAAATGATCGCATCCGGCTGCAGGGTTTTGAATTTTTCGACTGCATTCTGATACTCATTCATAAACCCGTCAAGCGTTCCGCGTCCCATTTCATTAATACCGATCTGAAAATACACTTTTTTATACTGTTTAGCCTTTAATGCTTCCTCTAATGTTACCTTTTGGCCATTGACATTACAGAATGCATCTTTCCACAGATCATAGATATTCATGCCTACGGTCGCATAAAAATCTGCATGATCCAATCCGCCATAATCATGCAGACCTACCGTTCTCGAATCGCCAATAAAAACTGCATCATCAAAATAACTGTCATCCACCTGTATAAACTTCTTTTGTTCTAGAACCGCCGTCTCAGTATCCTGCTCCACAGTTTCCGTCCGCTGTATGGTCTCCTCTTGTTCTGTCACTTCTGTAGCCGCAACATTCTCTTCCTGCTGCGGTCTGTATTCGTCCGGCGTTTCCTTACTCCAAGGATAAATTTTATCATGAATTCCATCTAACACCAATACAAAATATGGAGTTTTTTTAATATTGATGGAATAATTTTTATAGATCCCGTCTTTTTTTAAATAACCGATCAGTGAAAGGATCACCCATCCGACGATCAAAAAGACTGCGACCTGACATTTCATTATTTTCTTCACACTAATCACCAGTCCTAAAAATTAAAATACAAAAATGGATTATTTGTAGAAACAGCCATATAATAAAGGCTTAAAACCAATACCACGATCACCGACAAACTTCCCAGCCACTTTTTCTCGACCACTTTGTAGAAAGCTGCCGGATATGGAGTAGAAAAAATAATCCCGATCAGAAACAGTGGTCCGTAATCCATCAGATACTTTATAAAATCCATCTGCTTTATTGCCTCTCCCACGCCAAAAAACGGGAACATTCTTGCATAATAAATTCCAAGCTGTCCTACATCCGCAATAGCAAATGCAACCCAGGTAAGCGGCACTACAAGTACCAGATATATATGGGAAAGTATTTTACTCTTCTCCAGAAACTGTAATAAAAACACTTTTTCTATAGCAAGCAGTACGAGCAGAGACGCTCCCCAGATCAGGAAATGTCCTTCTGCACCATGCCAGATGGCAGTCAGACTCCATACCACAAATAAATTAAATATCGTACGCGCCTTTCCTTTCCTGTTGCCACCTAACGGAATATAGACATATTCCTTAAACCAGCGTCCCAGCGTAATATGCCATCTTCTCCAGAATTCTGATACCGATTTTGAAATATAAGGATGTTTAAAGTTTTTGGGAAATTCAAATCCCAGCATCTGCCCAAGTCCCAATGCCATCAAAGAATATCCTGAAAAATCAAAATACAGCTCTATGGAGTATGCAAACGCCCCCATCCATGCTAATGGCGTTGAAATACTTTCAAAACCGATTGACTGTATATTATTCCACAAAAGCCCGATACGGTCTGCAACGATCACTTTTGCTCCAAGTCCCAGTATCAGTGTTTTTAATCCTGATTCAAACTGTTCTATAGTAACAGTCCTGCTGCATAAAGCCATACGGACTTCTGAATAATTGATGATCGGTCCAGCGATCAGCTGCGGAAACATCATCAGATACGTTCCGAGACGGATAAATGATTTTTCAACCGGCACTTTTCCCCGGTAAACATCGATGATATAGGCGGCGATCTGAAACGTATAAAAACTGATGCCAAGCGGCAGTTTATCCATGAGTCCACTATACTTAAAAAGGAACAGAACACCAAAATCATAGCACAGTGCCATGATCAACAGAATCAGTTGTTTTTTTCCTCTTCCCTCATAAGTATCCCGGTACATGAATCTTCCCAGAATATAATTGATCACCACAGAGGCAAGCAAAAGCACTACATATTCTGCCTCACCTGTTGTATAAAACAAAATGCTCCCTGCAAACAACACCGCATTTTTCCATTTTTTCGGTGTCACATAATATATCAGTAAAAAAAACGGTAAAAACCGGAATAAAAATTCAAAACTGCTAAATACCATCTTATCGGCTCTTTCTAATCCACATTATTTTTTTAACAACAACTATTATAGCCAAAAAAATGTCTGATAATCACCTATTAAGCAAAGTTAGTAAATTTGTAAATTTTTTGTTATTTTTGTCACATCTCGGAAATATTTTTTGATCTCCCCAACAAAATACAAAGATCCGAATGCAATCGTTTTATGTGCCGCATCCAGACGATCCGGCATCAGTTCATCAAAAGATCTTAATAGACCCGCCTCACAGATTCCCTTTTTTCTGATTTTCTCCGATAACTCCTTCGCAGCAAGTGCTCTCTCTGACTCGACTGTTACCGTCTTAAAATCAAGAGCAATTGGAAGTAATTCTTCAATCATCTCCTCATAATCCTTGTCTGCCATAACTCCCATGATAAAATGAAACTTCTCTTCCGGAAACAAGGTACGAAGACTTTTTGCCAGTGCTGCCACTCCGTTGCTATTATGTGCACCATCCACCATGAAAAACGGATCTTTGCCAAGAATCTCCATCCGGCCTTCCCATCTTGTCTTTCTGATTCCTTCCCTGATATAATATTCTGCTTTTTCTTCTGAAATTCCCCTGTTTTTCAAAAAAATTTCTGCTGCCTGAATCGCTGCAAGTGCATTTTCATACTGATGCACTCCAAGCATTGACATCTCAAGATCTTTATAATTTTTACAGGAAAAATATTGTCTGCCATTTTCATAGCGGCAGTCTGTCACATCATGGATATCCGCGATCCTTATCTCTGTAATTTTCTCTTTTTCTGCCGTTTCAAGCAGGATCTGCATCGCTTCCTGCTTCTGGCTTTCTAATACCAGTTTTGTACCTTTTTTTATAATACCTGCTTTCTCCGCCGCAATTTTATCTAAAGTATCGCCTAAAATCGCCATGTGATCATATCCGATCTTCGTGATAACCGTAACCTCCGGTACACCGATTGCATTCGTCGAGTCTAATCTTCCTCCAAGTCCGGTCTCTATCACAGCTGCCTGACACTGTTCTTCCTTATAATAAAGCAGTGCTATCGCAAGGCAGTAATCAAACATAGTCAAAGCTGCCCCAAACTCTTCCCCCAGCAGCATATTCCCAAGTCGTGTCACTTTCTCTTGGGATATCATCTGTCCATCCACACAGATCCGTTCCCTGAAATCAACCAGATGTGGTGATGTGAACATCCCTGTACGGATTCCTGCTTCCTTTAAAATTGAGCACAAAAAAGCAGAGACGGAACCTTTTCCGTTCGTCCCCGCTATATGGATCACACTCATATTCTGCTGTGGTCTGCCTAACTTTTCAAGCATCAGTGCAGATATCTCTGCCCCCGGACGGTTGCCAAACCGTCTCTGATGTTCAATCTGGTCTAATACTTCCTCATATGTCAGTTCTTTCATAATACTGTCCTTTTTCTATATTAAACTGCGATAATGACACCGCCGTCATTGGCATACATCGTGCTGACGCCCGCCGTATCCGTAATAATGATTTTTTTGAACTTTGCCAACTTTTCTAATTTTTCTTTTACTGCTCTGGCACGTTCCGGACAATTACAGTGTGAGATCGCAAGCACTCTGTTCTCACAGTTTTTTGTCTTTGCAATCACATTCTGAATCATCTTATCCAGTGCTTTGTTCATGCCACGCGCCTGGCCAAGCTGACAGATCGATCCCTCCTCGGTAGATCCCATCACCGGCTTGATATTTAATGTATTTGCAATAAATGCCTTAAGATTTGTCAGACGTCCATTCTTGCGCAGAGTCTCTAATGTTTCAAGCACGAAAAAGGTATTCATGGAGCTGATATATTTTTCTGTCGTCTCAACAACTTCCTCGAAACTCATACCTGCCTCTTCACACTCCTGTACTTTCATGCCGATCAATGTTTCGCCTATGGAAGCAGAGCGGGAATTAAATACATAGATCTTCTTCTCGCCCGGATGCTCCTCTTCAAACAGATTTTTTCCAAGTTCGGCACTGTTATAAGATCCCGACAGTCTGCCGGACAAAGTTACCACATATACATGATCCGCATCTCCTTCATATGATTTCATATACTCATCCGGAGACGGACATGCAGATTTCGGTCCGGTAACGCTTTCCTTAACCCTGCGGAGAAAATCCTTCTGGTCAAACGTCTCATCATCGCGAATACAACATCCATCTACCTCTAACTCCAATGACACATTCTGATAATGTCCATCTTTTTTTAAATCTTCCGGCAGTTCTCCACAACTGTCAATCACGATCTTATACATTTCAGATAACCTCCATAACCCGACAATTTGTTATTTGATAACTTTTTATATGTTATTTCTTTCCATCACATGTAGTATTGATTACTACATAACAGTATCATAAAAACTTTGTTTTGTATAGAGGTTTTCATTATATTTTATATATTTTTTATCAGACATACGTTTTAAGAGAATTTCAGGATCAGTACATTCTGATCCTGATCCTCAATATAGGATAATCCAGTAATCCCCTCACAGTAATCACGGATATGCTGTTCATCGATGAGATACGCTTTTGCCTGCTCATATAAAGAGTTGTCCGAAAAACGGATCTCCTCTGTGACAGCTCCATTGCGATAGGCCTCGCCATAAATCTGTCCAACCACATCCGGTTCCCATTCTGTGATATATTTTTCTTCTTTTACATAGTAATTATCTGCCGTCGCCGTACAGTCCGGCAAAAGCAATGTGCCATCCGCCTGATGTGTCTTGCTGATCTCAGCCGTAGTCACCCCGAAATAATTATAATTGATAAAAGATCCAAAACCGCTCTTACCATTATTATAAGAAGAATTTCCCCATGTCGTATCTATAAAATAATATGCGCCATCAAGCTGCACAAGATTCCACGCATGCGTATCTCCCTCCGCAGTTCCCGTCACGACAACAGCCCGTATTCCTAAAAGAGACAACAGATACTGCGTGGCATTTGCATACCCCTGACAGACTGTTTTCTTATTTAAAAAGACACTGATAATGTTCTGGTTCTGTTCCGTTCCCATTTCATACTCAATGTTTCCAGCCAGATATTCGAAAACATATTTTGCCTTTTCATAATCTCCCCAGGATGAATCCACATTTTTTAATATGGAATCCACCACTGAATCGATCCGGCTCTGATAGGAATCACGCTCATCACGATCCACTGTATAGCTTGGCGAAAAATCTATACTGACCGTCTTTTTCCCCATCGTGTACTGCGTATAGTTATATCCGGATACCCAGAAAATCCCCCCGTGGTCTGCTATGACAGAACGATATGCTTTCTCTAATACCTTTTCGTCACAGGTACTTACCGGAACCTTTGAATCATGTGTCATAATAATCCGATATATCTCATCATAGACTGTCTGCTGCTCCGTTGAGAGAGTTTCGTAAGCATATCCATGCGATACTTTTGCCTCCGGTGTTTCATTTTCCGTACCTGTTTCCTGACTCTCTTTTATATGTTTCTCTATTGTGCCGGAATCTGCTTTGGATTTTGCATTTTTCTGTTCTACATGAACCTGGCTTTGTATCTGTCCCGGAGGTGTGAAAGAATCATGAAATACTCCGGTATATCGGATCACTGCGCCTGCTAACACCGCTAAAATCATACATTTAAGCAGTGTATGTCTTTTTCTTCTTTTCACACTTCCCCCTTAAAGTGAAAAATATGCCTTTACAAGTTCCGTCAATGCTTCCTGGTCTGCTGCTCCCATCAATTCTCTCGCCGAATGCATTGCCAGAAGCGGGATACCGATATCTACCGTTTTTACCGGCAATAATGCAGATGCAATAGAACCAAGTGTTCCGCCCCCTGCCATATCTGAACGGTTCACAAACTTCTGATATGGGATTTTTTTCAGATCACAGATCTGCTGAATAATCGCAATTGCCTCACAGTCTGTCGCATAGGACTGGGAACATGCCTCCTTGATACAGAAGCCGCTTCCAAGCACCGGTTTATTAGTAATATCCATTTTGCCTGCCTGATTTGGATGCAGACCATGTGCAACATCTACGGACAACAGCATGCTCTGATACAACAGTTCCGGAGCACTCTCCCCCGCTCCACAGGCTTTTAGAATTCGGAGTAACATATCGTGAAGCAATATAGATCCCGCTCCCTGTTTACTGCGGCTTCCAATCTCCTCGTGATCAAACAGTGCGATCAGATTAATACCGTCTTTCCTTTCCGCATCTATGATACCGGATACCAATGCTGCACAGGATGTCAGGTTATCCAGTCTTGGAGATGAGATAAAATCATCCTCTAAGCCGACATACTCCGGCTGTTCTCTGCAATATACCGTCAGTTCAAAATCTAAAATATCTTCTTTTGCAACAGACAGTTCTTTTGCAAGAAAACCTAAGAAATAATCAGCACATGTTTCATTTTCTGCAAGTAATCCTGCAACCGGGATCATATCGATCTGCTTATTCAGCTCCACACCCTTATTCACTTCGCGATTCATATGGATTGCAAGATTTGGGATCGTGAGCAGATTCTTTTGGGATGCAAAATATTTTAATTCCGGTGTAAACGGATCATTCCCTCTTACTGCCACACGTCCTGCCACACCAAGTGGTCTGTCTAACCATGTATTTAAAATTGCACCTCCATACACCTCAATATTAACCTGTGCATAGCGATTCGTTACAACATCACATGACGGTTTAATTCTAAGACATGGAAAATCCGTATGTGCCGCTGCAATCCGGACTGCAGGCTTTTTTTCTTTTTTCATCTCATCCGCAGGAATCGAAAATGCAAACAGAGTGGTATCATGATGATCCACATAATAGCGGCCACCTGCTTTTAAATTCCATTCTTCTTCATAAGCTATCTTCTCAAAACCGGCATCTGCTAAACGCTTTTCACATGCCTTTACCACGTGTACCGGAGATACTCCCTCTTTTAATAAATCAAATAAAACTGTTTTCTCGTTCATTGTAGTTCCTCTTTTCCTGTAATACTGATTAAAACCATCCCTATTTTACTATAAAATCAGAAAGATTACATCCTTTATTTTGTTTCTCTGGGTTTTATGGTACAATATGCGTAAGCAATGAGCAGTGCCACATGAAAATGAACATAATATGAAAGAGGTATACCGCATGTTAGCGCTTAATATCCCGGAACTCAAAAATTTTATGAACCAGCTTCTGTGTTCAGATACATTCGACCACTTTCTGTTAAAGGAAGCAACCATACAAAAAGATGCCGTATGGAATTTTGACGGAACGATCACACCGGACTTTTTTTCAAAAGAAGAATTAGAAGAACAGGGCTTATCTGACCTTGCATTCCTTCCTTATGGCAGAGTGCGCCAGCACTGTTTCGACCTGATCAAAGGAAAACGTACTCCTAATTATTTCAAATTTGTATTTCTGCTGTCACCGGATAATCTGTCCCGGACACTTGCCAGCATCCAGACTTCTTTTACCCCACAGGATGTAACAGGGATGTTTTTGAATCTGAAGTTCCAGAATGGAAGTCTTATGCTCACAACCGGCGTATCTTATCGTATTTTTTCTACCGATAAATCCTTAGAACACGAATGGGACAGACTCGTCGAGATTTTTCTCAAAAACCACGATATTGTTATTGAGAAATTAGGTTGAAAAATATCCTCTTTTTTCCTTTACTTTTCAAAATTGTTATGATATGCTCTAACTAGCTGTAAATACAGCCAGTAATATTTTTTGGAGGTACTTTTCAATGAACAAAGGTACAGTAAAATGGTTTAACAACCAAAAAGGATACGGATTCATCTCTGACGAGCAGGGCAATGATGTATTCGTACACTACTCAGGTCTGAACATGGAAGGTTTCAAATCCCTCGAAGAAGGCGCTACTGTAGAATTCGAAGTAGTAGAAGGCGCTAAAGGACCTCAGGCAACCAACGTTACAGTAGTAAAATAATTACTACCAGCACAATCAGTAGTTTCACATGTACCTTTTTCTTTTTAAATAGAACCAGTTTTTATTTGTTAGATTAAGATATTGTAAACAATGGATTTAAAAAAGAGTGTCGGCTTTCCGGCACTCTTTTTTATGTAATAGGATTCTTTCTTGTGTAGTCCATTCAAACTGGTCTGCTCAATTTTCACCTGACTGGCATTTTAAAATAAACCAGTGTGCGTTTAAGATATGCATAAATAAATGACAGATAATATCGGTCATAAGAAACGTATGAGGAGAAAAGAAATATGAGCACAACATCTACAACTACTGTAAAAACAGAAAATTCAATCGGTCAGGTACAGTTTCTGACCATCACAGCACTTTTCATTGCATTAACTTATGTATTTACCGCATTTGTCAATGTCAGACTTCCGATCACTGCAAACGGCGGACTGATCCATCTTGGCAATGTTCCGCTTTTTATCTGCGCCATTTTATTTGGCAAAAAAAGTGGTGCACTTGCCGGCGGTATTGGCATGGGACTCTTTGACCTTCTCTCCGGCTGGACAGCATGGGCACCTTTTACATTTATCATCGTAGCGATTATGGGATATGTTGTTGGTGCGATCACGGAAAAACACCACGGACTCGGTTTTGATGCACTCGCCATCGCTGCTGCCTGCGTGATCAAAGTAGTCGGCTATTATATCGCAGAGGGTATCATCTACGGCAACTGGATTGCACCGGTTACTTCCATTCCGGGAAATCTGTTTCAGATCGGTGTTGCAGCCGTTGTAGTCCTGATCGTCATCGAGCCTTTACGCAAAGCAGCAAACAAAATTATTTTCAAATAAAGTTTCATTTGAAAATAGCATTTTTCACTCAAACTTGTAATGCCCAAAAAACGGGCGGGAATGGAGATTAGTATTAATATGTATAAGATCATGACACCCGGACCGGTTCAGGTTCCGGAACCAGTAAGACGTGCACGCAGTTTTGCCTGCACAAATCCTGATCTGGATGAAGAATTTTATGATTTTTATAAAGAAACCTGCGAACTGATCAGCAGCCTCCTTGGCACGAAAAACGAAACGCTGATCTTAGATGGTGAAGGGATTTTAGGACTGGAAGCTGCATGTGCTTCCCTGACAGAACCGGATGATAAAGTTCTTGTCATCGACAACGGTATCTACGGAAAAGGATTTGCAGATTTTGTCAGCATGTACGGTGGTATTCCGGAAATCTACCATGCTGATTACGAAAATACTCTGGATGTGGATGCACTTGCAGAATATTTAAAAGATCATCACGATTATACTTATGCCACTGTTGTACACTGCGATACCCCAAGCGGCATGTTGAATGATATCAGCAGAATCTGTCCACTGCTCAAACAGTACGGCATCTTAACGGTCGTTGACTCCGTTTCCGGTATGTTTGGCGAAAAAGTATGTGTCGATGATTTTCAGATCGACCTTCTCTGCGGCGGCTCACAGAAAGCAGTCTCCGCACCTCCGGGACTTACCTTTGTTGTGGTAAGTGATGCCGCAAAAGAAAAAATGAAAAACCGTAAAACTCCGATTGCATCTTTCTACGCAAACCTGATGGCATTCGACGGTTACTACGAGAAAAAATGGTTTCCATATACTATGCCGATCAGCGATATCTACGGTCTGCGCGCTGCATTTAATCTGATCGCTGAAGATGCGACTTTGTATGAACGCCATGCAAGGATTGGTTCTGCTACAAGAGCAGCCGTAAAAGAAGCGGGTTTAAAACTCCATCTGCAGAGCGGAATGTCAAACACTGTAACTGTTTTTGACATTCCGCAATGTACTGATGCTAATTCTATCCTTGATACAATGCGAACAAAATATAATATTATGCTTGCCGGATCTTTTGATGAACTCTCCGGTAAAGTGATCCGTATCGGTCATATGGGGGAAAATGCAAGGTTAGAGCATATGGTTCCTACTTTAGAAGCTCTCTCTGCTACCCTGACTGAACTTGGTGTCACGCTTAAGGGAAATCTTGCAGATCTGTTTTTGAAGTATTATAGAAAAAAAGAGGCCTAATTGGCCTCTTTCTTTTCCTCTAAACGCTCTCTGATCTGCTGCATTCTGCCGTCTAACTGTGAGATCAGCTCCGCACAAAAGCAGAGATCCTGTGAGATCACCTGTGCATTTTCAATGTCCTTTTTGTATTTTAATTTATGCTCTAAACTTGCCCAGAAATCCATGGCGATCGTTCGAAACTGCACTTCCACACGCATCATCTTTTTCTCATTTGTCAAAAAAATCGGTACTTCAAGGATCAGATGCAGACTGCGGTAACCATTCGGTTTGGGATGACTGATATAATCTTTCTTCTTGATCAGCTTGATATCATCCTGTTTTTCCAGATAATCCGCTAATGTATAAATATCATCGGGAAATGAGCAGATAACACGGACACCTGCGATATCATTCAGATTCTTCTCGATATTATCTACGGAAAATGGAATCTCCTGACGCTTCATTTTCTTCATAATACTGTCCGGTTCTTTGATCCTGCATTTTATCGATTCGATCGGATTCCTGCTGTTTTGTACAGATAACTCTGTGTTCAATACGTCAAGTTTTGTCCTCACCTCTAACATTGCACATTCGTACTGCATCATCAGACAGCGAAACTTCTGTAGTTCTTCAATATCCCCAAAAACATGATCCAGTTCCTTGACTGTTTCAATATCCATGTATTCCATTTGACTTTCTCCTTAGAATCGTTCTTTTGTAACAGCTTCTCCTGACCTGCTACTCTTTCATTACTATTTTACCATACTTTTACGGAAAAGTTATCTAAACTTCTGTGAAGATTTCGGATTATATAATATTTTTACATAAGAGGTGCAAACAAACGCAAGAAACACTGTGTTCCCCGCAAAACAGCAGACCTTCCGCTCTTATATTTTTCTGTAACTTCCGTGCTCTCTGCAAAAATATGTTCAAAATCCTGACGAATCTCCCCTACGGCGTCACAGTTATATAAAAAGGCTCCATTTTCAAAATGAAGGTACAAACTCCGGTAATCCATATTAATGGTGCCACAGGTTGCCGCCTCTCCATCGCAGACACATTGTTTAGCATGGATAAATCCCGGCGTATACTCATAAATACGCACCCCTTGGCGCACGAGTCCTGCATAATAAGAACGTGTTACTTTATAGATCAGTTTCTTATCCGGGATCCCCGGTGTCACGATCCGCACATCCACACCACGCTTTGCAGCAAGTCCAAGAGCACGGTTCATCTCATCTGTGATGATCAGATACGGTGTTGTAAAATAAATTTCTTTTTTGGCATGTGCGATAAGATTCATATAAACGCTCTCTCCCACATGTTCATCATCTAATGGACTATCCGCATACGGCTGGATAAATCCCTCCTGTTTTACTTTATAATCTGTCACCGGCAGGTACTTCTGATAATCCTGGTCTGTCTTTTTTACAACATTCCACATTTCAAGGAACATAACCGTAAGACTTTTTACAGCATCTCCTTCTAAACGAATGCCTGTATCTTTCCACCGTCCATACGGATGTGTGACATTAAAATATTCATTTGCAAGATTGTACCCTCCGGTAAATCCCACTTTTCCATCGATCACTGTAATTTTTCTGTGATCGCGGTTATTCATAAATACCGATAATACTGGAATAATCGGATTGAATACACGGCAGGCAATTCCATTCTCCTCCATACGTTTTCTGAAATCATGATTGATAAATCCAATGCTTCCAACATCATCATAGAAAATACGTACTTCAACTCCATGCACTGCCCGGTCTTTTAACACGTTAAAAATCCGTTCAAAAGATTCTGCCTGCTCGATGGCATGATACTCCATAAATATAAAATGTTCTGCTTTTTTCAAATCTGCAAGCTGTGCCTCTAACCCCTGTGACGCATCCGCATAAAATTCAATATCTGTATTGCGATAAACCGGATAATGACCATATTTCCAGATGTACTCTGTCTGGTTTGCTATTGACAGATCTTTTTTCTGAAGCATTTTTACGACAGTCTCATCACTTTCTAAAAATGGGAAAAGTTCACTGTCAATGCCCTCATAACGTTTTTTCATATTTCTGGTCAGATTTGACCTTCCAAATAGTGCAAATACACACAGACCAAATACCGGAAATGCAGTAATGACCAACATCCATGGCACTTTAAATGCCATGTTTCCATGCATTCCATATATGGCAAATACAACCGAGACCGCGATCAACGTGGAAAAAAGAGAAATTGCTGCCGAATAATTATTCAGCCATATAAAAAGACTGATGATCCATATGACCTGAAGCAATACGCTGATACCAACAAAAATCAATCTTCCTACACTGTTTTTTACTGATGTTTTCTGTTCTGCTCTCATAATATTGAAAAATACCACATAATTTTACTCATGTGGTATTTTTTCCTCCGTTTCTGATTTATTTTTAGTTACGTGCATTCATTTTATCTTTTACATTTGCATCCACTTTTCCAAGATACCCTACCAGCTCATCGGATACATTCACAATGCGCTCTGTTGCCTGATCACACTGTTCAACGATCTGCTGGAATTCTTCCATGTTTTCTGTTGTTACTTTCGCACTCTCGGCATTCTGTTCTGCAAACTCTGTCAAAGAGGTGATTCCACTTTCAATTACCGTCTTATGATCGTCTAACACATTTACTTCTTCGCTGATTCCATCCACAGCATCGCTTGTATTCTTGATCTCCTCATTCAGGGAACGGAAAATTTCTTCCGTATCATGAATCTTCTCATTCTGTTTCACAAACGCTTCTGATACTTTCTGCGTGATCTCCACACTGACGTTTGAATTATCAATCAATGTATTGACGATCTGATTGATCTGTTCTGTTGATTCCCTTGACTGGTCAGCTAATGTACGGATCTCTTCTGCAACAACTGCAAATCCTTTTCCATGTTCTCCGGCTCTTGCAGCTTCAATACTTGCATTTAAAGCTAAAAGATTTGTCTGATTTGAGATTCCGGCTATGATCTCTGTTGCTGTGCGGATCTCCTGTGCAGACTGGTTTGTCAGATCTGTCTGCTGTCTTACATTTTCAATCGCAACACCGCTCTCCTTACTGATATTTACAAGTTCCTCCATGATTGCTTCTGCTGCCTTGTTGCTTTCTTTCATGTGCTCTGCACTTTTTGCAAGCATCGATACATTCTCTGCAATCTTATCGATCGTTCTGCTGATAGCATCGATCTTCTCTTTCATATCGACTGTGTGATCAGCCTGTGAGATCGTATTATCCGTAATAGTAGTCACTGCCTGCTCTGTCTGATCCAGTGAAGCTGTCATACTCTTAAAAATATGCTTAAAATCCTCTGAAACCTCACCAAGTTCCTTTGTTGCTTTCTTTATTCCCAGTACAACCTGTGAAAATGAAGTGATCGACTCCTGAAACGTACGCACAAGCTGTCCGACTTCTCCATCCTTCTCTGCAAGTTTATTTGCTTTCTTAGCAACACCACCGGAAAGTTCCACCTCTGAGCCATCACTCATAAGCTGTCTGAATGCATCCAGGAGTGTTTTGATTAATGCAAAAACAATGCCAAAAACCAGTACAGTTGCAAGACAGATCAGTATCATTGCAACCATCGTACCGATCACGCCATTTTTCAGCAGCTCAAGTACTACAATCTGCCATACTGCCATAATCAGGAAAAATACAACAAAAACACCCATTAATCTTTTCCATGCCATTTTCTTTGTGTCACCCATTTTTATCCTCCAGCTATGTTATTGTCTGAGACTGCTCCACCACAGGTGGATCCGTCTGTTTTGATTTCTGCATGACTTTATTCTCATACATCGCATGATCCGCTTCACGGAACACTGCTGCAAATAAATCTATACTGTCTGTTTCATGGAATGCGATTCCTCTTGCAATCTGTATCTTCTGTTCATACTTTGTATTATTTTTATTGAAAACAATAATACCATTATCAAAGTTTGCCAGCAGTTCCTCGCATTCTGTCTGTTTGGGCTGTTCGATGATGATCACAAACTCATCACCACCGATCCGGTATACAGTATGATCTTTAAATCCTTTTTTGATCAGTCTGCTTGCATCCCGGATGAGCATATCCCCAAATTCATGTCCAAAATTGTCATTGATCTTTTTGAGATTATTGATATCCATGACCACGACTGCATATTTCATATTCTCGGCTGCCGCGCGTTTATCCAGTTTATCCACATACTCCTTATATGCCGCCTTGTTAGCAACACCCGTCAGGGCATCTGTATACGCCTGTTCATTTACATAATCGATATAATGCCGCAGATGATTGACCATCTGCTGTACACTGTCTGCAAGCACTCCAACTTCATCTTTTGACTCACAGTCAATGTTGACATCAAGATCACCGCCTGCAACTTTCTGTGCTGCTTCCGTAAGTTCTTTGAGCGGTCGTATCATTTTTCTGGTAACATGTATTGTGATCACGACTGAAAAAATCATTATCACAACGGTTGAAACCAGAAACAGACGTATAATACGGCTGCTTAATTCATTAATCTCCTGCACCGGTGCTGTAACAGCAAACAGCATACCATTTTCCAGCTGTCTTGCCGTCATTTCTTTCTTTGTTCCCTCAAGATTATAACTGACCAGACTATCCTGTCCTGCTTTTTTGATCAGTAAATTTAACACCTTTCTGATCTTTCCGTGTACACTTCCCTCAGCAAGTCCCTCCGGATAATCATGATGGTAATAAAGAGCACCATTTGTTCCTGCCAGAAAAGCATAACCGCTCTGATAAATCTGTACGGAATCTACCTTTTCCTTCAATAGTGCCATGTCAATATCCATGCCCAGAACACCAATAAAATCTTCATCCTGATATATCGGCACCACATACGAAATGATCCAGTCATTTTTATTCAGATTGTTATACGGTTCCATCCAGAAAGCGTCTTCGTTCTCAAGAGCTTCATAGTACCATCCGACATTCTGTGTGTCATCTTTTGTATATTTTGAAAAATCAACCAGAGAATCTTCGTTAACATCACCTTTTTCATCCCTATACCAGAAAAATCCTGTCTGGTCATCGGCAATTCCAGGATTAACTCTCATATATACTCCACGTGATCCTTCTGTATTTTTCACGGTATGTAGTGAAACTTCCTGTACTTTTTTTACAAAGGCATCCACATTGTCCCTGCCTGTACCACCAATTCCGAGTGCGTTATACTGCTCTATCGTATAATCCCTGATCGTATTCACGGACTGTTCAATCCCCATCAGTGCTGCATCAATCTCCTGTGCCTTATCTTCACAGAACAGATTCATAAACTGTGTGGAATCCTCATTTACAAGTTTATGCGTATATAAAAAACCAACATATCCCAGTGCCAACGCTGTAAGAAGTACACAGCCTACCGTCAAAGCCAGAAATTTAGACTGTAAAGACCTCATCGGCAATCCTCTCTCCTCTTTCTGATATATGTTCTATTATATGCATTTTGTCATAAATTGTCAAAAAATATCACTTATTTTTTGTATGTATTTTTGAACATTTCAAGCAACATTTTCTTGATTTTTTTCTGCATAACATCTAAAATTATTGTGGTATGACCACATACCACAAAGAATCTCGACAATATAAAGGAATCATAACATATGGAATTTCAAAAATTAAACGCACCATCACTCAAAGAATTATTTATATCCGAACTGGAAAATATGATCATTTCCGGCAAACTTCCAATCGGTACAAAACTTCCATCCGAACGTGAACTTGCCACATCCATGCAGGTTTCACGCGCTGTTGTCAACTCCGGTATCGCCGAACTTGAAAAGAAAGGATTTGTCGTGGTAAAACCGCGCATCGGCACATTTGTAGAGGATTACCGCAGAAATGGAACCATGGACACTTTAGTTTCCATTATGAAATATAATGGCGGAGCTTTAAGCCAGGAAGAAATCTGTTCCATCCTTGAGGTCCGTATTCTCTTTATGAACCTTGCATCCCGCCTTGCGATTGAAACAGCAACGGATGCTGCGATCGAGGGTCTTTCTTTTTACCTTGAAAAATTAAAAAATGCCACAACACCGGAAGATGCTGCAACATCTATCTTTGAGTTCAGCCATGAGCTGAGTTTTATCAGTGGAAATATGCTGCTTCCACTGTTCTTTATATCATTCCGTGATCTTGTATGCAGTCTTTGGGTACGCTATGCAACAAAATACGGCATAGAAGAATTATACCAGAGTGCCCTGTCCATCTATAATTTTGTCCGTGCAAGAGATGTCCGTGGTGCTCTCGATTATATAGAAACTTCTACAACCGAATGCATCAGTGGAACCCGCATGATCTACTGATCTTACTACAAAACAGCCTGACTTTGGATTCCATCTCAAAATCAGGCTGTTTTTTCATATTCCGATCTATACTTTTATTTTGCAAACTGGCTGTTGTACAGCTTTGCATAAAATCCATTCTTCTCTAACAGTTCCTCATGTTTTCCCTGTTCTATGATATTTCCATCCCGCATGACAAGAATGATATCTGCTTCCCGGATCGTGGAAAGGCGGTGTGCAACGATGAAACTGGTACGCCCTTTCATCATACGGGCAAATGCTTCCTGTATCTTGATCTCAGTTCTTGTATCGATCGAGGAAGTCGCCTCATCTAAGATCAGCATCGGCGGCAGGCAGAGCATAACTCTTGTGATACATAAAAGCTGTTTCTGTCCCTGTGAAAGGCTTCCGCCATCCTCCGAGATCACCGTATCGTATCCTTTTGGCAGACGTTTGATAAAACTATGCGCATGGGATGCTTTTGCTGCCGCAATGATCTCTTCCTCTGTGGCATCCGGTTTTCCCATCGTGATATTTTCACGGATCGTTCCGCTCCGTAACCATGTCTCCTGCAGTACCATACCATAATTACTTCTTAAACTCTTTCTGGTCATCTCATCAACCGGTATTCCGCTGACACAGATTTTTCCACTGTTTACATCATAAAAACGCATCAGAAGGTTGATGAGTGTTGTCTTGCCACATCCCGTAGGGCCTACAATCGCTACACGCTGTCCCGGCTGTACGGAAAGATTGAAGTCCTCGATCAGCTTCTGTTCCGGTGTATAAGAGAAATATACATGGGACAGTTCCACGCTTCCATCTGCCTTCTCTAACACTTTTGCATCTTTGGCATCCGGTACTTCAACCGGCTCCTCGATCAGTTCAAACACACGTGCCGCACAGGCAAGCGCGTTCTGCAGCTCCGTAATGACACCGGAGATCTCATTGAACGGCTTTGTATACTGGTTTGCATAACTTAAAAGACTCGATAACTGTCCAACGGTAATGCTTCCTTTTATTGCAAGAAATGCACCGACAACACCGACTGTCGCATAGACAAGGCTGTTGATAAAACGTGTTGCCGGGTTTGTGATACTGGAAAAGAAGATTGCCCGCAGTGAATATTTCTGAAGTCTTCCGTTGATCTCATCAAACTGCTCTAATGCCTCATCCTCATGGGAAAATGCCTGAACAACTTTCTGATTTCCAACCATTTCTTCTATAAATGCGGTCTGTTCACCTCTCGTCTCAGACTGCAGTTTAAACATGGAAAATGTCTTTTTTGCAATAAAACTTGCAACAAACAGTGATAACGGTGTGATAACAACAACCGCAATGGTAATATTCACACTGATCGTCAGCATAAAGATCAGCGTGCCAAGTATTGTCACAATTCCTGTAAAAAACTGGGTAAATCCCATCAAAAGTCCATCTGCAAACTGGTCAACATCCGCAATAACACGGCTTACCACCTCACCGTAGGAATGTGAATCAATATACTTAAGCGGTAAATGTTCGATCCGCTCGAATGCCTCTTTCCGGATATCACGGATCACATTATAAGTAATTTTATTGTTACATGCATTCATGATCCACTGCGCAACTGCAGTAAGTAAGATCACAACTGCCATACGCTCTAAGATCACAAGGATGCCTGAAAAATCAACCTGTCCCTTTGTTACGATCAGATCCACTGCACGCCCTGTAAGGATCGGGATATAAAGTGTCAGCGCGACGGTAACCGCTGCAAGCACGATCGATAATCCAAGGTAAATCCAGTACCTTCGGATGTAATCCAGCACTTTTTTTATCGTTGTCTCCTGCTGCTCTGTCACTACTTTCTTCATGCTGTCTTACCTCCTTCCTGTTTTTTAAACTGTGAATTGTAAATCTCCTGGTATACCTCACAGCTTTCTAACAGTTCTTCGCTGGTTCCAAGACCAACGATCTTTCCATCGTCAAGCACAACAATGCGGTCTGCATGCTGGATGGATGCTGCTCTCTGGGAAACAATAAAAACAGTTGTCCCGCCTTCCATCTCACGGATTGCTTTCCTGAGTGCAGCGTCTGTTGCGAAATCAAGTGCGGATGCACTGTCATCTAAAATAAGTATCTCCGGTTTCTTTACAACCGCACGTGCGATTGTCAGACGCTGGCGCTGTCCGCCGGAAAGATTTTTTCCACCCTGTTCGACTTCAAAATCAAGTCCACCCTCTTTGTTGTCAATAAATTCTTTTGCCTGTGCTACTGTGACCGCATTGATCAAATCTTCTTCCGATGCATCCGGATTACCCCATTTTAAATTTTCACGGATTGATCCATGGAACAATACTGCTTTCTGTAAAACAGTACCGATCTTTCCTCGAAGTTCTTCAAGTGAATAATCTTTGACATTTTTTCCGTCTACTTTGACAGAGCCGGCTGTCACATCATAAAATCTTGGGATCAGATTGACAACCGATGATTTTCCGGAACCGGTTCCTCCAATGATACCGATCGTCTCACCTTTTTTTACCTTAAAATCAATATCTGTTAAGGACTCATCTCCGGCACCTGCATAAGTTAATCCCACATGAGAAAATTCCACTGCATACTCTGTATCTTCAGATTCATCAGAATCCGTTGTCTGTGGCTTGTCCATATTCCGGCTGCTTCCGTCTGTAATGGATGACTGCATCTCAAAAACAGACTGGATACGGTTTCCACATGCGATAGATTTGTTGATGTTGATGATCAGGTTCGCAAGTTTTACTAATTCTACTAAGATCTGTGACATATAGTTGATCAAAGCAACAACCTGTCCCTGTGTGATATATCCGTTGTCAACACGGACTGCACCAGTCCATACAAGCACAACGATCGCACCGTTGATGATCACGTAGGTAAGCGGATTCATCAGGGCAGATATTTTTCCAACATAGATCTGTGCTCTGGTCAGAAGATCATTATTCTCATTAAAATGTTCTCTCTCATCCTCTTCCTTATTAAAAGCGCGGATCACCCTGCTTCCTGTCAAGTTTTCTCTTGTGATCCCAAGCACTTTATCAAGTGCAGACTGCACTTTTTTATAAAGCGGGATACTGATGAGCATAATACCAAATACGATCACGGAAAGCAGTGGAATGGTGACAACAAATACCAGTGCTGCTTTAATATCAATGGTAAATGCCATGACCATTGCTCCAAATACGATAAACGGAGAACGGAGAAACAGACGAAGTACAAGGTTCACACCGTTTTGTACCTGATTAACATCACTCGTCATTCTTGTGATCAGTGTTGCCGTTCCAACGGTATCCATCTCTGTAAAAGAGAGACTTTCAATATGTGCAAACAGCGCATGACGCAGCTTTGTTGCAAATCCGACTGCCGCCTTTGCTGCAAAATACTGCGCGGTAATCGAGCATGTCAGTCCGATCACTGCAAGCAATACTAACACCATACACATCCGCATAATATAGGTCTTGTCCCCGGAAGCCACACCGGTATCAATGATTGCTGCCATAACAAGCGGTACGATCAACTCGAAGGTTGCTTCAAGCAATTTAAAAAGTGGTCCTAATACACTTTCTTTTTTATAATCTTTTAAATAAACCAGTAATTTTCTCATACAAACTCCAAATGTTTATTTTTTAATTTTTTTCATCTGCTGAAGTCCCAGGATCACTGCCCCGCCGATGATAAAGAACAGGATAGAAAAATTGTGGATCGTCATTGCAGGCTGTGGTGTATCAAGTGTGGTCGGTCCCATGATAACCGCATAAATAGAACCGAGCATTAAGCCAACGATCAGAAAGATCGTCTGTGCACGGAAATTTTCAAGTGCCTTACGGATCAGCTTTACAACACTGAAAATGCCAACTAATACTCCACATCCGAATACAAATACAGTTGGAAAACTCTTTAAATTCAGATGCAGGATATCTTTGATCGCCGTCACGATCGGCAGATAAAGCCCCATGATAAGAAGCAGCGTTGATCCGGAAATACCCGGAAGCACCATGGCACAGATTGCGATTGCACCTGCAATAAATACATAAATTCCTGTTGTGACTGTCAGATGCTCTAAATTCATGCTGCTGCCGCCTCCAACCGGGTTAAAATAAGTAATGGCACACACGATCGCTGCTCCAACCAGTATAAATGGAAGATATGCATACTTCCCTTTTAGTGTATCTATTTCTTCACGGACTACGATCGGAATCGCAAAAATAATAAATCCGATAAATAATGAACTGATCGCATAAATATGGGATTCAAAAACATTTGCAAGAATCAGAATCGCAAGGATCATTCCTGTTACCCAGCCGATACCAAGTTTCAATAAAAAGAAAAATGCTGTTTTCTTTTTCTCCATATTTCCTGTGATCAGATCATCAATGGAATCAATAAACTGATCATAAAATCCAAGCAGAAATGCCACAGTTCCACCGGACACTCCAGGAACACTGTCTGCAAGAGCCATACAAAAACCCCTGATAAACTGTATTATGTACATACGGTTACCTCTTTCTTCCTTATTAATATTTACATGTGCCATCTGCACACCATACTGCCTATTATAGACGTTTCGCTTCTGTTTTGTCTAGTACGGTAAACATTAATGTTTTATTTTTCTGTCATTTATTTCAATTTTCCGGCGCAATCCCCACAGACAGAGCAGATTGGGCACCGCCATCAGAAAATTAAAAATGTCCGAAATCCCCCATACCACATCAAGCGTGATCACAGCCCCAAGATACACGCAAAACATATAAATGACCTGATAGATCCGGACACCGTTCTCCCCAAACAGATACCGCACAGCACATTCTCCATAGACATTCCAGCCGATGATCGTGGCAAATGCAAATAAGACCAGCGATAACGACAGCATCTCATCTCCCCACACCGGCAATTCCCGGAATACAGCAAAACACATCCGCTCGCCAGACACTCCCACATAATTGCCCGGATGGGCGATCATACTTGAAACGGAGGCAATCCCAGTGATCGCACACATCACAACCGTATCCCAGAATGGTCCCGTCATGGAAACGAGTGCCTGATCCTGCGTTGAGACATTCTGTGCTGTCGCAGCTGCCATTGGGATAGAACCAAGCCCTGCCTCGTTTGTAAACAGTCCCCTGGAAATCCCCGTCCTTAAACCTGCCATCACCGTGGTTCCGACCACTCCTCCTGCTGCTGCCTCTGGCACAAATGCAGATGTTACGATCATTTTTACCGCCTCCGGAACCACAGTATGATTTTTGATCAGGATAAAAATACAGCCTCCTAAATAAAATGCACTCATAACCGGCACCAGCCAGGTACACACTTTTCCGATCTGCCTGCTTCCCCCGATGATCACTTTTCCGGCAAGCACACCTGCTGCCATCCCGATGATATGCGGCGATATTCCTATCTGTTCCGTAACTGCCGCACTAATGGAATGTGCCTGTACACTGCTGCCGATCCCAAGTGACGCCAATATTGTAAATACAGAAAATAAAACCGCCAGTCCTTTCTTTTTCATCCCAATTTCCAGCACATACATCGGACCGCCGGTCATTCTTCCATCCTTTTCTTTTTTACGGTACTTCATAGATAAAAAACACTCACCATAGCAGGTCGCGATTCCAAGCACACCGGTGATCCAGCACCAGAACACTGCACCTGCACCACCGATCGCTATCGCTGTGGAGATACCGATGATATTCCCTGTTCCGATTGTAGCAGCAAGTGCTGTCGCAAGCGCCGTGTAAGACGCATGATCTGTATCCGAAAAGCTGAGTCTGATCCCCTGCGGGATTTTGCGCTGAATGAATTTCAGGCGAAATGTAAAATACAGATGTGTTCCAAGAAGGAGCAGGATCTGCCCCGCGACCGCAAACTGGCTGATTTTTTGCATAAGAAATCCCCGTATACAGATACCCTTGTTCTAAGTATACGGGGATTTTACAAAATTCATTCTTTGATTTTATTCTCTGCCTGTCATACTTCCAGATCATTTTTTATAATCCAATTTATTATGCAGTGATCTTTTTTCTCCGTTCAAACACCTGACCAAGCCGGTCTAGTCCTTTACTACAGACGATCGTATAGATACTGCCAAATACATTTGCACCGATACGAAGCAGCACGGCATTTTTCATTCCAAACAGTTCCGCCGCGATTGATAATGCACCAAACGTATTAAAGGCTGTCTGCCACGCATAACCGGCAGAATACCCGACTCCGATACCACCGATCATTCCGATATACGGATACATGGATTCCGGAAGCGCTAAATATAATACTACAAACAAAAGACTTCCAACGATATTAAACATCCCTCTTTTCTCTGCTCTTTCGTTGCAGTCACCGGTAAACGGCAGACAGACGGACATACAGGCGATCCCGGCCCACATAGCTCTTGGAAGTCCAAGGACAGACATCAAAAGCATCGCAGAAGAAACGATCAGTGTCAGTTTCACATACCATCGGTTTCTGGCAGATGAAAGCTCAAATTCCCGGAACAGATCTAAAAACGTTCTCCGGTAAGGTCTGTTTTTCTGATTCTTATAAAAAATTGCCATACAGAGTAACATTCCAACAAACAGTCCCTCCACACGCAGCAGATACGCATGTCCACTCACATCATATCCAAGTAACAGCAGATATCCAAGCACAAACGTGGAATGATTATACATGATCACATTGTGGCATCCTAAGATCATCAAAAGCATAATACAGCATACGTTTACCAGAAATGCCAGAAACGGTGAGAGCATATTGCTAAAACGCGGTCCCACGATCAGTATTCCAAAAATTCCCGCGATTGAAAGAAGTCCGTGCGTGGTCTTAATCCCAAAATCTGCCTGTCTAAGCACCAGTACAGCTAAAAGAACCGTCACTCCGACCACACTATTTTCCGATCCGGTCAGTTTACTGAATAATGTCACAACTGCCACACAAAATGCCATGACCAGATAAACTTTGAAATTATAGATTAAGATATGGCGCCTTTTTTCTTTTTTGTCTGCTGTATTTTTGATCAGCTGTTTTGAGCCGGTCGAACTAAGCTGAAGTTCCTGATAAAATGTCATAGTACTCTCCCTTCTTATGCTGTTTTCCAATGAAAATATCTTTTTCATCTGCATCTTAAATTTGTGTTTTTAGTAAAGTAGAGAGTACTATAGCGCAATTTACCCGAAACGTCAAGATTTCATTTTTCTCCGCTATCCTAATACCGCATCTTTTTTTAATACCGGAATATCCCGGTGCACAGAATCCGGATATTTAATTCCCGCACCTGTATTTAAAAGTACTACCCACTCATCCTGACTGAAGAAACCAGACTCCCTGAGTTTTTTTGCAGCCGCGTAAAGCGATGCTCCTTCCGGGCACACAAAGGTTTCCTCTTTCCTGCTTCAAATGCCTTTACGATCAGCGCGCATCCCTCTGCCTGTACTGCGATAAGCCGTGGTAATTTTCCCCGAATCCATCCAAGTTTCTGCATCTCCAAAAATGCCTTATAGATTCCGATAATTCCGACTCCGCCTCCTGTCGGATATAAAATGGCATCCGGAAGTTCAAAATCAAACTGCTCTGCGATCTCATATCCCATCGTTTTCTTTCCTTCAATGCGATACGGCTCTTTTAATGTGGAAGCATCATACCATCCGTTTTCCTTAATTGCCTGACCGACAATCTTACCACAGTCACTGATCAGACCATCTACCAGGTACAGATCTGCCCCTGCTGCAGCACATTCATTTCTCGTTATTTTCGGTGCGTCCTCCGGCATTACGATCACGGCATGAATCCCTGCCCTCGCACTGTAAAGTGCCCATGCAGCTCCCGCATTTCCGTTTGTCGGCATTGCGATCGTATTTACTCCAAGTTCTCTCATAAATTTCATCTGATACTATGATCAGTTCATGTTTTTTCGCAAATGCAGCAATCTGTTCCAGACGTTTTTTACTCAATATACTTCCGGTTGGATTTCCCGGCGAAACAAGGATCATAATTTTTGTCCGATCCGTAACTTTACTCTCATCCACAACAATAATATGGTATCCGAGTTCATATACCTCATCCACAACAGACTCCAGTTTTTCATCCGGCAGATACGCCGGGATAATCACAACGCCTCTCATTCTGCCACCTCCGCTTTTTACAAAATCCCAAAGCATCCACACAAAAGCACGATCATGCCAAGAACAATACGATAATATCCAAACGCCTGAAAATCATGTTTTTTCACATAGCTGATAAAAAACCGGAGCACAACAATGGATACTGTAAATGCAACCATTGCGCCAAGCTGGATCACCACGTCAAACACGTTGAAAAAATCTTCCCCGACTCCCTGAAATGGAAGTAAACGTTCCAGCAATATCATATGACCGGTACTGCTGACCTGCAGCCATTCCGTAATTCCTTCCACAACTCCATATATCATTGCCTTTATCATATCCATTTTGCACGTCCTCCGTTCTCTTTCGTTGACCTTATTTAACATAAACTTTTAGCATAAACTCCGTATTTGAAACAGATAAACGATTTCTAAACATTTTCTGCACAAAAAAATGAAGACTTCGTGAGAAATCTCCATCTTTTGATTTGATATAAATATTGTGATGATGTTATCGGATATCAGCATTGTATTATGAATATCGTGACAAATGCTGGTTTGTGGGTGACATGAGTTTCCTTGTGTAGGGTGGTTCTGGGGGGTTTACGATTGGCAAATTGCATCAAGCCGGGACTGTTTTGTTTCCGTTGTCCGAAAA
>OGCY01000033.1_pt1 | contig 87934 bp, 76 predicted proteins | sample 1570311 | NCBI WGS metagenome assembly OGCY01 (sample SAMEA2582165, study PRJEB24529) | metagenome | biome: Human gut stool | place: China | collected 2011
AGGAGTATGTGGTTATGGAGATTAAGTATACAGAGGAAGAATTAAACAGCATAGATAAGTCACTTCTTATCAAGATGTTTCAATAACAGGTTTGGAAGAAAGACAGAAAAAATGTCTGATACAAACCAGATATGTTTTATGGAAGTAGATGGAAAGATAGTATTTTTTAATGAAGCTGAGGCTGTTTCTAATCTTGATGCAAAGGAACCGAAAGAATTGGAAATAAGTGCCATCCGTGGGAAAAAGACATCGGGCAAACGCGCCATGGATATGGAAGGACTTCTTGTTGAAAGAATAGACCATTACATGACCGAAGAAGAATTAAAAGAAGAATTCGGTGAAAAGGGATGGAAACAGCTTCCGGATACAGTTGTTAAAAGGTATCACTTTACACCGGCTAAGATAACAGTCGATGAGCATCATATAGGTGTATATGCCGGTAAAGAAGACGGACATATGAAGCGAGCACCACATCCAAAGGGATTACTGCTATCAAGTCCTGTAACACCATCACTTGCAGCGGCAGTCATGAATGGCAAATATGTAAATGCTGTACCTTTATACGGGCTTGAAAAAGAGTTTGAGAGATACGGACTTGCCATAACACGCCAGAACATGGCTAACTGGATGATACGTCTTGCAGATGAATACCTTGGAGTAATGTACGATTATCTTCATATGAAGCTTTATGGATTTCATGTAATCCAGGCAGATGAGACTCCTGTGCTTGTAAACAAAGACGGCAGAGCAGCCGGTTCCAAGAGCTTTATGTGGGTATACCGTTCAGGATATATGTATTCAGACAGGCAGATAGTCCTGTATGAATACCAACGGACAAGAAATGCTTCACATCCAAGGCAGTTCCAAAGGCTGCCCAGAAAGAAAGCCTTTCATATCTGGTAATAAAACAGATACAGGCAGTCTATCGAGAAGAGGATAAGCTGAAAGAGCTTAAGCCGGAAGACAGACTCAGACAGCGTCAGGCGGTAATAAAGCCACTGGTTGATGCTTTATTTGTGTACCTTAAATCAAATGAAAGAAAAGCGAGCACAGCTAAACTGAAACAGGCTGTCACTTATGCACTCAATCAGGAAAAATATCTGAGAGTATTTCTTGAAGATGGAGAAGTACCAATGGATAACAACGCTTCGGAACGTGCAATAAGAGGTTTCTATATAGGCAAGAAGAACTGGGAAATGATAGACACCATAAATGGAGCCACATCATCAGCAATAATATACAGCATAGCAGAGACAGCCAAAGCTAATACCTTAAAGCCTTATGAGTATTTTGAATATCTGCTGACCCAGATACCGGCACATATGGATGATACAGACCGCTCATTTCTGGAAGAGCTTCTTCCATGGTCACCAAAGCTGCCAGAATATATCAGAAAACCAAAAGACCGTGGTTAGCGTTCTTTTAAAAGTCAAGGTACATGGGATGGGGCGTTTACGATGAAGCGGTAGTGACTATGGTGGATTCCAATTTACAGAGAGAGCAGATTACACCAAGAGAGAAAGCCTATGCCTTTGCGTTTTCCGGCTTTTTATGAGGCTCAATCAAACGGAAGTTCTTTATCTCCCAGGTCTTAATATAAAAAAAGACCGTGAATAATCACGGACTTTATCTAAACTTTGACAGGATTATCTAAAAGATAACCCTGTCTTTTTTTCGAGATCTTTTAAAACTCCAATTGTTAGGTCATGCCCATTATGGTTTGGAACCGTTATGGTGTTAGGGTTACCAGCTTTTCTGAACTGGTGGTGTGAACCTGAAACTCTAATCAATAACCAATCTGCAGCTTTTAATTTTCTCTCTACTTCACGAAATGTCATATGCAACCTCCAAATGGAATACCCGGCACCTTCTGAAAGAAAGGCCAAAAACAGTTAATGGTTTCAAATAAAATTAACTATTACTGTTGTAGCTGCACATTTCGTTGATACAATTATATGATGTACAAGCAAAATATGCAAGAGAAATTACTACTGTGTGTAGAAATACTTTTACATAATAAGTTCAGTTGGCTAGTACAATGATACCAATTACTAAGGAAAATAAATTGGTACATAAGTTAAGAAATAATATCTATATAGAAACGAAATTTTGTATTCAAAAAATTTTTAAAAAGAGTATTGACAAAGATTGCAATACGTATTATACTACAAAACATCAAAATAATACAGATTACAATCTTCCTTGTATGTGAGGGAGGGCAATCGGTCACATGAATAAATGGAGGTAGGATATGTCAGATTTTAAGGATAAGTGTGGAGATGTTTTAACAGGTGGAGCAACAGGGGCAGCTGTTGGGGGAAGTATCGGGGCAGCAATCGGTGCATTGGGTGGTCCGGTTACATCGAGCGTAGGTTCAAAAATTGGAGGTGCCATTGGTACAATTGCTGCATTGCTTAGCGATTAGTGAGCTGTGAAGATGAGGGTGAGGTGATTAATATATGTTCGAATGTAAATGTAAGAACTGTCCTATGAAATTACTTTGTTTAATTTCGGATGGAAAAATGTGTAGATAATTCAATTGCGAGTTGCCTGAATTTCAGTCAACTCGCATATATAAAGATTGACAAAAAACGTAAGGAAGATTACAATATGCATTGAATACAGAAATAAATCTTCCTTGAGGTGAACGAAAATGAAAGAGAATTATATTTATCCTGCAAAATTTGAATTAGTTGATGGATTATGGCAAGTAAGATATCTTGACTTTCCTAACATGTCATTGATTGAAGAGGAGAATAAAGAAGATGCATTGCGAGCGGCACAGGAATGCTTGGCATTAGAAATACTAGATTATGAAAGTCGTGGAGAAGAGTTGCCAGTTCCTACTGAGAATGAGAATGATGTGATATACGTTCATATATGGATGCCATATTTTAGAAATGCTTCAAAAGAAATCTATGTAAAGAAAAATGTTACGATACCACAATGGTTAGATATACTTGCAAAAGAAAATAAAGTGAATTATTCAGCAGCGATGGTGAAAGGAATTAAGCTTGCACTTGGAATTGAACATTAACAGTTCACACATTGAAAGTTAATGCATTTTATGCAGCCATTAATGTTTCAAGTTTTAGGAGGACAAAAAATGTCAGATTTTAAAGAAAAGTGTGGAGATGTTTTAACAGGTGGAACAACGGGGGCAGCAGCTGGTGGAAGTATCGGAGCTGCAATAGGAGCTTTAGGAGGTCCAGTTACCTCTGGATTAGGAGCTACTATAGGTGGAGCTATTGGATGTCTTGCTGGTCTGTTTTCAGACTAGCAAAAGCATAATTATTTATGTAGCATTTGTGTAGTTAGCAAAGGAGAAGCAAAATGAATAAGGGATTAGTTGAAGTATATGATGTAACAAGATTTGTAGATACAGTTAGAGATGAATTTGCAGGCTTAAAGTATATTGCATCTTAGGCAAAAAGAGAGACGTTTTAGCATAAGAAAAACAAGATCAGATTGTACAGTAGGAACATTTGAAAAGAAACATGGATTGCCACCGGGGACGCTTCGAAATAAAAATGGTAGAGATACTAGAAGTGATAAATTGATTGGAACTATAAGAAAAGAAAATAAGTAGAATGTTGAAAGCAATGAATAAGGAGACTTGTATGAAATATAAGATACTGATGGAGAGTATGTACGATGTAACGGAAGCAATGAATAAATGTATTTTTGGCATTTGTGGTAAAAGTAAAGTGTTTGATGGTAAGATACTATGCTATGGAAGACTTTATGATTCATGGGATCAGATTGAGTTTGTCGAAAAAGAAGTATGGTCATCAGAAATGGATTTTAGATGTAAAGAAGTATCAGATGATGTTGTAAGCTATATGGTTGCATATTTGAAGAATTACATGGAGAAATTTCTTGCTCAAAATAGAGATGGTGATCTTCAAACTCTTTTTATTGGTTGTATTCTAAACTTATATTATTCCTGTGGATTATTTGATAGATGTGGTATTTTAAAGATTAAAAGTATAAGAGAAGAATTGTTTGCTGATGATAAGACAAAAGAATATGCCTGTATTCAAGAACAAATGCATTTGAAAGCAATTTATGATACTTTTGGGTTTTTGTATAACGAACATTTATTCATGGATGAAGTAGTAGTAGACGAGTATCTACAAGTATTTTTACAGAATTATAATAGGGATCTATTGGAGAAAATAATTGGTAAAATAAATCCCAAATTTGCAATAGCAAGTAATTTTGTTAGAGAATACATAAAAGCATGGAATGTATTTACGAAGTGCAACACAGATAAAGATTTTATACACGATATACACGAATTACTTGAACTATGTCCGAATTATCAATATGCAAATTTGCTTTTAAGTATTTTCTCGTTACAGGATTTTTTTGATTCAAAAGGCAAAAACACTGAGTTCAAGAAATATAAAGAATTATTAGATGATGAAATATTTAATTGTTCTATTGGAATAGGGACCCCATCTTCATTGGAAATAGACTATTCTGGAGGTAAGATGGCAACAAAACATCCCGAAGCATTTTCAATGTTTGGATTGGGTTTGCCATATGCAGAGTTTATCTCTAAAAATGAATCTTTGGGTGAATTAATAAATTCTGAAGATTTTGTGTTAACAACTAAAAATATGAGAAATAGTATGAGTATTTGTTATCCATATAGTTTTCCCAATGATCCAGAGGATATAATAACTAGTACTTTTACTATAGCAATTAATCTTGAAGAAGCCAAAAAGCGTGAATTAAAGGCCAAAGAAGATAGACATACAATTGTCAGACAATTTTCTCATACTTATATGAATATGCGGGCTACTTCTTTATATAACATTGCAATGGAACTTTTAAAAAATCCAGATAAGCAGTATCGTAATTATGGAAGAAAATTATTGTACGAATATAGTGTGAAACAAAATCTTACAAAGGATATAGAAATGTTAAAATTACGTTTTGAGGATAATGAAGAAGAATTGTATAAAATTATTTCAGACTCTATTTTGTCAATAAATGACAGTGGTGTTGGAATAGACGAATTATTGGATGAAGCTATTGTAAGATGTATGGTTACATTGGTACATGATGGAAGTACTTCAGCTAAAAAGTTGCGTGAACGATTTGTAGGATTTGATTTGATTAGTATTAGAAATGCTTTTGAAAATGAAATTTTATTATCGGATGACGGAAATGTCCAAGAATGGTTTTGCAATAATTTGTTTTCTATTAACGTTAAGATTGATGAGAGTTGGAAGAAAGTCGTATTTGAAAGGGATTCGTATGCAGCATTATTATTTATCAATATTTTAAGTGAATTATTGACAAATATTTTTCGATATGCAGACTTTAGTAAAGAAGTAAAATTTGAGTTTAGACAGGACAATGATTCCGTAATGATTGTATCTTCTAAAAACTATGTGCTAGATAATAATAAATTTTCAGAAGGAAGTGGTTTTGGACTGAAAGCAGAAGCAGATATTTTCAATGCACTAAATAAACATGATTGTGAGGATATAAATCCTATCATTATTAAAAATGAAGATGGAAAATTTGAAGTAGAGTTTCAAGTAAGTAAAAAATTATTTGAAAAATAATGAGGAGATGTAGCAATGTATAAAAATATCCTTTGGATTGATGATTGTGACGATAACGATGCTGGTAACATAGAAAGAGATGATTTAGAAGAAGAACTGAAAGGAATAGATCGAGATGATACAGAAATAATTCGAGACTATTTTGGTGATATTTGTTCTGATGTGAATTTAATAAAAGAATTTATATCAGCAATTGAAGAATTGGGAAAAAACTGTTTTCAATATGATTTAGTTATATTTGATATGAATATGAAACAAGGTATGGAACGTAATTCATTTGATGAAATTAAGAAATCTTTAGAAAAGAATAGAGTCAATGTCAGGGAAAAAGATTGGAATGAATTTTGCTCAAATGCAGGAATTTACTTATATTTATATCTGCTAAATAAGGGATATCCCAATAACCGAATGGTTATTATGACAGGAAATGGAATGAATTTTCCACGAAAAAGATTGCAAGAAGCATGTATTTGTGTTGATAATTCAAATTTAGTTGAAAAGAGAGGTGGAAAAATTGAAGGAGATTCAAATTGGATAAATCAATATTATGATGATAATTATTATTTAATACGAAGAATGGTTTTTAAAGCATGTGAGTATTGGAAGAACGAACTAGGAAAAGTAACTGATGAAAAAATTGCTTTTAATGAAATATATTACAAAAGTAATTCAGGCATTGAAAGAGAATCATTTATTAATATGTTAGCTCGTTTAGAGCTGCTCTTTCCAGTTGTAAAGCCATACGATACAGAGATGATATATTATCAAGCATTACAAGTGCTCACAATGTTTCATGAAGAAAGTGCAAAAATACAGCGATTGGATAAATATCCAAAAGTCAAGAAGTATCATCAATCAGTGCGTAATTTTAGAAATTGGTCTGCTCACAATAAAATGATACAATCAAAAATAAATGATTACATATTTATATTTTTATTTTGTATAACATTAAGAACATATTTTGAACCAATTAACAATGAAACTAAGGAACAGATGAATAAAGGAACTAAATTTTTTGACTTATATGAGAAAGATGTCTTAAACCGTTTGCTTAATAATTGTGAAACTCTTGATTATTCAAAATATGAGAGATGTTATAGAACAGATTGGAAGAGACACTTTGAAAAAGTAAAAAGTAGTTCGAACAAAAAATGGTTTGGATGTAACGATTTTAATGAATTACTATTAGAAAGCGGAAATTGCGATAATAAGGATTCGAATAGAATGGAATCACTCGATTGTATTCTGAATCTTTTGGAAAATCATTTGATTCGCAATGATGATTTGAAAGATGATTTTAGAGATGATGAGGCGGGATATTTATATTCAATAGAATATAAATGGAGCTGCCAAAATAAAATGGAGTATGAATATATAAAGACATTAATTAATGGTGATGGTTGCAATCAGAGTTTTTATTATGGATTAGCTATTGTCTTGTTTTTAAAAGTACATAAATAGTGTCCTAGAGGTGAGACTGACCCAGCCACTATGTACATGATACCACAATATGTGTCCGATTTATTGGACTATGAAAGAACGTGACATCAAATTTTAAAGAAACTGTTGTCAGTTACAGGAATAGGCTTATATTTTCTTCAAGGAAATGAGATAGGTTCCTTTTCTGTTGTTTTGAAAATTTTTAACATAAACATTACCATCAAGGTAGAAGATGCCGATTTCTCCATATTCAAGCTGTTCTGTCTGCTTAATCCAGATAAGTTTTTCAATATGGTAGCGGGGGTCCATACTGTCTCCGCTGACATAGACACCGAAAGTAGCATCTTCCGGAATGTCTGGAGAAGAGTAGGTTTTATAATCATCACTGTCAAGAAATGAACCAGTACTGGCAGATAATATGGTATAGAAAACTTTTCTTTCTCTAATTGCATGGATTGAACTATTATGGAAAGCAGCAAGGTATATGTAAATGTCATGGCTGAATTTACAAATGACGGAAGGCTTTTGCCAAGGAATTTTATCTGGAAGGATGGCCGTGTACATGAGATTCAGAAAGTAACAGATGTAAGAAGATCGGCAAGCCTGAAAGCAGAAGGAGCCGGAATACGTTACACATGTATTGTTGATGGAAAAGAGAGCCATCTTTTCTATGAAAATAACAATATGTGGTTTATGGAGGAGAAATAGTTGACATCTCTTATAGTAGGTGCTACTATAGAAGTGACAATAAAGTAGCACCTACTATATAGGAGGAATAAATGGGGAGAATATATTCAAATTATGATGATAAAGAGATGGACAGAATAAAGGAAGCGGCGGAAGGGTTAGGATTTAGTGCTTCGTCATTTCAAAAATACTGTGTAATGTTATATATAGGAGATCGTGATAACAATGTTCCAATCATAGACTTGCAAAATGAGATGATTGATAACCTAAAGGCAATGAAACAAGGTAATACATTCATTGTGTCAGCTTTACTGCCAGAAAAATGGTCAGGCTTGTCTCGTTCTGAGAAAATGCAGTTAGCAAAGTTTTTGTCGTCATATGTAAAAAAACATGTTGATGAATATGAAAAGTATTCAGTTATAAGTGGCACAGTGACTCAGTATAGAAAAAGGTATGTTATGCAACAATAAGTTTAATAAAATTTATATAGATCGGTAAGAAGCTTACAGGACAAATAGTGCGGACTTCGGCACTCATTTGTCTTCATAACATAATCATCAATGGTTTTTATTTCCTTTATTCGTTAAATGGTACAACTAGAGTGCCTGAATCGGGCAGGTAATCAGCAATGTATCTGTTACAGTAGAAATAGTTGCCTGATGTAAATGGCTTAAAAAGGCTGCCTCTCCAATCCGGATATTCTCCAATGTCCATTTTTGTGACTTCCTGCCGGATACATAAGCGGAACATCATTTGTATATGATTTATCCCAATTATATTTAGGCGTCCAACAGTCTGGTTTATAATCTTCCCAATGCGCAATCACCCATTTCATTCTGTCTAGTGCAGCATCCACCTCATCGGAATCAATATCTTCAATACGGTTTCTGATTATATTTTTCACATAGTCAAGCATTTGTTGATCTAGGATGATTGGTCTTAGAGCAGAGTACGCAGAAGATAATCACTGATATCATCACAGAGGCCAGTGTCATTGCCTGCTGGGTATATGTGGAGAAATATGTGCACCATAAATTGTTGCAGGAAATGCTGGCAGAACGGAAGGATGTGGACAAATTTATTTTTGCAGTAGATACATTATTTGAGCAAATCTTAGAAACAGAGGAACAGAGAAGTTAGCTGAATATGGAGTGAGAGTTCCATATTTTATGATTAGAATCTGTCTCATTATTTGTTAAAATGAAAATGTTGGAAAATCAAACGAAAGTGTTGACTTTTCTATCAAACAAAGCTATTCTAATACGAAAGGAGGTAAAAACAATGAAAAACATATCTGAAAAATTGAAGGATGCAAGACAGCGTTTAGGCTTTTCACAGGAATACGTGGCAAATTGTCTGGGAATTGGTCGCTCAGCCATTACTCAAATTGAACTTGGAAACCGGAAGATCACATCGGATGAAATTCAAAAATTCTGCCAGCTTTATCATGTTTCAGCGGATTACCTTCTTAATCAGGAATCTCTTGAATCCAGACAGATTGTATTTGCCCGTGGATTTGAAGAGTTAAATGAGAATGATCAGCAGGAAATTTTGAATTTGATTGCCTTCAAGAAGTCTATGGCAGGTCTTTAAGGGGGAGTTTAATGCTAGATAAAGAAATACTGAATCAATATCGAAATGATGCCCAGGGACTGGCAAGGTGCTTTTCAGAACAGTACTTTAAAGAGCATGAAAAGGTGTTTCCGATTAACCCTTTTCAGGTTTTAACAGACCTGGGTATTCATTTTGTATTTAGAAATTTTGATAAAATGGAAGGTCTGTTTATGCCTTCTACAGCGGATATGCCGATAGATTTGGTGGCAATTAATGCAAAAAGACCGATTACCCGCCAGAGATTTTCAGCAGCGCATGAGTTGTGCCATTTTCTTAAAGATGCAGATACACAGTCAACATTTATGTGTGCTATTTCATCAAATGAATACAAAGAGAAATATGCGGAGTCTTTTGCTGCTTCTTTTCTTATGCCAGAGGATGAATTACGTGTTCAGATAGATAGCCTCCATCCTAGCGATGGTGAATTGACCTTTGATGATGTTCTCAAGATAGCTGATTATTTTGGCACAAGTTTTAGAGCATGTTACTATCGAATCCGAAATTTGTTTCCATATCTGATAGCTTATTATTCAAGCAAGGAATTGGGTAAATATAAACCAGAAAAACAGCGGAAGGAACTGGGCTTTTCATATACAAAACTATATGAGGGATTGTTTGATGCCTGGAAAGATATTTCACCAACGAATAGTCTTGAGTTTGCAAGGCGTTTGTTCAAAAGTAAGTATGTTTATAATGATGCCCGCCTTGAAGGTGTAAAAACCACTTATGATGCAGCATCTGAAATAATCGAAGATCTGCAAGAAAATCGCCAGGTAAGTGAATATTGCACAGAGTCCTATGATGGTTTTTGCAATGTGGCAGGACATTCTGTGATGTACGATTTTATTTTTGATACGGCATGTGATGACAAAATTAATATTTATCAATTATCAACCCTGAATAAGAAATTATTTTCCTGTTGTCCAAATCCGGAATACGGAGGATCAACAAGAAAAGACAATGTCCTTGTTCTAGGTGCAAAATTCGAGCCAGTAGATTGGCGGGATGTTATGCCGGAGTTGATAAAGCTCAATGATAAGGTGTCATTGCTTGAAAGTAAATTGGATGAGCTGAGCAGAAGTCAGATCATTGAATTGATTGCAGATATTCATCATAGGATTACTGTTATTCATCCGTTTCCAGATGGAAATGGGCGAACAAGCAGAGGGTTTATGATTAAAATGCTGATCCGCTATGGTATGCCACCGTTCTATATTGATGTTGAGAAAAAAGAGGAATATTATAATGCATTAGAAATTGCAGACAGAGAGAATGATTTCAATGCGTTGTATGAATATATTTTCAAAGCATTAATTAGAGCCCATGTTGAATTGGAAACTCGACCGAAAACTATATAAGGTATTTAGTTCAATGTGATGTTAAGAAAAGGGGACATGGAGAAATGAAAGAAAGAGTATTTATAAAGAAAAATGTATTTACATGTGTGATGTTCGGAGCTATCTTTCTGTTTATTATATATGAAAGTTTGATTGCAAACACAGATTTGTCAATTTTAGCTTTTTTTATTGCAATTCCAACATTCATTTTATCATTCTTAAAATTATGGGTGGATATACTTGAAGATATCAATAATAAAATAACAAATTTTCTTAAACAAACAGAAAAGAATAATAATATCGAATGGCAAATATTAGATGAAATACGAGAGAACGATGAAAATAATGTCGATGAAATAATAAAGGAATACATGGATGGTCATCCAAATTATAAATGGATTGAGAAAAGTTTGTATCAATATCATAAAGTTCGTAGAGTGAGAAAAAAAGTGCGAAAAATGAGACGGGCTATTTTGTATTTGTACTATTTCATTTTTATGCTTATGTTTTTACTTTTATTATTACATACAGAATTATCAACAATTATTTCAAATGGATCATTAAGTGAGGTTGACTTAAATTTATTTACTTTATGGTCACTTATAGTCGTTTTAATTGAGATTATGATGAAAGATATTCTTGAAGATATTGTTGGATTTTTCTTAGATAAGAAGATAGGAACAAACGTAGAGTGGTATCAGTAAGAATGAGTAAATAATGGCGGGCGGTGGAATTTAAGTGAAAAATTTAGGAGAGTAAATAATGGTCAAAAAACAATCGACATCCGACCTCACACACGTTATAATATAGATAATCTAATAGGAAAACAGTGTTATCATTACCGTATTACTTTGTGAGAATAGTAGCCATAAATATGAATTCGCAGGAACAGAATGGTTGAATCCTCAGGGTGACAGTGTCACTCATTTGTCAGCGAGAGGTGCTTGATTTGGATGATTTTCAGTTTTCTTATTTTGACATGGATTTACAGGAAAGTCAGTGAAATCAAGTCTTTCCTTGACTTGTATTAACTTAAAATAATATAGGTTTTCAGTAGGGACTTGAGCTCCTGAGCGCTAGTTGTGAGTTCGATTCCCGCAGGGAACGTTGATTGGGCAGCAGATGAAGATTAGGTATTATTTTCATCTGTTGTTTTTAATATCTTTAGCAATTTGTGGGGTTTATTCAATTTTACAACAGTATGATATATCGGCCATCTACGATTGCAATGGCAGATAAAGTGGCGAAATTATAAATATTGTTTTCAGTAGGAAATTAAAGGAGAAAATACAATGAAAAAATTATTGCTGATTACAGGGGATATTGCGACAGGAAAATCTACTTTTGCTAGCATTCTTTCAAAAAGATATCATACGAACATGTTTTTTAAGGATTCTATTAAGGAAGTTTTGGGAGATACTATAGGTTTTTCCAATAGAGAGGAAAATAAGAAGCTGTCATCTGCTTCTATGGAATTAATGTTTTTCATATTTTCTGAGTTTGCATCGTTGCGAAAAGACTTAATTTTAGAATCAAATTTTCATAAATCGGAGCTGGAAAGGTTACATAAAATAGCGGAAGATAATGGTTATGATGTCCTTACAATTGCGCTTTTTGGAGATGTGGAAGTGCTGCATAAGAGATATTTAAATAGAATGACAAATGAAAACAGGCATCCGGTTCATTTAAGTACAACGATAGATAAATTCGAAGATTTTAAAAAATGTTCCAATTATATGAGCAGAATAGAAATACACGGAGAAGTTATGAGGATTAATGCAACGGATTTTGGATATCAAAGCAATGAAGGAGTATTAGCTAAAATTGATGCATTTATGACAAAATAAAAATGAAATTATAATAAGTCAATTTTGTGACACCACTGGTGACACAAATATGCAGTTAATTTTTCAACAACTTGTCGCAGATTCTAAAGATATCATGCATAATTAAAATATAAAAGATGTATATAAGGTCGGAACAGAAACCTTAAGCCTGTTCCAGTTGTCGGGATAGAGATCAAAAAATCATTTCCATTGCAGAATAAACTGCAAAAAATAGTATAAAGTATATGATAAATGACATCGGCATATACTATAGAGAACTGTAGAAATTGTTTGACAAGACGTATAAAGTTAAGTAAGATAAAATACAGTGATCGCGTTGCAGAAACCTGTGAGGCCTGCGACCGGGGGAGAACCTGCGGGGTCTCCTCTTTTTTTGTATCAGGGAGATGGTGTATATGCAAAAGATTTTTTTTAATTATGATCAGCAGATTGAAAAATTGAAAAATGAAAAAAAACTGTTGATTGATAATGAGGCATATGCAAAGGAGATTTTAAAACAGACAAGTTATTATTCCTTGATTGGTGGATATAAGGATATCTTTAAGAACCCAACCACTAAAAAATATAAGGATGGGACAAGGTTTGAAGATATTGTGGAACTGTATTATTTTGACGAATTATTAAGACAGTTATTCTTACGGTATCTTATCAAGGTCGAAAATGGAATAAAATCTCAAGTGTGCTATTATTTTACAGAAAAAAATGGGGAAAATCAAAAAGAATACCTTGATACATCAAATTACAAGTATTAAGGAAAGAAGAATCAGAGAGATATTGACCGCTTGATTAAAATATTAGAGGGGTATGTCACAAAACCAACGGACTATCATTATATAAATCATTCGCAGAAGAAATACGGAAATATTCCATTGTGGGTACTTACTAATGCTTTAACGTTTGGAAACATATCAAAAATGTATATGCTGCTTCCACAGGATATACAAATTAAAGTCAGCAGAAATTATCAGTGTGTCAATGAAAAACAAATGGTTTCCATACTGGCAGTGCTTGTTAAATTCAGAAATGTTTGTGCTCATGGAGAAAGGCTGTTTACTTATAGAACCACAGACAGTATTTCGGATTTGCCAATACATAGAAAACTAAAGATTGCACAAAAGGGTTCGCAATATGTGAATGGAAAAAATGATTTGTTTTCCGTAGTGATCGCATTGAGATATATGTTAAATGATCAGTGGTATAAAGAGTTTATAAAGGAACTTAAAGCCCTGATTGATAAATATCTTAAGAAACATGATAGTATATCGGAACAAGAACTGTATGAGAAAATGGGTTTTCCGGAAAATTGGAGAAAGATAACCAGATACAGAAAACAATAAGATATGCTTGATTCTGTAACATAGAAGAGAGTACGTGTAATTCGGAGTAAATAAAGGTCAAAAAACAATCGACATCCGACCTACAGCACGTAATAATATAGATAATCTAATAAGAAAACAGTGTTATCATTACCGCATACAGAGTGAGAATGGTTGAACCCTCAGGGTGACAGTGTCACTCATTTGTCAGCGGGAGGTGTTTAACTTAGATGATTTTCAGTTTTCTTATTTTGACATGGATTTACAGGAAAGTCAGTAAAATATGGATACTTTTTCTGTAGTCCATGCCATAAATCGCTAGAAAATGGCATTAAATTACAGTATTATTATAAATAGCAGAAATGAATGGATTATTTTATAATAAGGAGTAAATGATGGCAGATTCGCGAAAAGGACAGATTGATATGACGATAGGTCATATTATGAAAAACATTATACTGTTTGCGATACCAATTATTATTGGAAATGTTTTGCAGCAGTTATATACAACAGTCGATGCACTTGTAATAGGTCAATATTGTGGTGATACATCCTTAGCGGCGGTCGGAACGAGTTCGCAGCCGGTTGAAGTATTATTATGTGTTTTCTTGGGAATAGGAACCGGTGTGTCTATTCTGATATCACAATATGCCGGTGCAAAGGAATCCGATAAGGTTGTTTCAATATGTGGAACCTCAATAACATTTATCTATATTATAGGAATTCCGGTTGGAATTCTGGGGTGGTTTGCAGCACCGTATATTCTTGAATTTATGAAAGTTCCGCAGGATGTATGGGATGCTGCACTAATCTATACGAGATTAGTATTCTTAGGTACGCTTGGTAATCTGGGCTATAACATGAATGCCGGAATATTAAGAGGACTTGGGGATAGCAAGGCTTCATTATGGTTTCTGGTTGTATCCTGTATTTCCAATATAGTGTTTGATTTAGTATTTGTTGCAGGATTTGGCATGGATGTGGCAGGTGCAGCACTTGCTACAAGTATAGCGATGTTTATTTCATGGCTTGTAAGTATTGCTTATATAAGAAAGATGTTTCCGGAGATTCAGTTTACATTCCTGCCACGAAGATTTTCAGGAAAAATGATGAAGGATATCCTGGCAATTGGTCTGCCTGTCGGACTTAATAATTCGCTGTATTCATTAGGGCATGTTGCATTACAGACCTTTAATAACTCCCAGGGCGCCGTATTTATGGCAGGGGGTGCAGTAGCAGGAAGAATTACGGGCTGCTCCAATATAGCAATTACCGGCTTGTCTTCGGCAGCCACTACATTTTCAGGGCAGAATTACGGTGCAAAAAAATATGATAGAATTAAGGAGGGACACTGGAAAATTCCAATATGTTCCGGACTTATTACCCTTGGCTGTGGCTTATTTTTCATTATGATACATAAACCGTTGATACGTTTCTTTTCATCAGATGAAATGGTGCTGATGTATGCGAGCAGACATGTTGTTGTCATGTTGCTTTCCCAGTGGTTCTATGCCATTTTTAATTGTATAATATCTATTGTAAATGGAACAGGAAGGGTGCGTTATACGACCATTGTTAATATTCTGATGCTTTGGGCAGTCAGAATTCCAAGTGCATATATTATTAACAGATATTTCGATGGAACATGGGTAATGTTGTGTTTCCCTATTTCCTTCAGCTTTGGAATGTTTGCAATGATAGGTTATTACCTGTTCTCTCCGGCATGGAAGGAAGTTATGAGACTGGCAGAGAATAAACCACAAGAAGGACCTATAAAAGAGAACTGAAAATAATGAGTTTGTTAAATTGAGATTGAAGTTTATTGACATTTGTTTAACTCCCATGTATGCTGCGGCATCGCTTCCGGTGGGGGTATATGGATGCTATGCTTGTACTTCCTGCTAAAAGCCGTGGATTTATGGAGGAATAGAATAATGTCAAAGGATGAATATTTAATTACAGATGCACCTCTTAAAGCATTGACTGTTTTTGCAATGCCTATGATTCTGGGAAGCTTTTTCCAACAGATATATAATATGGCTGATTCAATTATTGTGGGTCAGTTTGTCGGCTCTTCTGCACTTGCGGCAGTTGGAGCCTGTGCTGCGCTTACGAATGTATTCATTTGTGTGGCACTTGGTGCCGGTGTAGGTGCAGGGGTGCTTGTGAGCCGCTACTTTGGTGCCAGGGATTATAGTAAAATGAAAACAATCGTATCAACATCATTGATTAGTTTTCTGATTCTAAGCATACTTCTGGGTGTATTTGGTTTTGGATTTTCTAATATAATGATGAATGCATTACAGACACCTGCTGATATACTGGATGAAGCAGTATTATACCTGCGTGTTTATTTTGTAGGATTTCCGTTTTTGTTTATGTATAATATCCTTTCAACGATGTTCACCTCAATCGGTGAGTCAAAGATTCCGCTGGGACTTCTGATATTTTCTTCTATTCTGAATATTTTTATGGATTTTTGGATGGTAGCAGGCTTAGGGCTTGGCGTGTTTGGTGCAGCGCTTGCAACGCTGATTGCACAGGGGATTTCTGCTGTTTTTTCACTTCTGATTTTCTTTTGCAGGATGCGCCGGTATAAAAGCAGCTTTAAACGGTTTGACAGGCAGGAGTTATATTCAATGCTTCAAATTGCTGTACCATCTGTTTTGCAGCAGTCTACAGTATCTATTGGCATGATGATAGTACAGGCGGTTGTAAATCCATTCGGTACACAGGCGCTTGCAGGTTATTCGGCAACAATGAGAGTAGAAAATGTTTTTTCCCTGATTTTTGTATCCATTGGAAATGCCGTTTCACCATATGTTTCCCAGAATCTGGGTGCAAAACAGAACCAGCGTATCAAAAAAGGATACCATGCTGCAATTGTATTAGATATATGTTTTGCAGTTCTTGCCTTTATAGTGATTGAAACATTACATACTCAGATTTCTTCGTTATTCCTGGGTAAGGATGGAACCGATTTAGCATATCAGGTGTCCGGGGATTATATGAAATGGCTTGGCTATTTTTTCATTTTTATGGGTATCAAGATGGCAACAGACGGGGTTCTTCGTGGACTTGGAATCATGCGGCCATTCCTCATTGCTAATATGGTAAATCTTGCAATCCGTCTGTTGGTTGCCCTTATATGTGCTCCGCGTTTTGGCATTGCATATGTATGGCTTGCTGTACCGGCCGGCTGGTTTGCCAACTTTCTAATTTCCTATGCGGCACTCAGAAAATCATGGCCGGCTGAAAAACCAGCCGGATTTTAATAAAACTGCAAATTACAATGTATAACGCCCTGTTAAAAACAGGATTGACAATTGGCAGTATAACAGATATAGTAAAAGATGCAAAAATAAATAGATGTGAACAGAGTAGAAGTCATGCGTAAAGTGTCAATGGACGGGAAGTTGCCATTGAACGAAAAATCCCTGTAAAGCGGATTTGCGATGTGCCTTCGCATCCGCTGTCAGAAAATACAAAGCATTCATTTCCTGAGAACGGGTATGAATGCTTTTTTGTTTACATAAGAAAAGAGGAAAAGATGGAGAGTGAAAAAATAAAAGCGGGTGTCCGGCTGATATTAGAAGGATTGGTGAAGACATGAAACGTGTAAATCTAATATATAGACATCCTTTATATCAGAAAAAATATAATGCGCTGCAAAAGGCTGAGGAACACCGGAAATTTTGTAATCATACGCTGGAGCATTTTTTGGATGTAGCAAGACTGATGTATATTTATTCGGTGGAACAGGAACTGTCCATATCAAAAGAGGTCATATATGCAGCGGCGTTTATGCATGATATCGGAAGAATAGATCAGATAGAAAAAGGGATTCCACATGAAATGGCGGGAGCGGCCCTGTGTGACAGAATCCTGCCGGACTGCGGTTTTGCAAAAGAAGAAATCAGCCTGATAAAGGACTTTATTTTACATCACCGGATAAAAGACAAAGGCGCGGACACGCCTTTATACGAAATGTTATACTGGGCGGATAAGAAATCAAGAAATTGTTTTGCATGCGCGGCGCAGGCGGAATGTAACTGGGACAGCCAGAAGATGAATCTGGAAATTGATTATTAATAAGCTGCAGGCAGCAGCAGATAAGGAATGGAGATTGTATGAAAATAGGTAATAAAGAGTTTGATTTAAGCAGCCACTGTTATATAATGGGAATTTTGAATGTAACACCGGATTCTTTTTCGGATGGCGGTAAATTTAATACGCTGGATGCGGCATTAAAGCACACAGAGGAAATGATACGGGACGGAGCGGACATCATTGATATCGGAGGGGAATCCACCAGGCCGGGACATGTAGTGATTTCTGAAGAAGAAGAAATTGCAAGGGTAACACCGGTGATTGAGGCGGTGAAAAAGCATTTTGATATTCCGGTTTCAATTGATACCTATAAGGGGAAGGTTACACTTGCGGCATTGCAGGCGGGAGCGGACCTTGTAAACGATATCTGGGGCTTTAAGCATGATCCGGAAGTCGCAGCATATACAGCAAAATACAACGCGGCATGCTGCCTTATGCATAACAGGAATGAAGCCGTATATGATGATTTTCAAAAAGATTTTATCCGGGATATGCAGGAGTGCATTGCAATTGCAAAGAAAGCCAATGTACCCGATGATAAGATTATGCTGGACCCCGGCGTGGGATTTGGCAAAACGTATGAAATGAATCTTGAGATTATCAATCATCTTGAAATCATGAAGCAGCTCAATTATCCGGTATTACTTGGAACGTCCAGAAAATCCGTGATTGGACTGACACTTGATTTACCGGCGGACGAGCGGGTGGAGGGAACACTGGCGACAACGGTTATCGGTGTCATGAAAGGCTGTTCCTTTGTAAGAGTTCACGATGTAAAAGAAAATTACAGAATTATTAAGATGACAGAGGCAATCCTGTCAAAATAATAACAAAGATGGCAGATGAGAAATCGCCGCTTTACAACAAGCTGTTTAGAAATGAGGATTAACGTGGATAAAATTTCAATTGATAAATTAGTTGTGTTTGGAAACCATGGTGTTTTTGAAGCCGAGAATATGTTAGGACAGAAATTTCTGGTTTCTGTCGTGGTGTATACCGATACCCGGAAAGCGGGATTGACGGATGATCTGGCGTGTTCCGTAAATTATGGGGATGTAAGCCGGGATATTTTAAAGTTCTTTCAGAATAATACATTTAAACTGATTGAAACCGTTGCCGAGAAACTTGCACAGGAATTACTGCTGCGGTATGATTTGGCGGAAAAAGTAGATGTGAAAATAGAAAAACCGTGGGCACCTGTTGCGATTCCCGTAGACAGTGTCAGTGTTGAAATATCAAGAGGATGGCACAGGGCATATATTGCAACCGGGTCGAACATGGGCGATAAAAAAGCATATCTTGACGAAGCTGTAGAAAAACTAAAAAACCATCCGTATTGTAAGGTCGTAAAGGTATCCGATTATATTACGACAGAGCCTTACGGCGGTGTTGAACAGGATGTCTTTTTAAATGGGGCATTAGAGATTAAAACACTGCTGTATCCGGAAGAACTGCTGGCGCTTCTTAACAGAATTGAGGCAGAAGCGGGGCGTGAACGGACCATACACTGGGGACCGCGGACATTGGATCTGGACATTTTGTTTTACGATGACTGTATCATAGATACTCCGGCACTGACCGTGCCGCATATAGATATGCAGAACCGCGGTTTTGTATTAATTCCGATGGCACAGATTGCGCCGTATCACAGACATCCGGTTTTAGGCTGCACGGTAGGACAGCTGTTAAGCAGACTGGATGGTTCGTTATCATAAATTTAAAATCAAGAGGAAAAGTATGATATATACAGAAGCAGAGCATTTTATAAAGGAATCACATAACGAAGTCATAAGACTTGGTCTTGGCAGAATAGAAGAATTACTGGAAAGACTGGGCTGTCCGCAGAAAAAGCTTAAATTTATCCATGTTGCAGGAACCAATGGAAAAGGTTCTGTGTGCGCCATGACAGCAGAAATCCTTAAAACGGCAGGATATAAGACAGGGCTTTTTACATCGCCGGTGATATCTGCGTACCGGGAACAGTTCAGGATAAACGGAGAAATGATTTCCGAAGAAGAATTTGTAAGATATGCAGAGTTGGTAAGAAATGTATGTACGAAGATGACAGATGTTCCGTCTGAATTTGAAAAGGCTGTGGCACTTGCTTTTTTATATTTTAATGAAAACAGGTGTGATTTTGTGGTGCTGGAAGTCGGCATGGGCGGTTGTGATGATGCAACCAATGTAATTGAAGTTCCGGAGGTTGCAGCAATTGTCAATATTGATTATGACCATATGGGATTTCTGGGGACAACACTGGAAGAAATTGCGCAGAAAAAAGCAGGGATTATTAAAGAAAACGGAACGGTCGTAATAGCCGGACAGAGTGAAACCGTCATGAATGTACTGATAAAAAAATGTCAGGAAAAGAAAGCCGGTTTTAAAAGCACGGATGTACAAAATATTAAAATTACGGACAGAAGCATACATGGGCAGACCTTTGGGTATAAACAGTATGCAGGCATAAGACTTTCTTTATTGGGAGATTATCAGTGTGAAAATGCTGCGGTTGTACTGGAAATAATGGACTGTCTGACCCGGAAGGGATATCGGATACCGGTAAATGCAGTTTATGACGGAATGAAAAACGTTTACTGGCAGGGGCGGTTTGAAATTTTGTCAGAAGCACCGCTGTTTATTGTCGATGGTGCGCATAACCCGGATGGAATCAACGCGCTGCGCGCAAATTTAGAAAACTACTTTACAGGCGAAAAGTTTATTTTTATAACCGGAATCCTGCGCGACAAGGATTACAGTCAGATGCTTAGGACAATGCTTCCTTACGCAGCCTCTTTTATCACGATTGCACCGGACAGCCCGCGTGCCTTGAGTGCGGATGAGTGCGCAGATGCAGTAAGAAAATGCGGTTATACAGGAGAAGTATCTGTAATGGATACCATAGAGGAAGCAGTTCAATCAGCATATAGGATGAGTCAAAAGAAAAATACCGGCGTGTGTGCGTTTGGCTCTTTATACAGCGTGGGAGCAATAAGCAGGGCAGGGACAATAAAGCTGCGATGAAACAATTTTAATAAATGACCTTCTTGCATAAAAAAATACATTGACATGTCAGTACTGACATGTTAGTATGATGATAACAAAGAAATCAGACATGTATTTTATATTTAAGGAGGTATTTTATAATGGAGATGACGTTAAGGTGGTACGGACCGGGATATGACAGTGTTACCCTTAAGCAGATCAGACAGATTCCGGGAGTGAAGAATGTCATTACGACACTTTTTGGAAAGCAGGCAGGGGAATTATGGCTGCCAAAGGAAATTGCAGAGCTTAAAAAGATTGTCAATGATGCAGGACTTGGAATTGCAGGGATTGAATCTGTGAACGTGTCAGATGACATTAAGATTGGAACTGCAAAAAGAGATGAGCATATTGATAATTATATTAAAACGCTGCAGGCACTGGGCGAAGCGGATATTCATATGGTATGTTATAATTTTATGCCTGTATTTGACTGGACGCGAACAGAGCTTGCAAGGGTACGGCCGGACGGTTCGACGGTATTGGCATATAATCAGGACACCGTAGATATGATTGATCCGGAACATATGAGGGAATCCGTTGAAAAAATGTCCAATGGCTTTGTAATGCCGGGATGGGAGCCGGAGAGATTAGACAGATTAAAAGAGCTTTTTGAAATGTACCGGGATGTTGATGCAGAAAAGTTGTTTGATAATCTTGTATATTTTCTGGAAGCAATCGGACCGGTATGTGAAAAGTATGATATTAAAATGGGAATTCATCCGGATGATCCGGCATGGCCGATTTTTGGCCTCCCAAGAATTATGACAGGAAAGGATTCAGTTACCCGTCTTCTTGATGCAGTTGATAAGCCGTATAATGGAATTACCCTTTGTACAGGTTCATTTGGTTCAAACCAGAATAATGATATTTGTGAGATTATTAAGGCATGCAGAGGCAGAATTCCGTTTGCCCATGTAAGGAATCTTAAATATAATTCACCGAGGGATTTTGAAGAGGCAGCACATTTATCATCAGATGGCTCAATGGATATGTATAAGATTATTAAGACTTTATATGATACCGGATTTGATGGGGCAATAAGACCGGATCATGGCAGAATGATATGGGATGAAGTTGCAATGCCGGGATATGGCCTGTATGACAGGGCGTTAGGAGCAGCTTATCTGAATGGATTATGGGAAGCTGTAGACAAGTCAGGACAGTAATTTGCTTATACGGTACGTTGTAACGCAGACATTACACAGCCGGTTGTTTCTGAGCAAAAACAACCGGCTATAATGGCAGATGAGAAATTATCTTTGCGGATATCTCATTGCATTTTCGTAACAGGCTGCTCAGAAATGAGGATGAATATGAAACTTTCAATAGATGGAATTAAAGATAAAACAGCATGGGAAGAGGCAGGTATAAAACTGCCGGCATATGATGTCAGAAAGGTAGCAGAGGATACAAAGGCATCACCGGTATGGGTTCATTTTGGTATTGGTAATATCTTTAGAATTTTTATAGGCGGAATTGCGGATTCGTTAATTGAGCAGGGGGTGTCAGATAAAGGGATTACATGCGTGGAGACCTTTGATTTTGATGTTGTGGATAAGATTTATGAGCCGTTTGACAATCTTGTTATGGCGGTTACACTAAAAGAAGACGGAAGTACAGACAAGAGGGTACTCGGTTCTCTTACGGAAGCGGTGAAGGCACAGTCGGCATCAAAGGAAGCTTGGTCAAGATTAAAGGAGATTTTTGCAAATCCGCAGCTTGAGATGATCTCATTTACAATTACAGAGAAGGGATATGCCCTGCGTGATGCAAAGGGTGAATTTTTCCCATTTATCCAGAGTGATATAGATAACGGACCGGATAAGGTGGTATCGGCAATGGCAGTTGTGGCAGCACTTTTATTTGAAAGATTTAATACATGTAAAGCACCGCTTGCGGTCGTTTCTATGGATAACTGTTCACATAATGGAGAAAAGCTGAGAAATTCAATAACGGAAATGGTCCGCGAGTGGCAGAAAAAGGGCTATGTAGGACAGGATTTTGTGGATTATGTCAATGATGAAAATGTAATATCATTTCCATGGTCTATGATAGATAAAATAACACCAAGACCGGCAGATTCAGTGGCTGCAGCATTAGAGCAGGCAGGAGTTGAACAGATGAAGCCTGTGATTACGTCTAAGAAGACTTATATTGCGCCATTTGTTAATGCGGAAGGACCACAATATCTGGTTATTGAAGACAGATTTCCAAATGGAAGACCCCAGCTTGAAAAAGCAGGTGTGTATATGACAGACAGGGATACTGTTAATAAAGTGGAGCGGATGAAGGTGACGACCTGTCTGAATCCGCTGCATACAGCACTTGCAGTATATGGATGTATTCTGGGATATAATCTTATTGCAGATGAAATGAAGGATAAGGAACTTTCAGAGCTTGTAAGACGGATAGGATTGGTTGAAGGGATGCCGGTGGTTACGGATCCGGGTATCATTTCGCCTGAAAAATTTGCAGATGAGGTACTTCATGTAAGAATACCGAATCCATTTATGCCGGATACACCGCAGAGAATTGCAACGGATACATCACAAAAAGTTGGCATACGATATGGCGAAACGATTAAAGCATACGTTGAAAAAGAGGGAAGTGCAGAATCACTTACGGCAATACCGCTTGCGATTGCCGGATGGTGCCGGTATCTTCTTGGCATTGATGACAATGGAGAAAGCTTTGAATTGTCAGCAGACCCTATGGCAGAAGAATTAAAGGCACAGCTTGATGGTGTAAGATTTGCAGAACCATCGTCCTATACAGGCCAGCTTAAAAATTTATTGTCAAATGCGAATATATTTGGTATAAATTTATATGAAGCGGGAATCGGTGATAAAATTGAAGAACTGTTTGTCGAAGAAATTGCAGGAAAAGGTGCAGTAAGAGCAACACTTAAAAAATATCTGTAATGTAGAACAGGCGGTTTCTTATGGATGGAAAGGCTGCGAAGCGATGGAAAAATCATTAAATGAAGAAACTTATGAAAAGCTGAAATATGACATCATGAATTTCAGGCTGTTGCCAGGAGATTCCATCAGTGCCCAGAAAGTTGCACTGCGGTATGATGTGTCAAGAACACCGGCAAGAGAAGCCATTGTGAATCTTGAGAAAGAAGGTCTTTTAAAGATTATTCCACAGTCCGGGACCTATGTGGCATGTATTAACTGCAGACGTTCTGCACAGGAGTGGTTTGTCAGAAAAAGTCTTGAGATGGGCATGGTTGATGCTGTTTTTGAAAATGCGGACAGTGAGCTGCTTGACAAAATGGCGATTCTGAATGAAAGACTGATTCATTACACGGAAGAAAATGAAAAAATTCCAAGAATAGAGATTGATAATGCGTTTCATGAGTTGATTTATGAGTGTTCCGGAGAATTGCTTGCCCAAAATATAATTCAGACACAGATGAGCCATTATAACAGAATCAGATATCTTGCAGAGTTGAATAGTTCTATCAGTGCAAAAACAAACGATGAACATGAGATGCTTATAGAAGCTATTAAAAAAAAGGACAAAAGAATGTATCTTAGAGTTATAAAGGCACATATCAGCAGAATTTTTAATGAACTGGACAAATTGAAGGGAATTTATCCACAGTATTTTGAGAAAGAGTAAAAAAAGCATTGAAAACCCATATTTGGGTTTTCAATGCTTTTTTTGTATCAATTCACGGTATTGTGTAGGCGTTTTATTTTTTGTTTTTTTAAACAGCTTCGTAAAGTAATTGACATCATTTATTCCACACTGGACAGCAATATCTTGAATGGGAAGCATGGTAGTATTAAGAAGATAAATAGCATGATCCATCCGTTTGCCATTAACGTAATTTGTCAGGGTGGTACCGGTTTCTTTTTTAAACAGTGTCGACAGATAGCTGCTGTTTAAAGAAAATTCAGTGGAAATTGCAGTAAGGCTTAAATCTGCTGTCAGGTTAAAGGATATATAATTAATGATATTCTGTACGGGTTTGCTGTATGTCCGCAGCGAATAAGACTGCACCAGCATGCAGTATCGCCGTGTAATATCGCTTTCAAGGGCTTCGAGCTGGGCAATGGAAGTACAGGCCTCAATTTTAATTGCAAATTTGCGCGATATTTCATCCAGATGAACGGGATGTACATAAGCAGACTGGGCAGCTTTGCGGCAGATGGTATTAAGAATAATCATAAAATTCTTTCTGTCGCGTATGGTGTCTGTCAGGCGCGGCTTTATATCAGAAGCATTGAGATGCCTCATATTTTCAATGGATTTGTAATCTCCGTGTGCAATAGATTCCATGAGCAGGGTTTCTTCCTTATACCGCATTTCCAGCATTTCTATAGACTGTCGTGTCGGTTCGGGTGTTTTGTCATTATATATATATTGTTCATTATTTTTTGTCAGAACACGCTTTTTTTCAATTGTAAAATGTGTCCACAATTTGCTGCACAGCGTATTTATAATACTTTCGATAAAGCGCTCATCTGTAAAAACAGGGAGGGCTGCATAGTATAACTGCATAAATTCATTGAACCGGGCCGGGATGGAATTGTAAGTGCATAGCTCCGTTATCCGCTGGTTGGTAAATTTTTCAAACGAAAAAGGTCCGGCGATAAATATTTTATCTGAATCCGGTAATTTTAAATAAATATATTCGCAGCAAAAGCTGTCGTGTATTATTAATATTGTATTATCCTTACTGTAAGTGCTGACGAAACGATTAAAATCATTCATCTGGCTGCGGTGGGCAGCATCATTCCATATCGTTTTTCGAAGACCGCCATCATACTGTTCGTTCCAGATAAATGGTGAATCGATAATATGGCATGAAATTTTCAGATGGGATAATATATCCATTGTATAATCTAAATATATTTTATAGTTCATATTACTCCCCATTTCTGAGCGACTTGTCGCGAAGATGCGATGAGAAATTCGCGTAGGCGGTTTCTCATCTGCAATCATGGCTATTTGTTTTCGCTACTCCCCGATAGTTATTTGTATATTTTGATCCATATGTGTAAAAATATTATAACAGAAGTTTATGTAAAAACCAAATTATAAAAAACATTCGGATAATAAGTATAATTTTATGCTGACGGATAAACATTAACATGTCAATAATATAAATCTAACATGTTAGTAGAATATTAATGCATTATAGTATAATTTTTACCATCAAAATTGTACAAACAAAAATTGTACTAATTATACTAAATTTAGTAATAACCGGAATCTGTAAAACACGTTATGATTAAACCATAGAAAAGAAAACAAAATATTTAAGGACGGTCTTTAAAAATTATAAGGTGTACAGGAGTACAGGAAACGGAGGATATTATGAAAGAGAATAACGGAAAGGTAAAGCCTTTCGGGATGAAGGACAGACTGGGCTACATGTTCGGGGACTTCGGTAATGATTTTACATTTATATTGTCAACAATGTTTTTGCTTAAGTTTTATACGGATGTCATGGGTGTTTCAGCAGCAATAGTCGGTCTGATGATGATGGCAGCCAGATTTGTGGATGCGGTCACGGATGTTACGATGGGACAGATTGTAGATAGAAGCAGACCCGGGAAGAAGGGTAAATTCGCTCCATGGATTCGAAGAATGTGTGGTCCGGTTGCTTTAGCATCATTTCTGATGTATGCAACATATTTTAAAGGAATGCCAATGGGCTTTAAGATTTTCTGGATGTTTTTCACATATCTGCTCTGGGGCAGTATATGTTATACAGGCGTTAATATTCCTTATGGTTCAATGGCATCAGCAATTTCGGATAATCCAACGGACAGAGCTTCTCTTTCCAACTGGAGAACAATTGGTGCAACACTTGCACAGACAGTGATTGGCGTCGTATTACCGCTTGCAGTATACTATACAGATGCAGCAGGTAATAAAGTATTATCCGGTGAGAAAATGATGATAGGTGCGCTTGTATGTTCTATCGGAGCAGTCATCTGTTATATGCTCTGCTATCATATGACAACAGAGAGAGTAAAGGTTGAGCAGAATACACAGAAGTTTTCATTTAAGGAGCTTATTAGTGAAATTGCCCATAACAAGGCATTAATTGGCATTATAATATGTGCGTTATTATTCCTGCTTGCACAGTTATCACTTAGCAACATGAATAACTATATATATCCGAATTATTTTGGTAATGTTTCAGCGATGTCGCTGGCAAACCTGGCAGGAATGGTTGTTATACTTGTTCTTTCTACTTTTATAGTAAAGCTGTCAGCAAAGGTCGGTAAGAAAGAATTATCAGTGATTGGAAGTATAATAAGTGCAGCAGCATTTTTAATATTATTCTTTATTCACACAGATAATGTATGGGTATGGATTGTACTGGTACTGATATCATCAGTAGGAACCGCAATGTTTAATATGGTGATATGGGCTATGATTACAGATGTAATTGATGATTCAGAAGTAAGAACAGGTGTCCGTCAGGATGGAACCATATATTCAGTATATTCATTTGCAAGAAAGTTAGGACAGGCCTGTTCGTCAGGAATATCAGGGGTACTGCTCTCAATCATAGGTTATACGGCAGCTACGGCACATGATCCTAAGGTGGTAGACGGCATTTACAATGTAACCTGTCTTGTGCCGGCATTAGGAATGATACTTCTCTTCCTTGCATTACAGTTTTTATATCCTCTTAATAAGAAGAGAGTGGAAGAAAATGCAAAGATTCTTAAGGAAAGAAGAGAAGCGAAGGTGCAGTAATATTTCCGGGCATTTACTGCCGGACATATTGAAGAATAAAATTTATTAATAAGTTTAAATAACAGGAGGAATGAATTATGTTATATCCAATTTTAACACAGTCAAGATTATTAAGCGATTTAAGCGGAGTATGGGATTTTAAGTTAGACAATGGCAAGGGGTTTGACGAAAAGTGGTATGAGGCTCCATTAAAGGATGCAGATACAATGCCAGTTCCTGCTTCATATAACGATTTAAAAGAAGGCGTTGATTTCAGAGATCATTATGGATGGGTATTTTATCAAAGAAATATTTCGGTTCCCGCATATGTAAAGAGCCAGAGAATTGTGCTTCGTTGTGCAGCCGTAACACATTTTGCGAAGATTTATCTGAATGGCAAGTTAATCTGTGAGCATAAGGGTGGATTTCTTCCATTTGAAGTTGAATTAAATGATGTATTAGAAGATGGAGATAATCTTCTTACAATTGCCGTAAATAATGTTATTGATTATTCTACACTTCCTGTAGGCGGCAAGGCAAATATGATGAGTGGATTGATGGGAGGCGTAGGTCAGAGTGGTTCCGGAAGGCCTCAGAATAATCCTAATTTTGACTTCTTTAACTATTGTGGTATTACAAGACCGGTTAAAATCTATACAACACCGAAGACATATATTCACGATATTACGGTGACATCAGATATTGACTTTGGAAAAGCTGTACCATCAGCAACACTTCATTATGAGGTAGATATTGAAGGGGCGGATAAAGATAATACAGCATGTAAAGTAGAAGTATTTGATGCAGAAGGCAAAAAGGTTGCCGAAGCAGATGGCATTTCAGGGGAAATAAAACTTGATACGGTAAGATTATGGCAGCCGTTAAATGCGTATCTTTACCGGATTAAGGTAACGGCAGGGGAAGATGTATATACACTTCCTTATGGGGTAAGAAGCGTAAGAGTAGATGGAATCAGATTCCTTATTAATGAAAAGCCATTTTATTTCAAGGGATATGGAAAGCATGAGGACACATTCCCAAATGGACGCGGAATAAACCTGCCTATGAATACCAAGGATATAGCGATTATGAAGTGGCAGCATGCGAATAGTTTTAGAACGAGCCATTATCCATATAGTGAAGAAATGATGAGACAGTGTGATGAAGAAGGCATTGTAGTGATTGATGAAACAACGGCAGTAGGTGTTAATCTTAAGTTTGGCGGAGGTGCAAACTTCGGCGGTGAAAGAATCAGCACATTTGATAAGGAACACGGGGTGCAGACACAGGAACATCATAAGGATGTTATCCGTGACCTCATATCCAGAGATAAGAATCATGCTTGTGTTGTAATGTGGAGTATTGCCAATGAACCGGATTCATCGGATGAGGGAGCATATGATTACTTTAAGCCATTATATGACCTTGCAAGGGAACTGGATCCACAGAAGCGTCCTTGTACACTGGTAAGTGTTCAGGGAACGACGGCTGATAATGACTGTTCCGCTAAGTTAAGTGATGTGATCTGTCTTAACCGTTATTATGGCTGGTATTTTGGCGGCCCGGACCTTGAAGTATCTGAAGAAGGACTTCGTAAGGAACTTACAGACTGGGGTAAGCTTGGTAAGCCGGTTATGTTTACGGAATATGGTGCAGATACAGTCAGCGGACTTCATGATACGACATCTGTTATGTATACAGAGGAATATCAGGTTGAGTATTATGAGATGAATAACAGGGTATTTGATGAATTTGATTATGTAGTAGGTGAGCAGGCATGGAACTTTGCAGACTTTGCTACAAGCCAGAGTTTATTAAGAGTCCAGGGGAATAAGAAGGGCTTATTCACAAGAGACAGAAAACCTAAGATGGTAGCACATTATTTCCGTAACAGATGGAATAACATTCCTGAATTTGGTTACAAAAAATAAATGAAGCGTTCTTTTTAGACAGCCGGTAAAAGCCATAAAAAAGACTTCCGTAAAAAAGGCGGTACCGTGAGGATAAAAATATCCTTGCGGTACCGCCTTTTTACGGAACAATGCCGGAAGCATATTACCGGTATTTTCCAAGGCGCATTTTAAAATCCGAATAGCCAAAATCGGTGAGTTTTACAAAAGCGCCGTCTGTCTGCATTTTGTAAATATCCGGGAGCGGCATACCGTTAAATGTATTATTTTTGCAGGTAGAATAAATTGCCATATCCTGAAACACCAGCAGACTGCCCTCATGTAAAGGCGCGGCAAACGTATAATTGCCAATCACATCTCCGGCAAGACAGGTAGGCCCGGCTAACCGGTATACAAAATCAGGATGCTTTGAATCTGCGTTTGTGGCAGGTTTATCTGTCAACGCTTTGGCACCATAAAGTGGCGGCATATACGGCATTTCAATCACATCCGGCATATGGCAGGCGGCACTGGTATCCAGAATGGCAATGTGTGTCCCATTGTTTTCAACAATGTCTAAAACGCGGGTAATGAGATACCCGGCATTTAAGGCAACGGCTTCACCCGGCTCAAGGTACACACACAGATTCCATTGATCCTGTGCATAGGTGATACATTTTTCAAGCCGTGCAATGTCATAATCGTTGCGGGTGATGTGGTGTCCGCCACCCATATTCAGCCATTTCATCTGCGGCAGAATATCACCGAAGCTGCGTTCCACGGCGGCGAGTGTTGTTTCCAAATCATCGGAATCCTGCTCACACAGCGTATGAAAATGCAGACCGTCAAGCAGGGAAATCCATTCACCTGTCATTTCACGGTTCCATACGGCGCGCGTTGTACCAAGGCGGCTGCCGGGCGCACACGGGTCATAGATCGCATGTCCGTCCTGTGTGGAACATTCGGGATTAATGCGCAGGCCGATGCTTTTGCCTGCCGCTTTTGCTTTTTGTGCAAATTTTTTAAACTGATGCGGCGAGTTAAAGACAATATGGTCCGCGTAAGTTAAAAGCTCCTCAAATTCATCATCGCGGTAAGCTCCGCAGAATACGTGAACTTCTTTATCCGGCATTTCTTCCGCACCGAGCCTTGCCTCGTAAAGTCCGCTGGCTTCCGTACCCGACAGGTATCCGGAAAGCAGCGGGTAAAAATCATAATTGGAGAATGCTTTTTGTGCAAGCAGAATTTTACAGCCTGTGTGTGCGGCAACGGAGGCAAGAATTTCTCCGTTACGCCGCAGGACATTCTCATCAATGATATAGGACGGTGTCGGTAATGTGCCGAAAAGGTCTGTTATATGCGTTGATTTTTGGCTCACTAGTCCACCAGTACCGGGTTGTGGTTTTCACGGCGAGGCAGACCGTATTTGTCGAGTGCATCAAGGAACGGGTCCGGGTCAAATTCTTCCACGGTGTAGACACCCGGCTTATCCCATTTCTTTGTCAGAAGCATTAACGCGCCGCACATGGCTGGTACGCCGGTCGTAAAGCTGATTGCCTGACTTTCCACTTCTTTGTAACATTCCTGATGGTCGCACACATTATAAATATAGTAGGTTTTGTCTTTGCCGTCTTTCTTTCCGGTGAAAATGCAGCCGATATTGGTTTTTCCGTGTGTACGTGGGCCAAGGCTTGCAGGGTCCGGCAGCAGTTCCTTTAAAAATTTAATCGGCACGATTTCATGCCCTTCAAAATTGACCGGAGTGGTTGAAAGCATACCCACATTTTCAAGGCATTTCATATGGGTCAGGTAGCTTTGTCCAAATGTCATAAAGAAGCGGATTCTTTTGACTTCCGGAATATTGACGGCGAGAGATTCCAGTTCCTCGTGGTGTAACAGATACATATCCTTTTCACCGACACTGTCAAAGTTATATTCACGCTTAATGCTCATCGCAGGAATTTCAACCCATTTGCCGTTTTCAATATAGCTGCCCGGAGCGGAAACCTCACGCAGGTTGACTTCCGGGTTGAAGTTCGTGGCAAAGGCATAGCCGTGGTCGCCGCCGTTGCAGTCCAGAATATCAATGGTATCAATTGTGTCAAATTCATGCTTTTTGGCATAGGCGCAGTAAGCCTGTGTCACACCCGGGTCAAAGCCGCAGCCAAGGAGTGCCGTCAGTCCCGCTTTTTCAAATTTTTCGCGGTAAGCCCACTGCCAGCTGTAGTCAAAGTAAGCAGAAAATCCGGCTTCCTTACAACGTTTTTCATAAATGGCGCGCCACTTTGGGTCATCGGTATCTTCCGGTTCATAGTTGGCGGTATCCATGTAATTAACACCGCAGGCAAGGCAGGCATCCATAATTGTTAAATCCTGATACGGCAGGGCGATATTCATAACCAGCTCCGGCTGATAGGCTTTGATTAATGAAATCAGTTCGTCCACACTGTCTGCATCAACCTGTGCAGTTGTGATTTTTGTTGCGGTTTTGTCTTTAAGGCTTTCAGCTAAAGCATCACATTTTGATTTGGTACGGCTTGCAATACAGATTTCCGTAAAAATATCACTTGCCTGACAACATTTTCTGATAGCTACATTGGCAACGCCGCCGCAGCCGATAATTAAAACTCTACTCATACGAATCCTCTTTTCTATTATAACTTGTTGTGAAGCGAAAATCTTTGATATAAGGATTTTCGCGTTTAATACAGCGCCAGCAGCAGTTCGCGCAGCACCTTACATGCGCAGGCGGTAGAAGCACCGCTTGTATCCAGCATCGGCGCAAGTTCATTGATGTCCGCGCCTACGACATTTGTCCGGCTGACGAGCAGCAGGGAAGTAAGAAGCTGCGGGAAGGTTACCCCTCCGGCTTCCGGTGTACCCGTGCCAGGAAAAACGGACGGGTCCAGACAGTCTAAATCCACGGTCAGATAAACCGGTGTATTATCCTTTTGCAGCTGGGCGGTCAGCGCTTCCAGTCCGTCAAAATCAAACGGGTGCATATCTGTATGTTCTTTTGCGAATGCAAATTCTGACCGTTCACCGCTCCGGATACAAAACTGGTGAATCCGTCCGTCCCCTACAAGGTCAAAACAGCGGCGCATGACGCAGGCATGGCTTAATTTAGCGCCAAGGTAGTCATCACGCAAATCAGCATGGGCATCAAAGTGAATAATGTGCAGACCGGGGTATTTGGCAAGGACGGCACGCACATTTGCCAGTGTCACCAGATGTTCGCCGCCGATTAGAAGCGGCAGTTTATTATCGTTTACAATCTGTGCCGCCGTTTTTTCAATGTCAGCCAGTGCCGATTCGGCAGAACCGAAACAAAGCTCTAAATCGCCGCAGTCAAATACGGAGATATCTTCCAGATCTTTATCCTGATACGGGCTGTACGTTTCCAGCCCGAAGCTTTCGTGGCGGATCGCGGCTGAGCCGAAGCGCGCACCGGGGCGGAAACTGGTGGTGGAATCAAACGGTGCACCGAATAAGACAATCCGTGCAGCAGCATAATCCGCGTCACAGCCGATAAATGTTTCAACATTTTGTTTCATGCTTCAACCTCCTCAAGCATTTTTTCAAGATAGGCAGGCAGATAAAACGAACCGATATGTAACTTGGTGGTGTAGTAGTTCGTGCTTAAATGCAGTGCCTGCCACTGACGGGCTTCAAAGTCGTCAACCGGGTGGTATTTTTTGCTGGCAAAGCCAAACAGCCAGTAACCGGCGGCATATGTCGGAATATGTGCCTGATAAACGCGGCTGATTGGGAATGTATTCACAATTCGTTTGTGGCTTCTTTGCATGGCTTCCGCATCGTGCTTGTAAAACGGACTGCCCTGCTGGTTGACCATAATACCGTCTTCACGCAGTGCGTTGTAGCAGATACCGTAAAATTCGCGTGTAAAATATCCCTCTGACGGACCAAACGGGTCGTTGGAATCGACAATAATCAGGTCATATTCATTGGAACAGCGGCGGATAAACCGCAATGCATTGTCAAAATAAATATGCACACGGCTGTCATCTAATCGGCACGCATTTTCCGGCAGATAGGCGCGGCACGCTTCAATTACTTCGCCGTCCATTTCCACGAGGTCAATGCGTTCTACGCGGTCATAGCGGGTCAGTTCCTTTACGACACCGCCGTCCCCCGCACCGATGACTAAAATATCCTTTGCATTTTTATGGACGGACATCGGAACGTGTGTAATCATTTCATCGTAAATAAATTCGTCCCGCTCGGTAAGCATGACGTTGCCGTCCAATGCCAGCACCCTGCCGAATTCCGGGGTATCAAAAATATCAATCTGCTGATATTCGCTTTTCTTTGAATATAAATGGCGGTTCACGCGCAGGCTGTGTTTGACGTCCGGCGCATGACATTCGCTAAACCATAATTCCATGAGGTTTTCCTCCGTCTGTTAAAATGTTGATATGCTCGATTTTCGGGTCTTCCGGACCGGTCATGGAACAGCCCTTTGACTTGGCATATTCAATATAATCAAGAATTTCACCGGTAATACGCTCGCCCGGTGCCAAAATCGGGATTCCCGGCGGATAGCACATGACAAATTCACTGCATACCGCACCGGCGCTTTCACGTATCGGTACGCTTTTCTTTTGTGCGTAAAATGCTTCCTGCGGACTGCATACAACCTCCGGGTCGATATACTCCTGACTTAACAGACCGGCAGAATCTTTCTGATACCGTCTGCGGATTTCCGCAAGCGCGCTCACAAGCCGTTCCAGCTCCTGCGGACGGTCGCCGATAGAAAGGTAGGCAAGAATATTTCCGATGTCGCCAAATTCAATCTGGATGTCGTATTCGTCCCGTAAAATGTCATAGACCTCGATTCCCGCAAGACCGATGTCACGGGTGTGGACACTTAACTTTGTCGGGTCAAAGTCGTAGATAGAATTGCCGTTTATCAGCTCCCTGCCAAAGGCGTAATAACCACCGACCGCATTAATTTCCTCGCGGGCGTAATCTGCCATTTCAATGACTTTACGGAAAACCTCCCTGCCGCGCAGTGCGAGATTGCGGCGGCTGATGTCAAGACTGGACATTAAAAGGTAACTGCCGGAGGTCGTCTGTGTCAGGTTGATAATCTGGCGCACATGTCCGGGATTCATATTCGGACCGGTTAAAAGCAGGCTCGACTGCGTTAAGCTTCCGCCGCTTTTGTGCATGGAAACTGCCGCCATATCTGCGCCTGCCGCCATTGCGGAAACCGGCATATTTTCACCAAAGTAAAAGTGTGTGCCGTGTGCCTCGTCGGCAAGACAGAGCATTCCGGCGCGGTGTGCCATATCGACGATAGCGCGGATATCGCTGCAGATACCGTAGTAGGTCGGGTTGTTTACTAAGACCGCAACGGCATCCGGGTGCTTTTCGATGGCATTTTGTACCTGCTCACGGCTCATGCCGAGTGAAATGCCAAGGCGGTGATCCACATCGGGATTGACATACACGGGAATCGCACCGCATAAAACCAGCGCATTAATTACACTTCGGTGGACGTTTCGTGGCAGGATAATTTTATCGCCGCGTTTACAGCAGGATAAAACCATGCTCTGTACGGAGCTTGTTGTGCCGCCGACCATTAAAAAGGCATGGGCTGCGCCAAAGGCCTCTGCGGCAAGAATTTCCGCTTCTCGGATAACGGAAACGGGGTGGCATAAATTGTCAAGCGGCTTCATGCTGTTGACATCAATGCCGACGCACTGTTGACCGAGAAATTCCGTAAGTTCCGGGTTGCCCCTGCCGTGTTTGTGACCCGGGACATCAAATGGAACGACACGCATTTCGCGGAATTTTTGGAGCGCCTCGTAAATCGGCGCTCTGGACTGGTTGGATAAATTTTTCATAGTACACCTCAAAATAAAAAAAAACGCAGGCTGTAATTACACAACTTGCGTTCAATATCTCAAATATAAATATGTCATGATTCAAAATAAACTGCAACCGGCAGGACAAGGTACAAATCCATCCTGTGTACAGCAGAATATTTTTAAGACAGGGATATCATATCAGGCATACAGAGTCTATATAGCAACACTACTTTTACTACTCTTATTGACCATTTCACAAGTTTGCGTAAATACGCATTTCGGTTATAAAGTAACCAACTTATAAAACTGAGCTTCTAACTCAATCAATAAGGCGGCAAGCCGCCAATCGGCAGTGGACCCGGCTGTCCGTATGGCCTTGACTCTGAATAAAAGAGTGGTCCTTGTAAAAATCGCTTGTAAGACTCCGGCAGATACTTTTGCCTTGTCTTGAATCCGTTTTGAGTTTTTCCAAAACGGACAACGTAACATTCAATGTCACAATGGTCGTATTATAATACGCAAAATGTTTTAAGTCAATAGAAAATTAAAAAAGTCTTTGTTGTGCAAATTTAATAAAAATTTCAAATATTTCAAAAAAATATGGTAAAACAGTACAAAAATCTTAAAATATGTGGTACGATATACCCAAAGTTTTAGGAATTGTATATACGGTAGAGGAGAAAGTGTATGTTTAAAAAGAAAAAGCAGCCGGGGCTGTTACCCGGGCAGGATACGCATCAATTATTAGAAGCAATGGATAAGATTGCAAATGGGAATTTTGAGGAAGCAGATGTTACACAATTTAAAAATCCGGTATATGCAGAAAAAATCAATGCAATGCTGCACGCATTTAAGAATGCCAATAATCCGGTTGTGATGCGGTTAAATGAAACGATGGGCGTTATCGGGGATAATACACTCATTAAAGACACATTAGATCAGGTCGAAACCCAGACCAAATCAATACAGGATATGGAAAGTGCGAGCCGGCATCTGGAGAACTCCATTGAAAACATTTCAGAAGCCATGGGACATATCCGGGACAATACCCATGAAATTCTGTCGTCCTCGCAGAATGTAACCAATGATATGAATGACAGTATTGAAGCGGTTACGCAGTCGTCTACAAGAATACAGGCGATTAATGACCGTGTGCAGGATTTTAAGGGTAAAATTGGTAAAATCGAAGAAATTGTAGATTTAGTTAAAAAAGTTGCCAACCAGAGTAATCTTTTGGCGCTGAATGCATCTGTAGAAGCAGCCAGAGCCGGTGAATCCGGAAAAGGCTTTGCCGTCGTTGCAGACCAGGTGCGCCAGCTGTCTATCAATACCGCAGAGTCTGCCGAAGATATTGTAAAATACGTATCGGAGTTAAAAACGAATATTGACGAGCTTGCTACGGCGATGGAAGAAACGACACAGAGCCTTGGCGAGGGCAGTAAAAAGGTTGAAAAGTCCCTGGCGGCATTAGAGCAGATGAACGGACAGATGGACAGTATCCGCGGGCGTGTGGACAGTATTTTTGATGATATTGATACACAGACCGGCGTTACAAAATCCTTTGCAATGCAGATGGGAAATATTTCTGAAAGCTACAGTGTTTTATCCAAAGACTGCTTACAGTCGGGACACCGTATTTTTGAGGTGGGCCGGTATCTGGATAAGACAAGAAGTGATCTGGTACGCGGCTGTTCAGAAATTACACAGCAGGACTGGATGCGTGTATTTGAAGTGGATCACTATGTGCTGACCTGGCGTGTATACAACAATATTGTGGGATTTGAACATTTACAGAAAAAACAGGTGGACAATCCGGCAGGCTGTAAGCTTGGTAAGTGGTTAAACAGGCAGACCGATGAAAGGCTGGTGCGCAGCAGTGAATATACGGCACTGGTAAAGGCACACAACGATTTACATCATTTTGCAACACTGTCATGGCAGGCAAAGGAAGACGGCAATACAGAAAAAGCACTGGCGTATTTTAACAACACTTACGGAGCATTTATGGAGTATGACAAAGCTTTAAAACATTTACAGCAGAGAATGAAAGAACTTGGCTACAATACCGATACACAGATTGCTGCTTTTGGCGGCAGATAAAACGCTTGAAAATTATCCTATCTTGTGCTATGCTCTCATTGGTTTTAGTATTGAGCGGCATTCGGAGATGAAGCTGCATCAGATGATAGTGCGTTGCCACACGATTACCCCGGCATAAGAAAAGCACAGCGAAGCATCATTACGAAAGTAAGAGCTATCGCGGCGGCAGGACTTGTGCGTAAGCGGGAGAAAATGAGGTGATAGCATAAGAATAGGAATTATCGGCGCCGGGAAAGTCGGTGTGACGTTAGGAAAATATCTTAGCGAAGCACACATTCCGGTAACGGGATTTTACAGTAGAACAAAGGAAAGCGCTGCATGGGCGGCAGCTTTTACAAAGACAGCCGTATTTGACGGCTTAAAAGAATTAATAACAGCAAGCGATACCCTTTTTATTACGACACCCGACGGTGTAATTGCAGATGTATGGGATTGTATTGCAGCGATGGATATGGATTTATCCGGTTATAAGATCTGCCATTTTAGCGGCTCATTATCATCTAATGTATTTTCAGGAATAGAACGCACCAAAGCGTGCGGTTGTTCTATTCATCCAATGTACGCGTTCAGCGATAAAGAAACTTCCTGGTTACAATTTCAAAAAGCATATCTGACAATGGAAGGCAGTGAAAAAGCGGTTGCGGTTATGCGCAGTCTGTTTGAAGGACTGGGACACACCGTATACGGGTTAGACAGTGCGGACAAGGTAAAATATCATGCGGCGGCAGTGCTTGCAAGCAATGCGGTCGTGGGGCTTTTTTATTCTGCACAGCAGCTTTTATCTGAATGCGGTTTTGCAGAAGAAGAAAGCAGAAAACTGCTTGCACCGCTGATAACGGAAAATGTGTCTTCAATTGTAAAAAACGGGTGCGCAAAAGCCCTTACAGGTCCTGTCGAGCGGGCAGATGTACAGACTGTAAAAAATCACCTTGCGGCATTGCAGGGGAGTGACGAGGAAGCGGTTTACCGGAGTATTTCAAAAAAACTGACAGCGTTGGCAAAGTGCAGAAATCCGCAGCGGGATTATACGGCACTGGAAAGGATTATGGATGAAAAATACAGTACAGACCTTTAAAGAAGCAAAAAGCAATCACACGAAGCTTGCAATGCTTACGGCATATGATTATTCAACCGCAAAATTGCAGGACGAGGCGGGAATCCATGGAATATTGGTGGGCGATTCCCTTGGTAATGTAATTTTAGGATATGAAGATACAATTTCCGTGACCATGGAAGATATGATTCATCACGGAGCGGCAGTTGCCAGAGGTGCGAAAAATGCACTGGTCGTTGTGGATATGCCGTTTATGTCATATCAGACCTCGGTGTATGACGCGGTGGTCAATGCGGGAAGGCTGATGAAGGAAGGCCGTGCCAATGCGGTAAAATTAGAGGGCGGCGTATCCGTATGCCCGCAGATTAAGGCGATTACCGATGCCGGAATCCCGGTTATGGCACACCTCGGTCTGACACCGCAGAGCATTAATGCATTCGGCGGCTTTAAGGTGCAGGGAAAAAATGAAGCGGCGGCACGAAAGCTGATTGATGATGCAAAGGCAGTTGAAGAAGCAGGCGCATTTGCGCTGGTATTAGAGTGTGTACCGGCAAAGCTGGCAAAAATCATTTCAGAGCAGCTGACCATTCCGACAATCGGAATTGGTGCGGGTGCAGGCTGTGACGGACAGATTCTGGTTTATCAGGATATGCTGGGCATGTTTTCGGATTACACGCCGAAATTTGTCAAGCGTTTTGCCGAGGTTGGCAGTGTTATGAAAGAAGCCTTTACAAATTACATCAAAGAAGTGCAGGCAGAAACGTATCCGGCAGAGGAGCATACGTTTAAAATAGATGATGAGGTTTTGGAAAAGCTCTACTAAATAAAAAAAGCAGACAAAATGTGCCTGCGGGAATGGAGATAAAGATTAAAATGAAGATAGTAGAAACGATTGCAGAAGTCAGGGCACAGGTAAAAGAATGGAGAGCACAGGGATTAAGTGTCGGTCTTGTGCCGACCATGGGATATTTGCATGAAGGTCATAAGAGCCTGATTGACAGAGCCGTTGCGGAAAATGATAAGGTTGTTGTCAGCGTGTTTGTCAATCCGATGCAGTTTGGTGTGGGTGAAGATCTGGAAAGTTATCCACGCGACATGGAGCGTGACAGCGCTTTGTGTGAAAATGCAGGTGCGGCGCTGATTTTCCACCCACAGCCGGAAGAAATGTACCACAAGGATTTCTCCTCTTTTGTGGATATGAATACGCTGACGAAAGGTCTTTGTGGAAAAACACGTCCGATTCATTTCCGCGGCGTGTGTACGGTTGTATCAAAATTATTCAACATTGTACAGCCGGATAAGGCATATTTCGGACAGAAGGATGCACAGCAGCTTGCCGTTATCCGTCACATGGTATCGGATTTGAATTTTGGTATTGAAATCGTAGGCTGCCCGATTATCAGGGAAGCAGACGGACTTGCAAAGAGTTCCAGAAATACCTATTTAAACGAGCAGGAAAGAAAGGCGGCAGTTGTTTTAAACCAGTCTTTACAGGCAGCACAAGACCTTTACGAAAACGGAGAACGCAGTGCGGCAGTATTGTCTGCGGCAATCCGTGAAAAGCTGGCGGCAGAACCGCTTGCAAAGCCGGACTATGTGGAAATTGTGGACTGGAATACGTTAGAGCCGGTAGAAACGATTCAGGATTCTGTCTTAATGGCGATTGCCGTATACATTGGAAAGACAAGACTGATTGATAACCGCATTTTATAAGAAAAATTTGAAAAAAATTTCGGAAGGAAAGAAAAACGATGCAGCTTACAATGTTAAAAGGAAAAATTCACAGAGCCATTGTGAAACAGGCAGAATTAAATTATGTGGGAAGTATCACGATTGACCCAAAGCTTATGGAAGCGGCGGGCATTCTGGAATATGAGCAGGTACAGATTGTCGATGTGGAAAATGGAAACCGTTTTGAAACGTATACGATTGACGGAGAGCCGGGCAGCGGCATGATTTGTTTAAACGGTGCGGCGGCAAGACAGGTGCAGGTCGGCGACCATGTGATTATTATGGCATACTGCCAGATGGATACAAATGAAGCGAAGGAACACAAGCCGAAGGTTGTTTTTGTTGATGAAGACAATCACATCAGCCGTGTTTCTAATTATGAAAAGCATGGGCAGTTGTCGTAATGATTGTTGTGGAATTGTTGTTGTAAACAGTCCGTCAGCAAGCTGTCGGGAGAGGCGGGATAAAACCGGCTTCTCCCGATTGTTACAATTGTTATAGGGAAAAATTGTTATTGAAACGGCTGCTTTGGCTGTAATAATTTTGCCATTGTCAAAGAGATTACTACAGCAGCAAAGATGATAAGCGTTCTTTTTGTAAGGAGTTCCATTGCTTCCTGTACAGAACTCATCCGGTGCAGCAAATCACCATATAAAACGGCTGCATACATTACAGCAGTTGAAATATAACATTCCCGGTGAAGCCGCGTATTTTTCTTTCCGCATTGATACCAATCCAATACAATCGCTATGAAATTTACAGCAAATAAACTGATTAATTGCCAATTGATGAATAAACCGGCTGAGGATACTTTCATTCCGAAAGGGAGGTGTCCGTTGAAGCTCATAAGGAAAACACACCAAATCAAAAATATCATGTATGCAAATGAAAATAATGAAACAAATTTCATGCATTTATAAAAATAATAATCGTGATGTGTGTCATTTTGCAATGTATATCCAACAAATAAGAACACAAAAGAAAATACCATTAGCATTATATATATAATAATTGAATTGTTCATTTCTAAAATGCTATGGCTGCCCAGTGCGGAAATACCGGAAATTATACAGCAGGACATCGCAATAAAAAACGAACAGTTTCTAATTGCTCTGCGTTTCTTTTCCTTCTGTTGTAATCTGGCAACTTGGACAACTTCTGCAACAACAGATGCGTCATTGGTTTCTGTGCCGCCGGTAATAATATCCTGAAGCTGTAAATCCAGAACAGCCGCAAGGTTTTCTAAAATTCCGACATCGGGAAAGCTATCTCCGTTCTCCCACCGGGAAACAGCTTTATTACTTACACCAAGCAAATTACCTAATTCACTTTGTGTATAATTCTTTTTGGTTCTCGCATTTTTGATTAAATTACCGGTTTTTGTCTTATCCATAAGCACCGCCTCCTTTTTTGGTGCTTTTATCGTACCACGGTCAAATTTCATTGACAATCCACTGTACCGGGAATCCTGTATTTACAAGGGTTTCCCGGTAAGTTTCTGACCAAAATAAGGCTGAAAGCAGTTTCCAGCCTTATTTTGATGTCTGGCTTGTTGTTGTTTTAACGGTTTTTAAAAATGTTTGGTATAAAATTCACCTTTTTCCCAGAAATAAAAAAGACATAAAATATCAGTGGATGGCCACCAGACAAAAGCCATACCGATATTTTATGTCGTTCTTTTATTTCAATATTAAATTGATGTCAGGGGCAACCCCCTTATTCCTGCTTGTTCAGCCGCCGCTGTCTGCGGTGTTCGCGCTCCTGAATCTGGCGGTCATGCAGTTTTTCAGCACCCGCTTCATCAGTCTGCTTTAAAATTTTTACGGCATAATACTGTTCATCATCTGTATGCTTAATTTTAAAACGGCCTTTAATCAGACCATGTTCTTCGCAGAAAAATAAACCGTAGTATGTCTTTGCGTTGGTTGCAAACCATTTGATTTTCCGTTCCATTGGTTTTCCGCATAAAAAGCAGTTGCAGGAACGCACGCGCCGGTCATTTGCCGCCTTTTCCCGTGTATCAAATGCCCTTGAAATATATTTGCTGTAATTGCCAAAATTCATGCAGATTTCTTCCTTGCGCCGCTGCGGCACCCGATAGGTATCAATACTGTAAAATGCTTTTACCTTTTTAAAGTCCAGCCGTTTCATAATCTGCGCCGTATAGCGTGCATCGGATAATGCCATGTGGTATTGCTCGTTTTCGGCAATGTGAAGCTGCTCAATGGCTGCCTGCAGTGACAGCCGTTCTTTTCCGTTTGAAAAGCACAAGCTGTATAATTTCTGGACATCGTAGAATAGAAATGGCATCGGAAAATCCGGCTCAATGGCATAGTGATTCAGATTTCTCTGGAGTTCCACCAAATCCATACTGCCCCATGTGCAGAAGGTATAATCCTGCCCGCACCAGGCAAGAAAATCCAGTGCGGTATCCACAAAATGCTCTCCATCGGCAAGCATTTCCTGTGTAATCCCAGTCACTTCCCCGCAAATGGAATGGAGTACCGGATACACTTGCGGACACACCAGCCGGTCAAATTCATCTATGACTTCAAATTGTTCATTGAGTTTTACTGCACCCATCTGGATAATTTCAAACGGCATACCCGGCAGCGCATATTTTTTTCCCTTTGCGCTCTGATTCCACTCTAAATCGAATACAATATAATTCATCGTTATCACCAATCCGCTGTTTTTTCAGCTGCTTTTGTTCTTTGATTATATCAGAGTTTTATCTATCTGCAAAGTATCTGTTCACGTTTGTTCACGTTTGTTCACGTTAAAACAAATCCAGTGTATTATCCAGATATATTTTCTCCCGGACGTGCAGCTGATACTCAGGTTTTGTCATATAATATAGTAAGAATTCTAAAATTAATGCACTGCCAAGACTTCTGCCTTCAATTTTAAAATTAGAAAATCCCATAGGCAGATAAACATTTTGGATATCATCAATACCGATAAAACCGGGATTTGTCATGGCTTTGGAAAAACGATAGCCATTAGCGGCATCGGGAGCGCTGCAAAGATGTTCGGGGCAGTTTTCGCCGAGATTTTTACGGCTGACGGTTTCGTAACAGCGTTTTCTGTCCGTACAGCCAAAGAAACAACATTCATTGCATAAAAATTCAACTTTATCCTTTTCGGACGGGGACAGGGTATTAAGCTGCTCCAACGCTTTATTTAAGCGGAAATCCGGTACAACATAAAGAAAATCCGGTCTTTTTATTTCATTTAAAAAATCCGCAAAATGGGTCAGCACTTTGGTCGTAGAAGATACAAAGTACAGTGCAGGATAGGCTGTTTTTAAATAGTCCAGCAATAAATCGGAGTGGATAATCACGCCATTTTGAATACTGCTGTTTTGAACGAAAAGCCTGCAAAGCGCATTGCATTTTTCATCGGAAAGGTGTTCCGGCTTCAGCCGGGAGTTGCTAAAGGTCAGCCGGGCAGAAATATGATATTCCTGCATCAGTGACAGCACATCCTGCGGTCGGCAGTTTCCGAAACCAACACGTCCGCCGCCCCAGATACAGTCGGCCGGTGCACCGTAGACAGAAGCAATGTCACACCAGTCGTAAAAATATTCCCGGTGGTTGTAAAACAGCGGCAGGAAAACGCTGTATAAATCGTAAAATTCAAACAGGCCGGGAAGGTGGTAATATGCGGTTTTTGTGGTTGAGTGTTTCATAAATGCCTACAAAATCGCGTAAATAACAGCCAGTCCGATAACAATCTGGATAATCGCAAAACGAAAGACAACCTGAGCGTCAGACCATTCTTTGTTCTTGCGCATATGGTCATGAATCGGTGTGCGGATATTTTTCATCAGATTAATATGAAGGAAACGCATAAACGAAACCTTAATCAGTCCGAGACCGCCGTCTAAAATCAGCATAATCGCTACCGGAATGTATAAAAGCGGGTGGTGCAGCTTTAAGAATACAAATGCAATAAAAATACCGATTGCACGGGAACCGGCATCGCCCATTAACAATTTACTCGGTGAAGCGTTAAACCACAGATAGCCTAAAATACATACAATCATTAAAAGCACTGCATGACGGAAATACGGTTCAATGTCAAATACACGGAACAGCACGTAAGCAGTGGAAAGCGTTACGGCAGAAAGTGTGCCGCACAGTCCGTCCACGCCGTCAGAGCAGTTGGTCACATTAATACTTACCCAGATTAAAACGACAATTAAAAATCCGTAAATCAGCGGATGCAGTGTTACGGTTTTTGAAAAGAATGCCAGTTCAAAGGTATTCGGGTTGTAATGCAGATAAGTAAATGCAGCCATTAAGGCAATGACAAAATCAATCAGTCCTTTTTTTAATTCGCCCCACGGAGAAGAAGAACTGTCATCTAAGTAGCCGCTTAACATTGCCGCAAGCGTTAAAATCAGATAAATGATAATTTCCGCATCCAGTTTGATAAATAACACGCAGGAAAGTGTGAAAGTCAGTATAAAGATAATTCCGGCACCACGCGGCTTGCCAACGGATTTGGAACCGTTGATGGCATAGGCACGTCCGGCATCGCGCGGAAGGATATTCTTGCCTAAAGCAATGGCTGCGCAGGTTAAAATAAATGCAAACAGCACACTGATAAAAGTAACTTCTTTTATCAAATCAGAACTGATTAAATTGTAAATCATTGTAATACGTACTCCTTTTTTGTATACATCATTATATATGTTTTTCCCAAAGTATAGCACACTTAGTTTTAGTTTTGTACAAAAAAGCAAAAAAAATATAAATAGTATTTATCTGTAGAGTATGGTACAATTAATAATCATAAACGTGCAGACAGCAGAATAAAATTTGTAAAGGCGGAGGCGGAATATTTATGGCTAAAAAAGACTCAACAGATGTATTTATGACAGAACTGGATGCGTATCTTTTTGGGGAAGGTACGCATTATGAGATTTACAACAAAATGGGCGCACATAAGGCAGTAAAGGACGGACAGGAAGGGGTCTATTTTGCGGTGTGGGCGCCTCATGCAAAGGATATTTTTGTAGTCGGTGATTTTAATGACTGGAAAGCCTACGGATACGATATGAAACCGGTATCAGACGGCGGCATATACGAATTGTTTATACCGGGTGCAAAGGTTGGTCAGATGTACAAGTTCTTAATTGTGACACCGCAGGGAGAAGCAATTTATAAAGCAGACCCGTATGCCAACGAAGCCCAGCTTCGCCCGGACAATGCATCTATTATTACGGATTTGACAGGTTTTCACTGGACCGATAAAAGCTGGGTTGAAAAGAAGAAAAAGGAAAATCATTTAGAAAGTCCGATGGCAATTTACGAATGTCATCTCGGCTCATGGAAAAAGAAAGAGGACGGCACCGAAGACGGTTTTATGAATTACCGTGAGATTGCGCCGGAGCTGGCAGACTATGTAAAGGATATGGGCTATACGCACGTGGAACTGATGGGTATTGCAGAATATCCGTTTGACGGTTCATGGGGCTATCAGGTAACAGGTTATTATGCGCCAACCAAACGCTACGGAACGCCAAAGGATTTTATGTATTTTGTGGATTACATGCATTCGAAGGGAATCGGAGTTATTTTGGACTGGGTACCGGCACATTTTCCAAAAGATGCATTCGGACTGGCGGAATTTGACGGACAGTGTCTGTATGAATATGCGGATTCCAGAAAGGGTGAGCATCCGGACTGGGGAACAAAAGTTTTTGATTACAGTAAAAATGAAGTATCCAATTTCCTGATTGCAAACGGCATGTACTGGGTGGATAAGTTCCACGTAGATGGTCTGAGAGTCGATGCGGTGGCGTCCATGCTGTATCTGGATTACGGAAGGACGGAAGGCAACTGGATTCCGAATAAATACGGTGGCAACGGCAATCTTGAAGCGATGAGCTTTTTAAAGCATTTTAACAGTATGATGCGCAAGCGTTTCCCACAGGCGGTTACGATAGCCGAGGAATCAACGGCATGGCCGATGGTCAGCGGTGACCCGGACAACGGAGAATGCCTTGGATTTACATTTAAATGGAACATGGGCTGGATGCACGATTTTCTTGAATATATGAAGCTTGACCCGTATTTTAGAAAGTTTAACCACAGCAAGATGACGTTTAGTTTAATGTATGCGTACAGTGAACATTTTGTGCTGGTGCTTTCGCATGATGAGGTTGTTCATCTGAAATGTTCAATGCTTGGTAAAATGCCGGGCGACCGGGAAAGCAAGTTTGCCAACTTAAAGCTTGCATATGCCTATATGTGCGGACATCCGGGCAAGAAGCTGTTATTTATGGGGCAGGAATTTGCCCAGTGGAACGAGTGGAGCGAAGAACGTGCATTAGACTGGTATCTGTTAGATGATCCGTCCCACAAGGAAATGCAGCAGTTTACGAAAAAGTGCATGAAGCTCTACAGCAGTTATCCGTGCCTGTATGCGACGGATTATAAGCCGGAAGGTTTTGCATGGATTAATGCCAATGATGTGGACAACAGTGTGTATTCGTTTATCCGCATCAGTCCGGATGGCAAAAAAAACCTGTTGTTTGTACTAAACTTTACGCCAGTGGCAAGAAAACAGTTCCGTGTCGGTGTTCCGGCAGACTGCAAGTACCGTCTGGTGCTGGGCAGCCACGAAAAGACGCAGGCAAAGCAGCTGACTGTGGATAAAGGGGACTGCGACGGATATTCCCATTCCGTACTGGTTGATCTGCCGGAATATGGAATTGCGGTTTATGAATTTACGGCAAAGCAGCTTGAGAATAAAACACGGATCTAATAGGATATCAGGGTCAAAAGGTCTAAACCCACATGAGCTTGCTCATAGGTGGGTTAATGACCTTGCGACCCGCCCCAATAAATATGGACAAATGCAGCTTGTATTCTGTACATAGTCTGATATGATGAAAGAAGAAAGGGTGGAAAGGAGCATACACATGAAAAAAATTGGATTTATCGGTGTCGGCATTATGGGAAAATCTATGGTCAGAAACCTTATGAAAGCAGGATTTGAAGTGTCCATTTATGCGCGAACCAAGGCAAAGGTTGAAGATGTATTGCAGGAGGGTGCGTTGTGGTGTAATTCTATCGGAAGCTGTGCGGCAGGAAAAGATGCCGTGATTACGATTGTCGGTTTTCCGAAGGATGTGGAAGAAGTATATTTTGCGGAAGGAAATATACTTGACAGTGCCGCCGCCGGTACATACCTTATTGATATGACGACCACCAGTCCACAGCTTGCAATAAGAATCTATGAAAAAGCAAAGAAAAACGGACAGCACGCGCTGGATGCGCCGGTTACGGGTGGAGATACAGGTGCAAAAAACGGAACACTCTCGATTCTAGCAGGCGGTGAGGAGCAGGATTTTCATGTCTGTATGCCGCTTTTTGAAGCCATGGGGAAAACGATTGTATACGAAGGCAGCGCAGGCTGCGGACAGCACACAAAAATGGCAAATCAGATTATGATTGCGGGTGCATTGTCCGGCGTGTGCGAAGCATTTGCTTATGCGCAGAAGGCAGGACTTGATATGGATAAGCTGTACGCTTCCGTAAAGGACGGTGCGGCGGCGAGCTTTCAGCTTAGTTCCCTTGGCGCAAAGATTTTAAAGGACGATTACGCACCGGGATTTTTCTTGAAGCATTTTATCAAGGACATGAAGATTGCCGCGCAGGAAGCCAAAGACCGTGATGTCAATCTGGAAGTTTTAAATACGGTGCTTGAAATGTATGAAACGCTGGAAGACAAAGGCATGGGTGATTTAGGCACACAGGGACTGATGAAGTATTATGAGGAATCCTAAATCGGACTAAATGAAATGTAAAAATGTGACGAAATACTATCTATAAGACGGTGTGTCTATAGATAGTATTTTTTTGAGGTGAAAAGAATGGATTTAACAATTGCAGCATCAGAGCTGGCAAAAGGCACCGACAAAAGTCAGGGTGCATCAATTAATATAAAAAACAATACACAGACAGAGGGAAGCACAAAGGCAGCAGACTTTGCCAATGTGCTGATATCCGGTATGCAGGTGAATCAGAAGGAATTAGACCAGAACACATATCATTCTTTATTAAAGGAAACCGATGATGTCAAAGAACAGCTTATGCAGAGCGCGACCAATGCCAAAGCCAATTTAAAGGCACTGTTCCAGCGCCTTTCCGGTGCAGATGCCGTAAAGATTGACGAGGACGGATTTAACCTGAATGATTTGTCACAGGAAGAAATGGTCGGTATCGTGGACCGCATTAAGATTGAACTGGCATCACACGGCAAGAAAGTTTATTTTGCGGGAGAGGGATTAAGCACTGATGAGATTGAACAGGTTGTCGGCAGTACGGGCATGGCAGAGGAAATCTCCAATCAGATGAGCGCAGGCAATCTTCCGGCAACACAGGAAAATGTGGAAGAACTTGCAGGCGCGGTGGATAAGGTTTCACAGATTTCCGATTTAAGTGGAGAAGCGAAAAATTATCTGGTGAAAAACCGGCTTGCACCGACAATTGATAATGTATACAAGGCAGAGTATATGCAGTCACAGGGCAGTCAGGGACAGCAGAACGCAAAGGTGACGGTAACGGAAGATGAATGGCAGCAGTTAATGCCGCAGGCGGCGGCGGTTATCGGACGCGCCGGTCTTGAAGCCAATGGGGCAACACTGTCAACCGCACGGAATCTACTGGAAAATGACATTCCAATCACCAAAGAAAATATTTTATATAAAGTACAGTTAGACAGCTTAAATATTTCGGATTTACAGTCCGGGGACGGCTTAAAACAGCTGATTGGCAGTATTGTAAACGGTATGGCACAGGGAGAGAATGCATCGGATACGCTGTTAATTAACAGTACGGGAACGTATCAGACGGTTGCCGATGCAATCAGTACCGTATATAATGCGGACATCCGCCATGTGGCCTATGTAACGGAAAATGATGAAACATTTAATATTGAAAATTTAAGAAATGCAATGAACAGTGTTGATGCGGCTTCTTACCGTTTTCAGTTTGAGATTGGAAGCAAAGAAAGCACCATGGATTTTGTGCAGGAGAATGTACAGGATTATCAAAATGAGCAGGTTTATGACCGCTACGAGCAGTTACAGCAGATTCGTATTTTAATGACTGCCGATGCCGGACTGTTTCTTGCAAAACAGGGGGTCAACTTAAATGCTGAGCCGATTGCAAGTCTTATTGAACAGCTTGATGCGTATCATCAGGCGGTGGCACTCTACGCTGAGGATTCACAGGCACAGCAGAATACGGCAGGTGGTATGGCACAGCAGACAGCCGGAACGGCAGGCGCAGCACAGAACAGCCTTGAAGGTCAGACACAGGCCGCAGTGGCAGGACTTTCCGGAACAGACAGCACAATGAATATGATTGTATCGTCTTACCAGACGGTAATGCAGGTCAAGCGCGCGCTGCATGATATTAAATATGCACCGGATGTATCGATGGGAGCGGTTGTCAAAGAAAAAGCCGAAAATGAAGTGATGACGATTGCCGACTTTGCGCAGAAGGGAAGTGCGTTCAGACAGCAGTTTGAGCAGGCGGGACAGGAATACAGGGCAGTCGGAACAGAAGTGCGTAAGGACCTTGGCGATTCGCTCAAAAAAGCCGTAGATGCCAGCACGGAAGACATTTTAAAGGAATTAAATCTTGAAAATACACAGGCAAACCGTGATGCAGTACGTATTTTTGCGGAAAATCAGATGGAGATTACAAAAGAAGGTGTTGAAAATATCAAGGAAATCCACAGCACCCTTCAAAATCTGATTCGGAATATGAAACCGGAAACGGCACTTGCGATGATCCGTGAAAATATCAATCCGATGACAGAAGACATTCATACGGTCAATGCATACCTGACGGAAATGAATGCACAGCAGGATAACGATAAAGAGGAAAAATACAGCCGCTTTTTATATAAGTTAGATCAGACTGACGGAATTAGTGAGCAGGAGAGAAACCAGTTTATCGGCATTTACAAGATGATGAACATTTTTACAAAGGATGCCGGAGCGGCAATCGGAACACTGGTCAAGCAGAATGAAGAAATCACCATGGAAAATCTGTGCAAGGCATATAACAGCAGACGTGCCGCAGGCATGGATTATACGATAGATGATGAGGCAGCAATTCCACAGATTCAGGAAAAGGTGAATTATTTCGGTAATTTATTTGAAACAACAGGGGAGCATGTGACACCGCTGTCGTTAAAGACAGTACAGCAGGAAAAACCGATTGACGAACATTCGGTTGAAGCCTTCTGCGAGGATATTGAGGCAGCTTATGATGAAGATGCAGAAGCGGCTTATTATGATGAATACTTAAATACACTGCGTAGTTCATCTGCCATGGAAGAGGCGGTTATCAAAGAACTGACAGACAATGAACAGCCGGTAACGGTCAATCAGGTGCTTGCAATGGAACACATTATGCAGTCAGGCTATTATAACAGTGTATTTGGTGAAGATAAAAAAGACACTGCAAAAGCAGAGACATTTTTAGAAAAGTCAGGTGACAGACAGGCACTCGAAGCAGCGTATGATGATCTGGAAGAGGATGCCGCAAAAGACCTTGAAACGGCAGTTGCCGCAGATGACAACCAGGATTACGAAACAATCCGCGATTTGAGAATGCGTTACAGGGAAATCGGGTTAATCCGCAATTTAAGCCAAAGACATGATTACCGGATTCCAATGGTGACAGAGGAAGGTGTCGGCATGATTCACCTGACACTGGTACAGGATGCCAAAGAAAAGGGAAGAATTTCAGTTCACTTAAATACGCAGGAGCTTGGAACCGTTTCCGTAGAAGCAAAGGTCGGCAGTGACAGCGCCGAATTATACGGCATTTCCGATACGAGCGCCGATAAGCTTTCCGAAAAACTGGAGCAGGCGGCAGAAGAACTAAAGGAAAACAACGGATTCAAAGAGGTGGAAGTCCACTGTCAGGATATCCGTACCGTACGCCGTGTAACGTATGATAATGCGGCAGAAAGCGTGGCATCCGATAAACTGTACAAGGCGGCAAAGACGATAGTATATGCTTTGGCGGGAAAGACAGAAAACGCATAAGCGTAAACCGGCAAATGTGAAATTTTATGGAACAGGCTTATGGTTTCTTAGAAATAAACCGATATAATCAACAGATGTTTTATTCAGACAACAGAAAGGACGTATAGACAATGAGAATAGCTACAAATGTTTCTGCGATTGTTTCCAACAATGCCCTGCAGAAGTCACAGGACAGATTAACAAAGTCGATTGCAAGACTTTCATCAGGATATAAAATTAACAGTTCATCAGATGATGCCGCAGGATATGCAATTTCCGAAAAAATGAGATTACAGCTGCGTGGTTTAAATCAGGCGGATAACAATGCGGCAGACGGTGTATCCGTACTGCATACGGCAGAAGGTGCGATGGAAGAAATCCAGAGCATGCTTGCCAGAATGAAGGAGCTGTCTGTACAGGCAGCCAATGGAACAAACTCCGTTGATGAACGCAGTGCAATCCAGAGCGAAATTGACAGCTTAAATTCAGAAATCGACAGAATTTCAAGCAACACAGAATTTAATTCACAGACTTTAATCAGTGGTAATCTTTCAAGACGTGTTTACTCTAATTATGAAGGTGTCAATCAGATTGAAGTATCGGATAATTTTGTGGCCGGAAATTATGGCATTACCATTACACAGGATGCAAGACAGGCAATTGTGGTTGGTAACGGTGCGGTTACCATGAGTGATACTGCAACGGTTACAAAGGAGCAGGCAGGAACAATCAGCATGAACGGCTATGGGATTGAAATTTCCGAGGGAGATACACTCGCAGGCATTATGGGTAAGCTGGTTGACGGTGCGGATAAGATTGGCGGACGTGTTTTTGCAATTACGGCAGGTGCCACAAACGATACAAAGGTAAACGGCACAGATTATGCAGGCTATGAACCGCAGACAAGCTATGCCGGTAATAATATTGTATTTATGACAAAAGAAAGCGGCAGTTCAAAAACCATGAATATCACATGCAGTAATGCAGAGTTAGCAAATATGCTTGGAATTGCCACAGCAGCAACAAATGGTGGCATGTATGCAGAAGGCAGTGACGTACAGGCCGAATTTACTCTGGACAATGACGGCAAGCGTGTGGGATTTGCAGACAGCGCAGTTATTTCAACAAGCGGCACAAGAGTAACGGTAAAGGATGTCAACAACAGAACATTTGTAACGGATGTACCGTCAAATGTGGCAGGTACACAGTTTTCTGATACAGTAAAAGCAGATGATAAGTCTACGGCAACAAGCACACAGACTGCAAAGGTTACACAGGAAGTAACAGATGTGGGAACGATGAGCGTTCATGTCGGTGCCAATGAAAATCAGGTGATTCTGATAGACATTCCGGCAGTTACAAGTTATACGCTCGGAACAGAAAATTTAAATGTCATGACATCGGTTACGGCAAGTGAAGCCATTGATACCATTGATACGGCTGTTGCTTATGCAAACCGTGTCCGTTCCCAGATGGGTGCTTACGAAAACCGTTTTGAGCATACAACCAACAACTTAGGAACAGCGTCTGAAAATCTGACATCAGCCATTTCAACCATGACCGATACAGATATGGCAGAAGAAATGACAGAATACACTTCATTAAATGTTATGACACAGGCGGCAACTTCTATTCTGGCCCAGGCCAATGAAAGACCGTCAACCGTACTTCAGATTCTTCAGTAAGAAGGTTTCAGATTATGAAAAGTGATTCGATTAAAACGTATTCTTACCGGGTGTCACAGGCATCAAAGTCGGATTTGATTGTTATTTTATATGATATTGCAATGGAGTCGGTGCAGGATGCGCAGGCGGCGTACCGGGAGAAAAACGATGATGAATATCATGCGTCCTTAAAGCGGGCGAAGCGTGTCGTAGATGAGCTGGAAAGCAGTCTGGATATGCAATATGATATTTCAAAGGAATTGTTTAAAATATATGTTTCCATGATGCGTTTTCTTGTAAAGGCAGATGCAGGGCATGATGTGACGGTACTGGATACAGTGCTTTCCATGCTTTCAAAGCTTCGGAAGTCATTTTATGAGGTCAGCAGACAGGATACAACCGGTCCGGTCATGCGCAATGCCGAACAGGTCTATGCGGGACTGACGTATTCTAATATGGGTACTTCAACCGAAATCGCTGAAAACACATCGGGAAACAGAGGATATACCGTATAGCGGATACAGTATACAAAATACGATATACAACAGGGCAAATACAAGATAAATCCAATAAGATATTTGCGGAATGCAAAAGTATATCGGAAAAACCAAAAAACTCCTTACAGGCTAAGCACCCTGTAAGGAGTTTTTTTGTTTAATAAAGCTGGTTGAATATTTTTTTACAGCTGTTACCGGCGGCGTCTGTGGTGTCTGCGTGCGTGCAGGCTGCGGCGTCTGGACATCTGATAATCCCTAATGAAGCAGATAAGAATGACAACGGCGGCAAAGACTGCCACAATTACCCAGATGCTGATAGAAAAGCACCAGCGCGGCTGAACCGTTTCAGTATCAGCATCCTGTGAAAGATACGGCAGGCGGTTATCCGTGTGTGCCGTGCCTTTACTGAATGTCAGTAAAGAAGTGGCAACCGTGTTAGTACCGTATTTAAAGCGGATCCCTGTTGTATAGGCATTGTCAATTTCTTCCGGCGTGTAATTTTCATTGACCGCCAGCGTAATATCGCTTACATTCGCATGATTTGGAATGGTCAGCGTAGAAGCACTCAGACTGAAATTTTCAGGATAGCGGCTGTATACAGCAGACTGATAATAATTTGAACCCGAAAAATAAGAGGAAATGGTATCGCTTGAAGCGGTAATTTTCTTAAAGTTATCAAATCCCCAGTCAAACAGTGTCCGTGTATCCGTAAAACGGATATTGGAATCGGAACAGTTAAAAACAACGCAGATCAGGCGCATATCATTTTTTTCCGCAAAGGTTACGAGTGTAAAACCGGACTGGTCCGTAAAACCGGTTTTGCCGCCTTTGCAGTATTCATAATACATCGGACGGCCTTTTAACATCTGGTGTCTGTGACGGAAAGTACGGCTTTCACCGGTCAGATTTGTAGGTCCGATGGTGTACGTATCTTCTGTCGAATCAATATTGACGAAAGTAGAGTTGTTATAACAGCCGCGGGCAATCATTGCCATATCGTAAGCCGTTGTATAATGGTTCGGGTCATAAAGACCACTTGCGTTGGCAAAGTGGGTATTTACCGCACCCAGTTCTCTTGCACGGGCATTCATCATTTCTACAAAATTTTCCAAAGAACCACCGACATGCTCTGCAAGACCATAGGCAATTTCATTGGCGGAATACAGTAAAAGTCCGTACAAAGCCTGTTCAACCGTATACTGTTCGCCGACCTTTGTTGCAAGGTTAGAATCTTCCCATGTAACCGAATTGGCTGCGGCACGTGAAAAAGTAACAGTTTCGTCCATACTGCAGTTTTCCACGGTTAAAAGACCGGTTAAAATTTTTGTGGTACTTGCAGGATAACACTTGGTATAGGCATTTTTTTCATAAAGAATTGCCCCTGTATCGGCATCAATTAAAATCCCGTTCCCCGCCGAAATTTCCGGTGCCTCCGGCCATGAAACCCCAGACTGTGCAGACTGCTGTGTAGAAGCCCCTGCCTCCTCTGCATAAGCTGTTGTAAATGTATAAGAAACCGAAGTGGTCAATGTTGTAAAAAGTAAAGCAACAGACAGCACCCTGTTAATCCATTTGCTGCGCATAAAAACCTCCATATAACAAAAATTCAATTAAAATCGTTTAACTACTAGTTTACGCTAAGAAAAACTTTCTGTAAAGTAGTAGTTGTGTAAATATAGGGGAATATTATATAATGTGCGTAAGCAATGAGCCGTGCCGGCTGAAAGAGGAAAAAAGTGCTGTGCTTGCACAAAGCACTTTTAGACGATTTTAGCCGATAGGGCGAATGCCCGACAGTCAGGGAAAGCTGAAAGCTTTCTCGGACGAGCACGGCGAAGATAGCCGAAAACCAGCAAAGCCGAAGGCGAGCGTCCGAATAGAGCGGCTGAGGCAGCGAAGCAGAATGCAGAGCGCGTCAGCGCGAATTCGCGAGTGCGTGTAGAGAGCAGAACTGTGCTTGCACAAAGTTCTGCTTTTGGCTCGAGGAAGATAGGGCGAATGCCCGACAGTCCGGGAAAGCTGAAAGCTTTCCCGGACGAGCACGGCGAAGATAGCCAAAAATCAGCAAAGCCGAAGGCGAGCGTCCGAATAGAGCGGCTGAGGCAGCGAAGCAGAATGCAGAGCGCGTCAGCGCGAATTCGCGAGTGCGTGTAGAGAGCAGAACTGTGCTTGCACAAATCATCCGCGCATGGCACACAATATACGAAATCATTCAGTTAGGAGAAATAAATATGCGACTTAGAAATGTTCCCGGTGCAAGGGAAGTGATGGTAGAAAATGAATATGTATTTACAGAACCGGAAGGCATGAAAGGCACATGGCATGAAGTGTTTGGCAATGACAACCCGGTGCGGATTGAAATCGGCATGGGCAAGGGAAGGTTTATTTCAACACTTGCCGCACAAAATCCCGATATTAATTATGTAGGAATCGAAAAATATTCCAGCGTGCTGCTTCGTGCCGTTGAAAAACAGGAAGAATTGCAGCTGCCGAATCTGCGTTTTATCAGAATGGATGCAGAAAATATCTGCGAAGTATTCGGTGCGGGAGAAGTTGACCGCATTTATCTGAATTTCTCAGACCCGTGGCCAAAGGACAGACATGCAAAGCGACGTCTGACCTCACACCAGTTTTTTGCGCGGTATAACGTCATTTTAAAACAGGACGGACAGGTCGAATTTAAAACAGACAACAAGAATTTATTTGATTTTTCCGTGGAAGAAGTCAAAGAGGCGGAATGGAAACTGACAGCCTGTACATATGATTTACACCACGATGCAGCTTTAAATGAAGGAAACGTCATGACAGAATATGAGGAACGTTTTTCTAAGGCGGGCAATCCGATCTGTAAACTGATTGCCAAGCGGTAATACTGCATATAATGATATCGGGGGCAAAAGCCCTCAACTATGATATCTATGGATGATTCCGTGCTACGCACTCCTACGTCTACGTTACGCTTTGGTTGACGCTAAACATGTGCCACTGGCACATAGCACCCTGATATCATATAATATAGAAAGAACATGAAACCGGAGCGTGAAAACAGTGCGTGTCTGTAAGTCAAGATGGCTCAACAGCCTTTCAAGAGAAGCGTATTGCAGAAAAAAAGTCAATAAAAAACTGCTTCGTTTTTGCAGAAGCTGGAATGAGGTCAAAAAAATGGTAAATACCCGTCCGGGCTGTAAATGTAAATAAATGTACGAATAATAATACAAGGATTTTTGAAAAATATACAGAAAAAATGGTCAAAAGATACAGAATATAGGAAAAGATTTACAATAAATTGGCAAAAGATATGCCAAAAGTCTCATTTTCATAAAAATAAGAGTGTGTTACCATTACCCTTGCGATGACTAAAACGAAGGGAAGGTGTTTATGAAAATGAAAACAAATCGCAAAGTAAAAAAGCTGTTTTCCTATGTGCTGACGGCAGCCATGGTAATAACAGCAGTGACACCGGCTTTTGCAGGAAAAGTAAAAGCGGTGGCAGCAGGTCTGACACTGACAGAACAGTCCGGCTGGCTGGAAAGTGCATATGTGGAATGGCAGCCTGTTAAAAATGCAGAAGGCTATGTCGCATATGTAAAGGAGGCTTCCGCATCAGATGATGCGTATGAGAAGCTTGACGATACGTTAATCCGTCAGTACGCAGATTACTGGAGAGCAGATGCACTCGGTTTAAAAGAGGGCAGCTATGTGATGAAGGTAACAGCCGTATTAAAAGATGGAAAGACGGTTTCTGAATCAACTTCTTCATTAGAGGTTGAAAAGTACGACAGAAGCGGCTTTGCATTTTCTGAAAATTCAAAGTTTCAGACGGGTTCAGGTGCTTACAATGATGACGGTACATTAAAGAAGGATGCACAGGTGATTTATGTGACACCGGAAACAGCAAAGACCTGTACGGCCGTTGTAAACGGCAAGGAAGTAACAGGTTTCCAGTCAATTTTAGATGCAAAGCAGAGCGCAGGAACAAAAGATACTTCGCCGCTTGATTTTCGTATCGTAGGCTGTGTTACGGCAGATGATGTAGACCATTTTTCAAGTTCAGCAGAAGGTATTCAGCTGAAGGGTAAGAGTGCTTACACCGAAATGAATATCACAATCGAAGGTGTCGGTGAAGACGCAGCTGTTCAGGGATTTGGTTTTCTTGTAAGAAACAGTGGAAATGTGGAATTCAGAAATTTTGCAGTAATGGCATTTATGGATGATGGTGTATCCTTAGATACAAAGAATTGCAATATCTGGGTTCACAATATGGATATTTTCTATGGCTCAACAGGTGGTGATTCAGACCAGGCAAAGGGTGATGGTTCTGTGGATATTAAGGGTGCATCTACCAATGTAACCGTATCGTATGTGCATTTCTGGGATTCCGGAAAATGCTCTTTATGCGGTATGAGTGACAGCACAGAATTCCTTGTAACGTATCATCATAACTGGTTTGATCATTCTGATTCCCGTCATCCGAGAATCAGAGTTGCCTCAGTCCATATTTACAATAATTATTTTGACGGCAATGCCAAGTACGGTGTCGGAACAACTAAGGGAAGCTCCGCATTTGTAGAAGCAAACTACTACAGAAACTGCAAGAATCCGATGATGAGTTCAATGCAGGGTACAGATGCATTAGGACAGGGTACATTTTCAGGTGAAAACGGCGGTATGATTAAGGCATACAACAATATTACAGTTGGTGCTTCAAGCTTAATTTATGCCAATTCCGATGCCGGAACAGCCAAGGCAGATGCAGTAAGCTTTGATGCTTATCTTGCTTCTTCAAGAGAAGAAACCGTGCCATCTTCTTATAAGACCGTTGCGGGTGCAACAACGTACAATAACTTTGATACAAGCAGTGCTTATGATTTAGGCGTAGCAGAAGAAGATATTGATGATCCGCAGGATGTACCGTCAATTGTTACAAAATATGCAGGACGTATGAATGGCGGTGACTTTGACTGGACATTCCAGGAATCCGATGATACCAATTACAGCGTTGATACAGCCTTAAAGGCAAAGGTTGTTAATTACAAATCCTCTGTTCTTGCAATCGGCGGCTATAAAGGTGTAGACGTAGAACCGTCCACAACCGAAAAGGCAACTGAAAGCACAACAAAGGCTACGGAAGCTACAACCAAAGCAACCGAAAGCACGACAAAGGCTACTGAAAGCACGACAAAAGCAACCGAAAGCACGACAAAGGCTACGGAAGCTACAACAAAGGCAACTGAAAGTACAACAGAAGCTCCGACAACAGCACCGGCAGAAACAACTGCAAAGGTACATAATTTCTCAACGGACGGAACAAGCAGTGATTTCTATACGATTTCCGGTAAACTTTCTTCCAATAAGGGCACAGTAAGTTATAACGGACTTTCGTTAGATACCTGCTTAAAGATTGAAAGCAAGACAAAGATTACATTTACAACAACAGCCAAGGCAGAACTGGTACTGGTTTTCAATCAGAAGAACAGCAGTGACATCAAGGTAGACGGAACTGTTTACACATTGACAGACGGTATTTTAAGTCTTGAAATTGAGGCAGGCAGCCACGAAATTACAAAGGAAAGTACAGGTAATCTGTATTATATGTCTGTTTCACAGCAGTCAGAAACACCGACAACCCCTGTGACACCGACAGAACCGACACAGCCGGAGCAGCCGACAACACCGTCTGAACCGGAAACACCGACAACTCCGTCAGAACCGGAACAGACAAAAGGTGATTTATACGTATCTCCATCCGGAAAGTCAACAGCAGCCGGTACACAGAATGCGCCGATGGATTTACTGACAGCGATTAACAGCATTTCAGCCGGATATACCATCTGGATGGAAGAAGGAACTTATAAGGCTTATGAACTGTATGGTGCGCCAATTGTAATTGCCGAGAGCAACAGCGGGGCAGAAGGCGCTTATAAAACCATCAGCAGCATAAACGGCGGAACAGTTACCATTGACTTTAGCGGAATGGCAGAACTCGGAAGCAACAGAGGAATCGTGTTAGACGGTTCTTACTGGCATTTTTACGATATTGATATCTGCAATGCAGGCGATAACGGTATGTTATTATCCGGTGATAACAATATCATCGAACTGTGCCAGTTCTATGCAAACCATGACTCTGGTCTTCAGATTAGCAGATACAACACTTCTGCCGATACGATTGACTTATGGCCGTCGAACAACCTCATTTTAAATTGTACGGCATTTGATAACAAAGATGAAGCAACCTGTGAAAATGCAGACGGATTTGCAGCAAAGCTGACCTGCGGTGAAGGAAATGTTTTTGACGGATGTATTTCTTACTGCAACAGCGATGACGGCTGGGATTTATACGCAAAGCCGGCAACCGGCTCTACAGGCGTTGTAACAATTAAAAACTGTGTAGCTTTCGGTAACGGTAAATTAACCAACGGCGAAGGTTCTGCAAACGGCGATATGAACGGATTTAAACTGGGCGGAAGCAATAAGCAGTGCCCGACACCGCATGTTGTTACCAACTGCCTTGCATTTAACAACGGTGCAACAGGATTTACAGACAACGGAAACGGCGGTGCAGTGACATTGACCAACTGTACTTCTGTCAATAACGGTATGTATAATGCCGCAAAGGCAAATTATATGTGCTACAGAACATCAAAGGATGCAGCCTATACCAATCTGTTATCCTTTGCAGAGAAAAAGACTGCTGCAACAGACCAGTTCTTAGGCAATGTAAGCCATACATTATATCACTATAAAGGTGTGGGTACATACTGGGTAAATAACTGGTTATGTACAGACGGTGCAAAGACCAAGTACAGCGGAAGCGAAGGCGCAGATTATACAGTCAGCGCATCGGATTTTGTAAGTACACAGATTCCGGGCTATGATGCTGCAACAGGCGCTTATACTGCAGATTATCACAGCATTTTCAGAAATGCAGACGGAAGCATAAATCTTTCCGGCTTATATGAAGTAAGCAGTGACAGTCCGCTGTATACAGCAGGTACACAAAATGCAGCACTGGGTGCTTCCTTTTCAAAGTAAATGTCTGACTTGAAAAACACAAACCGGTAAACATAACATAAACAAATAAAACTGCCACAGAAAGCAGGCTTGCGGGACAAACACCCGGAAACCGCTTCCTGTGGCTTTTATTATTGCAAAAGTATTTCTGCGGAAATTACATTTCATCCGTATTGTCATACGGCGTAATATAAATATTTTTCTTTTTTAAAAAATGTTCGATTGCCAGATTTAAAATATAGCTTAGTACGGCAACACACGGAACACCTAAAAACATACCGACAACGCCGAATAAGCTGCCGCCGACGGTAATGGAAAAGATAACCCACAGCGGGCGCAGTCCGGTCTTTTCACCAAGTATTTTTGGACCGAGATACAGACCGTCAAATTGCTGGATAATTAAAATTAAAATTGCCCAGAAGATGACCTTTACGGGGCTGACAATCAAAATGACGACACCGCCGATAACACCGCCCATGTACGGACCAAAGTACGGAATAATATTGGTAATGCCGACAATCACACTCAGCAGCACGGCATATGGGAAACGGAAAATTGTTGTACATACAAAACAGATAATACCGATAATCAGGGAATCAATCGCTTTGCCGATAATAAAGCTGGAAAAAATATTACCGCTTTCACGTAGAATACTGCGTGTCGTATCAGCCGTCTGCTTTGGCATAATCGTGTACATCAGCCGTTTAAAATGGTAAAAAATAATCTTGTGGTCTGAAATCATATAAACAGACACAATAATTGCAATAACAAAATTTAATACGCCTTTAACAATTGCCATGGAGGCAGAAACAATAACAGGCAGAATATTAGTCATAATGCCGGTCAGATAATCTACGATTTTAGGCAGGGCAGAGTAAATTTTTTCATTTAATATATTATAATCAATAAAGGAAAGTGCTGTGTGTGTTTCCTCAAACTGTTCTAAAAAGGCAACGGCATTGTTATACCATACCGGCAGCAGCTGTGTTAAATCACTCAGACTTTCGTATATCTGCGGAATGATAAATACCAGAAGAACGGTGATAATACCGATTGCCAGCAGATAGGATACTAATATAGAAAGCATTTTTGCAGGGCGCACAGCCATCTTAAACCGTTTGGTAAAGACATCCCGGTAAAGCAGATGCACCAGCGGATACAAAACAAATGCAATAAAAGCGCCGGTAATAAACGGAGAAAGCAGATGCGCAATCTGTCCAATCAGCCGCAGTGTCACATTAAAATGTCCGATAAAAATATAAATTAAAATCGCACCCAGAACAAAAGCCAGTGCATAGACTAAAATCGTAAAATACCGGCTGTTCGGTGTAAAATGATTTTTTGGAATGGGTTCATCGGTATGGTTTTTATCTTGATTTTCCATAGTAACTCCTATCTGTCATCTATATTTGTTAAAGACATTCACACGTTTATAAGCATGTTTATATGGGCGAATGGCTTTGGAATTCTTGCTGTTATAAAAATTATACGTTCTTTATTATATAGAAGCAATAGGAAAAGGCAGGAAAAGTATTAGAAATCTAAGAAAACTGTAAAAAAAGCGTAATTGTTTTTAAATAAATACAAAAATAGGGTTGCAATTTATAAAATTCTTTCGTATAATACCTTTTGTGCTTGAGAGAAACAAGCTGATGAATTAAATAAGCGCCGCTAGCTCAGTTGGTAGAGCACCTGACTCTTAATCAGGGTGTCCAGGGTTCGAACCCCTGGCGGCGCACTAAAAGAAGTCTTATGATTTGGTCACAGGAGCCAGGTTGTGGGGCTTTTTATTTTGCCTGAAAATCGCAGGTTTAAATGTATACTAAAAAAATACTTGCATTTTTTGAAAAACTCGTATATACTTTCATTTGTTGTTAGCGCTTGCAGACAACAAAGAGAATATAAGCGCCGCTAGCTCAGTTGGTAGAGCACCTGACTCTTAATCAGGGTGTCCAGGGTTCGAACCCCTGGCGGCGCACTAAGGAAAGAACCGTAACTTCTGTATGGAGGTTGCGGTTTTTGTTTTATGTGCTTTGCACATTCTTTCTATACAATTACAGGAATTGCCGAAAATTTTATTGCAGAACGGAAAAGCTCCGGTTTGTGGACTACCGGCAGAAATGGAGAAAAAGAAAGATATGAAGATACAGACAGAGATTGCGGCAGTCCTGCTGGCAGCAGCAGTGGCTGCGCTTTTGCTTTACCGCCGCCATAAAAGACGGCAGTATCCTTACCGGCAGAAGTTTCTGCTGACGAAGACAGAATATGCATTTTATAAGATATTAGAAGAAAAATGTACAAAAAACGGACTGCGGATATGTCCAAAAGTACGTTTGGAGGATTTTATATCCGTTACCGGAACGAAAAATATCGGAAAATACAGAGGGTATATCAAATCCAGACATGTTGATTTTTTAATCTGTGATAAAGATTTACATATTAAGGCGGGGCTTGAATTAGACGATTCATCCCATGAAACCAGACAGGCGGCACAGACTGATAAATTTAAAAATGAGCTGTTTGAAAGCATCGGACTGCCGCTTTTCAGGATTAAAACCATCCGTTCCGAGTATGAGCGGCAGATTGATAAAATGATTTCGCAAATCCGGCGGATGAGGTAAAGGCAATGCTGTTTCCTATAAATAATGCAGGCATGGCAAATCCAAAGGGAATATTCGTAAAGAATCTATAAAGATTTTATAATTTCTTTTCTGTACGAATTGACGACAAATCAAACTTGTTATATGATAGGCACAGACCGGAGTACAAAGAAGCGGTACTCCGGTTTTTGCGTAAAAAGATACAGAAAGATTACAGAAAAATTAAAGGAAAAGGAACCGCTCGGCATGTATGGATATGTGATTGTCAACAAACCGGAATTAAAGTTTAAGGAATATGACAGATACCGTTCCTATTACTGCGGGCTGTGTGACATTTTAAGAGAGCAGTACGGTATCCGGGGGCAGGTTTCTTTGAGTTATGATATGACGTTTCTGGTGATTCTGCTCACCGGGCTTTACGAGCCACAGACAGCGTATTTAGAAGAACGGTGCACCATACATCCTGTGGCAAAACATCCGGTACGCAAAAATGAAGTGACATCGTATGTTGCGGATATGAATGTGCTGATGGCATATTATAAATGTGTGGATGACTGGAAAGATGAAAAGAAAGTTACAAGACTGACCTATTCCAGACTTTTAAAAGGGCAGGTAAAAAGGATCTGCGGAAAATATCCGCAGAAAGCAGAAGCAATCCGGCAGGCACTTTCCGGGCTTTCGGCTGCAGAAAAAGCGGGAGAAGAAAATATCGACCGCGCAGCGTCCTATTTTGCAACAGTGATGTCTGTTATCATGGCGATGAAAGACGATGAGTGGACGAAAGATTTACAAAAAATGGGATACCAGTTAGGCAAGTTTATTTATCTGTGTGATGCGTATGAAGATGTAGAGGAAGATATAAAAGCCGGGCGGTATAATGTGTTTTGTACCCATGTGGACCAGCCGGGATTTGATGCTTATTGTGAAAGTATATTAAATGCCATGATGGCAGACTGTGTAAGGATATTTGAGCGGCTTCCGATAGTGGAAGAAGTGCAGCTTTTAAGAAATATATTGTATTCCGGTGTCTGGATACGGTTTCAGGCGGCGAAGGAAAAACGAATAAAGGTCAAAAAGCAAGAAGGAGAAAACAGTGGCAGATCCGTATAAAATTCTCGGCGTATCAAGAGATGCTTCCGATGAGGAAATAAAAAAAGCATATAGGGCATTGAGCCGGAAATACCACCCGGATGCCAATATCAATAATCCGAATAAAGCGCAGGCGGAAGAAATGTTTAAAACCGTACAGCAGGCGTATAATCAGATTATGAAAGAAAAGGAAAATGCCGCTTCCGGCGGTTATGGTTACAATGCGGGCGGCTACGGCTATGACGGAGATACGCAGAACCACCGGCAGGGTGCGTATGGCGATTTTGGTGATTTTGGCGGCTTCTGGGGATTTGATCCTTTTGGCTACGGTTATGGCAGTCAGGGCGGACAAAGCAGGCAGAAGACCGCAGGTGACAAGAACAGCAATTATTTGAGAGCTGCCGCCAACTATATCAGAAGCGGCAGTTTTGCTGAAGCGTTAAATGTGCTTGACGGAATTGAAGACCGTGACGGGCGCTGGTACTTTTACAGTGCGCAGGCACATGCCGGAAAGGGTGAACAGGCAACGGCGATTGAACACGCCCAGCGTGCAGTGGCAATGGACCCGGATAATATGCAGTATCAGATGCTCTACCGCCAGTTAGTCAGCGGTGGTCAGTGGTATGCGGGACAGGGCAGGGCATACGGACGTTCCTCCGCAGATAACGGCACGTGTGATTTTTGTGTAAAACTTCTGTTATTAAATATGTGCTGTAATTTGTGCGGCAGCGGATTGTGCTGTACAGGCGGCAGATATTACTAAAAAATAATGCCGGAAAAGTTTCATTGACAAGGTGTGATGAAACTTTTCCGGCATTAAAGCTTTGTATGGCTTACTGTGCGGACTGCACACTGCACCAGTCCTCTAAGCGGTCAAACAGCATATCAAACGGCACAGACCCCATATCTAAAATATATTTGTGAAAGTCCGGATTGGAAAACGCGGAACCTGTCTGCGCCCGGGCTTCTTTTTTTAATTCTGAAAATCCAATCCAGCCAAGCACATATTTGCAGTAATTGCCGGGGTTGGAAACCATGGACAGATACATTTCATGCGCAACATTCTTGTCTGTAAATCCAAAATCAGCAATATAGGAAGCTACGTCATTTTCCGTCCAGCCAAGGGCATTAATTCCGAGGTCACATTTTGCATACAGACATAGTATTGTGGCGTAATTTGCCTGTGCAAGCGTGTTGAGCAGGGGGTTTCCGGTGTCGGCATACGAATAGGAAAAAAGCTCACAGTATGTAGCCCAGCCTTCCACATAACCGTCCGGTGCAATCAGATAGCGGATAAGGTCCGGGTCAGAATCCGCAAAATACGTAGTCTGATATAAATGCCCCGGATATCCTTCATGTGCCAGTGTCGGATAAAGCTGTGAGGAACGTGTGCCTTTCGGATTAATATAGATAGAATTAATATTCAGATTATCCAGCTGTGGCAGAAAGTACATGGCGGGACTGACCGAATCCTGCAGCGCTTCGGTAATATATTTAATATCATAGCTGACATCCGGTCCCTGCGGGAAATCTGCAGCAATTTTTGTCTTTAAATCAGTAAGGACCGCTGCCGGTTCGGTTATGGAAAACGAAAAATTGTTAAACTGGCTGGAAAGAGAAGAATCCTTTGCCATCAGTGTCTGCATTGTCAACAGGTTGGAGCGGATATAGCTATCCAGCAGCGTATTGTATTCATCGACAGACTTTGACCAGCCAAGCGAATGGTTTAAAAGATACCGGAAATACTTTTCGCCGTCCGGGTAATTGCAAAGACCGCCCTGATAACGGTTCGTGCCGGTAAGTTTTTTGAGTCCGTCTGTCAGAATGCGGTAGCCTTTTATAAGATGACCGGTGACTGCCGCCTGATTGGCAGTTTTGTAAGCCGCTTTATCTGCATCGGAAATGCCGGTTAAAGCATCTAATTTTTCATCAAAAGTCGTAATCAGATAGCTGTCCGGACTGCCGGCACTTTCGATAAAATTTTCACATTCTCCGACAATCTGTGTGGCAAGCGCATCCTCCATAAAATAACCGTTCCGGCTGCGCAGGGCTTCGTAATCGGCAAGGCTTTGAAAATAGCCGTCCGAGTCTTCTAAAAGTGCTAAGTATTCTTTGACGTCTTTTTCTTCTTCAAAAGTGTATTCTGCGAGAATCAGCGGAAATTGTACGTGAAAACCGGTCGTTGTGCATAAGCTGGTCTGAAAAAGGTATAAATCCGAGTATTCCAGTTCATTTTGCAGGTAAATAAGCAGTTCATCATAGGTAATCTGCTGTTTCTGCGACAGCGTTTTCCGGTCAAAGCTTTTTAGAGCCGTGAGTTTACCGGTAATATCAGATGTGTTGTCAAGAGCATCAAGGTCATACCGTCCGAGTGTGACCGCGTAATTGTCAATGCCGAAGTCTGACGGATGTTCCATGTAGGAATGAAGGGTTATGGTATCCGTTGTGACGGTTTCGGCAAAAAGTTCATTTACATACTGCGCAAAGGCTTCATTGTCTGTTTCGGCATATTGTCCGTTGAAAGTCTGTCCGGTATTGCTGTCCGGTTTTGGGGTATTGGAAATGTTAAAGCAGGCACTGCACGTAAACAAAAGAATCGTGCAAAGTACAAGTGCCGATGCTTTCTTAAAAAATAAACGTTGTTTGTTCATCAAGGGGGATTCCTCCATAAAATTTAAATAATCATACTATCAATGAAATTATTATATTTATTATCGGATAATATGCTGTAGAAGTCAACTGTTTTTCGGGACTGTAAACTTGACATCTTACCATAATTTCACTATCATTAATCTATGTGTAAAAATGCGCGGAAATGCACCGCAATGGAGATTTGAAAGGAGAAAATAATATGCCACAGAATAAAGGACCGTTTTACATGACAACGGCAATTGCATATACATCAGGAAAGCCGCATATCGGCAATACGTATGAAATCGTGCTTGCAGACAGCATTGCAAGATTCAGAAGACAGGAAGGATACGATGTCCGTTTCCAGACAGGAACCGATGAACACGGACAGAAGATTGAATTAAAAGCGGAAGAAGCAGGCGTGACACCAAAGAAATTTGTAGACGGTGTATCCGGTGAAATCAAGCGGATATGGGATTTAATGAATACTTCTTATGATAAATTTATCCGTACCACCGATGCGGACCATGAAAAGCAGGTACAGAAGATTTTTAAGAAGCTCTACGATAAGGGCGACATTTACAAGGGACATTATGAAGGAATGTACTGTACACCTTGTGAATCCTTCTTTACGGCATCACAGCTGGTAGACGGCAAGTGTCCGGACTGCGGTCGTCCCGTACAGCCTGCAAAGGAAGAAGCTTATTTCTTTAAGATGAGTAAATATGCTGACCGTTTAATCAAGCATATTGAGGAACACCCGGAATTTATCCAGCCGGAATCCAGAAAGAATGAAATGATGAACAACTTCTTAAAGGCAGGTTTACAGGATTTATGTGTATCCAGAACGTCTTTTAAGTGGGGTATTCCGGTAGACTTTGATGACAAGCACGTTATTTATGTATGGATTGATGCGCTTTCAAACTATATCACAGGACTGGGCTATGACGTAGACGGCAATAACGATGCGTTATTTGAAAAATACTGGCCGGCAGATTTACATCTGATTGGAAAGGATATTCTGCGTTTCCACACCATTTACTGGCCGATTATGCTGATGGCACTCGACCTTCCGCTGCCAAAGCAGGTATTCGGACACCCATGGCTGTTACAGGGTGACGGCAAGATGAGTAAGTCGAAGGGCAATGTTATTTATGCAGATGACCTTGTAGATTTATTCGGTGTCGATGCAGTTCGTTATTTTGTGCTTCATGAAATGCCATTTGAAAATGATGGTGTCATCACATGGGAGCTGCTTGTAGAACGTTTAAATTCCGAGCTTGCCAATACACTCGGAAATCTTGTCAACAGAACCATTGCCATGTCCAATAAATACTTTGGCGGCGTTGTGACAAAGACCGGTGTGACTGAAGAAGTCGATGACGACTTAAAGGCAGTTGTGACTGCAACAAGAGCAAAGGCACAGGAAAAGATGGCAACCCTGCACGTAGCCGATGCAATTACAGAAGTCTTCTCATTATTTAAGAGATGTAATAAATATATTGATGAAACCATGCCTTGGGCGCTTGCAAAGGACGAAACAAAGCAGGACAGACTGGCAGAAGTACTTTACAATCTCGTAGAGAGCATTACAATCGGTGCAAACCTTTTAACATCCTTTATGCCGGAAACATCAGAGAGAATCCTTGCACAGCTTTATCCTGAAAATGCAGAAGACGGTGTGCGTGATTTTGATGATTTAGACAAGTTCGGTTTAAGAGCATCCGGTGTCAAGGTAACGGACAAGCCGGAAATTCTGTTTGCAAGACTGGATTTAGAAGAAGTCTTAAAGAAGGCAGAGGAAATTCAGGCAGCACAGAAGGCAGCCACAGGCGGTGTAAAATATCCACAGGTTGAAGCAAAGCCGGAAATTACGATTGATGATTTTGATAAGATACAGATTCGTGTCGGTGAAGTTTTAAAGTGTGAACCGGTGCCAAAGGCAAAGAAGCTGCTTGTTTCGCAGATTCGTATCGGCGATGAAGTGCGCCAGATTGTATCCGGTATTGCAAAATATTACAAGCCGGAGGAAATGGTTGGCAAGAAGGTTGCCGTGATTACAAACTTAAAGCCTTGCAAGCTTTGCGGTGTGGAATCACAGGGCATGATTCTGGCAGCAGCCGATGATGCGGACAACTTATCTGTATTGACAGTAGATAAGGACATGATTGCCGGAAGCGAAATCCGCTAGGCTGTGTTATTATCAGGGCGCGGAACACGAGGATTCCGTATGGGAAAATGGACTATATCAGTTTTTTAAACGCATTTTTAAACAGTAGCGGAGAAGAATAAAATTATGAAAATATTTGAAACACACGCACACTACGATGACGAAGCCTTTAGTGAAGACCGCGAAGCGCTTTTTGATGAAATGTTTGCAAACGATATTGATACCATTATCAATGTCGGTGCCAGCTTTGCGGGCTGTGAACAGTCCGTAGCCCTTGCAGACAGCCATGAAAAAATCTATGCGGCAGTCGGAATCCACCCGGAAGATGTGGAAGAATTAACGGAAGCACGCATGGCGTGGTTGAAAAAGACAGCATTGGAAAATCAAAAGGTACTTGCAATCGGTGAAATCGGACTGGATTACCACTACCCGGAACCGGCAAAAGAAATACAACAGCAGTGGTTCCGCAGACAGCTCCGCCTTGCGGCAGACATTAAAAAACCGGTGATTATCCATTCACGGGAAGCCTGTCAGGACACGCTTGCCTGCATGAGGGCAGAACATGCCGAACAGATTGGTGGTGTGATTCACTGCTATTCGTATTCCAAAGAAGCAGCACAGGAATTTTTAAAAATGGGCTTTTACTTCGGATTTGGCGGTGTTGTGACGTTTAAAAATGCAAAAAAGGCAGTCGAAGCAGTAGAAGCCATTCCGATAGAGAAGATTCTTTTGGAAACAGACTGTCCGTATATGGCACCCGAACCTAACCGCGGCAAGAGAAATTACAGCGGCTACCTTCCGTATGTGGCGGAACGGATTGCGCAGATTAAGCAGATGACGGCACAGGAGGTCATTGATATTACTAATGCAAACGCAAGGAAGCTGTTCGGACTTTCTGCGGCACAGGACTAAGAAAGGAAATGCAGCATGGCAGAAAAAGATTATAAAAATGTAATGCACCTCGGAAATCCTACCAATACAATTGCTGTATTGAACCGCTACGGATTTTCATTTCAAAAAAAGTTTGGACAGAATTTCTTAATTGATGAAAATGTGGTCGAAAAAATTGTGCGCGATGCCGGTGTGACAAAGGACGACTTTGTACTGGAAATCGGACCGGGTATCGGAACGATGACACAGATTTTATGTGAAAATGCAAGAGAAGTCGTTGCTGTTGAAATTGATGATAAACTGATTCCGATTCTGACAGAAGATACGCTCTCGTGGTATGACAATGTCACGGTAATTCATGAAGACATTTTAAAGCTGGATATTGTAAAGCTTGCCAATGAGCGCAACGGCGGGAAGCCGATTAAGGTTGTTGCCAATCTTCCGTATTATATCACAACACCGATTATTATGGGGCTGTTTGAAAGCCATGTGCCGTTGGACAGCATTACCATTATGGTGCAGAAGGAAGTGGCAGACCGTATGCAGGTCGGACCGGGAACAAAGGACTACGGTGCGCTTTCGCTTGCGGTGCAGTATTATGCAAAGCCCCAGATTATATTAAATGTTCCGGCAAGCTGTTTTATGCCGCGGCCGAATGTGGATTCAGCCGTCATTCAGCTGACACGCTATGAAAAACCGCCGGTTGAGGTAAAAGATGAGCATCTGATGTTTCGTTTAATCCGCGCATCTTTTAACCAGCGCAGAAAAACGATGACAAACAGTGTCGGAAACAGCCCGGAACTGTCTGTGTCTAAAGAGCAGATGGCAGCAGCCCTTGAAAAATGCGGGCTTTCTGCAACCGTGCGCGGAGAAGCACTGACCCTTGCGCAGTTTGCCGAACTTGCAAATGTGCTTTCGGAAGATACAGGGAAGTAATGTGAAGTATAAAAATCCGTCATATTTTAAAAATCCAATTCATAAGGTTGCGTTAGGAGTTCACTGCAAGCAGTCTATTAATAGTATGAATTGGAGGAAATATGGCGGATTATAAAAGACTGGTTTCATATATTTATGCGTACCCGGGCGGTGTCCGGGATAAAAATGTCGGGTTTGCCAAAGCGGAGGTCAGAAACGGACAGTTTAAGCTGACAGTTTCCGTAAAAGGTGTCTATACAGATACCCCTGAGTTATTTGGCGTTTATGTGATGGTTGATGGAAAGAAACATCAGCCGGGCGGGTTTACCCTGCTAAAAACAGGAACAGTCATGGTCAATCAGGGAATCGGACAGTATCAGGATTTATTCAATCCAATGAATATCAATCAATCAGGTTATACATTTGAAGATATCAGCGGCATTGCACTTGCAAGGGAAAATGAGGACTTTTACCGTATGTTCAGTCTGTGGGAGGATTGTATACTGAATACAGAGGACATTACATTTGCACAGCCGGAAGCGGCGGCGGCTTCAAATCCGGTGGCACAGGCAGATTCAGAGGAAGTGTCTGTGAAAGAACAGGTAAACCGGACAACAGGGCAGGAGGCGGAGAGAAAATCCGTGGAAATGTCCGGAAATGTGCGTGAATCTGAAACAGTGCGGCGGAACGCGGAAGATGTTTCAGAAAATGAGGTAGAAGATGTAGTAGAAGCGGCGGTAACATCAAAGCCGGCAACACCCGAATCCGCACAGTCAGCCGGTCAGCAGGCGGATTTGCAACAGGAAACGGCACAGATGAAGGCACAGCAGGTACGCGCCATGGAAGCGGTGCAGGAGTTATTGTTCCGGAATACAAATCCGCAAGGCACAATGCCACAAAATACAAAACTGCAAAATGCAAAGCCACAAGAGGAAATGCCGGCATTTGAAAAAGTATTTATCAACCGGGATTTTATAGATGCGTTTGAAGATGACTACTTTTATGACTGTGTGGAAGTGACACCGGAGCTTTTAAAGCAGCTTCCGATTGAGGACGACGCTGTTGTAAACAACAGCTTTCTGGTGCATGGATATTATAATTTTAAGCATATTCTTTTTGGAAAAGTCTGTGAAAATGATAACAACACCCGGTATTTTATCGGAGTTCCGGGAATGTACTGCAACCGGGAGCGGTTTATGGCATCGATGTTTGGCTTTTGCAACTTCAAAAAGAGCCACAGAAGCGACTATTCCAATCCATATTTCGGATACTGGTATCAGGAAATATAGACAAAGCGCAGGTGGTCTTTCCATTTGCCGCGCAGATATACATAGGAGTAGGCAGTGCCTTCCGGTATAAAACCAAGCTGTGTGGCAAGTGCAATGGAATAGGTGTTTTCCGGTGCAATATAAGCTTCAATGCGGTGCATATGCAGTTCAGTGACAAGAATTTTTAAAGCCATGGTCAGCATACGCCGTCCGTAACCTAAATGCTGGAATTCTTTGTCAATTTTATAACCGGTGGTGCAGGAACAAAATGCCCCTTTTTTGATGTCAGAAAAGGATACCGTTCCGATAATCTGCTCTGGAAAATCTGCATCAAACAGGAAGAAGCGGATATGTTTTCCGGCAACAAAAGCGTTGTATTCCGCAGTTAAAAGGGACTGGATAAATGCTTTGGTGTAAAAATGGTCCGGCTTATCCGTTTCATAAATATCAAACTGTTCCCGGTTGCGCCGGTAAAAAGAAAGCACGGCATCGGCATATTCGGCGGTTAGAACGCGCAGTATCAGATGATTGTTTTTGTACTCAAATTTCACGATGGTTCCCTCCGCTTTGCTTTTTCCTGACGTAACTGTTTAAAAAAGGAAGAAAGCATGGTGGAACATTTTTCTTCCAGTACACCGCGGGTCACTTCACAGCGGTGGTTAAACTGCTCCATTTGCAGAATATTTAACACAGAACCGCCGCACCCGGCTTTCGGGTTCATCGAGCCGATAACAACCCGCGGAATCCGAGCCTGTACAATCGCCCCGGCACACATCTGGCACGGTTCAAGTGTAATATAAATCGTACAGTCTTCCAGCCGCCAGTCGCCGATAACGCGGCTGGCTTTTTTGATTGCGGTAATTTCTGCATGTCCGAGTGTGGTCTTGTCGGTATTTCTGCGGTTGTACCCGCGCGCAATAATTTTGTCCTGATAGACAATGACACAGCCAATCGGGACTTCTTTTAATTTTTCTGCTTTTTTAGCCTGTTTTATGGCTTCTTTCATATATTTGGTATCTAATTCATTCATAATAGAATTATTATAGTATATTTGCCGGGAGATTGCCAGTGGGGAGAAGATAAAAAAGGACAGCCGCTCTAAAAATGAACAGCTGTCCTAAAAATATGTGAATAAATTTTTTATATCTTACTGAAACATATTCGCATTAATATGTACTGCCTGACGTTCTTCTTCAGAGGCGGCTAAAAGGTCTTTCTGGCGGAAGCCGAACAGTCCCGCAAAGATAGAACGCGGAAACATCATAATAGCGGTATTGTACTTTGTAACCGTATCATTGTAAAACTGGCGCGCCATAACGATTTTATTTTCCGTTTCCTTTAACTCCGACTGGAGCTGTAAGAAATTCTGGTTGGCCTTTAATTCCGGATACTGTTCACCCACAGCAAGAATGTGGGAAATTTCCCTGCCGAGTGCATTTCCGGCTTCAAAAGATTCTGCGGCAGAAGACGCATTTAAAACACGGCTTCTTAATTCGGTGATTTTTGATAAGGTTTCCTGCTCGTAGTGGGCGTAACCTTTGGTAGTTTCAAGTAAATTCGGAATCAGGTCGGCGCGGCGCTTTAACTGCACTTCAATCTGAGCCCCCTGATTGTCGACACGGTTTCTTAAAACAACCATGTGGTTATAAGTTTTGATAACGGCGATAATCAGCAGTATTACAACGACTGCGATGATACCTCCGATAAATGATGCATTCATAATGATTTCCTCCTTTTAATAATGTCATTGACAATCTGCTGGTTTTCTTCGAGAACAACAGCATAAACTAAATAATCGTCCCACAAAACCAATTCATTTTGTGTGGCTTCACTTAAATTTGAAAAATCGTGAATAAAATTTTTCATGCCGTAAATGTATTCGGTCATCTGATTTCCAAGGGTTGTCCGCTTAAAATGCGCTTTTGTAAATCCTGAACTAATCGTTCCTACAAAGACAAGCAGCGGAATAATAAGGCACAGGAAAAACAGCAAAACCATAATCATCAGGCCTGCCAGTACGGGGAGGTATTCCGGGTACTGAAGCAGATAACTGGTCTGTTCCCCAAAGGAAGCCGTTTCGGGAAGCGCATCTAAAATTTCAAAATAAGCATTTACACGGTCATTGAAGGCGTAAAACACAAAGCTCATAATGACAATAAAAAACAGCGGTGCCGAACAGCCTAATACACAGCGGCTGCAGGTGGAAGTGGTTTCTTTCTGCTTGTCGGTGGAAGAGAGGCGGCTGGTTAAATAACCGTCTGCCACGGCTTCCTTTTGTAACATATAAATCCAGTTGCCTTCCTTCTGGGCGTTAAAAGTACCGTTGCATAAAGCATTTAAAAGAAAACGGTCACTCTCCCGTAGAGAAGCAAATTCGGGAACATCGGTATTGACGATATAGCGGTTTTCTTCCATTTTAAGAATTCCCATATTTTCATATTTTAAAATACAGGCGGCACGGTCTTTTTTCGGCTCGATTTTTAAATCCGTTAAAAGGCTGATTGTGCCGGGAGAAAGTCCGGTGAGCTTATCCCGGTAATAGTCCAGATCCTGAACGGTAATAAAGGAGTTATTTCGCATAATCTGTTTTCTTGCAAAATGAAAAAGCACCTTTGCAAGTAGAAACCAGAATCCGGCCTGCAAAGCGGTAACAAAAAGTATAGCAATAATTAAAGCTATAATGACCGCAGGGGAAGGGGAATCCTGTAAAACTTCCTCGATTTCAGAGTGTGTGTAAATGATTTCGCGCACAATAAATCCGACAGGAATCAGCCATGTCAGCCGTTCCAGCACAGTCAGCCGGTTCAAAGCCTGACTGTGAAAAGTCTTTTTACGGTTTGAATCAAACATAATCATCCTCGTTTCTGGGTAATTTATTTTTTATACAATTTTAAGTGTATTTTAATATAGTATAATGGAAAAAGGAAGTATTTGGCAATGGTACTTTGTGTACATTTTATATACAAATGGTATTGAATCATGTGGAAAGCTGTAGTATAATTATTACTATAGTGAACGTAATACTAAAAATAAACAGCAGACTTTTGCGAATTTTTCATCGCCTCTTCGCAACAAGTTGCTCAGAAATGAGGAATACCATGGATAAAAAGAAAAAGATACTGATTGGAGCAGTGCTTACGGTGGTTATTCTGCTGGCAGGTGTGATGGCAGGATTTTTGTTTGCCAATGCAGAAAAAAAAGAAAGCAGTCCGCAAAATGTTGAAAACGGTGCGCTGACAAATAACGAAAGACCTGTTTACGATGAAAAGGAAAGCACCGAAAGTCCAAAGAATCAGGAGGCACAGGCGCAGTTTACGCCGGGCAATGCATGGGAATCGGACGGGCGGAAGTACATACAGTATGAGTTAAATATTTTCAGTACCGGCAAAAAGAATATTGAAAGCTGGAAGATTACATTTCCGGCGGGAAGCGGTACGGTGATGGAGCAGAGCTGGAACTGCGGCGTTGAGAGCAGTACGGCAGAGGACGGAACGGTTTCATTTACATTATCGCCGGTGGACTATAACCGGGAGATTCCGGCGGGAGAACATACGCAGGGAATCGGTTTTATCATCAGCCGGACGGAAAACTATGAATTAAAGGCGTATCAACTGGAAGCTGTGATTGAAGGCGTTGCGGTTACGGTAACAGATGACGGACAGTCAGGGGACAGTCTGGCAGAGCAGGGGCAGGATAACCATCAGAGTGATGACAGTCAGACAGGTATTATAAAGGAAGAAACACAAAACGGACAGACAGGCGGCTCATCAGACGGTTCGCAAAATTCAGAAAGTTCAGACGGTGCAGGTAAATCCGGCGGTTCATCGGAAACGGGGAGCAGTCCACGGCCGGCATCAGGCGGACTGCGGGTTTCCGGTACAACGCTTACCGATGCTTCCGGCAATGCTGTACAGCTTCGCGGTGTCAGCACACACGGACTGGCGTGGTTTCCTGAATATGTCAATAAAGAAGCATTTGAAACACTGCGGGACGACTGGGGCGCCAATGTAGTGCGCCTTGCGATGTATACCGAAGAATATGGCGGATACTGTAACGGCGGTGATAAGGAAGCTTTAAAACAGCTCATTGATGACGGTGTATCCTATGCGACAGAGCTTGGCATGTACGTCATTATTGACTGGCATATTTTAAGTGACGGGAATCCGAACCGGAATAAGGAAGAAGCCAAAGCATTTTTTTCGGAAATGGCAGATAAATATGCAGGGCATAACAATGTAATTTATGAAATCTGCAATGAACCGCAGAATTCTGACTGGAACGGCCAGATTAAACCGTATGCCGAGGAAGTGATTTCCTGTATCCGGCAGTATGACAGCAGTGCGCTGATACTGGTGGGTACGAATACATGGTCGCAGGATATTGACGCAGTAGCGGGAAATGAGCTGGATGACGATAATGTGATGTACGTGCTTCATTTTTACGCGGGCACACATAAAGTTTCCCTGCGCAGTAAACTGGAGTCTGCGTTAAATGCTGGTGTGCCGGTATTTGTCAGTGAATGCAGTATTTGTGATGCTTCGGGAAACGGCGGCATTGATTATGATTCGGCACAAAGCTGGCTGGATTTGTTAAATGACAGAGGTGTCAGCTTCTTAGCATGGAGTCTTTCCAATAAAAATGAAACATCGGCACTCATCCAGCCGGGCTGTAGTAAAACCGGCGGCTGGACAGAAGATGATTTATCGGAAACCGGACGGTGGTTTAGAAAAGCAATACAGGGATAAGGGCGGCAGAGCCGTTTGGGAAAGGAGCAGCATGGCAAATTTATTTACACGGGTCAGTATCCGTAAATTTCAGGATAAAAAAATAGAAAAAAAAGATTTGGAATATATCCTGCGCGCGGCAATGGCGGCGCCGTCTGCGGGCAACCAGCAGCCGTGGGAGTTTTATGTCACGGACGATAAGATGCTTTTGCAGGAGCTTTCAAAGACAAGTCCATATGCAGGACTGCTTGCAGATGCACCGCAGGCAATTATCACGGCATACCGGAAAGATTGTAAAATACCGGAATATGCGCAGATTGATATGAGTATCGCCATGGAAAATATGTGGCTTGCGACTGATGAAATCGGACTGGGCGGCGTGTGGATCGGCATTGCGCCGGTTAAAGAGCGGATGCAGGCGGTAGAAGCAATTTTAAAACTGCCGGAAGACCAAAGTGCGTTTGGCATTTTTGCACTGGGATATCCGGCGGAAGAAAAGAAGCAGGAAGACCGGTATGATACGGAAAGGGTACATTTTCTTTAAAAATAATGAATAGAGCAGGCAGCAGATATCTGCTCACAGGAGGAAATCTGATGAATAAACATATTGAAAAAGCAATGGAACTTAGAAATGAAACACCGATGGTTAATAACTGTGCGCAGACGATTATGCGGGTTTATGCCGATGAACTGGGGATTGACGAAAATCTCTGTGCGGCGATTGGCTGTAATTTCGGTGGCGGCATGAAATGCGGCGGTACATGCGGTGCAATCACGGCAGGACTTATGGTGCTTGGCGCAAAGGGCGTTGATTCGCCTATGGCAGTCCAGCAATTCAGAAAAGGAATCGCAGAGAAACACGACGGCATGACAGATTGTGCGGATTTGTTAAGAGCCAATGCACAAAAAGGCGGGGATAAAAAGACCCACTGTGATAAAATGATTCAGGAAGCGATTGAACTGGCAGATAAGCTGATAGATGAAAAGCAGTAAAAAAGTAAATCAAATAAAACGTATCTTTTCAGACGGGTTTATAAATAGGTATTCTAAATTTTAGGATACATTAAGGGACTGCTGAAAAGATACGTTTTTTTATGCTTACTGTTCAGACTGTAGGGTCTGTGCCAGTTCTAAGACAGCTTCCTGCGGGAGTTCCGTAAGTTCTGCCACATATTCAACACTACTGCCGCTTTTTAGCAGTTTTGCGGCTAATTGAAATTTTTCCTCCATGCGTCCGCGGTTTAAAATATCTTTTGCTTCATATTCTAAAACTTTTCCACCCATTTTCCGGCTCACTCCTTTCGCGACTTTTTGATATTTTACAGCAAGATGTTCTATGACTTTATGTGACATGTTAAGAATGGCAACTTTTGGATATTCTGTTAAATCCCCCATTTGGCAGGCAATTTCAAGACGTTCCCTGATTGAGGCATATTCAGCTTCCAGCTGCTTTAATTTTTTATTGTTTTCTTCCAGTTCTTTGAAATCTTTTTCATACGCAAAAATATGAAACGGTATCAGAAAAAATAACTTTTTTTCAAACAGTTCGTTTATAGTGTAGCGCTTTACCTTTAATACCGGAACGGTGTAAGAAATTCTGCCGCCTGGGGTCTGTACTTTTACAGTCATTACTTCCGGAGTATTTTTTGAGTGCCTAAGTGATACAATCGCAGAATCCGGAAATCTCACAGTTAGGGTGTCTGCTGTCATCTCTTTGTTTTCCAATGCAAGCTGGACATCATATTCAAACATTCGTATAATCATACTGCCGTCTTCTGTACTCTGACATTCAATATGATAGCGCTTTCGCTGTATTTGAAGCTCCGGTGAGGTTTCTTTACGGATAATTTCAAAGCTGGAATCGGTAATGCGTTCCTGTTCACTGCCGTTGGGCATTTTGATAAAATGCTCGTTTTGAAGCAGGCAGATTGTTTCTTTTCCGGTATAGTCTGTATGAAAAATTTCATTGACTACCGGAATCATTAATTCCGTACAATCAGTCAACAGTGTACGGAATACATCATCGTATGGTGTATTGTCCATGCAGTTATCCTTTCTTTAATTATAATAGATTATTTGGATTGGCGACAAGAGTTTGAATGGATTTTCTAAATATTTTTATGGATTTGTAATGAATCCAAAGAAAATGCATAGAAAAGTCTGATTGAAAATGTTGATAAATCTAAAGCGTAACTTAGATTGGAAATATAAATTACACTTTAAATTTCTTTTTTAGAATATATTCTATATATAGAATAACATAGCATGACAATATTTGCAATAGTAATCAAAAATTTTATATCAATATTTTGCATTAAACTTCTAAAACAAAAAGAGGATAGACAGTCCCAACGGCTATCTATCCTTAAAAATCCTTATTTAAGCGGTTTTAAATTCTTTCCGGCAAACTCTTAATTAACCGAAGTATCTCTTTAAAAGACCCTCAAAAGCCTTTCCGTGTCTAGCCTCATCGCGTGCCATTTCATGTACAGTATCGTGGATAGCATCCAGATTTGCAGCCTTAGCACGCTTTGCTAAATCAGTCTTACCGGCAGTTGCGCCGTTTTCAGCTTCAACTCTCATTTCAAGGTTCTTCTTTGTGCTGTCAGTTACAACTTCACCAAGCAGTTCTGCGAATTTTGCAGCGTGTTCAGCTTCTTCATAAGCAGCCTTTTCATAGTACATACCGATTTCAGGATAGCCTTCTCTGTGAGCAACTCTTGCCATAGCAAGGTACATGCCGACTTCTGAACATTCACCTTCAAAGTTTGCTCTTAAATCAGCTAAGATGTCTTCGCTGACACCCTGTGCAACACCGACAACGTGTTCGGCAGCCCATGTCTTTTCGCCGGACTGGACAACAAACTTGTCAGCGCCTGCATGACAGACCGGACATTCAGCCGGTGCAGCTTCTCCTTCATAAACGTAACCACAAATAGAACATACAAATTTCATAGCTTTAATCTCCTTTGCTTTTTATTTTTAAAATAGTAATCATTATTGTTTTGCTGTGACTATAATATATCATGCGCCAAGTCATTTGTCAATAGAAAATAATAATAATTCCTATTTTTAATTCCTGCTTATAGTATGCCCGGTTTTTCGGGACATCATTAAAGCTTATTTGATATTTTATCAAAAATTTTAAAAGCGTTTACTGCTCGTTTTTATGTGCGCAAGAAGGGCATTTTCCGTAAAAGAAAGTGACGTTGCCCTCAATCTGTCCGTCGAAATTGCTGGCGGCGGCAGTACAGAACTGTCTGCTTTCTTCTGCACCGTCAAAATCCAGATCAATTACTGCACCACATTCTGTACATTGAAAATGATAATGCGGCATGACATTTCCGTCAAAGTGGACAGAGCCGTCTTCACAAGGAACTTTGACTGCCTGACCGTTATCAACCAGAAAAGAAAGATTGCGGTAAACTGTTCCAAGGCTGATATTCGGAAAAGTCTTTAAAACATGTTCATATACAACCTCAGCAGTCGGGTGGTCCTTGCGGGACATTAAAAAATTCTTAATCGCCTCACGCTGTCTGCTATATTTAACCGTAGCCATAAATCCTCCTTGTTTTACAAAATTCTAGTAACTATTCCTATTATTAGTCTAGTGCATTTTTACGGGAAAGTCAAGTGACATTTGAACAGGAAAAAACGACAGTTCACGGATTATGTGTTGTTTTTTGGCAAGGCTGCGATATATTTAAGAAAATAAAAGAGAGTGTATCAGACACTTTATCAAAGAAATGGGGCGAGGGTAATGAAAAAAGAAATGATAAAGCGGGCAGGTGCGGGCATATTATCCGGGGTAATTTTAGCAGCGGCATTATCGTGCAGTCTGAGCGGGTGTAACACCGTACAAAATCAAACCGAACACCAAACAGAGCAAAAAACAGAACAAGAAGTGACACAGGCGGCGCAGGGAGAAAATCAGGTTTCCGGCATCGAATTCAGACTGCAATATCCGCAGGCAATGTGGCAGGGATTGAATCTGACATATGCCGATTATGGAAATGAGGAAGAATTTGAAAAAAAATTTCATAATGCGGTGCAGAAAATTACCGGGCTGACAGGGAATGCGGACTGGTATACAAAATACAATCCGAAGGCGGTTTATATCCGTGTTCTTATAAAAATAGCGGATATGAGTTACCGGAGCATAGGTGGACAATGTGATTTGCCGATAGTGGATGCGGCGGACGGGCTGTTTACGACCGTTTATATGGATAAAGATATGCAGGAGGCAGGTCAGCCGACCCTTGAACATGAACTGACACATATGATATGCGGCGAAACATTTTCAAACAGCCTTATGGACGGACTGGCAGAATACTGTGAACGGCAGGTTACGGGAAAAAGCAACAGCACTTTCAGCGTATATCCGGCAGATGATTTGTTAAAGGTTATAGAAAAGTATAACGCGGCAGAGGAGGAAGCGGGTGTGACAGGAAAGATTTCCCTAGAGGAAATCATGGACAAAATCGGAGCAGGCGAGAAAGAATATCCGTATAAAGATGTGAGTAAAGAGGCAAATCATCTGTGGTACATTTACAGTGAGTCTTTTGTGACGTGGCTCATAAACACATACGGTATGGAAAAAGTTATGGATTTATACAATAACGGACAATCCGAAGAAGATTATGAAAAACTTGAGACAGGCGGTTATGCGGCGGTGAAGGAAAAATGGAAAACGTATCTTTCAGAGTATGAGCAGCAAAATAGCACAGAGGATATTTTAGCGGAGCAGGAAGTCATTGCACAGCAGATAAAGGAAATCAAACTGCGTTGACGGCAAAGCTGTTTAAACCGTCAAAAATAAAATTTAAAATAAAAACAGAGTGTGATAAAAGCGGCAGTTGTGCCAACCTATTGTCACACTCTGTTTTATATAGCTTTATAAAATTACTTGGAATTTGCCGTAATCAGTTCCATGATTTTGCCGATAGCGTCATTCTGCTCGCTTAAAGCCATGTTATTGACATAAGTCATGCGCTTCTGATACAGGTCGCGCACGGCCGCAAGCAGTGTTTCCGGTGTAATGTCTTCTTCCATTAAAACAGCGGAGTAGCCGTGTTTTTTAAAGGAGTTGGCATTTAAAATCTGGTCGCCGCGGCTTGCATTGGCAGAAAGCGGAATCAAAAGATTCGGCTTCTTTAAGGCAAGCAGTTCGCAGATTGCATTGGCACCGGCACGCGAAATGACAATATCGCTCATTGCAAATAAATCGCGCATTTCCTTGCTGATATATTCAAACTGGACATAGCCTTCTTTATTTTCAAAGCTTTTATCGGTTTTGCCCTTGCCGCACAGATGAACCACCTGGAAATCCTTTAACAGTTCCGGTAAAATGGCACGCACGGCATTGTTGACCTTTACGGCGCCGGTGCTTCCGCCGACAACAAGAATAACCGGTTTTTCTGTGTTGAAATGACACAGATTCAGTCCGGCAAGTTTATTGCCCTGTAACAGTTCCTTCCGGATAGGAGAACCGGTAAGCACAGCTTTCTGTTGTGGGAGATACTGAACCGTTTCCGGGAAATTACAGCAGATTTTCGTTGCGGAACGCATGGCAATTTTATTGGCAAGTCCCGGTGTCATATCAGATTCGTGGATAATAACCGGAATCCGCTTATGTCCTGCCGCTAAAACAACCGGCACGGATACAAAACCGCCCTTGGAAAAGACGATATCCGGCTTGATTTTGCGCATCAGCGTCCTTGCCTGAAAATACCCTTTGAGAACGCGGAACGGGTCGGAAAGGTTTTTAAGGCTTTTGTAGCGTCTTAATTTTCCGGAAGAAATGCCGTAATACGGGATTTCAAGGTCTTCAATCAGCTGTTTTTCAATGCCGGTATAAGAACCGATGTAAAAAACTTCATATCCGGCTTCCTTTAAGCTCGGAAGCAGTGCAATATTCGGTGTAACGTGTCCGGCAGTACCGCCGCCGGTAAGTACAATCCGTTTCATAATAATCCTCATTTCTGAGCAGCTTGTTGTAAAGAGGCGATGAGAAATTTGCGAAAGCGGTTTTTCATCTGCCATCATAGCTATTTGTTTTTGCTCATAAACAATATAGCCAACGTCAAGCTACGCTTGCCGTGTAAAAAATAAATAATCCGTTAAATACTACATTTTATGGGAAAAACGTTCTTTAAAGCTGCAATGCCGGCACAGTGGTTCAACGGCACGTTTGGCACGGAAGCCTTCTATAAAACGCACACTCCGTTCCCCGGCAAGAATGTCCTTTAGTGGTGTTGTAAAAATATTGCCAAGCGCCATGGCGGCATTGCCGTCTAAGCAGCACGGAACGACCGTTCCGTCACTTAAAACCGCCATATGCTGGCGCAGTCCCTGACAAAAGCCCCTGTCGTTGCAGTACGCATTATCAAGTGCAGGCCATTCAAAAGGTGACTGCACATTGACGTACAAATGTCGTTTAATCACGCAGTTTTTTTCTCCGAACAGTGTTGGAACACCGGTGGTATTCCACAGCCGTAGGGAAATCTCAGTATCCGTCTGTGCAAGCAGTGTTTCACAGGAGGCAAATAACTGCGCAATGTAAGTATCCATGTCAATGCAGTCATTGTCGTCTGCGCTGTGCAGGGAAACATTCATCTGATGGGGAGGCTGTGCAAGCAGTATGGGAAGTTTTTGCGCAAGTAGTGTCCCGTTTGTTGTAAGATTTACGGTTACACCTGCCCTGCGGCACAGCGCAAGAATTTCATCAAGCTGCGGATGCAGCAGCGGTTCGCCCTTTACATGCAGATAAATGTAGTTGGTGTACGGACGAATCTGCTGTAAGGTATGTGCAAATTCATCGACAGACATAAAATGCGGACTGCGCAGGGTTTCCTGACAAAAAGAACATTTTAAATTACAGGAACTGGTGATTTCTATATAAATGCGCTTAAAACGCGCCACATTTCCCATAATTAATTTTGAGCCTTATACTGCTTTAAAGCCGTTGCAAGCTGGTCCGGGCAGGAAGTAGACTTAAATCCGCAGCGGATACCTTCCATACGGCGGATGGCTTCATCAATATCCATGCCTTCTACTAAAGCAGCAACACCCTGTGTATTGCCGGAGCAGCCGCCCTCAAAAGCTACATTGGTTACTTTATTATCAACAACATCAAAATGAATGGCGCGTGAACAGACGCCCTGTGTTTTATAATTCATCATTTTCTCTCCTTTGTTTTTTGCATTGTCATGGTATCATAAAATGAAGCGGGATACAAGAAAATTTATCTAAACAAAGGATAATTGTGCCATGATGTCCGGTAAGGAATCAACAGGATAAAGTTGCAAATTACGAGTGGTATGGGTATAATTATTAATATGCGGTAAAAGCCGCACAATGAAGAAAAATTTGTATAAAATGCTATGAGTGTCAAATCTACATTTTCCGCTCATAGAAGGATTGAAAACGGAGTAGCAAATGGCACGGAAAAAGAAGAAAAAACGACGCCTGAAAAAGGGGGCTGCACTCGTTTTAAAATGGTCCATTGCAATGATTATCATAGGAACTGCCGCATTTTTTCTGATGAATATGGTATATAACCGGGGCATTTATGTAAAGACACACCCGCTGGTACTCGATATGGAAGAAGATGTATCGGCAGAGGATTTTATTGAAACGTATGATGACACAGAGGTGCTGGTCACTTTTGTAGATATGCCGGTGCATCAGATTGGAAAGCAGACGGTTGAGTTTGTAGTGGAAAATAAAAAGGGAAGAAGTAAAAAATATACACAGACACTCGAATGGGTGCATAAAGATAAAACAGCGCCGCAGATTAACGGTGTACATAACATCACAGTGACCATCGGGGATACTGTTTCATATCTGGACGGGGTCAGTGCCGTGGATGATGTGGACGGACCGGTGAACGTAACGGTTGAAAAGGTGTCTGTCAATACAAGACAGACGGGAACGTACCCTATCGCTTATCTGGCAACAGACAGTGCGGGCAACCTGGCAAAGGTCAATGCAAGCGTAACCGTGGTGGAACGCGCACAGGACTGGCAGGAGGCATATGCGCTGGTTGACAGTGTACTGGCAAAGATTACAACACCGCAGATGTCACTCGGACAAAAGGCAAAAGCCATTTTTGATTATGCGCATAACAATATTACGTATGCGGGCGTGCGCCTTGCAGATGACTGGGATGCGGAATGGTATGCAGGACTTCAGAATATTGAGCAGAACGGCACGACAGGCGGCGACTGCTATACGTATTATGCTGTTGCAAATGTGCTGTTACAGCGTGCCGGAGCGGAAACCATGCGTGTGGAGCGGCAGAACGCAGGGGACGGCAGCCACCACTACTGGATTTTGTGTAATGTTGGGACAGGCTGGTATCATTTTGATGCCACACAGATTTCCAACGGATTTACGTGTTTTATGCTGACGGATAAGCAGGTGCGCGACTTTACACAGATAAAGCCGAATTTCTATGATTTTGCCGCAGACCGGTATCCTGCAACACCGCAGACGGAATTTGTCCTGCAATAAGCAATCCGTTTATTATGGAAGGAAAAGAAAATGAAGACACTGGGAATTTTAGGCGGAATGGGACCGATGGCGACTGCCTGTTTTATGGAACGGATAACCGCAATGACAGCGGCAGATACCGACCAGGAGCAGATACCGGTGATTGTATACAGCAATACACAGATTCCTGACAGAAGTGCGTATCTTTTAGGCAGACCGCAGGCGGAAAATCCTGTGACGGCATTACGGCAGACGGCGCATTTTTTAGACGGTGCATGTGATTATATTGCAATGCCGTGTGTGACAGCACATGCGTTTTATACGCAGATACAACAGGAACTTTCCCATGCCGTGCTTTTCAATATGGTTGAACTGACGGTGCAGTCCTTAAAGGCACAGAACATAAAAAAAGCGGGACTGCTGGCAACGGACGGCACGATTGCAGGCGGTGTATTTAAAGAAAGTTTAAAAAATGCAGGAATCGAGAGTGTTCTGCCGGGTGCGCTGTCACAAAAAAGCCTTATGGCGCTGATTTACCGGATAAAAGCGGGAAAAGAGCCGGATATGGCGGCGTTTAACCGCATTTTACAGGAACTCGTATCCGGCGGCGCAGAAAGAATCGTACTTGGCTGTACGGAAATTTCCATTTTAAATTTAAAAGAAAAATGTCCGTGTGCCGTACCGTATACAGACTGTATGGAACTGCTGGCGGAGGCGGCGGTGGCAGCGTGCGGCGGACAAGTCGCTCAGAAATGGAGGCAAATGCGAAAATCCATAAATTAAAGATTTTCGCACATCAAGCGTAGCTTGATGTTTCACTTTGTGCCGCAGGCGTCACAAAGTCGTTTTATCGCAGAGCCAAATAAGATTTGGCTCGCGATTCCTCCGGCATTAAAATGCCTGCGGAATGAGGAAAATGCGAAAAATATGCTTGAGAGCATATTTTCACACGGAGATTTGTTTCTGAGCGAAAACAAATCTCCCTGATTGCAGATGAGAAATCGCCTGCGCGAATTTCTCATCGCAGCTACGCGACAAAGTCGCTTAGGAATGAGGTAGTATGAGAAATGTATTAGAATATCTGGAAGCGGCATATCTGAAAGCACCGGAAAAGACGGCATATGCCAGTGAAACGGACAGCCTTACGTTCCGGCAGGTTTATATGCAGGCGCGGTCTGTCGGAACAGTGCTTTTAAAAGATGGATTGTATAAAAAGCCGGTGGTGGTTTTTATGGAAAAAAGCCCGCAGACGATTACTGCATTTTTAGGTGTGGTTTATGCGGGGTGCTATTATGTGCCGGTTGATGAGGAAATGCCGTCTTACAGAATGGAACTGATTTTTAAGACACTTTCGCCGCGGGCGGTAATCTGCGATAAAGCAACAACAGATAGGCTTTACAAAATGGGCTATCAGGGACAAGTATATTTATATGAGCAGATATCAGCTACACCGCAGGATACGAAAGCACTGTCGGCAGTCCGTGAAAAAAGCATTGATACCGATGCACTGTATATTGTATTCACATCGGGTTCAACAGGCATCCCAAAAGGTGTTGTAGCCTGCCACCGTTCAGTCATTGATTATATTGAAAATCTTTCAGCAGTGTTGCAGGTATCGGAGGATACCGTGTTTGGCAATCAGGCGCCGCTGTATGTCGATGCCTGTTTAAAGGAAATATATCCGACCTTAAAATTTGCGGCAACGGCATACCTGATACCAAAGCAGTTATTTATGTTTCCGGTGAAGCTTGTTGAATTTATCAATGCTCATCAGATTAATACCATCTGCTGGGTTGTTCCGGCGCTGACGATGATATCGGGACTGGGCGCATTTGAAAAAGCAGTGCCGTCATCTTTAAAGACGATTGCATTCGGCAGTGAAGTGTTTCCGGCAAGACAGCTTGCACTCTGGAGAAAATATGTCCCCAATGCACGGTACATCAATCTGTACGGACCGACGGAAGCAACCGGAATGTCCTGCTACTATGTTGTGGACAGGGAATTTAAGGAAGACGAAGTGATTCCGATTGGCAGACCGTTTCCCAATACCGGCATTCTGCTTTTAAATGAAGACGGAAAAGAAGTAACGCAGGGAGAAAAGGGCGAAATCTGTATCCGTGGAACGGCGGTGACCATGGGATATTACCGCCAGCCGGAAAAGACTGCCGGGAATTTTGTGCAGAATCCGCTCAATAAGGACTATCCGGAGATTATTTATAAGACCGGAGATTTGGGTTATTATAATGACCGCGGAGAATTAATGTTTGCTTCCCGTAAGGATTATCAGATTAAACATATGGGACATCGTATTGAACTTGGTGAAATTGAAGGCAGTGTAAACTGCATGGAAAAAATCGCAGGCGGCTGTTGTATTTATGATGAGGAAAAGAAAAAAATTGTATTATTTTATGCGGGAGAAGTACAGCCGGCAGAGGTGCTTGCCTTTTTAAAGGAGCGTCTTCCACGCTACATGGTGCCGGGCGTTTTACGACAGGTGGATAGATTGCCGCTGACCTTAAACGGCAAAATCAACCGCATGAAATTAAAAGAGATGTATGCTGGAGAATAGAAGAAATATGGAACAATTAATTGAAATTTTAAAAGAACTGCACCCGGATGTGG
>OGCY01000034.1_pt1 | contig 87824 bp, 76 predicted proteins | sample 1570311 | NCBI WGS metagenome assembly OGCY01 (sample SAMEA2582165, study PRJEB24529) | metagenome | biome: Human gut stool | place: China | collected 2011
CCCGGAGGTGGAACAGGTCACTGCCTGACCTGTCCCGCCGGGACGGTTCTCTTAAAAACACCATATAGATTTTTTGTACGCCGCCGCCCGCCATCGAGCAGAGTTTTACACCTAATTGGGGATAAAACAGCTTATGAGTGGCGGTGGCATCATCATTGTGGCACAGACGGTAATTCCACAGCTTACCACACTGTTCTCATAATTCATGGGCGGGATCATTGATAAGATTACTGAATTCATAAAGGAACTGTTGCAGGGATGGGTGCTGACCAACTTTGAAACCATGTTTACCGATGTCAATGACAAGGTAGGCACGATTGCAGGGGAGGTCAGCAAAACTCCCAGCACTTGGAACTCCGGCATTTTTGATATGATAAAAAACCTGTCCGATAACGTGATGATTCCCATAGCGGGCATGATCATCAGTTTTGTACTCGTCTACGAGCTTATTTCCATGGTTATTGATAAGAATAATCTGCATGACTTCAATACAGCCATTTTTATCCGCTTTTTTATAAAAGCGTGTATTGCAGTCATGCTGTTAAGCAAGACTTTTGACATTGTAATGGCAGTATTTGATGTGGGAAGCCATATCGTAAATTTTGCCGCATCAGCGATTACCGGAAGCACCAGTATTGATGTGGCAAGTACGCTTCAGACGATGTTCAATGAGCAGTTTTCGGAAATGAGCATAGGAGAGCTGTTGGGACTTGGAATGGAGACCATGATCGTCAGTTTATGTATGAAAATCATGTCAGTCCTTATCACCGTCATTCTTTATGGGCGAATGATTGAAATATATCTTTATGTATCAGTAGCACCTGTTCCCTGTGCAACCGTAACCAACCGGGAATGGGGAACGATAGGAACCAATTATTTTAAGGGACTTTGTGCCCTTGCATTTCAGGGATTTTTTATGATGGTGTGTGTCGCTATCTATGCAGTGCTTGTGGCTGGTGTGGCAGTATCCGACAACCTGCATACGGCACTCTGGTCGGTGGCAGCATATACCGTTATTTTGTGCTTTTCACTCTTTAAGACTGGTTCATTATCGAAATCTATCTGGAATGCGCACTAAGGGAGGAACGATATGGCAATATCCGTGCAGGTGCCAAAGGATTTGTCCGGTATCAAGACAAAAGTGGCACTGAACTTGACAAAGAGACAGATCATCTGTTTCAGCGGTGCGGCAGTAGCCGGGATACCCTTGTATTTTTTAACCAAGGGACTGATCGGAACATCAGCCGCATCACTTCTTATGATGGGAGCAATGCTTCCGTTCTTCTTTTTTGCGATGTATGAGAAAAACGGGTTTCCGGCGGAGAAGATTTTGTATTTTATGCTCCGGCAGAAGATACTCACACCGGGCATAAGACCATACCGGTCAGAGAACTTATACAAGCAGTTGGAAGAAAAAGAAAAATTACGAAGGGAGGTTCGTTATCTTGAAGAAAAAGCAAAAGGCAGAACCGGAAAGCCGCAGAAAAAGCAGTTATAAGGGCAATAGCAGGAATAACAGCAAAAGCGGTGGACTTACCTTTTCAGAGAAGAAGCGTCTTATACAGTTGAAACATATTTTATCGGGAAAGAGCAATGAGAAAGAAAAGCCGACTACCGCACAAAAGACGATTACTTTTGAAAAGATGTTCCGTGACGGTATCTGTCAGGTCAGCCACCGTTATTATACAAAGATGGTGGAATTTTTTGATATAAACTATTCGCTTCTGGAAGTGGACGAGCAGGCGGACATACTGGCACAGTACAGTAAGCTCATCAATTATTTTGATCCGTCTGTGAAATTTGAACTGGTGTTATTCAACCGGCAGGTCAATGAGCAGGTTCTTACAGAACAGTTTGATATTCCATGGCAGGAGGATGATTTTAACGACATCCGTGAGGAATACACGGAGATGTTAAAGAAACAGGCGGCAAAGGGGAATAACGGCATCATCAAGTCAAAATATCTGATTTTTGGTGTGGAGAGCAATGGCTATAAGGAAGCCAAGAGCCGCCTTAACAACATTGAAAAAGATGTAATACGAAACTTAAGCAATATAGGAACCCTTGCTAGGGGACTGGACGGAAAGGAAAGACTGCGCATCCTGCATGAATATTTTAATCAGGATACGATGGAGCCTTTCCGTTTTTCATTTAAGGACTTGGCAGAATCCGGTAAGTCGGTCAAGGACTATATTGCACCGCCGGGATTTGATTTCCGCTATCCGAACCGCTTTAAGTCGGGAAATATGTATGGCTGTGTGTCCTATCTGGATATTATCGCACCGAAGTTTACGGACGAGCTGATCAAGCAGCTTCTTGACATTGATGCAAACCTTACTATCTCCATGCACATGCAGACGGAAGATCCGGTAAAGGCAATCAAGAAGTTAAAAGCGGTCATTTCCAATATCCAGAAAATGAAGATTGAGGAGCAGAAAAAGGCAGTCCGAAGCGGTTACGATATGGATATTCTTCCAACGGATATTGTGACCTATGAAAAGGACACGCTGGAATTTCTCGATGATTTGAATACGAGCAACCAGAAGATGATCAACATGACATTTCTCATTACCTGTTATGGCAGAACCAAGCGGGAACTGGAGAGTTTAATGCAGAGGGTGTCCGGTATCATTCAGCAGGCAAACTGTGACTTACGCTGTTTGCAGTATTTACAGGAGCAGGGCCTTATGGCATCTGCGCCGATTGGCTGCAATGAGACTGGCATTGAGCGTACCCTTTCCACAAAGAGTACCGCAATCTTAGTACCATTCTGCACACAGGAGTTATTTATGCCTGCACCGGCAATCTATTACGGATTAAATGCACTCAGCAACAACATGATCATGGCAGACAGAAAAAGGCTCCGTACACCAAACGGGGTTATCTTAGGAACACCCGGAAGTGGTAAGAGTTTTAGTGCAAAGCGTGAGATTTTAAGTTGTTTTCTTATCACAAAGGACGACATTATTATCTGCGATCCGGAGGGCGAGTATTTTGCGCTAGTGGCAGCACTACATGGACAGGTTGTAAAACTTGCCACCAATTCCAAAGACTATCTGAACCCGATGGATATTCAGTTGAGCCATAAGGGGAATAAGGAAGCATTAAAACTGAAATTGGATTTTATCATAACATTATGTGACCTGATTGCAGGAGGTAAGGACGGTCTGGAGAATGATGAGAAAGGTATCATCGACGAGTGTATCCGCCATATTTATGATAAGTATTTTGAAAATCCGGTGCCGGAAAATATGCCGATACTGGAGGATTTATACAATGCACTTTTGAAGCATAAGAATCCAAAGGCAGAACGGATTGCAAACAGCCTTGTGCTGTATGTGCATGGTTCCCAGAATTATTTCAACCACCATACTAATGTGGACAGTGGCAACCGTATCATGTGCTTTGACATCAGAGACTTGGGAAATCAGTTGAAAGAGCTGGGTATGTTAATCGTGCAGGATGCGGTGTGGAACAGAGTGTCACAGAACAGGGAGCGAAAGATTGCAACCCGTTATTACTGTGATGAGTTCCACCTTCTTCTGAAGGAGAAGCAGACCGCTATTTACTCTGTGGAAATCTGGAAGCGTTTCAGAAAATGGGGCGGAATACCGACAGGCTTGACGCAGAACGTGGGTGATTTTTTGCGTTCAGAGGAGATTGAAGGTATCTTGGGTAACAGCGACTTTGTATATCTGTTAAATCAGAATGCCAAAGATCAGGCAATCCTCGCTGATAAGCTGGGATTATCGGATAAGCAGTTATCCTATGTCACCAACTCTGAGCCGGGAAGCGGTCTGATACTGTTTGATAATGTGGTTATTCCATTCGTGGATAAATACCCGACAGACACCAAGACCTACAGAATTATGAATACCAAGCCGGAGGAATCTGTGCAGAAGGAGGACGCAGTGTAAATGGCAGAAAAGAGACAGAAAAAGCAGGCAGTAAAGGCATTTGAAAAAGAGACATTTTCCAAAGACAAGAAAGTGACTGGAGCAAATCATATAGAACACAGGCAGGACAACACCTTTTCCGTGGAAAACCAGTTTAGTGCCAGCGAGAAGCCTGTGAGCAATCTGCCACGGGATGCAAACCATGGCAGTCGTACAAGAAATGCAACTTCTGGTCACAGCGTCCAGAAGTTGGAAGCCGAAACGGAAAAGGCATTCTTAAAGGAAAACAGCTTCATGCAGGACGAGCAGACTGATTTTGAGACTTCTTCTGACAGCACGATAGAAAACAAGGTTCATGTCAGGGATACCTACCAACGGTCTGAGGAAAAAGGGAAATATCACAAAAGGCGTGTGCAGAGAGAACACGTACACAGAGAGCGTGCGAAGTCAGAAAATACAAAGCAGCCCGATTATGGAGATTTTCAGACAAAGGATGCCACATTTTCGCAGGGGCAGGCGGAAGAATTTACCGACAGAAAAGTACAGAAGGCTTTTGATAAGTCGGAAAAGAGCCGCTGGAAGTTGCAGAAAGCAAAGGACAAGATGCCGACAAAGCGGCAGTATGAGATGAAGCGTGTCTTTGATGAACAGACCGGAAAAGCAAAGTATGTTGTGGTTCCGGTGGATGTGGAGAAGCCATTCAAGCCGGATGGACTGGGAAAGACTGCGGTTCACAAGCTCCAGACCGAAAATATGTATTTTGTGCATCGCAAGATTGCTGAGACAGAAAAGGATAATTCTGCTGTGGAGGGCGCACACAAGACGGAACAGCGTGCCGAGGATATTTACCACTATATGAAGTATCACCGCAAGAGCAAGGCACAGAGAAAGCGTGACCGCTTAGAGCGATTGCAGAAAAAACAGGTTACAGCGGATATGAAGCTGGAGTATGAGAAATTCATCAGTGAAAATCCACATCTAAAGGGCAACAGTCCAAAGAAGCAGTTGCAAAGGCAGCTACAGAAACAGCGTATCAAGCGTGAGTATGCTAAGGCAAGGCGGGCAAGAGCAGAAGCCAAGACTGCAAAGGAAGCATTTACCAAAACAGCAAATACCGCAACCGGGATTGAAAAGAAGTTACAGGAAATTGTCACGAAAAATAGAACACTCATTATCACAGTCGGTATTTTTGCACTTCTGCTAATTATGATTATGTCGGCATTATCAAGCTGCGGTTCCATGTTTACCGGAACTGTAACAACAACGATGGCAAGCACTTATCTGAGCCTTCCGGCAGAGATTGATGCGGCAGATTTATCTTTTACAGAAAAGGAAATGGAACTGCAAAATAAGATTGACCGGATTGAAAGTGATTATCCGGGATATGATGAATACGATTATAACCTTGGGGCAATCGGGCATGATCCGTATACGCTGATCAGCTATCTTTCCGCAGTGCATACGGAATTTACTGCCGCAGGAATAGAGAGTGAGATTCAGGAATTATTTGATGCCATGTATTCCCTTACTACTGAGGAAGTAGAGGAAACACGGACAAGGACAGTCACAAAGACCGGAACCAGAATAGTAACAAATCCGGACGGGACTACCCGTACCGAGGAATACGAGTATGAGGAGGAAGAAGAATATACCGTAACAATTCTTCGTGTCACACTTACGGTCACACCGCTTGAGAGCATTGTAGCCGGACGCATGGACAGCGAACAGACGGAAATTTTTGGAGCCTATACGGAGACAAAAGGCGGCTTACAGGTCTTTGCTTCTCCGGTTGATTATTACTGGTATTACTATATCAGCAGTTATTATGGCTACCGGAAGAATCCAAACACCGGAGCCGAGGAGCTTCACAGGGGTGTGGATATAGCGGTGCCGACAGGAACGTTTGTATATGCGGCACATGATGGAACGGTAACAGAAGCGGCTTACGATTCCTATTATGGAAATTATGTGGTGATTACGGACAGTAAGGGATATACCACAAAATATGCCCACATGGACAGCTTAAATGTGTCCGCAGGGCAGAGTGTAAAAAAAGGTGACAATATAGGCAAAAGCGGAAATACAGGAAGCAGTACCGGAAGCCACCTTCATATCGAATGTCTGTATAACGGGGAATATTATAACCCGTTATTTTATTTTGAAGCAGGAGAACAGACCATTTATGGAGAAACAACGGGTGGCACCGGAGGAGGAACCGGCAATGTGATACCACCAGAATCCTATGATGATGCAACCGTACAGACGCTTATGCGTGAAGCAAACAGGTATCTGGGAATGCCATATACTTTTGGCGGCACAGCTCCGGCTAGTTTTGACTGTTCCGGTTTTGTATGCTGGGTATTTTCAAACAGTGGCGTACATAACCTGCCAAGAACCACCGCACAGGGCATTTATGACCAGTGTACTCCGGTATCAGCGGCAGATGCAAAGGCAGGGGACATTATCTTTTTTACAGGAACCTATAATGCAGGACGTCCGGTTACACACGTTGGTATCTACTGTGGAAACGGTACGATGGTGCATTGCGGTGATCCAATTCAGTACACATCAATCAATACTTCTTACTGGCAGAGCCATTTCTATGGTTTTGGAAGATTGAATTAGCGAAGGGAGGAATTATTTTTATCAGTAGAACGAATCAATTCACAGCTTAAAAAGGTCAGGGAGCAGATAGCACAGCTACAGGCAAAGGAAAAAGACCTTGCAGAGCAGAAACAGATGGCGGAGGATGCCGAAGCCATGAAAATCATTCGGAAATACAAAATCTCATCTGAGCGTTTGCAGATGTTAAATAGGCTCAGTGAGGATGAAGTCAGAAATTTATTACAGAAACGGGAAGAGGAAAAGGAGGATTCGACCAATGAAAAAGAAGAAGTCATCCGTTAAGGCACTAATGTCTTTAGTATTGTCGGCAATACTTTTTTGTATGCCGATTGGGGCATTTTTTGCCAACAGGACAAACACGATAGAGGTTCATGCGGAGGATACCGCAGAACAGAAAACAGAGAGTGTGGCAGAGGAAGGCAGTGCAGAAAGCACAGCGTCCGGCACTGATAACAAGGACAGTTCCGGTAGTGGAGAAAATCATACAGAGCAGTCCACGGAGAATACAACGGAAAATTCCACAGAAGACACAACTGAGGAGACACAGCCTACCGCAAAATGCACCTGCAAGGAAAAATGCAGTCAGTATGCAGTAGATGAAGATTGTGAGGTGTGTGCAAAGGATTACAAGGAATGTGCTTATATCAATCCGAGCGTAAAAATTACAATCAATACACCTTCTGGGTGGCATAACGATACCACGAAAGTAACAGTCAAGGTGGAGGATACTATTGTATCCGGCAATTTTACCATTCAGACAGTAAAGGCAAAAGTCGGACAGAATGGAAGCTGGACAGATATTACCGAGGATATGTACATAGAGATTTCCGAGAACAGCACCATTTATGTGCAGGTCACAGACCAGAAGGGCAAGACCTACGAGAAAAAACGTTATATCAAGTGTTTTGATTTTACCAAGCCTACCTTAAATGCGGCAGTCAGCGACGGTCTTTTGAGCATTCAGGCACATGATACGGATTCCGGTATCAAGGCAATCTATGTCAATGGCTATGAGTTTACAGAGCATACGAATGGAGCCTTGAATATCCGTCTGCAACAGTTCGATGCAGGGTATCAGTATTTCACGATTTCTGCCATGGATAATGCAGGAAATACCTCTGAAATCTATAAAACAGCCAATCCGTATTACACCGATCCGGAGAATAAGGACAGCAATGAAAAAGATCCGGCACAGCAGCTCCCGGTGGATGCGTCGGCAACCAAACCTAGCTCTGCAACCGCACAGGTCACAGAACATACAAAAACGGATGTGAATGGAAATACAGTTTCCCAGACAGGCAGTGGAACAACTTCAAGCAGTTCCGCAACAACAAAGCAATCTCCAAGTGCGGGAGATACTTCTAAGGATGCAGACCAGAGCAGTGACAGTCAGACTTCTGAAAAAGGCAAGGAATTTTACACAATCCAGACTGCATCCGAGAAAGTATTTTATCTGGTAATTGACCGTGACGGGGAGGATGAAAAGGTGTATTTCCTTACCGAAGTCAGCGAAAATGACCTGTTAAATACCACAACGGATAACAGCGAGACACTTCCGAAAAATTCAGCGGCTTTGGAATCTGCAATTCCTACCAAAGACAGCGCATTATCCAACAATAATGCTGATACCACAGGAGATAAAACACAGGGAGCAGAAAGTGTTGAGGACAGCACCGAAGATAGCACGGAAGATACAAGTGAGCTGAAAGAGGATACCGCAAAAGCAGATGGTTCCGGCTTTACATATATTTTAATGGGCATTGCTGCGGTAGCTGTGATCGGAGTGGTATATGTGGTGAAATCCAAGAAGAAAAAGGAAAACTTCATTGATGAGGATGAAGATGAGGACGAGCTTGACGAGGACTACGATTATGATGACGAGGAAGAAACCGAGCAGGATTCCGACGAAGCATTCATAAATGGTGGTGATGATGCAGAATCAGTAGACACAGACGAGAATGACAATGAAGATAACAACAACGAGAATGACGAAGAAGATGGGGAGGAATAGAGATGGAGCTTGTTATTGCAGAAAAGCCGAGCGTGGCACAGAGCATTGCGGCAGTTCTTGGTGCCACACAGCGTAAAGACGGATATTTGGAAGACAATGACTATCTGGTATCATGGTGTGTGGGACATCTGGTAGAGCTGGCACAGCCGGAAAGCTATGAGGAAGCATGGAAGAAATGGAGCTATGAGAGCCTTCCAATCATTCCGCAGGAATGGCAGCATGAGGTGAAAAGTGATACGAAAGTGCAGTATCAGATTTTGAAAAAGCTCATGCACGATGACAGGGTAGATGCTGTTGTATGTGCTACTGATGCCGGAAGGGAGGGAGAATTGATTTTCCGCCTGACCTACAACATGGCAGGGTGCAAAAAGCCGATGAAGCGTTTGTGGATTTCTTCTATGGAGGAAAGCGCAATTCGTGACGGCTTCCATAATCTTCGTCCGGGCAGTGATTATGACAATCTGTATCATTCAGCACTGTGCAGGCAGGAAGCAGACTGGCTTGTGGGTATCAATGGGACAAGGCTTTTTACCGTATTATATGGCGGTAAGGCATTAAAGGTGGGCAGAGTGCAGACACCGACACTTGCCATGCTTGTGGATCGTGAAAGTAAAATCATGAATTTCAAGAAAGAAGCCTATTATATGGCTCACATCATGGGAAATGGTCTGGATGCGGTATCGGAGCATATCAGCGATAAAACGGAAGCAGAAAGAATTGCTGGAGCCTGTGAAAACGGACAGGCTCTTGTGACTTCCGTGGTAAAGGAAGAAAAGTGGGTAGCACCACCGAAGCTCTATGACCTTACCACACTTCAGAGGGATGCAAACCGTCTGTTTGGCTTTACTGCCAAGCAGACATTGGAATATACCCAGAGTCTCTATGAAAAGAAACTTGTCACTTATCCGAGAACGGACAGCCAGTATCTTTCCGATGACATGGAAGGTACTGCAAAAAATGTGATTGAAGCGATTTTCAATTCTCTGTTGTTTGAGCAGAATGTCATGTTCAATCCGGATATAAAAAGGATTTTGAACAGCAAAAAAGTGACAGACCATCATGCAATCATTCCGACCATGGAGATCATCAAGCAGGACTTAAAGGCGATTCCGGAGAGTGAGATGAAGATACTTTCCCTTTGTGCAAACCGTCTGCTGTGTGCGACCGGGGAGAAGCACATTTATAATTCCACAAAGGCAGAGATTACCTGCAACAATATTGTATTTAAGGTATCCGGCAAGGAAGTGTGGAAAAATGGATGGAAGGAATTTGAGGATTTCTTCAAAAATTCCTATAAGACCGCAGAAGATAAATCAGATACCGAGGAAGAAAAGAAGCTGCCGGAGCTTTGTGAGGGCATGACGATTGCAGTGGAGCAGACAAAGGTTTCCGAGCATTTCACACAGCCACCGAAGCATTATACAGAGGACAGCCTGCTTTCTGCCATGGAGCGAGCCGGAGCAGAAGATATGGGGGATGAGGTGGAGAGGAAAGGACTTGGTACACCTGCCACCAGAGCAGATATCATAGAAAAGCTGGTAAAAGATGGATTTGTAAAGCGTGAGAAAAAGCAGATGATCCCGACAGAGGACGGAATGAAGCTGATCACGATACTTCCGGATGTAGTAAAATCTCCGAAGCTGACCGCAGACTGGGAGAATGAGCTTACTCTGGTATCTAAGGGAGAAGTTCCTGCAGAACAGTTTATGTCTGGGATTGAAACTATGGTAAGTGATCTTGTAAAAGCTAATCATAGCGTTAGCGATGAGCAGAAAGCCATGTTTGGGGCAGGAAAGAGTGGGCAGGAAGTGCTTGGGAAATGCCCAAAATGTGGTGCTGATGTAATAAAAGGGAAATTTGGAGCGTACTGTACCGGAAAATGCGGTATGAATGTCGGCAAGGCACTTGGGGTAACACTTTCCGATTCACAGGTCAAGAGCCTGCTTCAAGGGAAAAAGATACTTGTAAAAGGATTAAAAGGCAAGAAAGGCAGCTATGATGCTTATTTGATTCCGAAGAGCATAGAGGAGTTTTCCTATACGAAGGATGGAAAAGAAATCAAGGGATTTCAGTATAAATTTAAGATGGAATTTCCACAGAAGATAGGAAAGTAGGGGTAGGAATGTAAACGTTATTGTGGTATAGTTTTGTAAAGACTAATCAGAATTTTGTGAGTGGTCTTATTAAAAAAATTAAGCAAATTAGAAAGAATAAATAAAAGGGAGGCACGAACTATGGATAAAAATTCTAATGCTAGTCCAGAAGTATTTGGTTTTGATTTTCAAGTCAATGCTACTATTTTTCTTCTGTTAGATAATATAAAAGAAGTAAAAGCAGTTCGTATGGAAGGAGCCTCCGAGGATATTGAGCTGACCATGAAGAGTGGTAATCAAATTATGGCTCAAGCGAAAGGAATCGTAAAAGGAAGTAGTGATTTTTCAAATGTAAGAAGAAACCTTAAGAAAGCAATAAAAACCCTTTCTTCTGCTGACAGCAAATCAGTAGAGCAATTGATTCTTATCACTAATTCTAAAAATCCACTAAATGAGAATAGCTCAAAGAGTTTTTTCTATGGTCCGCCAGTAGCTGTTGGTTATAATGATCTTTCTGATGACGCAAAAAAAGTAATTGATAATATTGTCGAGAGACTTGATGTTCAGTTCGAAAAGAGTAAGTTTCAAATTTATTATTTTATGTTCGAGACAGATAATTTACGAACAAGATATGCGGTAATAGAGGAGAAGGTCAAAGATTTTATTAATCAGCTTAACTTAGGACAAATTTTAAGTGCTGCAGAGTTAATGAATGTTTGGCAAAATGATCTTTTTCACAATGGTTCTCAAACTAATATAACAATAAAATTGAGTAAAAAGGAAATTGTATGGCCGGTAATTGCATTGACTTTGGGGAAACAATTACCGGCGGAGTACATAGAAGATTACGACCAAGGATTTATAAATGAAATTACCACACAGTATTCGTATTTGATAAATACAATTACGGAACGATATGACCTCATAACAAAGATTTTATATGATTACAATTCGTCAAACTATGCTCTACCTATGAAAGAGCGTACACGAAAATTTATTGCAGATAGATGGAAAGAATACATTTCTATTTTTTCGTTTGAATCACTAAATGAAGAGGTACAAGAGGCAGTCATAAAGGTGATTTTGGCGAAAGTAATTCAACAAAGGTACTTAATCAATAATATTAGTGAAGAGGTGTCATTATGAGAATTAAATCAATATATATTTCTCAAGGCATGTTTTATACGGAGAAGTTTTTTGAATCAGGTTTCAATCTTATTTTCAGTGAAAAAAATAGTACAGGAAAAACAACACTTATGCGTTGCCTTTTGTATGGGCTGGGTTATGCTGTTCCGGGGACAAAAAAGTTCAAAATGGAATCGTGTAATATAAAAGTTGTTCTTGAAAAGGATGATGGAACAATACTAACATTTAACAGGAACACAGCTGATTCAATAGAAGTGGTTGAGGAGAATGCACAATTCTCGTACGCACTTCCAATACAAAGCAAGGAATTATATGAAAAAATTTTTGGAACTGATAATGAGGATATCCTCAATAATATTCTCGGTGCTATATATGTTGACCAGGAAAAGGGATGGACATTACTAAATCGAGGTAAAGTTATAGCTGGTGTACATTTCAATATAGATGAACTAATTAGAGGTTTGTCAGGGCGAAACTGTGAAGATGTCATATTGCGTAAGAAAAAAGTTGAGGAAAACATTAAGAAATATAAGCAGATTTTGAATATTGCCAAGTATAGAGAATCCATTGCATCATTTAGTAATTCTCTGGTACAAGATGGTTATAATCGTGAGCGCATGTTAAAATTGGATCAAATCAGGGTTGAGAGAGATGCGTTAAAAAAGGAGATTAAGCGTCTTGATGAAAATATCAAGGATAACAAAAAGGCTATTGAATTTATCAATGATATGAAGTTAGTAATCAGATTAGATAGTGGTGAAGAAGTATGCATCAACCGAGATATGGTTGTTGGTGCATCAGATAGCATAGATCTCCTTCAAACAAAGAAAAAATTGCTTATTTCAAGATTGGAAAGAGTTCTTAAAGATATAGAATGTTTGGAACTTGAAATAAAAGAAGAAGAACAACAAAATTCTCTTTTTTCTATGGAATCATTAGCGGATGTATTTGATAGAAAGATGGCTAGTATTGATATCAATCCTGTTGATGTGAATAGAGTGATTGATAATTTGAAAAAAGAGAGAAAAGAGTTGGAAGATCAAATCTCTAGATTTACTAATGATAGCAATGATGTGACTCAGGCTATGATAAAAACTGTTCAGAAATATATGGAGGAGCTTGGAGATTCTGAAGCAGAAAAGATGACCTGGAAATATCTATTTACTAGCAATCTTAAGGAATTATCAGGAGCGGTGCTACACAAAACAGTTTTTTCTTTTCGACTAGCATATATTATCGAAATTGAAAGAACACTTGGTATTAAGTTACCAATTTTGTTAGATTCGCCAAAAGGAAAAGAGGTTGATGATATCAATATTGGAAAGATGATGCGAATTCTCCAACGAGATTTTCCTGATAATCAGATTATTATAGCGTCTATCTATCATTATGTGTCAAACGAACATGTTATTATACTAGAAGGACAGTTGTTGGATAAAATAATCAGTGTATAGGAAAGGTGTATGGTGGAACAAAGGTATGGTTACGATATCCAGCGTCGCTCGGTGTATATTGGTCAATTTGACTGGGGTTACTCTAAAAATATAGGAGGAATATACTCAGCTTAAGGAACACTATGAATATGATGAAGATTTGGTTGCAGATGTAATTGCAAAGCATGACTAATAAATTTCAGTGTGTAATGAAAGTGCGAATCCATTACAACTAAATATCAACACAGCGTCAGAGCGTATGGGAAAACCTGTACGCTCTAATTTTTTATCAAAAAATGGAGGAAAACACATGGAAGAAACAAATGTAACAATGACAGCAGAGGAAATGCAGGGTGAGCCTGCGGCAAAGGAAAATGAGACGTAAGCGCATAGTTTTAGGGCGTACCCTATAAATGAAATCTGACACCCCGCGCTAGGATGCCAGACATGCGAGTATTTCACTACATTTTATTTACAAGTTTCCTGAGCCAATTTACTCCACGGGGCAAATTGTTCCAATTCCCCGTCTGACATTTCAGCACCAGGACGATGCTCCAGAAGGAAGCTCAGATATTTAAGTGGATCAAGTTCATTGGCTTTTGCCGTTTCTATCATAGAATAGATTTTCATACTGGCATCTGCCCCGGCTGGTGTATCACAGAAAAGCCAGTTCTTACGGCCAACTACCAATGGTCGAATGCTGTTCTCACTGAGATTATTACTCAGGCTGCATGCACCATCTTTCAGATAGTTCATCATAAACGGACGGCAGCCATTGGAATAGTTGATTGCCTTGATCAGCCTGTCTCCGGATTCCGGATGCAGCTGGTCAAGCCATGACAAAAAAGCCTCTATGACAGGTTTTTGATCCTTCAGGCGGCGATTATAAATCTGTTTGGGCGATAATCCTTTTTCTCGATAAGATCGTTCATACTCAAACAGCTTATTACAGTATAGGAATCCCTGGACTGCCGGATGTGTATAATCCTTTTCGTGGCCTTTGGGTATTGCCCGCAGCCAATAGCGTCGTATGTGAGCCCAGCAACAACAACGCTGTGCCTCCGGCACTTTGTTGTATCCTTTATAACCATCAACCATTAGATAGTATCCGGGATCTGCACCTGCAAGAAAAGCAGCGGCATGACTGCCGGCTCTGGTCGGAGTGTAATTATAAAGGATGATAGGAATCCCACCATTGTCACCAGTTCGTACCAGCCAGACATAAGATTTACCCTGTGGTCTGCGGCCTTCTTCCTTTAATACCTGGATCGGAGTCTCATCTGCCATTAGATATCTGCGTTTCAACAGTTTCCGGTGCAGATATTCATACATTGGCAGAAAGTAATTCTCTGCGCAGTAGATGATCCAGCTGGCCATGGTCGTACGGCTGATCTTTACCCCAAGGTGTTCAAAGTCCTTCTCCTGACGGTATAAGGGCATGGACATGACATATTTATAATACATCACATGTGCTGCAAGACCGGACGATGCATAACTCCCCGGGATCAGTGCAGGAGTTCCTTCGTCCTTGATGAACCGGGGATCTTCCGTTTCCTTGCATTGTGGACACTCATAGGTAGTCGCATAATAATCAATACGCTCCAGCTTTGGCTCTGTATAACGCAGTTCTGTCCGGATGAGTTCGTGTCCGATAGGAACCATCATTGTTCCACAAACATCACACGTTTTCTGTTCTTCCGTAAGAGTATCTACATAAACATTCTCTGTCGGAAGATCAGCAAAGACCTCATCATAAGCAGCTTTCGATTTACGGGCCTTCTTGTGTGCTTTTACCTCAATGTATTCCACCTCAAGGGGCACCGGTTCCGGTTCATCCTCCGTCTGCAGGTGGAACAGATCCAACTGTCCCGGGAGCTGTTCATGCCGGATCTCACTGGTGGAGCCAAAAAGTCTGGTCTTCAGGTAGTCCAACTGTGCCTGAAGGTTAGCGATCAGTTGATCCTTTTCGCTGTCTTTGGCATCACGTTCCTGCAGCATTTTCTGCAGGGAACGGATAAGCTCGTTCTGAGTGCTGATTGTATTATTCAGTTGTGAAATCGTATCCTTAAGCTCTAAGAGCTGGATATCTCTTACTCCTGAAGGCATTGTTTTTTCGCTCCTTTTCTATGGTTCAATTATACCATAAAACAAGCGAAAAATCCTGAAAAATCAAGCATTTCCGGTACTTTTTATTGCCTTTGGCTGCTCGGTTTCAAGACCTGACATAAGCCAGTCAAACTGCCTCCATGTAATGGGTTTTACCTCATTACGGTTGCGCGGCCAACGGTATTTTCCTACGTTGGCATCAAGCCGCTTATATAAAAGTACAAATCCTTCACGTTCATGAAGAAGCACTTTTATTCGATCACTACGTCTGCCACAGAAGAGATAGATTGCATTTGGCCTGGAAGGGTTCATATTCAGCTGGTCTTTTACGACAGCGCATAATCCATCAATGGACTTGCGCATATCTGTATAACCACAGATCACATAAATCTCGTCTGCGACAGTGATGTCTCCTAACATGTCCCTGTCACAGCTTTAAGGATCTGTGACAGCAGCTTCGGGTCAACATCATTTGAAATTTTTATTGAAACAGTCCCAAGCATGACCTCGATGGCGGGGCAGGGTTCTTCCAGCGGAAGCATTGTGCTTTCGACAGTTGGAATGCCCGGGTTTTGATGATCAGGTATCACCTCAAGTTTTACAACATCCGGTTTAAGGGCTGGCTTATAACCGCCGCGTCCTGTGGCAGAGGGGATATCATAACAAGCTTTTTTTCTCAGTCTTTTAACCCAGTTGTAAAAGGTGCCGGGATTGATGTTATGTTCTGTACACCATTGGTAGTCACTAAGACCGCTGCTGCGGCATTCCATGATAAGTTGATATTGTTCGTCTGCTGTGCGTCTTTGCGTTTTCATACAGGAAACCTCCATAGTTATAGTAAAACGCTCGCATTTATAGTATCTAGCGCCGATACTGTAGTAAAATGCTGGCATCTATCATCTATAATTATGGCAAATTTTGTGATGATTTTAAATCCACCCTGAAACTAGGCGCTTACAATGAAACAAAGGAGGAGAAGTTTATCCGTATTGGCGAGTACCGCATGAATAAGGCGGTTGATGCTATTGGCAGACTGGAGAATCTTGCAAATCGAGGCTCCTACGAATATACACAGGAACAGGTAGATGTGATGTTTCAGGCATTAGAGGGGAGGGTTGCGGAAGTTAAGGCAAGGTTTACGCCAAAGAAAGCGGCTGAGAGTAAGACTTTCAGCTTCGGTACAACGGAATAGGAAAGTAACGGGAAGCAAAGGAAAGGCAGTCATGTAGTGTATGTGGCTGCCTTTTTGTCGTATCTATGACAGGAAGGAGAACTGCGTGCGTGAGAAAATATGATTTTATATCGGCTCTGGAAAAAGAGACAGCAGCCGAGGTTGTCAAAAATCGTGAGGAATGGATGAAATACCTGACCACAGCGGCAAGACTGTATAAATATCCGTTCCGGGAACAGCTTTTGATCTATGCACAAAGACCGGATGCAACAGCGTGTGCTTCCATAGAGCTGTGGAACGAGCGGATGCACTGCTGGGTAAACAAAGGGGCAAAGGGTATTGCACTTCTGGACGAGGACGAAGCACATGGCAAGCGTCTGAAATATGTTTTTGATGTTTCAGATGTCCATGCGGCAAGGAGAATCGGACGCTATCCGGAACTTTGGAAATTGCATGAGGAACATAAGGAAGATGTAATTAGGCGTCTGGAGCAGACCTATGGTGCCACAGATGATAAGAAGCTGTTTGAAGAAAGACTTATGAAGTTAGCTGACAGGATTGCAGCAGATTATTATGAGGAATTACTGCCAGATTTGCAGTACATGATCGAGGGCAGTTTCTTAGAAGGACTGGACGAGCAGAATGTCGGTATCCGTTTAAGAGATACTTTATCGGAGAGTATTTCTTTTACACTTTTATCTGCCTGTGGTGCAGATATGGAGGAGTATGGTTCGGGGTTTTCTTTCGATTTTATCCATGAATTTAATTCCATGGACACCCTTGCAGTACTTGGAGATGCAGCCAATGAGCTTGCAAAACCGGTACTTTTAGAGATTGGAAGAACCATAAGGGCATATAACAGAAGCCACGAACAGGAACAATTGCAAAATTTAACGCAGAAATGGCTTGCAAATACTTCTGAAATAGACTACAATGCGTTAAAGCGTGAAAGCGAGAGCGGACATGAAGAATATATTGACAACAATCAAAACAGCGTAGAAAGGGGCAATAGCGATGAATCTGACATACGAAAAGAACGGGGATTATCTGATCCCGACATTGCAGGCGGACATTCAGCCGGAGGGGACGGTAACGAAGTACGGAATGATGAGGGAGACTTATCTGAAGGAGAACCACAGGGGCGTGTACTCAGCGTTTCTTCTGAAAGGGACATTGAAAAAACACCTGCTGACGATCCAGAAGCAGGCAGAGGAGAGAATGGAGAAGCTGATAAGCCAGATGGCGGCAACAGAGGGAGTGACCGAACAGCTCAAGGAAGCCGATCAGATGCTCTGGGTAGCGAAGATGAACAACATTCAGAGCAGAGCCGAGGAAGTGGTATTGAGCGAACTGGTATACAGCCTGTAACAGATACGCCGCTTCGTGGAGAAGCAACGGAACCCACCTTTACACAACTCAGCCTGTTTCCTTCTTTTGAGGAGCAGGTCGGAACAGTCGCAGCAGCGGAAGCAAGTATGAAATATACCATGCCCGCTGCTTTTTCTTTGCCACAAAATGAGCTTGAAACCATTCTTCGCAGTGGTGGAGGAAAACAGCACAGCAGAAAGCGTATCTTTGCAAAGTACACAGAGGGCAGAAATGCCGAGCAGATGGTGGATTTTCTGAAAAATGAGTACGGACAGACCGGAAAAGGTTTTGAAATCAATGGAAATCCCGTATCAGTGTGGTTCGATGAGCATGGTATGAGTGTCGGCTATGGAACACAGGCAAGGGAAACACCGATTGTCACGATGGATTGGGAAGATGTGGAGAGCCATATCCGTTCCATGATTGAAAATGGTACTTATATGAGTGCCAGTGAAGCATTTCTTGTAGATACACAGGAGAGAAATCGTGTTGCCAATCAGATCTATTTTTTCCTGCGAGATGGAATGGATGAAATGCCGGAGGAGCTTGGCTTAAAAGCAGGAAATTATCAGGAGAGTGAAGCAAAACTCATGGAACTTCTTTCTACCCATGAGGGCAGGGAACAGCTTAAAAATATTTTGGAAGATGCGGCAAACCGCCTTGCTTCTGGAGAAGCAGAATTAAAATGGCGGCATGTGAAATCACCGGAATATCTGTTATCGGAGATAGCAGACCTTGACAGGGAGAGACTGGAATTTCCATTGCCGGATACTGTGGAGGTAGCACAGGAAGATTTTATCACACAGGATGAAATCGACTATGCACTTGGCAGAGGAAGCGGCTATGAGCATGGAGCTTTCCGCATTTATGAGTATTTCATGGAAGGACATGACCAGAAAGAAACAGTTGCTTTTCTGAAAAATGAATATGGCATTGGTGGTGGTTCCGGCGGACTGCCGGGCAATGATGATTCCCATAATGAACATGATGGAAAAGGTATCCGTCTGGAGAAAGGCAGTTATGGTAATCCGTATGCAAAAGTGCTTCTGAACTGGAATGTTGTGGAAAAAAGACTTCGGGAGCTGATCCATGAGGATAAATATTTATCTCCACAGGGGAAAGAGAATTATAAGGCATATAAGGAAGAACAGGCAGAGAAAGCGAGACAACGTGAGCTTTCCCGTCTGGAGCATGGACAGCGGTTAGAGTGTAAGAAAGACATTGATGCACTGATTGCTGAGAAATTCAATGGTTTTGTTCTTCCGAGGAATACCGCAGATGAGATCATAGATAAATATGGCATTGACTGTGTGGAATTTGTTCTTGCAAATACGGTTACGCATTTTGATTATGATGGTCGTTTTTCACAGAACAACAAGGACTGGGCAAAGGGCATTGTTGCGGAAAATGAGTGGGAGAACAACGATCTGATTCTAAGCTCACATCCGGCAGTGCTGGACGGATTTACCAATCAGGCGAGAAGATATATCAATGTGATTCGGGAAAAAGAAAAGGAAGCACAGCAAAGAATCACGATTGATGGATATGAGTGTGTTCTGGTTGATGAGTGGGGCAGTGAAAAAGAGAAATATCTGCTTGGAAATGACATTGAGGACAGCAGTTTTTATTATGCACAGGTCAATGGGAAAACCTTTGAATACGACCATAAGCCGGAGCGTAGCGAAGTAGAGGACGATTATATCAATGCCATTGCAGAGGAAGATATTGACAGGCACGAAGCAGAAGTGTTTTCACGCTTTGAGGGGACGGATGGTATTGCAGAGCCGGATGAAGTGCAGGAATTAGCGTGGCATGTGGTACATGATGCAGATGATGAATATGGCAATCCGACACAGTGGAGTGCCACCTTATCAGAGGGAGTATTCCTTTGGATTGATAAGGAAGCGGAGGGATATGCTATTTATGATACGGAAGACACCACCCGTCCGGCATTGGAGACATTTTCGACTTTGCAGGAAGCAATGGACTGGGGCAATGAGCTTGCAGAAAGTGGCAGGAAAGCAGAAGTGGAGTTTTCTGATGAAAGGGAACAGACTGAAGATGAACTGGACAACATAGATACGCAGTCTGCCCGTGAGCGTCTGGAGAATGGTGAAGCAGACCGACAGACAGAGGAAATGCTGTCACAGGTGCTTACCGGAGAATTGGAGCCGCTTATACCTTCGGCAGAGGAGAATAAGACTGTACAGGAAAAAACTGTGGCTGTACCGGATAAAAGCAACGCTGCTAATTACCATATCAGCGATGACCGTTTGGGCGAAGGTTCTCCAAAAGAAAAATTCCAGAGAAATGTTGCAGCAATCAAACTGTTGGAGCAGATCGAGGGCGAAAACAGATATGCTACACCGGAAGAACAGCAGATTTTGTCACAGTATGTCGGCTGGGGAGGTCTGGCTGATGCGTTTGACGAGAGCAAATCAAACTGGTCAGCAGAATATCACCAGTTAAAGGAACTGCTATCACCGGAGGAGTACCGCATGGCAAGGGAGAGTACCTTGAATGCCCATTATACAAGTCCGGTCATTATCCGCCAGATGTACGAAACATTGGAGAAAATGGGATTTTCCAAAGGAAATATACTGGAGCCTTCCATGGGCATCGGCAACTTTTTTGGTATGATGCCGGATTCCATGAAAGAGAGCAGGCTTTACGGAGTAGAGCTGGACAGCATTACCGGACGCATTGCAAGGCAGCTTTATCCGCAGGCAGATGTGCAGATCAAAGGCTTTGAAAAGACTGATTATCCGAATGATTTCTTTGATGTGGCAATCGGAAATGTGCCTTTTGGTCAGTATAAGGTGGCAGATAAGCAGTATGATAAAAATAATTTCCTGATACACGATTATTTCTTTGCAAAGACGTTGGATAAAGTGCGTCCCGGTGGTGTGGTTGCTTTTATCACAAGCAAGGGAACCATGGACAAGGCAAGTCCGGAAGTCAGAAGATACCTTGCACAAAGAGCAGACCTGCTTGGTGCAGTCAGACTTCCGAACACCGCATTTAAGGCAAATGCAGGAACAGAAGTGACTTCGGATATTTTATTTTTCCAGAAGCGTGACCGCATGGTGGAGCGTGAGCCGGACTGGGTACATCTGGGAGAGGATGCAGATGGCATTGCAATGAACGCTTACTTTGCAGAGCACCCGGAGCAGATCGTAGGAAAGATGGAAATGGTATCCGGTCCTTATGGCATGGAAAGCACCTGCAGGGCAGATGACAGCAGATCTTTTGAGGAGCAGTTAGCGAAAGCACTTCAAAACATTACAGGACAGATTGATACGATTGATCTGGATGAGGAGCTTGCGGATGAAATGAGCAGGCAGAGTATTCCTGCTGATCCGTCTGTCAAGAATTTCAGTTATACCGTAGTCGATAATGAGGTATATTACCGTGAAAACTCTGTCATGAAGCCGGTGGAAGTATCAGACACCGCAAAAGAACGTATCAAGGGAATGGTGTCAATCCGTAACTGTACGCAGGAGCTGATTGATATGCAGCTTGAGGAATACTTCGATGTAACAATTAAGGAAAAGCAGGCAGAACTTAATAGCCTGTATGATAATTTCTCTAAGAAATATGGTCTGATCAATTCACAGACGAATAAGAGAGCCTTTAATCAGGACAGCAGTTATTGCCTGTTGTGTTCTTTGGAAAAACTTGATGATGAGGGCAATTTCAAAGGCAAGGCGGATATGTTCACGAAGCGTACCATTAAAAGGGCAGAGGTTGTCACAAGTGTGGATACCGCAAGTGAAGCGTTGGCAGTATCTTTAGCAGAGAAAGCCAAAATCGACCTTGATTATATGGGAGAGCTTACCGGAAAAGATAAAGATACACTTACTGAGGAGCTTCGTGGTGTCATTTTTCAGAACCCGCTTACCGATGTCTGGGAGACAGCAGACCAGTATCTAAGTGGCAATGTGCGTGAGAAACTTGCCATAGCAGCCACTTATGCGGAAAATCATCCGGAATATGCCACAAATGTACAGGCTCTTACGCAGGTACAGCCGAGGGAGCTGGACGCATCGGAGATTGAGGTGCGTATCGGTGCCACATGGATTGATCCAAAGTATATCAATGATTTTATGCGTGATATTTTCCAGACACCGGAACATTTATTCCGCAGGGATACGATAGGTGTGCAGTTTTCGGGTGTAACCGGAGAGTGGAATGTAAAGGGCAAAAATGCGGACTATGGCAATACGCTTGTCAACATGACATACGGTACAAGCCGGGTAAATGCCTATAAGATACTGGAAGATTCCTTAAATCTCAAAGATACGAGAGTATATGACACCATTGAGGAGGATGGAAAGGAAAAGAGAGTCCTCAATAAAAAGGAAACCATGATTGCAAGCCAGAAGCAGGAAGCAATAAGGGAGGCATTTAAGGACTGGGTATTCCGTGATCCGGAACGCAGGCAGACACTTGTGGCAAAATATAATGAGCTTTTCAATTCCACCAGACCAAGAGAATATGACGGTTCGCATCTGAAATTTCCAGGCATGACACCGGATATTGAATTAAAGCCGCATCAGAAAAATGCGGTTGCCCATGTGCTGTATGGAGATAATACCCTGCTTGCGCACTGCGTCGGTGCCGGAAAAACCTTTGAAATGACAGCGGCGGCAATGGAAAGCAAGCGTTTGGGACTATGCCAGAAGTCATTATTCGTGGTGCCGAACCACCTGACTGAACAATGGGCAAGTGATTTTTTACGGTTATATCCTGGAGCAAATATCCTTGCGGCAACGAAAAAGGATTTTGAACCCGCCAACCGTAAAAAATTCTGTTCCCGTATTGCCACAGGCGATTATGATGCCGTTATCATCGGGCACAGTCAGTTTGAAAAAATCCCGTTATCACAGGAAAGACAGGCGGCTACAATCGAAAAACAGATTGATGAGATTGAGCTTGCTATTGATCAGGCAAAAAGAGACAATGGGGAGCGTTATACCATTAAGCAGATGGAAAAATCGAGGAAGGCATTGCAGGTGCGGCTTGACAAGTTAAATGACCAGAGCCGTAAGGATAATGTCGTGACTTTTGAGCAGTTGGGTGTAGACAGGCTGTTTGTGGATGAGAGCCACAATTACAAGAACCTGTTCCTTTATACGAAAATGAGGAATGTAGCTGGTATTGCACAGACAGAAGCGCAGAAGTCCTCCGATATGTTTGCCAAGTGCCAGTATCTTGATGAGATTACAGGCGGCAAGGGTGTGACCTTTGCAACTGGAACACCGATTTCTAACAGCATGACGGAGCTTTATACGAATATGCGTTATCTTCAGTATGGAACGCTCCAAAAGCTAGGACTGGGACATTTTGACGCATGGGCGGCTTCTTTCGGGGAAACACAGACAGCCATAGAGCTTGCACCGGAAGGAACCGGATACCGGGCAAAGACAAGATTTGCGAAGTTTTTCAATCTGCCGGAGCTGATTGCACTTTTCAAGGAGAGTGCGGACATTCAGACACCGGATATGTTAAAACTTCCTGTGCCGGAAGCAGAATATGAAAATGTGGTTCTAAAGCCGAGCGAGTTCCAGAAAGATATGGTAGCGTCTCTAGCGGAACGTGCCGAAGCAGTTCGGGACAGGCAGGTACAGCCATACGAGGACAACATGCTAAAGATTACCAATGACGGAAGAAAGCTGGCGCTTGATCAGAGATTACTCAATGATATGCTGCCGGATGAGGAAAATTCCAAAGCGGCAACCTGTGTGGAGAAAGCCTATGAGATATGGGAGAACACCAAAGAGCAGAAGTCAGCACAGTTGATTTTCTGTGATCTTTCTACACCGAAAGGCGATGGCACTTTCAATGTGTATGAGGATATAAAAAATAAGCTCATGGAAAAGGGAGTGCCGGAGCAGGAGATCGCATTTATCCATGATGCCAATACAGAACTTAGAAAAGCGGAGCTGTTTGCAAAAGTAAGAAGCGGACAGGTTCGTTTTTTATTAGGTTCCACAGCAAAAATGGGAGCCGGTACGAATGTGCAGGACAGATTGATTGCACTGCATCATCTGGATGTGCCTTGGCGTCCTTCTGATATTGAACAGCAGGAAGGTCGTATTTTACGACAGGGCAACCAGAATGATAAAGTAAAGATATTTCGTTATGTTACGGAAGGTACGTTTGACAGTTATTCGTGGCAGCTCATCGAGAATAAACAGAAATTCATCGGACAGATCATGACCAGCAAATCCCCGGTGCGAAGCTGTGAGGATGTGGACGAAGCGGCACTTTCCTATGCAGAAGTCAAGGCACTTGCCACAGGTAATCCCTACATAAAAGAAAAAATGGATCTCGATATTCAGGTATCGAAGCTGAAACTGATGAAGGCAAACCATACCAGTCAGAAGTACAGGCTGGAGGATAACATCACACAACATTATCCGCATCAGATCGCCATTTTCAAGGAGCGTATCGAAGGCTTTACCGCTGATATGAATAAATATGCGAAAAATAAGCCGGAGGATAAGGAGCAGTTCTTTATGCAGGTGGGTGGAAAATCATACACCGACAAAAAGGAAGCTGGAACTGCAATCATAGCCATGTGTAAGGAGATTAAAGGCATCAATGCCAGTGCGGATGTAGGTGAATATCTTGGATTTAAGCTGAATGTAACCTTTGATTCTTTTAACAATAAATTTGTGATGAATGTCAAAGGTGCAATGAGCCACCCGATGGAAGTCGGCTCTGATCCGCTTGGAAATATCACAAGAATCAACAATGTACTGGAAGCCATGCCTTCACAGCTTGAGGAAGCACAGATGAAGCTATCCAATGTGAAACATCAGCTTGAAACAGCAAAAGCAGAGGTAGACAAGCCATTTCCACAGGAAGCAGAACTTACCGAGAAACTGGAGCGTCTGGCAGAGCTTAATTCTTTACTCAACATGGATGAAAAGGGCGATGATGCGATTGGTATGGATGATGAAGCCGCAGAACCGGAAAAACCACAGGAAACTGTGAAAACAGTGGATAACAAAAGGGACGAGGTCGCAGATATGCCAGCAAAGCAGAGTAATCTTGGGAAAACGGCTATGGGTGGTAAGCTGTCAGACCGACCGGCAGAACGGACTTCATTGCAAGAAAAACTCGCAGCAATGAAGGCAAGGGTGTCCGGGACACCTGCAGGAAGGGATGCAGCGGATAAGACAAAGAAAAAAGAAGAAATTTTATAGGAAAATCTATTTTATTCCTAAGTTTATTCCCAACCTGTCAGCATTATTTGGGTTGGGAATATTGAAAAGTGTTATAGCAGTTTATGTAAGGGCAGCCCGTAGTGGCTGCCCTTTATCGTGCAAAGATGGAGATCATTTATGGCAGACAACAATACAGAAAAACAGCGTGTGCAGGAGCTTACGGATAAGCTGGAGCAGGGATTGCAGGACTTATTCAACAGCGATAGTTTTCTGATGTTGGAGCGTATCGTAGAGCATGACAAAGATCGGATGTTAGCAGACGTTCTAAAGGGCGTGTATCCGTCAAGGAGAAACTTGCCGAGATGAAGCAGAAAATATCCGATCAGAAGATGCCGGAGAAACCAAAGACCAAGAGTCAGGAAGCAAGTTTATAAAGTTTTATGGAAAGAGCAGGTAGCAATCTATCTGCTTTTTCCTGTTATGTGGTTATCGTAAGCCGAGAAGGTTAAGTGACGAACAAAGGGAACAGGCAAGGTTACGGATGGAGAAAATCAATTCAGATGATAATTGTCGGGAAGATTAGAGTCCAGTCGCAACATTCAGAAGTCCAGTCACAACATTTCCAAATTAAAAGAAAGAAATGCGCAATCAGGAATTGTATCAGATTGTGAAAATGCAAAGGAGTATCGAAAACTTATAGGGTTACAGATATAGTAAGAGGCACGCCCAAATTTCAGGTTTCGTTCCATTCTGTAAAGAAAAATGAATAAATGTCGATAAATATTATGAGCTAAGGATGGCGTCTGTTTTCAAGGGATTGAATGAGAAAAAGTGTATCCCAGACAGAGTTGCAATGGATGCATTTGAAGTGCTTGTCAGAGACCAGGCGGCTCCAAAAAACTCATGGTCAAATACATTGTATTCGGAAGATGGAAAATATACCTTTACAAAGACTGAAAGCGGAAGATGGCAGATGCATTTGATTGATGATGCTGCCATAGGTGCATCTTTGGAAGATATAGCAAATTGGATGATGAGCGGCACGCCCAATAGAAATATTGAGACACGCTACCTAAATTATCTTCATACTGTTGATCCGGATTTATATAATGTGGCGATGCGAATAGGTTCCGAGGTTCGTTCTTATGGTTTTATGGAGAATTTACATCAGCAGGGAGTATTAAGTGATAGTCAAAATCAGTATGATATCAATAATGGAGCAGGCTAAAGAGAAGTTTTTGGTAGCCTTTAAAAGTATAAATTACAAACAAGGAACAGCAACAAGCATACTATCGGATATTATGAAAAAGTGCTGATAAAGGAGGATTAAAAATGACTATTAGTGGAGTAGGACAGAGTTATTATCAGAACAATGTTGCAACAACGAAAAGTACAAAGAGCGTAAACAGCACGGGAGAAACGGGCAATACAAAGGAATTATCAGAAGCGGAAGAAATGGCGATTTTCAAAAAGGAATTTTATGCTGAAATTGATAAGATACCCAGAAATAGAACTATAACCAATGTGGCTATCAACATATCAGAGGAAGCATTTAAGAATATGAAAGATGATCCGGAGTACAGGGAAAAGATATTATCAGCACTTAAACGTGACTTAACTTCGTCCTTTGCACCGTTGGAAGCTTCTATGGTGCTCACTGTAGGAGCTACTGCTAAAGATTATAGGGGCGATTCATGGTCTGGTGTTAATAATCAATCGGAATTTTATGCTCGTTCACAAAACAGTTTTTATAAAAAGACAAGCAACAAGAAAGATAGACAAAAAGAGCTTTTGGAAGAATATCTGGAAAAACGGGCGCAGGTTAAAAAACAGCAGCAGGAAATGTTGAATGAAAAGATTGCAAAGCAGGAACAGGAAAGAAGCCGATTATTACGGTCGTGGAACAATGAAAGGCTGTTGTCAAAAGCGTCTAATGCTTATGAAGCAAATGCTATGACGGAAGCGGTTACGGATAGTGCTTTTTCGCTTGGATAGTGCTTTTAAGTAAGGAGAAAGAGATATGTCAATTACATTTTTAAGTCATCCTATTCATCTGCCGGATTTTTTCAAGTTTGATAGGGAATATTTGGGAAAACAGGAAAGCCAAAATGAAGACCAGAAAGTGTTTCATAAGGATATTTTAGAGGTTTCTCAATTATCGAAAAACAGGGAAAATTTAATGGATAAAATTAAGCATACAGTTGTGCATTCGGTTACATCGTTCAGCGATATGAGAGCCGGAATATTAAAAGAAATTAGGGAAGAAAAAGGGCAGTATGACTATACTGATGTTGTAAATGCCTGCGGATTGAGTTATGCAAGGCTGTATTCTGAAATTGAACAGCGCTATGAAAATGAACAGTATTATAAGGTAGATGGGACGCCGCTGACAAAAGAAGATGAGATAGAGTGGCTGGATATACAATTTGAGCAGGAAGCGGCATGGCAGAAATCCTGTGCAAGAATAGCAGCCCAGGGGCAGGTCATTCAGGGGAAAATTTTTGAAATGCCAACAAAAGAGATGGAAGAATTGGAAGACAGCTTTTATCAAGCGAAGGATGCTTATATGAAGCTGTACCGGGAAAGCAGGCAGGTGGGGAAGCCGCTTGTTTTGCAAAATTATATATTTGGCAATGGCCGGATGTATGAAGTGCTGAACAGATTAGGTAATTTACAGGAGAGGGTGGAATAATGCGGGTTAATTTATCCAACAGTTCATTGCAGAACAGATATTTTTCAGGAACAGGAAGTATAGGTGGTATCCATCTGCCGGACTTCAATGACAAATATGTTTTCTCCAAAAAGAAAAGCGGCATCAGTGATGAAGAATATCGGAAGCAGATCAGGGAACAGGCTTATGAGGATTTTTCAAAAGGGCAGTTCCAAAACAAATCCGAAGGATTTAACAGTTTGATGAAAAGCTACACATCAGAAGTATCCCCAGACAGAAAAGGAATCATCACTTCCGGGCTAAAAGCTGTTTCAAGAAACAGACAGAATGTGCTAAAGCCGATAGATTTTATGGCAACGCTGCTTGAAGGGAAAGTGAAATATCAGAAATTGCCGTCAGGCAACAGCGATTACATAGAGTTTTACGATAAGAATGGGGAGATGGTCGCGACTTATTCCAATAATGGGTGGACGATGTATACCACCAATGCGGAGGCATCCAGACAGACGGAAATGTGCATGATCTACAATGAAGCATGGGGGAATGCAAAGAGAGGGATTCCGCTGGCAAGTGAAGAGACGGTAAATGTGGATAATATGCAAAGTAGCTTTGATGCCAAGGCATAGCAGAAAATTATCCCTAATAAGCCACAGAGGACGGGCAGGGCAGTTCCTGCAACAATGAAATAGAGCTGTCTGCCGGATGTGCTGATGTAATGAAGAAATTGTTGTTACTTGTAGTTCTCAATCTTGGTTTACTGAAAACATAAAAGAATGTGCCACAGAATTAAAGAGTGAGGGAAAGCAAGTAGCATATATCGTATGCAACGAAAAAGTAATTTCCGTTATAGGATATAGGGAAAATGAATAAGAAAAAACAAACAGCAGATAACATACTGCTTGGCTGGATATGGGAATCATTCTTTTGAATTTTCCAGAACTTAGGCAGTATATAAAAGTAATAAGGCAGGTGATGTGTATGGGAAAATGTTAGTTCTGACATTTGAAGATAATGAGGATGATATGATGAAGCGCATTTTATCGTTGATAAATACCAGAGAAGAAGTCATTCAGATGTCAGGTATGAACGAGCATCTGTTGAATTTCAAAGGTCTTATGATAGATGAGGTTCAACGGGTAATCATTCGGGAAAATCAGGAGATAGAGCTTACATATACCGAGTTTGAAATCTTGAAGCTTTTTGCAAAGCATCCGGGAATAGTGTTCAGTAAGGAACAGATTTATGACATTGTGTGGAAAGAATCCTATTCCGGCGATTACAACATCGTCATGAGCCATATCCGGAATATTCGGGAGAAGATAGAGGATAATCCTAGCAAGCCAAGCTATATACAGACTGTTTGGGGAGTTGGTTATCGGTTCAATAAAAATTTAATAGCATAGAAACAGGCAATTAAGAAACAAAATCTTGGTTGTCTTTTTTATTTGTAAAAACATTTACAGTGACAGGTGCAGAAAGGAGACAGGAGTACATTGCAGAAATCAAAACGAATACGGGCAGTAATGATAAAGGTTTATAAGTGAATATTGTAGTTATGCAAAGGCAGTCAATAATGGCTGCCTTTTGTCATGCAAAAAATAAGCAGATGGAGGAAATACTATGGCAGAATCTAAAACAGAAAAACAGAAAGTACAGGAAATAACGGAGAAGCTAGAGCAGGGTATCAAGGAGCTTTTTGAAAGCGAGAAGTACAAGACTTATCTGAATACCATGTCAAAATTCCATAATTACAGCTTTAACAATACTATGTTAATTGCGATGCAAAAGCCAGACGCTACGTTAGTGGCCGGATTCAAGGCTTGGCAGAAGAATTTTGACAGGCACGTTAAGAAGGGGGAAAAGGGTATTCGTATCCTTGCCCCGGCACCCTATAAAATCAAAGAGGAGAGGGACAAGATTGATCCGGTCACACAAGAACTTTTACTTGATAAGGACGGAAATCCGCAGAAAGAAGAAGTCGAGATAACAATTCCGGCATTCCGGGCAGTATCCGTTTTTGATGTGGCGCAGACAGACGGAAAGCCGATACCGGAACTTGCGGCAAAGGAGCTTCTTTCAGATGTGGAAGGGTATCAGGATATGATTCGTGCAGTAGAAGCCATTTCACCAGTACCGATTGAACTGGAGGAGATAGCCGGAGATTCCAAAGGCTACTATGACAGTGAAGCAAAGCGGATTGCGGTACAGGAAAACATGAGCGAGAGCCAGACATTAAAGACCATGATCCATGAGGTGGCTCATTCTAAGCTACACAGTAAGGAAGTGGAGCAGGATGAGCAAATGCGAAAAGACCGCAATACCAAAGAGGTGGAAGCGGAGAGTGTGGCATACACTGTTTGCCAGCATTTTGGTATAGATACCTCTGATTATTCTTTTGGGTATATTGCAGGTTGGAGCAGCGGAAGAGATACCAAGGAACTGAGAGCTTCTATGGATACCATAAGAAAAACTGCATCCGAACTGATCACAGGAATTGAGGGGCAGCTTCATTTACTGGAACTTGAAAAAGAAGTAGTGCAAAAAGAGACTGAAATCACAGCGGATACAGAGCTTTCCAATATGCAGAAAGCTGAAAAAATTATCAATGAACTGGAAAGTGAAAAAAGTGTATTTAGCAGAGCTGAAAGAAATCTGATTGTAAACTATGCGTACAAGCTGGGTGATATGGAAAAAACAAGGGAGCTTGCAGAGCATATATTTTATGAGGAAAAATACGGAAATCAGAATGTTGCTTTAGCAATAATAGATGCACAGGCAGAAATCGACGCACTTCCGGATAGCATGGTCGGCATATCTGAAATGCAGGAATATGGCTATACATGGAATGAAATGCTTCCACTGACGCAGGAGAGAGCCTTGGAGTTATTCGACCATGACCTGCCAGTGTATCTTCTGCATACAGATGGTTCCGAGACTACCGTATCTGAAAGAAAACAGATTATAGAGTATGATGGAATGTGCGGCATTGAAAAAGGAGACTGGCAGAATGAACGGAAGCTCCGCATGATGCAGGAAGAACTTTCAGAGAGTGATTCCAACAGGGAAGCACAGCTTTTGTATGGAAATACCGATAAATATGGTATTTATCAGTTAAAGGATAATCCGGAACTGAATACATTTCGCTTTCAGGGAACGGAAAGCCTAAAGCGTCTGGGGATAATCAAAGACAATTTCGATGCTGTAACACCGGAGAATTATAAGCTCGTTTATATGGGTGAACTGGGAGAATTGCAGGGACAGACACAAGCGGAAACACTAGAAGCAATCTAAACCAAGCTCAATGTTGACCACCCGGCAGACTATAAGGCACACTCTCTTTTGGTCAGCGATGTTGTGGTGCTCCATGAGGATGGGGAGAACAGTGCACACTTTGTTGATTCCTTTGATTTTACGGAGCTTCCGAAGTTTATGCTGACATTGGAGGGAAAGGAAAACGAGATACAGACAGAGCTTGCGGTACATATCGCAGACCGTTATATTCTGATGCACGAATGTGATGAAGGATATGATTATTCCATTCTGGATGAACAGTATCATTTACTGGATGGCGGTATTTATGATAATCCGGATATTACCATTCAGCGTGCAATGGATATGGTGATTGCGGATTTGAAAGAGCCGAGGTTTTCAGCGGTCACAGAGCAGTATTATCGTGATGAATTTTTGCAGGGTGAAGTGTATGCAGGTTTCGAAGCTGAGATTGTTGATTTTGAGGAACTTTCTGAAAAAGCCGAGGAAGTGGAGCAGGCTGACTTGGAAGCAAAGCAGGCAGAATTTAAGGAAAATCATCCGGATGTTGTTGCAGATTTCCGGGCAAAGACAGAGGAAATGTTTCATGCCCTGGACGGACAAAGTGCAGATGACATTGAAAAAACAGTATATGCCTATGTGCAGTCACAGATTGATGAGTATGGATTAGATGCACAGATTGTTGATGTGGTGGTAGCCGGAACCCTGGAGACTTATCTTCCAGAGGTGGAAACTTACCTGCAGGAGAAGGTACAGCAGGAACAGATTAACAATCAGCTTGTCACGAAGGGCAGAGAAGCAGTGCAGGAGCAACAGGATAAGCATGAACTTGTATCAGACGAAAAAGAGCTTTCAGAATTAGGAAAAGAGCCTGTGATTGAACCAGAGACAGTCCATATCACATTTACGGTTGCAGAATGTGGAGAATTTCACACTATGGGAGAGTTCCATGAGGGCATTGAAACGATAGAGGAAGCTATGAAACTTTACAATGCCATTAATCCGTCCCATATGCATGGAATACCTTCGATTGGTGTAAATATGCACATTGATGGTACAGAAGAATGGGAAGATGAGGAAGCAGATATTGTCAGAGAAAATTGCATAGATATGGATTTTCTGAATTACACACCGGAGCTTCGGGATAATCCTACGGTGCAGGATGCTCTGAAAAAACTGATTGCAGCATATCCGGATAAAGAGGTCAATGAACGGGAGACAAAAGAAATGAAGATACAGACGCTTGCGGCAGAACTTGATCAGTTATCTTATGATATTGACACTTTTGAATACAGAGATTCGGTGCCGGACAGGGAAGCACAGGTTCAGATGATTGCAAATGATATAAGAAGTGGCAATGTGAAGCCATTACAGATTTTTTTGCAGACATCTATTGATGAGGGAATTGACGAGGACAGCGAAAGACAGGCAAAAGAGCTGATTGTTAAGCTGGCAGAATATAAGCCGCTTGCCAAGATCGAGGAGCTGGAGGAGCAGAATTATAACATGATTGATGACAGGCTTAATAATGGGGTGGAGAAATTCAATCGTGAGGAAGAAAAGAAAGAACAGGCGGAAAAACCGCAGGTTCGTTCTTCCTTAAAGGAGCGTCTGGCGGCTAAGCAGAAGGAAGTGGCACAGGGCAAGAAAGATTCCAAAGAACAGGAAAAATCAAAGAATACACACAGGGAGATGTAAGAATATGAATAATCCATTTACAGTTGAAGAAACAATTTCATGTGTATGTTTGAGACACAGGACAGGACGGATATGATTGGGCAGATCAGACAGGTAATGCCGCACATAAAGGACAGCGACATGGAGGAGCTTGGAGAGCAGGTGTTAGGTGAACTCCAGAACATGACCGATGAGGAATTTGCAGAAATTTCTTTGGAAGCGGCAGAATGATAATTGAACCTTGTTGAGTAAAAGGTGAGTAAAACGAGAGTGGGTTTGCAAAAAAGAAAATGAAAATTGCTTATATTTTGAAATACATTGCATATAATAATATAAATATAAAAAATATGCAAAAAATACTTGCATTTTATTAAACGGGGTGATATATTATGAGTACAATAAAAGAAAAAGGATGTGTCAGTATGAAGATTCAAGCTGTTTTGATTGATGGCTTTAAAAATTTATCAAACGTAAAAATCTCTTTTGATAATATTACTGCTCTTGTTGCACTTAATAATTTTGGTAAGTCAAATATGCTTTCCGGCATTGATTTTGGGTTAGCATTTATTAAAGCTGCAATTGAAGATAAAAAGGAAATGATGGCAAATTCTAATTTAATTCCAATTAATTGTAATATGATTGGAAAAAATTATAAGTATGAGATGGAGGTGTCTACTGATATTCATGGTCAGGAGTACATCGTCCAGTATGGCTTTGAATTTGTATGGAAAAACAGTGAGGATATGGAGCCGGGAATTGTTTCTGAGTTTCTAAAAGTTAAGCTTAACGAGAAAGGACAGAAGTATACTCAGTTAATCAATAGAACACTGGACACAGCATTATATAAGAGTTCTGAGACAGGACGATGCTCGTCAAAGATAAAAGTTGATTCTGCAGAGCTTGTTGCAAATAAACTAAGAGCCTACGATGAGTTATATTATGCAGAGATTATTACAAAGCTAAATGGAATGAAAATATATATGGAAAATAATCTGGATGCAAAGAGTTTTTATCAGCCAGACCCAATTATTCGTAAGGGATTTGAAAATGAGATGATTAACGCTGATAATCTCCCACGTATTATCTTCAATTTGAAGAAACAGAATCCAGACAAATTTGAATTGTTGAAAGATGTGTATTTTCAGTTATTTCCAGACATTGAGGATGTTATTGTAAAGAATTTCAAAATCAATGCAGATGAAAGTGACCAGTTTCCTGACGATGTGCCATTTGTATTTACGAATTCTATCTATGTATTATTTGTTAAAGATAAAAACTTAGCGAACCCAGTTAACTTTTCAATGATGTCAGATGGAGCAAAGAGAGTATTTATGATACTGACCAAGATAATTGTATCTAGTGTAAGCAATATCTCATTGATAGCGATTGAAGAGCCTGAGAACTCTGTTCATCCCGGACTATTTCAAGCATATATACAAATTATAAGTCAGTTGTTAGATGATTGTAAGGTAATTATTACTAGTCATTCGCCATATATTATTAGCTATTTAAACCCTTCTTGGATTCATGTTGGTATGAATAGAAAGCCCGGCGTGGCCGAGTTCTTTGCTTTTAAAAAATCAGGTCAGAAACAGTTGGAGAATGATGCAGCTGGATTAAATATGAGCATGGGAGACTATCTGTTCTCAATGCTTGCCGATTCAGAGAGTAACATAAGCGATTATTTGGAGTGTGATGTCGATGAGTAAATGTCTTGTACTTTTTGTAGAGGGAGATACTGAGGTCGAATTTTACAAACAAGTAGTCGCAAATGCCAGAAAGCTACACCCTGCGGGAAGATTCGATACTAATATTGAATACAGAAATGTTAGAGGTGTAGGTGGTTTTAAAAGTATTACTCTCAGAAAATTCACAAAAGAAATCAAGCCTAAATATGGGGATGACTGTGAGTTCACAATTGTTTTGTGTAGTGATACGGATGTATTTGATTTTGCACCAAAACCACCGATAAAGTGGGATGAAGTAAAGAAAGATCTTGCAAATAATGGAGCTGCTAAAGTTATTCACGTACAAGCAAAGAGGTCAATTGAAGACTGGTTTTTGTATGATATAGAAGGAATTTTAGGATTCTTGAGGCTGGGTAAAAATACAAAAGTATCAGGAAAGAATGGATACGATAAACTCCAGCGTTTGTACAAGCAAGCCAATAAAGTTTATTACAAAGGAATACAGAGCAATGGTATGATAGAACGCTTGAATATTGAAAAAATTGCAAATGCAGTGAAAGAACAGCTGAATCCATTATATAAGGCTCTTGGAGTAGAAGAAATTAAATAATAGTATGTAAGAGCATTGCTCTTTACATAGAAAAAGCCAGAGATTAACTCTGACTAATTCCCTTGCCCAAGAAGGTCTTTGGACTTATTTTTCTCGCAAACTAATAATACCAAAGAAAGCCTTCTTCTGCAAGGAGATTTTGCAAAGGAGGTATAGCGATATGGCAGTACACCACGGTGGAAAAGTAGGAAAAGCGGGTAAGACTCTTGCTAGTAAATCGTCTAGTAAACAGTCGAAAAGCAAAGCTGGAACTACATTAGCTAATCACAAAGCTAAATGTCATTAATGACAAATACGGACCTAAGCATGTCTTTAAAAGGCTTTATTTTATTTGAAACTTATATGAAATTGATTATGTAAAATGAATAGGAGAAATTGAAATGGCACAACATTGTATTAAAGGCAAAAGAATTAGAAGAGTATGTATACCAAAAGAATACGATATAGATAAGATACAAATAGGAATTCCTGTAATCTGCGATGAAGCAAAGAAGGTCGGGTTAATTAAAAATGGAGATGTAGTATTACCTTCTGGAATATTTGGAGCACAGTGTAGAAGAAATGCATATGGATATTCTTATGCAGATAAGTCAAAACCTAAAGAACGCCGATATGTGTCAACAAATTGGGTGCATCCTTTTGGGAATACCAACGCCTCTGAGGTAGCAGTTGATATCTATAGACCATGTTGGCCGCAGGTAGAAGTGCCACCTTACGGAATAGAATTACAGTTGTTTAAAAGCAAAGATGGACAACTATATGTTATAGTTGTTCTAACTGATGAAATAAGAGCTAATTACTTGAAAGAAGCAGTTAATATCCTACTGGAAATATATGGTGTGTGTTATATTTTTGATGGAGAAATTCAGTTAGATTATTCATCAAAAAGACAGAGATGCAACTGGAAAATGCTCCCTCCTGGTGAAATGCCAAGTAGACACATTAAAAAGCAATTAGGAGAACGTGGGGAAAAAATAGATACGTATGATATTTTTAGATTAGAATATATGGAAAAATATAATTCAGAAAAAATAGTAGAAGGTATTAACGGTTTTAAAGGTTATTATGCGTTTATATTCTCAAAGTGTTGTGTATTAGAATCTGCAATTTACGGAAATGCAACATACATCATTCCTAAAGAGAATTGGGAGATTTTAAGTCAAAAAACAAAGAAAGAGCTTTTTGATGAAAATAAAGTAATAGGGAAAATTGATCACACAGCTAAATGGAAACAAAATGTAAACGATAAATTTAAAATGTTGGAAGTGGTATTAAGTAAATAATTAGTAAATATGTGCTATGGCTACAGATAAGGATATCGAAGAAGTGAAAGCGATTATTGCAGGGAAAGAACCTGCGCTTGTATAAAATTATATGAGAACAGGAGCCTTTGAGTTTAATGACTTGAAGGCTTTTGTTCTGTAAATATTTTAAAAATAATGGAAATAGTAAATTATTAAATAGAAATAGCAAAAAAGGACACCCCCAATGAAATTTATCCTATCCGGCGACACACACGGAACATTTGACCTTGATAAAATTATAACATTTTTTCAAAAAAAGAATACAACTTACACAAAAGAAGATTATCTCATAATCTGCGGAGATACCGGCATTTGCGGGTACTCTGAAACAGAAGAAACCAAAGTCAGGCACATTTTAAGAAATCTTCCGGTTACAACGCTTTTTATAGACGGAAACCATGAAGATTTTGAAAAATTAAATGCCTTTCCGGTTGAAAAATGGCATGGCGGCAATGTCCATTTTATTGAAAAAGATATTATTCATCTGATGCGCGGACAGATTTTTAATTTAAGCGGCATTACATTTTTTACTTTTGGCGGGGCATACAGCCCTGACAGAGCATATCGGGAGGAGGGCATTTCATGGTTTCCAGAGGAACTTCCCTCCCGGCAGGAATATTTAGAAGGCTGGGAAAATTTGAAAAAATCCGGTTTTAAGGTCGACTATATTCTTACCCATACCGCACCCCAAAACATTATTTCCAAAATGGGATATAAAGATTTACCCGGTCGCAACGAAGAAGCACCTTTAAGAGAATTTTTACAGCAGGTAGCCGATCATACTGATTTTAAGGCATGGTACTTTGGACATTTTCATAAAGATTGCAAAATAGCGGATTCTTTTTTCTGTTTATATGATATACTTTCCTTAGCCCAATCACAATTACAACTTTTTGAAGACTAAACAAACCCGAGGTAAAACAAAATCATGGGACAGACAGATTTATTTGGAACAGAAAAAATCAGCAAAATACTTTTAAAACTGGCTCCACCGGTCATGCTCGCCCAGCTGATACAGGCGCTCTACAACATCATTGACAGCCTGTTTGTCGGCGGATACTCCGATTCGGGGCTGACGGCACTGTCAATTATCTACCCGCTCCAACTTTTAATGATTGCCCTTGCCGTGGGAACGGGGGTGGGCATTAACACGGTTATGGCGGCAAAGCTGGGTGTTGGCAATGAAAAAGAAGCCGATGAGTATGCCGGTGTCGGCACGCCGTTAGCAGGCTTTATGTGGCTTTTATTTGCGGTCATCTGCTGGTTTGCCATGCCGTTTTACGCAAAAATGTCAACCAATTCCGAAGTCATCATTCACGATGTCATCGTATACGGACGTATTGTGTGTGTATTCAGTTTCGGACTGTTTCTGGAAAGTATCTGGACAAAGGTTCTGCAATCCTGCGGCGATATGAAAACGCCGATGACAGCGCAGATTATCGGCGCGATTACGAATATCGTGTTAGACCCTCTGCTGATTTTCGGTATGTTCGGATTTCCGAAAATGGGCATTGCGGGCGCGGCGGTGGCGACAGTATCCGGACAGATTATGGCGGCACTGATTGTCATGAAAAAAGGCTTTCGCAAATCCCCGCACAGACAGGTTTACCCACACCACATTGCCAAAATCTTCCAGCTGGGTATTCCAAATATTCTTATGCAGTCGGCATATACCTTTTACATACTGGGATTGAATCTGATTCTTGCAACCTTTTCAGACCAGGCAGTAACCGCACTGGGACTTTACTATAAGTGGCAGACCTTTTTCTTTATCCCGCTCGGCGCAATGCAGACCTGCATTGTTCCTGTTATCAGCTACAATTATGCGGCAAGAAATATTGAGCGCTGTAAAAAGACCCTGTCGGCTTCCATTGTGTTCGGAATGTCCCTTATGGCACTGGGAACACTATGCTTTGTCTGTATTCCTTCACAAATGCTGCGGGTATTTACTTCCGATGAACTGGTTATTGCTATCGGACGGGTCGGCTTCCGCTTTGTCGGCATCAGCTTTCTGCCAATGGTCACTTCGCTGATATTCCCGGTATTTTTTCAGGCGGTGGGTTCAAGCCTTAAAAGTTCACTGCTTACGGTTATCCGCACCGTGGTATTATTTGTTCCGCTGGCATATTTATTTTCCAGATTCGGATTAAACTGGTTCTGGCTGACTTATCCGGTGACGGAAGTTATCACCAGCCTTACCGGGGCTTATTTTTACCGTCAATTCTTAAACAAGGATTATGTACGGGAAACTGAGGCTTCTGGCGGTAAAAACATCACAGATGTCACCGCCGCCACACATATCTCAGCCGCCACAGCTGGCGCAGACAGTACAGGCAGTCATGACAATATCGATAATCTTGACAATCCTGATATTGCCTTAAAGCCTTCCAAACCCGGCGTCATTATCACAATTGCAAGAGAGCATGGCTCATCGGGCAAGCAGATTGGAAAATGTGTCGCCAATGCCTTAGGCATTCCTTTCTATTATAAAGAAATGATTACGCTGGCGGCAAAAGAGAGTGGACTAAATCGCGAATTCATTTCCGATATTCACAAAAATTCGCCGGATATCATGCGTGATTTATATCTGAGTTCCAATGCAGTACAATACGCGATTAAAGCACAGGATGCCATTATCCGTGAAATTGCGGAAAACGGCTCCTGTGTCATTGTCGGCAGGGCAGCAGATTATATTTTAAAAGATTACGACAATGTTGTCCGCATATTTATCCATGCGCCGCAGGATTACAGAATTCAAAGAGTTATGGATGTATACGGCGACACGCCAAAAGAAGCAAGGGTGAATATTGAGCGTTCCGATAAGGCAAGGGCTTCATATTATGAGCATATTTCCGGCACACACTGGGGTGATGCAAGAAATTATGAATTAACGGTCGATTCCTCTGACGGTGTTGAAAAAACGGCACAATTCATTGTCCGGTATATCACAGGACACACACAGACAGATTCCGCCGTATAAAGTGTAAAATCAGCCACACGGATTAAACATTACCGGTTGCCAATCTCCTGTTAAAATGATATCATACTTTGTGGATTATTTATCAATACTATTTTAACAGCAGGAGAATTCTATGAACAACTCAAATGAACCCATTTATGACGCACGTAAGCTCGGCATTCCGAAAATGCTGATTCTCGGAATCCAGCATATGTTTGCGATGTTCGGTGCTACAATTCTGGTACCGATTCTTGTGGCAGGCTATTTTAAAGATGCCTGCGGTGAACCTTTGACAAGAGGTCTTACCGTTTCTGTTACTTTATTTTGTGCAGGCTTTGGCACACTGATTTTCCATCTTTGTTCCAAATTGAAAGTGCCTGCGTTTTTAGGCTCGTCCTTTGCATTTTTAGGCGGATTTTATACCGTTGCCAACTTAAAAAACGGTATTTATGCGACCATGAATGTCAATGATAAAGCGGCTTATGCCTGCGGCGGTATTGTTGTTGCCGGACTTTTATATCTGGCGGTGGCGCTGATATTCAAACTGGTCGGTGTCAACCGTGTCATGAAATTTTTACCGCCGGTTGTAACCGGTCCGATTATCATCTGCATCGGTTTATCCCTTGCACCGTCAGCTATTTCAAATGCTTCAACCAACTGGTGGATTGCATTTACGGCATTAGCGGTGATTATCATTTTCAATATCTGGGGAAAAGGCATGTTTAAGATTATCCCGATTCTCATGGGGGTTTTGATTTCCTATGGGCTTGCGGTGATTTTAAATGCCTGCGGTATCACAAATCCTGATGGCACAGCGATTTTAGATTTTGCATCTGTATCGGGCGCCGGCTGGATTGGACTGCCTCAGTTCCAGATTTGCAAATTTGACATCACAGCCATTCTTGTTATGGCACCGATTGCCATTGCAACGATGATGGAACACGTAGGAGATATGTCCGCCATTTCCGCTACAGTCGGAGAAAATTTTATTGAAGAACCAGGTCTGCACCGTACCTTAATGGGTGACGGACTTGCAACCGCATTTGCCGGATTCCTCGGCGGACCTGCCAACACGACATACGGTGAAAATACCGGCGTTCTTGAACTTTCCAAAGTTTATGACCCGCGTGTTATCCGTATTGCGGCATGTTTTTCAATTGTATTGTCATTTATTCCGAAGTTTTCGGCAATTATTTCAACAATGCCTGCGGCAATTATCGGCGGTGTGTCTTTCATGCTCTACGGTATGATTTCCGCTATCGGCGTGAGAAATGTCGTTGAAAATAAGGTAGACCTAACAAAGTCCAGAAACTTAATTATTGCCGGTGTCATCTTTGTCTGCGGATTGGGATTTTCAGATGGCTTGACCTTTACTGTCTTTGGCACTTCAATTACACTGACAGCCCTTGCCGTAGCTGCGATTGCAGGTATTTTCCTCAATGCCGTTTTACCGGGAAATGATTACCAGTTCGGTAAAAATCCGGAGGGTGACAGAAGCCGCGGGGTCTATGTTGCAAACAGCGACAGCGAAGATGAAGCAGAGTAATAAAAAAGATAAAAATGCCGCATTGACGGCGGAATGGAGATTTTTATGAATAAAATGGAAAATGTAACTATTTTTGAACACCCTTTAATCCAGCACAAGATTTCAATCTTACGTGACAAGAGAACCGGCACAAACGAATTTCGTCAGTTAGTTGATGAAATTGCCATGCTGGAAGGCTTTGTAGCGCTTTCAGATTTGCCGGTAGAAGACGTAGAAGTCGAAACGCCGATTGAAACCTGCATGACACCGATGATTGCCGGAAGAAAACTTGCCGTTGTGCCGATTCTTCGTGCCGGACTTGGTATGGTTTCCGGTATTTTGGCATTAGTTCCTTCTGCAAAAGTAGGACATATCGGTATGTACCGTGACGAAGAAACTCACGAACCGCAGGAATATTACTGCAAACTGCCGGACCCGATTGCCGAAAGAACGATTGTTGTGTGTGATCCGATGTTAGCAACAGGCGGTTCTGCGATTGATGCGATTAACCAGATTAAAAAACACGGCGGCAAAAACATTAAGTTCATGTGCATTATTGCAGCTCCTGAAGGACTCGAAAGACTGCACAGGGAACATCCGGATATCCAGATTTATGTCGGTGCATTAGACAGACAGTTAAACGAAAATGCATACATCTGTCCGGGACTTGGCGATGCAGGCGACAGAATCTTCGGAACAAAATAAGAAATTCTTAAGAAATAAATTGGCTTCAGGTATTGTAATTAAATACATTTTTGCGTATAATTTGCATAGGTAGCAAAGTAATGGTTCACAAAAATGAAATGGAGAAGTACATGAACCCTGAAAATAGACCCATTAGAAGTATTTTTACAGTAATGTCAACTGCCATCCGTACACTGGAAAAGGAAGGACGGCTGACAATGGAGAAAAGCTATATACAGCACGGCTCGACATCTGTTTATGAACATAGTGTAAAAGTAGCTTATACAAGTTTGTATTTTGCAAGACGTTTCCGTCTGAATATTGATGAAAAATCACTGATCCGCGGTGCATTGCTTCATGATTACTTTCTTTATGACTGGCATGAAAAGGATAAAAGTCATCGGCTTCATGGCTTTTATCACCCATCAACAGCTTTAAGAAATGCCAAAGAAGATTTTGATTTGAATCCAATTGAAGAAAATATGATAGCCAGACACATGTTTCCGCTGACCCCGATACCGCCGCGGTATAAGGAAGCATGGATTCTGTGTCTGGCTGATAAATACTGTGCAACAGTTGAAACCCTGTTGCCGCTGCTGATGTGGAAGGTATTACGTGCCCGTATGATTAAAGCTTTATTTCTGAGTTAAGACAGACACAAATGTATACCGTTGATCCATCCAGTTTCCAATGATGCCGATACATTTTCCCATCGTGAAAGCAGCAAGAATTGTTCCGATTCCTAGTCCGTCAAGATGTCCTAAAAGAAATCCTGTCATGCAGGCAGTTACTGTCAGACAGATTACATCAAAAGTAATTTTGATTTTAGGATATCCGACACGGATAATATCGGAAAGTTCCCTTGGAAATAAATCTGTCGGAATAATTGGCAATCCGCATCGGTTGGATAATGCAATTCCAATACAAATCAGAATATAACTTAACACAAAGTATACTATCCGGTACGGTATCGTCTGCGGCAGAATTCCTATCCATAATTCATGTACATCTAAAAATTCCCCGAAAGCAAATCCGACAACAAAGCTAAACAAATACTGTGGTACAAATTTTTTACGTAAAATCATTAATGTAAGCACCAGCAATCCCTGAAACAGATACGTCCAAGTTCCAAGGGATATCTTTGTAAAGACTTCTGAAAATGCAAACGGCACGCTCGAAATTGCAGAAATTCCTGCACCGGAATACAACATCAATACCACGCCGAAGCTGTTAATCAGGACGGCTGCTGCCAAAGCCAGCTCTCCGCGCAAAACCTGTCTGTTTTCCTGTTGATTACTCATATGCTTCTTCCTTTCAATTAAAGTGTTTGCTGAATCTTTTTACAGTTTTTCAGTATACAAATGCTTTTTGCAAATAACAAATAAATAATTTTCATCAAACTATAGACTGTATCTATCAGGCAAAACAACTTGAAAGTCAATCACAACTACTATATACTAAAAGCAAGGAGAATGGGATATGAAGAAACATTTTAAAGAATATGAGGAACTGTGTTTTACTGATGATTATATGTTTTGCATGATTTTAACAACCTGACTGGATTTATGTAAGGAATTGTTAGAATTAATTCTTGATATTAAAATCAGAAAAGTTGAAATTGCAGAACAGCAGAAAAATGTAGACATTACATATGACGGAAAGGGTGTCAGATTTGATGTATATGTCGATGATGCAGAAAACACTGTTTATGATATTGAAATGCAGACGACAAGACAGAACTATATTTGTGAGCAGGATTATTCTGTAAAACTCGGTGATGAGGCAACAAAAGTCATTGTTAATGCGGCAGGCTCAAGAAACGGATTATCAGAAGATATGTGCAGTTTCTTGGATTTTTTATCAAAGAAAGAAACAAATAGTAATTTTACAAAAGAATTACAATGGGCTGTTAATGAATCAATTGCTAAAAAGAAATGGAAGGTGGAGTATATGACAATAATGGAAAAAATCAGGGAAGAAAGAGAAGATGCAGCTATCAAAACAACTATTATAACGTTAAAAAGACTAAATTTCCCAGATAATGTTATTATTGACAACATTATCAAAAATTGTAGTTTAACAGAAGAAGAAGCAAAGGAAGCCTTATTAAATTACGAGAAAGAATAAAATAAAAGCTAAAATAATATTCCTTTTATTTTAGCACCCCTACAGGAGGAATTTCTTTGAACCTATTTTATCTGCGTTACTTTGTAACCCTCGCACACGTAAAACACTATACAAAAGCTGCCCAGCAGCTGTGCATTACGCAGCCCAGTTTAAGCCATGCCATTGCACAGATGGAAAAAGAACTCGGTGTGCCTTTATTTGAAAAAAACGGCAGGAACACCCTGCTTACACCGTTTGGCAGGGAATTTCTTGCCTGTGCGGAGCATACCCTTTCTACATTAGATGACGGCATCGCTTCGCTGCAGCGCAGTGCCCGTGGTTCCGGACTGATACGTCTGGGCTTTGTACGCCCGCTTGGAATCCGTTTTGTCCCGCGGCTGGCGGCAGAATTTTTACAGGCATACCCGGAAAATGATATCCGTTTAACCTTTCATACCGGAATCACCAGACAGCTGTTGGACGATTTGCAGCAGCAAAAAGTAGATTTGCTGTTCTGCTCCAAACCGCAGGACGACTTAAAACTGACCGCCGTTCCCGTCCAGAAACAGGAGCTTGTCGTTATTGTTCCCCAAAATCACCCGCTTGCCGTAAATACCGGTGTCCGGCTTGCAGATACTGCATCATATCCGCACATCTATTTTACACAGACCTCTGGTATCCGCAGTGTCATTGATGATATGTTTCTGCGTGAAAATGCCGTTCCCAATATTGTCACTGAAACAGAAGAAGATGAGGTTATTGCCGGACTCGTCGCAGAAGGCTTTGGCATTGCCGTAGTTCCCTACATGGATTTACTGCAGAAATTACCGGTAAAAATTCTTTCAATTACATCACCGTCCTATGAACGGAATTTTTACCTTGTCCATGACGATTCCGTGTATATGCCGCCGGCCGTGGAAAATTTCTATCGTTTTGTAGTGAATTGGACCTGTGATTTTTCATTGCCACTTCCCGACAAAACCGCTCAGAAATAAAAATTAATATAACAGTATCCTTTTATAAAAAGTATAAATTTTACATTTCTGTAAAAAATACCAGTATAACGATTTCTTATAGAAAGGGTACCAATTTATGAAACGAATAGAATGGATCAGCGGCGCAGCCGGAATATTAGTACTGTTTATTGCAGGCTTTGGGTGCATCTTTTTCTTTGCTTCAAAGGAAAATACAAAAAATATTACCAAAGAGGAAACCTTTGTCTACCGGGCAGAAACTGACAGCACCAGTCTGGCAGACACCTCTGCCGGCATTTATGCCAACGGAAAAGTACAGACCAAAAAAGAAACCTTTTACCTGATTTACAGTGAAGACCGCCTGTGCATTTACCGGGGAGATGACAAGATTTTTTACGACTACGCCGATGTAGCGGTAAACCTCATGCCGGTTGAAATACGGGAGCAGTTAAAATACGGCCTGTACATCACCGGAGAGCAGGAACTTTACGAATTTTTACAGACCTACAGCAGTTAAATATTGCGCGGAAACTATACGTCTGATAAAATATGATACTAGATTCAGACAGATGTCTTGCTTTTGCCAACACATCTTAAAACACATCTTAAATAATAGAGATTAAAAATAAAAATACACGAAACGAGGACTTTTATGACAAAATTAAACAGCCACACCTGTGACTGCATTGTTATCGGCGGCGGCGCCGCGGGCATGATGTCCGCTGTCTGCGCTTCACAGGGCGGTGCATCTGTCATTTTAATAGAACATACGGCACGGCTGGGTTCAAAAATACTCCAGACCGGCAACGGAAAATGTAACTTTACCAACCTGCATATGCAGGCAGACTGTTATCAGAACGGCAATTCTGACTTTGTCATGCAGGTTTTAAATACCTTTCCGGTACAGGATACCCTTGAATTTTTTGAAAATGCAGGCATTTACCACAAGGACAGAAACGGATATGTCTATCCCCATTCGGAAACGGCGGCTTCTTTGCAGTCCGCACTGCGGTATGAAGTCGAACAGAGCGGTGTGACTGTATTTACCGAACAGTCTGTTCTGTCCGTTGAAAAAAAAGACGGTTCATTTTATGTGACGACCGATACCGACAGCTTCTGCGGCCACGCCTGTATTCTTGCCACCGGCTCAAAAGCCGCACCAAAGACAGGCTCGGACGGCTCAGGCTATACACTTGCCAGAAAATTCGGACACCACATTATAAAACCGCTTCCGGCACTCGTACAGCTTACTTCCGACAATCCGCTGTGCAAAGCGATGTCCGGCGTGCGCAGTACAGGAACGGTTACTGTTTTTGCAGACGGAAATCCTGTTGCTTCGGATACCGGAGAAATCCAGTATACGGACTACGGCATTTCGGGGATTCCCGTATTTCAGGTCAGCCGCTATGCCGTCAAAGCCGCAGACAGTAAAAGAATCGTGACGGCAGTTGTGGATATGCTTCCGGACTTTGAAGCGGAAACCCTTATTACACAGTCGATAAAACGCATGTATCAGCATAATACGCAGGATATTGTCACGTTCTTTTCGGGACTGCTCAACAAAAAGCTTGTACAGGCAGTGGCAAAAAGCTGCGGTTATCCAGCCGGTACGACTATGGACGCACTTGGGAAAAAAGGTATTGCAAAAATGATAACAGCTTTTAAAGATTTTTCCTTTGACATTACCGGAAGCCGCTCCTTTGATGCCGCACAAATCTGTCAGGGTGGTGTATCTCTTGAAGAGGTGGATTCCCAGTTCATGCAGTCTCTTTTATGTCCCGGACTTTTCTTTGCGGGAGAACTTTTAGACGTAGACGGAAAATGCGGCGGCTACAACCTGCAATGGGCATGGAGCAGTGGACATCTGGCGGGAACTTCTGCCGCACAGTATTGTATTTCACAGAAAGGAACTCACTATGATTCAAATTAGTCAGATTCGTTTAAAACCGGACAGCCCGGAAACGGCATTACATCAGGCAGTTTACAAAGCACTGCGCCTTTCACCGAAGGATACCTGCCGCATTGAGATTGCAAAGCAGTCCATTGATTCCAGACATAAACCGGATATCTTATACATATACAGCGTGCATGTTTCCGACATTCTGCTTAACGGCAAAAAGCCGGTGGACGAAGCTGCATGGATTAAAAAATTAAAGAACCGTGACATTACACCGGTTACCCAAAAAGGATACACATTCCCTGCCGTATCAAGGCAGATTTTAAAAGAAGAAGACCGTCCGGTCATTATCGGTTTCGGCCCTGCGGGTATGTTTGCCGCATTAAAGCTTGCCGAAGCAGGACTGCGCCCGATTGTGTTTGAGCGCGGTGACAGTATTGAACAGCGTAAAAAAGAAGTCGAGGCGTTCTGGCAGGGCGGCGCACTCAATACCGAATCGAACGTCCAGTTCGGAGAGGGCGGCGCCGGTACATTTTCGGACGGTAAATTAAATACAGCGATTAAAGACCCAACCGGAAGAATCCACGAAGTTTTACGCATATTTGCAGAATTTGGTGCGGATTCGCGGATTTTATATGTGAATAAGCCGCATATCGGAACTGATGTTCTTGCCAAGGTTGTGCAGAATATCCGTAAAAAAATCACTGCCTGCGGCGGCGAGGTGCATTTCCAGACAAAACTCACGGCAATTCATGAAAAAGACGGCGCAGTAAACGGCATTACCGTCTTTGACCGTGCAGAAAACAAATCCTTCACCCACGCCTGTAATACCGTCTGTCTTGCAATCGGTCACAGTGCCAGAGATACCTTTGAAATGCTTCTGGCACAGGGAATCTCCATGCAACCGAAGGCTTTCGCGGTCGGTGTGCGCATGGAACACCCGCAGTCCTTTATCAATCAGAATGCGTATGGCGACTGCCACTATAAACTGCCTGCTGCCGATTATAAAGTAACGTTTCAGACATCCACCGGCAAAGGCGTGTATTCTTTCTGTATGTGTCCGGGCGGTTACGTGGTCAACGCTTCCTCCGAAAAAGAACGCATTGCCGTAAATGGCATGAGTTATTCAGGCAGAAACGGTGACAATGCCAACAGTGCCATTATCGTCACCGTAACGCCGGAGGATTTCGGCAGTAACATTTTAGACGGCATGCACTTCCAGCGCAGACTTGAAAACCTCGCATGGCGGGAGGGAAACGGCAAAATTCCCGTACAGTTATACGGTGATTTCAAGAACAACCGCATATCGACCGGTTTCGGTGCCGTAACGCCGTCCATAAAAGGCGCGTACACCTTTGGCAACTTAAACCGCGTTTTACCGGAGTTTCTCACAGCACCGTTAAAAGAGGGCATCACCGGATTTTCAACGCGCATTAAGGGATTTGACATGGAAGAAGCCGTGCTTTCGGGTGTTGAAAGCCGTACCTCCAGCCCGGTTCGTATTCTGCGCGGCGATTCCTTACAGTCTGTGACACTTCACGGTCTGTACCCGTGCGGAGAGGGTGCAGGATATGCAGGCGGTATTACCTCTGCCGCCGTTGATGGTTTAAAAATTGCCGAGCAGATTGCCACAAACTAGAAAAAACGTGACATTTTGCCTTAAATGGTGTAAAATAACAAAAGTATGCAAAATATATAGTAGATGAAATTTGGAGAACATAAAAATGAGCAGCATAAGAGAGCGAATGAAAGAGAAGAAACGGATTGTTGTAAAAATCGGTTCTTCTTCCCTCATGCATGATAATACGGGTAAATTAAATTTATTAAAAATCGAAAAACTGGTTCGTATTCTGGTCGATATTAAAAATTCCGGAAAAGACGTTATATTGGTATCTTCCGGTGCAATCGCCGTCGGAAGAAATGCCATCGGTCTGCATGACCGTCCCGATGATTTATCCGTAAAGCAGGCGTGTGCCGCCATCGGACAGGCTAAGCTGATGATGGTTTATCAGAAGATTTTTTCCGAATACAATTCCCTTGCGGCACAGGTTCTGCTGACAAAGACAATTGTGTTAAATCCGGTCAGCCGCCAGAATGCTGAAAATACATTCCGCGAATTGTCAAAGCTTGGGGCAATTCCGGTTGTCAATGAAAATGATACCATTTCGACTTCGGAAATTGAGCAGGTACAGACCTTTGGCGATAATGACCGCCTTTCGGCTGTCGTTGCTTCTATTACCGATGCGGATTTACTGATTCTGTTATCGGATATTGACGGCATGTATACAGATGATCCGCGAACGAATCCGGATGCACGCTTTATTCATTATGTTGAAACCATCGATGACTCACTGATTCAGATGGGCAAGGCAACTTCCGGCAGCAGTGTCGGAACCGGCGGTATGGCATCAAAAATTGCCGCTGCCATGATTGCTGCTAATTCAGGAGCCGATATGGTCATTACCAATGCCAATAACGTAGAAAATATTGTTGGAATTTTAAATGGAGAGGATATTGGCACACTCTTTTTAAATCACCGCAATAAGGATTTTGATTTAAAAGAGCTGATTTAAAACGCTGTGGGAGGAATGAATGGACATCAAACTTGTCAAAAATTTTGAAGAGGGTAATTACATCCCGGTTAATGAGCAGCTTCTGCTTCAGGTCGTAGATGCCAATTACCGTCTTGGACGTTTTCCCGGCAAAAAAATTTTTATGCTGAATCCACTGACAAACGAGCGGCTTGAAATCTTACCGGAAATTCATAAATACAATTTGGCAAACATCAGTTATGCAGCAGTTTCCCATAACCATATACTGTTTACATCCGCAAACAGTATTAATGAAACACAGGTAGAGATTTCTTACTACCGTTATGATGTCAGTACCGGTGCGTATCATATTATCCATACCACCGTGGCAGACTTAACGAAACTCGGCAATGTGCTTTTATTAAAAGCTTTTGTACTGGATGAAAACTATTGTATTTTTGATGAAATTACATATTCCAGAGAAAATTTAAGCAGTACCGGACTGTTTAGCAACGGCATGGGTACACATAAAATGCTTTTAAAAGAAATACAGGAAAATAAAGAGCGTTTACTAAAAGATTCTGTGATTGCCACATCCGGTATTGAAAAACTGATTCCTCTTTCAGGTAATTTATGTGTTATCAAACTGGGTAGTCCGATGTTAGAAGAACTGGTTTTTTCTGATACTGCCATACAGCCTTTTAAGCAGAAAGAAATCATCGGCATTGTCAATATCAAGCAGTTTATTTCCGAACTGCTGTTAAATCAGAACAATGCATTTTTAGAAATTTTAGATGAAGGCTCTGAGGAAATTACATTTCCATACATCCGCCAGTATGACAATGATATTGTTTATTCTAAAGTCGATGTTTCAAAAAAAATAGAAGAAGTTATTATATACGATTATGAAACAAAAGTGAAGAAAGTACGCTTAAACAGCAATATTACCAGGATTTCCGATTTGAATCATACGTATATTTTAAATGATACCCCGTATATTATTAAAAATACGGACAAAAATACGCGTTTAATTAATCTGAATACACAGAAAACCGACATTAAATTAAGCGGCGATGTACGTATTAAATTTATCCGCAGGGATTTAATTGTTACGCAGCACCATGTTAAAAAAATGTTTTTTATGCGTAAGGAAAACTATTACATTGAGGTTTTCCGATACCCGGATATGCACCATTCCATTTTTAAGACGCGTGCAAAATATAAAGACTGTATCGCATTTTTTGACGATTTACTGATTTTTACCAATTAGAACAGGAGAACATTTGTATGGTAACACAGGACACTATTAACCGGATTAACGAATTATACCGCAAGTCCAAGGCAGAAGGCTTAACAAGCGCCGAAGCCGAGGAACAGAAACAGCTTCGTGCAGAGTACGTTGCAGCATTCCGCAACAATTTAAGAGGAACGCTCGATTCCATTAAAATCCAGAACCCGGACGGTTCTATGATTGATGTCAAGAAGCGGCATGAAGAAAAAATGAAGCGGCTGGAACAGGAAGCATTGGAAAATGCCAGAAAATACGGCAATTAAGACAAAACGAGGCAGTTATGACTAAAGAACAGGCAAGAGTATTTGTAAAAGCAGAAAAAAATAAAATGACACCGGCACAGATTCATGAAAACAGCCGTCAAATCATAGATCGGCTTATTTCACAGGATTTTTTTTACAGCGCAGATACCGTACTTACTTATGTCAGTTACAATCAGGAAGTGGAAACCCATTTCTTTATTGACAATTGTCTTTCCCTGGGCAAAACCGTGCTTGTGCCAAAGGTCTACGGCAGGGATATGAAGTTCCACCGGATTACGGCGCTTTCAGAATTAAAGCCCGGCAAATACGGTATTTTAGAACCCGATAATACTGATATCTGTGAACCGGAGCAGGGGCTGATGATTATGCCCGGACTTGCTTTTGATAAAGAACACCACCGTGCCGGATATGGCGGCGGATTTTATGACCGCTATTTAGAACAGCACCCGGCGTTTTACAAAGCCGCTGTCGCTTTTTCTTTTCAGATTGTAGACCATATCGAAACCGAACGCTACGACTTAAAACCGGATTGTATTATTACTGAACAGGCGGTTCTGTAACAACAGACGAAAATGCCTGCAAAATAAAGATTCGTAAAAATATAAAAATTTTATGGAGGGCAGAAAAAATATGGAAACACTTACCGTAATGGGACAGCGTGCAAAAACAGCCGCCGCCCAGCTTGCAAAAACCGGAATCACCGAACGCAATAATGCTTTAAAAGCAGCTGCAGATGCACTGCTTGCAAAACGTGATACCATTCAGGCTGCCAATGCAAAAGATATTGAAGCCGCAAAGAAAAATCAGATGAAGCCGGCAATGATTGATCGTCTGACACTGACCGATGCCAGAATTGAAGGCATGGCAGAAGGCTTGTATCAGATTGTGCAGTTAGACGACCCGATTGGTGAAATCACTTCCATGAAGCAGCGTCCAAACGGTCTAATGATTGGTAAAAAAAAGGTGCCGTTGGGTGTTATCGCCATTATTTATGAATCCCGTCCAAATGTTACTGCCGATGCTTTCGGACTGACTTTAAAATCCGGCAATGCCGTTATTTTAAGAGGTGGCAGTGATGCAATTCATTCCAATACGGCAATCGTTTCCGTAATTACCGAAAGCCTGAAAGAATGTGGTATCAATCCGGATGCCATCCAGCTGGTTACCGATACCGACAGGGCGCTTGTTACCGAATTAATGCATATGAATAAATATATTGATGTCATTATTCCGAGAGGCGGTGCCGGACTGATTCAGAATGTCGTCCAAAACAGCACTGTTCCGGTCATTGAAACAGGAACCGGAAACTGCCATATTTATGTGGATGAATATGCAGACTTCAAGATGGCGGAAGATATTATTTTCAATGCAAAGACACAGCGTATCGGTGTCTGCAATGCCTGTGAATCTTTAGTTGTCCACAGTAAGATTGCCGGTGAATTTATCCCGCAGCTGGTTGACCGCTTAAAATTAAAAAACGTTGAAATCCGTGGTGATGAACGTGCAATAGCTGCCGACTCACGGATTGTTCCGGCAACGGAAGAAGACTGGGGAACGGAATACTTAGATTACATCATTTCATTAAAGGTTGTGGATTCCATTGATGAAGCAATTACACACATTAACCGCTATAATACCGGTCATTCCGAGGCCATTATCACAAAAGATTATGACCACGCACAGCAGTTTTTAAATGAAATTGATGCCGCCGCCGTCTATGTCAATGCTTCGACCCGTTTTACGGATGGATTTGAGTTTGGCTTCGGTGCGGAAATCGGTATCAGCACACAAAAGATTCACGCACGCGGTCCGATGGGACTGGATGCGCTGACCACTTCCAAATATGTCATTTACGGAAACGGACAAGTCCGGAAGTAGCCTTGAAAAATTTACAGGTAATTTTAATGCCGTCTGACGGCAGAATGGGGAATTGTAATGATAAAAAGTGTTAAAGATTTAAAAGCGTATGAAGATGTCTTTACGCTGATTGATGAATGTACTGATAACTATGTGTTCGTTTATGATTTAGAAAATGATTTGTTTCATATAAGTAAATCTGCACTGGATACTTTTACTTTGGAAGAGGAACATATCAAATTAGCTTCCAGCGCTTTGAAACCTCTGGTTTATCCAAAAGACTGGGACAGGCTGGCTGCTGATATCCGTGCCGTGCGCAATCAGGAGAAAGCACAGCACAACCTGGAGTATCGCCTGATTACCAAAGATGATGAAATTATCTGGGTAAGCGGAAAAAGCCGTACCTTTTTTAATGAAAACGGTGAGCCTTTCATGCTGATAGGCTGCATTTCCGAAATCGGAAAGCATAACAAATACGACAATATCACAAGCCTTTACTGTGAAGATGTGTTAAAAGAACGTTATGCCCTTGCAAAAATCGCAGAGCCGCAGCCTGTTACCGGCACGATATTGTTAATCGGCATTGACAATTTCCGTGAAATCAATGAAAAATACGGTACCAAAATGGGCAACATTCTGCTTGCCGGTGTTGCAGAGGCAATTGCCGTCTGCTGCAAAAACCGTGAAAATGTATTCCGTTTCCACGGGGATGAATTTGCCGTAATTTTAAAAGAACAGCCGTCATGTACCACCGCCGATGCGAAAAAATTGTATAAAACTATCCGTAGAAAGATCGATTCTTCAATTGAAAAAAACGGGTATCATATGTTTTTCACGATTTCCGGTGGTGCGGCTTCCTTTAATACACAGGAGGATTCTTACGAAGATGTTTTAAAAAATGCCAAATTTGCACTGCATGTTTCAAAATTAAATGGTAAAAACACCTTTACACCTTATTCAGAAGATGAATATCTTTCCTATATCCGCAGAATTGATATTCAGGAAGAATTAAGAAAATGTGTGGAAAATGATTTTAAGGGCTTTGAAGTCTATTACCAGCCCATTATGAAACCGCAGACGAACACCCTCTACGGCTCGGAAGCCTTAATCCGCTGGCACAGTGAGAAATACGGTTTTATGTCACCGGTTGATTTCGTTCCACTGCTTGAAGAAAGCGCCTTAATCATCCCGCTCGGCAAATGGATTATTGAAAATGCGGTACGGCAGTGTAAAGCATGGGTTTCGGTTTATCCGGATTTTATAATGAATATTAACCTGTCCTTTGTACAGATTATTAAAAGTGATATTTTAAAAGACGCGGTAGAATTACTGGAACAGTATGAACTCTCTGCCGAACACGTTGTTTTTGAGGTCACGGAAAGCGGCGAGCTGGAAAATAATACTGCCGTAAAGCATGTGTTAAATTCTTTTAATAACAAAAGCTTAAATCTTGCCATTGACGATTTCGGAACGGGCTATTCTAACCTGCGCTATATCCGCGATATGATGTTTGGCATTATCAAAATCGACCGTCTGTTTATCAAAGATATTAATGAAAGCAGCCAAAACTACACACTTGTCAAGTATGTAACGGAAATGGCGCACAACTTTAACATCAAGGTCTGCGTGGAAGGTGTCGAAACGCAGGAAGAATACGACAAGGTCATGACATTAAAACCAGACTGTATTCAGGGCTTTTTCTACGGCAAACCGATGAATGCCGGAAATTTTGCCGCCAGCTATATTTAACAGCAGAGTCAAATCTACAAAATTTCATTGTAGATTTGACTTTTTTTATGGAATTCAGTAAAATTATGAGTTGACGGTTTTAAACTGATACAATGACAGATTATAGAAATAAGGAGTATTTTAAATGGGCAATATTGCACTTACCGATGTTATTCCACAGGATTCCCTGGAACGACAGTTATATTTTATAGAAAAATGCAAAACTTATGTAGCAGACTTACAGGAAAAGTTAGGACGTCCCTTAACCTGCTGTACCCAGACGTTTGGGTGTCAGATGAATGCGAGGGACTCTGAAAAGCTTCTTGGTATTTTAACGGAAATCGGCTATGTTCCGGTTGAAACAGAAGAAGCCGACCTCGTGCTTTACAATACCTGTACCGTCCGTGAAAATGCCAACCTGCGTGTATACGGACGTCTTGGCCACTTAAACGGCTTAAAAAAGAAAAATCCGCATATGATTATTGCACTGTGCGGCTGTATGATGCAGGAAACACAGGTTGTTGAAAAAATCAAGCAGTCTTACCGCTTTGTCGACATTATGTTCGGTACATTCAACATTTTTAAGCTGGCAGAACTGCTCTACAGCAGATGGACACAGGAAGACCAGATTATCGACATCTGGGACAGCACAAAAGAAGTGGTGGAAGAACTGCCGACTATGCGTAAATATCCGTTTAAATCCGGTGTTAATATTATGTACGGCTGTAACAACTTCTGCAGTTACTGTATCGTGCCATATGTGCGCGGCCGCGAAAAGAGCCGTGAGCCGAAAGAAATTATCATGGAAATTGAACGTCTTGTAAAAGACGGTGTCAAGGAAGTCATGCTTTTAGGACAAAATGTTAATTCTTACGGTAAAAATCTTTCTGTTCCGGTTACATTTGCAGAATTATTACAGGAAGTGGAAAAGATTGACGGCTTAGAGCGTATCCGTTTTATGACACCGCATCCGAAGGATTTATCCGATGACTTAATTGACGTTATGAGCAAGTCCAAAAAAATCTGCAACCACGTACACCTTCCGGTGCAGTCGGGCAGCAGCCGGTTATTAAAGCTGATGAACCGTAACTACACAAAGGAACATTATCTGGAACTGGTTGACAAAATCCGCAGTAAAATGCCGGACGTATCCCTGACAACCGATATTATTGTCGGCTTTCCGGGTGAAACAGAAGAAGATTTTGAAGAAACCTTAGACGTTGTAAGAAAAGCAAAATACGACAGTGCGTATACCTTTATCTATTCAAAGCGTACCGGAACACCTGCTGCCGCAATGGAAAATCAGGTACCGGAAGATGTTGTTAAAAACCGCTTCAACCGGTTATTGGAAACCGTAAATGAAGTATCCCGCTCTATCAGTAACCGCTATGAAGGCACGGTACAGCAGGTACTTGTTGAAGACGTGGACGACCATGATGCAAGCTATGTCACAGGCCGCATGACCAACAACATTTTAGTTCATTTTCCGGGTTCAAAGGATTTAATCGGAACACTTGTCAATGTACGGCTGACAGAATGCCGTGGCTTTTACTATATGGGTGAACAGGAGAACGCATAATGGCTGAATACTCACCGATGATGCAGCATTATTTAAAAACAAAGGAAGAATATAAAGACTGTATCTTATTTTACAGACTGGGTGACTTCTATGAAATGTTTTTTGATGATGCACTTGTCGTATCAAAAGAACTGGAACTGACACTGACCGGAAAAGACTGCGGACAGGCAGAACGCGCACCGATGTGCGGAATCCCGTTTCATGCCGCAGAAACCTACTTAAACAGACTGGTTGCCAACGGACACAAGGTTGCCATCTGTGAACAGGTCGAAGACCCGAAGCAGGCTAAAGGCATTGTAAAACGGGAAGTCATCCGCATCGTTACACCCGGCACGAATTTAAATACACAGGCTTTAGACGAAACCAAAAACAACTATCTGATGAGCATTGTCTATCTCGGTGAGAAAATCGGTGTATCGATTGCAGATTTTTCAACCGGAGATTACTTTGTAACCGAACTGTCTTCCGGCAGTGAACTGATTGACGAAATCAATAAATTTGTTCCGTCAGAAATCATTACCAATGAATACTTTTCAATGAGTGGTATTGATTTAACTGCTGTCAATGACAAATTGGGCATTACCATGTCCACGCTGGACAGCTGGTATTTTGATGAAGATACCTGTATTAAAAAGCTGCTGACTCATTTTAAGGTCGGCGTACTGGACGGCCTTGGCTTAAAAGATTATACCTCCGGCACGATAGCTGCAGGCGCATTGCTGTTATATCTGTATGAAATGCAGAAGGGCAGTGTAGATCATATTACCTCAATTGTGCCGTACACTACCGGAAAATATATGCTGATTGACAGCTCCTCAAGACGAAATCTTGAACTGGTTGAAACCATGCGCGAAAAACAGAAAAAAGGCTCGCTTTTATGGGTGCTTGACAAAACCAAAACCGCCATGGGTGCGCGTGCGTTACGCTCCATGATTGAACAGCCGCTGATTAATAAAGAAGACATTTTAAAACGGCAGGCAGGTATCGAGGAGTGTAACAACCGTGCAATAGACCGCGAAGAAATCCGCGAATACTTAAATCCTGTGTACGATTTAGAGCGTATTATGACAAAAATCAGCTGTAAATCCGCAAACCCGCGTGATTTGATTGCATTCCGCAATTCACTTGAAATGCTTCCGCACATAAAAAAGCTTATCGGTACAATGAGAAGTGACCTTTTTGCCGATTGTTTTGCAAATTTAGACGACCTTGCAGATATATATTTACTGATTTCCTCTGCAATCGTCGAAGAACCGCCGATTACCATCCGTGAAGCCGGTATTATCAAAGAAGGCTTTTCCAAAGAAGCCGATGAACTGCGCCGCGCCAAAACCGAAGGTAAAGAGTGGCTTGCGCAGTTAGAAGCAAGAGAAAAAGAAGCAACCGGCATTAAAAATTTAAAAGTCAAATACAATAAGGTCTTTGGTTATTACTTAGAGGTAACAAACTCCTTTAAGGATTTAGTCCCGGCAGACTGGGTGCGCAAGCAGACTTTAACCAATGCGGAACGGTACACCACTGATGAATTAAAGAAGCTTGAAGACGTTATTTTAGGGGCAGAAGATAAGCTTTGCAGTCTGGAATATGACTTATTTAACGAAGTCCGTGACAGCATTGCCGCCGAAGTGCGCCGTATCAAATCCACTGCCCGCGCGATTGCGGAAATTGATGTCTATACGGCACTTTCCGTTGTCGCACAGCAGTACAACTATGTAAAACCGGCGATTAACGAAAAAGGCATTATTGACATTAAAAACGGCAGACACCCGGTTGTCGAAAAAATGATCCGCAACGATATGTTTGTCGCCAACAATACATACCTTGACAATGCAAAGAACCGCATTTCCATTATTACAGGGCCGAACATGGCTGGTAAGTCCACTTATATGCGCCAGACGGCTTTAATCGTTCTGATGGCACAAATCGGTTCGTTTGTTCCGGCCCAGGAAGCCAATATTGGTATTGTAGACCGCATTTTTACGCGTGTCGGAGCTTCCGATGACTTAGCTTCCGGTCAGTCTACATTTATGGTGGAAATGACGGAGGTTGCCAATATCCTGCGCAACGCTACACCAAAGAGCCTTCTGATTTTGGATGAAATCGGACGCGGAACGAGTACATTTGACGGATTAAGCATTGCATGGGCCGTTGTTGAGTATATCGCAAATACTAAGTTGCTTGGCGCCAAGACGCTGTTTGCCACACACTACCACGAACTGACCGAACTGGAAGGTACATTAGACGGTGTCAACAACTACTGCATTGCCGTCAAAGAAAACGGCGATGACATCGTTTTCCTGCGTAAAATCATTAAAGGCGGCGCGGATAAAAGTTACGGTATCCAGGTTGCCAAGCTTGCAGGCGTACCGGATACGGTTATCGAACGTGCAAAGGAACTGGTTGCCGATTTATCCGATGCAGATATTTCACTGAAAGCCCGTGATATTGCGCAGTATTCCAAGAAACAGGAAAAACTGGTAAATTCATATAAAAAAGTGGATGATTTGGATGTAAAGCAGATGTCACTTTTTGATACAGTCAATAATGATGATATTATCGAAGATATTAAGGCACTCGACATCAGTAATATGACACCGATTGATGCCTTAAATACGTTATATAAATTACAAGGCAGGGTCAAAAACCGCTGGTAAACGTTAACTACCGGGAAACAGCTTATAAAGCAGATTAGAAAGAAGGTGTAAAAATGCCAATACAGGTACTCGATCAAAGTACAATTAATAAAATTGCCGCCGGAGAAGTGATTGAACGTCCTTCTTCGGTTGTAAAGGAACTTGTAGAAAATGCGATTGATGCCGGGGCAACCGCCATTACCATAGAGATTAAAGAGGGCGGTATTTCTTTTATCCGCATTACCGATAACGGAAGCGGTATTGCGCCCGAAGAAATCAAACTGGCATTTTTGCGCCATTCCACAAGTAAAATCAAATCCATTGAAGATTTAATGAATGTTTCCTCCTTAGGTTTCCGCGGAGAAGCTCTCTCAAGCATTGCCGCTGTTTCACAGATTGAACTGGTGACAAAAACGGCGGACAGCTTTACCGGTATCCGATACGTGATTGAAGGCGGAAAGGAAGTCAGCTTTGAAGAAGTCGGCGCACCGGACGGAACGACATTTATGATCCGTAACCTGTTTTTTAATACCCCCGTGCGCCGTAAATTTTTAAAGACGGCGGCAACCGAAGCCGGATATATCAACGCGCTGTTAGAACATCTGTCCCTGTCACACCCTGACATTTCTTTCCGTTTTATCAGCAACAACCAGAACCGTCTGCATACGTCCGGCAACATGAATTTAAAGGATATTATTTATTCCGTGTACGGACGGGACATTACCAAAAATCTGATTGAACTGGATGTATCCACGCAGGATATCCACATCACGGGATTTATCGGAAAGCCTGCCATCTGCCGCGGCAACCGTGGATTTGAAAATTATTACATTAACGGCAGATATATTAAAAGCCACATTATTACAAGGGCTATAGAAGAAGCGTACCGCGGTTTTATTATGCCGCATAACTATCCGTTTACGGCACTGCATTTTCAGATTAACCCGTCCATTTTAGATGTCAATGTACATCCGACCAAAATGGAGCTTCGTTTTTCCAAAAATGAGTTTGTCTATCAGTTTGTGCTGGATGCGATTACCGATGCCTTAAATCGGCGGGAGTTAATCCCGGAGGTTAAGCCGTCCGATACGGTTACGGAAAGTGCTATGCAGAACACAACCACACAACAGAACGCTTCCGCACAGCCGGAACCGCCTATACCGTCCATGTCTGTGCAAAAACCTTCACGTCTGCCTGAACCGTTTGAAGCAGAACGTCTGCCCGATCCGGCAGAAAAATCACTTTCCGACACCGTGTCAGAAAGCGTTACTCCATACGGCACACACAACACACAAAGCAGACAAAACATACAAAATACACACAATACACAAAATGTGCAGGACTCACAGGATACACAACAAACAGCAAAACCGGCAGAGCAGATGAATCTGTTTGAAGACAAGCTTTTAGATGTGAATCACAAACAGGATTACCGCATTATCGGACAGTTGTTTGACACTTACTGGCTCATTGAATTTGAAGATTCATTTTACATGATGGACCAGCACGCTGCCCATGAAAAGATTTTATATGAACGGCTGATGAAGCAGTTCCATGAAAAAACCTATCACTCGCAGATGATTATGCCGCCGGTCATTTTAACGCTTAGTCTTCGTGAAGAACAGATTTTAAAAGAAAACTGGAAGACTTTTACAGCACTCGGCTATGAAATCGAGGAGTTTGGCGGAAAAGAATATAAAGTGACCGGACTTCCGGCAGAACTGCCGACCGTGATTGACTGCAAGCAGCTTCTGATTGAACTAATTGACACGATTGCGGACGAATCTGCCACCCACGACCCGGAGCGTATTACGGAAAAGGTGGCATCCATGTCCTGCAAGGCGGCAGTCAAAGGCAATAACCGTCTTTCATTTAAAGAGGCCGAGGAACTCATGCGCGAATTAATGGAAGCCGAAAATCCATACAACTGCCCACACGGAAGACCGACACTGATTAAAATGACCAAATACGAAATAGAGCGGAAATTCAAGCGGATTTTATAAAAAATCCTGCGGAATGGAGATAAGGGTAAAAAATCCTTAAATCTAAGATTTTTTACCCAACAGTATTGTGCCGCAGGCGTCACAAAACTGCCCTTATCGCAGAACTGAATAAATTTAGTTCGCGATTCCTCCGGCATTAAGTGCCTGCGGAATGGAGATTGATATGAAAAATCCTTTAATAATTCTTACCGGTCCGACCGCTGTTGGTAAAACTGCGCTGTCCATTAACCTTGCAAAGGCTGTGAACGGTGAAATCATCAGTGCGGACTCTATGCAGATTTATAAAGAAATGAATATCGGCACGGCAAAGATTCTGCCGGAAGAAATGCAGGGTGTCCCGCATTTTCTTATAGACGAATTAAATCCCGATGAAGAATTTAATGTCACGGTCTTTCAGAAAAAAGCTAAAGAAGCCATGGCAGATATTTACAGCCGCGGGAAAATCCCGATTTTAGTCGGCGGCACCGGATTTTATATCCAGTCTGTTTTATATGATATTTCATTTACGGAAAGCGGACAGACCGATGCGTACCGTGAAGGCCTGTACCAGCTTGCCGCAGAAAAGGGTGCAGAATATCTGCACGCACGGCTTATGCAGGTAGATTCTGCCGCCGCGCAGGCAATCCACCCCAATAACGTCAAACGTGTTATAAGGGCACTAGAGTATTTTCACCAGACGGGAGAGCGCATTTCCGAACACAATGAAGAAGAAGCCGCAAAAACTTCTCCTTACAACTACATTTATTTTGTGTTAAATAATGACCGTGCCGTCTTATATGACCGCATTGACAAGCGGGTTGATGCCATGTTTGATGCGGGGCTGGTAGAAGAAGTGACCGCCCTGCGTGATAAAGGATACTCAAGGAATCTTGTATCCATGCAGGGCATCGGTTATAAAGAAATTTATGCCAGCTTAGACGGAGAGTACGATTTAGACCGCGCCCGCTACATTATCAAACGGGATACCAGACATTTTGCCAAGCGGCAGATTACATGGTTTAAACGGGAAAAGGATGTTACCTGGATGAATTACCCGGACTATAATAATTCACAGGCAGAAATGCTTGACACGATGTTAAAAATGATAAAGGAAAGAGGAATCATAAAGAGATGAATACAACAAAAGAAATGTATATCCGGCAGATGGGAATTGATGAAAAAGTATATGACTACAGTCAGACACTGCTTGAAAATTTAAAAGAGCGTTTCGCAAAAATTGATGAAACCGCAGAATATAATCAGATGAAAGTCGTTGCCGCCATGCAGAAAAACCACGTGGCTGAAATGCACTTAAACGGCACCACCGGCTACGGCTACAACGATGACGGCAGAGATACCTTAGAGCAGGTTTATGCTGATGTCTTCCACACGGAAGCGGCGCTTGTCCGTCCTCAGATTATGTGCGGTACACACGCATTAAATATTGCACTGTCTGCCAATTTAAGACCGGGAGATGAACTGCTTTCACCTGTCGGCAAGCCATATGATACCATGGATGAAATTATCGGTATCCGTCCTTCAAAGGGCAGTCTTGCCGAATATGGGGTTACTTACAGCCAGGTGGATTTGCTGCCAGACGGCGATTTTGACTATGAGGGTATTAAAAATGCAATTAATGAACGTACAAAGCTTGTCACAATCCAACGTTCCAAAGGCTACGCCAGCCGTCCGACACTTTCCGTTGCAAGAATCGGAGAGCTGATTGCCTTTATTAAAAATATCCGTCCCGACATCATCTGCATGGTCGATAACTGCTACGGCGAATTCGTAGAGCGCATTGAGCCGTCAGAAGTCGGCGCCGATATGATTGTCGGTTCACTGATTAAAAATCCGGGCGGCGGGCTAGCTCCTTGCGGTGGCTACATCGCCGGTACAAAAGAATGTGTGGAGCAGGCGGCTTACCGTTTATCCTCACCGGGGCTTGGAAAAGAAGTCGGTGCAACACTCGGTGTCAACCAGTCCTTCTATCAGGGATTATTCCTTGCGCCGACCGTTGTTGCAGGTGCTTTAAAGGGTGCGATTTTTGCTGCAAATGCTTACGAAAAGTTAGGCTACAAGGTCATTCCTGACAGTAACGAAAGCCGCCATGACATTATACAGGCGGTTGAATTAAACACACCGGAAGCACTGATTGCTTTCTGTCAGGGAATTCAGGCAGCTGCCCCTGTTGACAGCTTTGTATCTCCTGAGCCGTGGGCAATGCCGGGATATGATTCCGATGTCATCATGGCAGCAGGCGCATTTGTGCAGGGTTCTTCCATTGAACTAAGTGCTGACGGTCCGCTTCGTCCGCCATATACAGCGTTCTTTCAGGGTGGACTGACATGGTACCATGCAAAATACGGCATTATGATGAGTATGCAGAAGTTATACGAAGCCGGGATTTTGTCTTTTTAATATCATTGTCGAAAAAAGACGAACTTCTTTGAAAGAAAAATGGCAATTATTTGTATACATTAAAAATATTCTATGCTATAATTCAAGTTGGTTTAGTCTGATACAGACAGAAATGGAGAAACATGAGCAATATATCAAAGTATAAGAACGGCTGGTTTTTACTGCTGTTTATTATGATTGGCATTGTACTGGGCGGTCTGATTGCAGAGTCCACTGCCGGAATTGAATCTTTAAGCTGGCTGTCATATGGCAATACCTTTGGGCTGGACAGCCCTTTAGTCATTAATCTGGGAGTGCTTGTCATTACATTTGCATTGCAGATTAAGATTACCATTGCAAGTATTATTGGCGTGATACTCGCAATCATTATTTACAAGGTTGTATAGCAGCCTGTACAAGGATTATCCGTTTGTCCGGAAAGGGCAGACCTATGAACACAAAAAACAACTGTATACGCACAGAAAAAACGGATACCGTTTTACGTCCTTATGAAAAATGCCTTACACTCGGTGCAGAAACGCTTTCCGATGCCGAACTGCTGGCTGTCATTTTAAGGACAGGCGTATCCGGCATGAATTCCATTGAACTTGCACAGCACATTTTTTCTGTGTGCTGCAGGTCAAAGGGCTTACTGGGGCTTTCATCCATCACGATTCCTGAACTGCTAAAAATCAGGGGTGTGGGAAAAGTCAAGGCCGTACAGATTAAATGTATCTGTGAACTGTCACGGCGCACAGCCAAGCAGAGTGCTTCCGCAAAGCTGAAATTCACCGAACCGGAAGCCATCGCTGCCTATTATATGCAGGATTTGCGGCTTTTAGAAAAAGAACATATGATTCTTGTTCTGCTTGACAGTAAATGCCGTAAAATTGCAGACACCGTACTTTCCGTCGGTACCGTCAATGCTTCACTTGTAACACCGAGAGAAGTTTTTGCGGAAGCCTTAAAGTACAATGCCGTTTCTGTTGTGCTGCTTCACAATCATCCAAGCGGTGATGCAGCACCCAGCCACAATGATATTGCGGTAACGGACAGAATCGTGCAGGCAGGAAAAATTTTAGGAGTTCAGGTCATCGACCACATTATTATCGGTGACAATACGTATACCAGTCTGAAAGAAAAAGAATATATGTAGACGAAAGGAGTCCAAAAATGGGACAGAATATTTATGGTGTAGACATCGGTACCAGCAACTTTAAAATGTGCTGTAAAGATAAGGATAAGATTATCAATGAGAAAAATATCATTGCAATTGCAAATAAGAAAGATATTTTAGCATTCGGTGACGAAGCATATGAAATGTATGAGAAAGCACCAGAACACATTGAAGTTTCCTTCCCTGTAAAATTTGGTGTTATCGCCGATATTGAAAATATGCAGACACTGCTTCTTCGTTTTTTCAACAAAATGAATGACGATAAGAAATTTACAGGTAACACAGACTTTTATATTGCCGTTCCAACGGATGTAACAGAAGTAGAAAAGAGAGCTTTTTATGAACTGGTTGCTGATTCCAAGGTGAAGGCAAAGAATATCTATATCGTAGATAAGCCCGTTGCCGATGCCATCGGTGCCGGATTAGACGTTACCAAATCAAAGGGTATCATGATTGTCAACATCGGTGCTGAAACTACAGAAATTTCCGTTCTTTCATTAGGTGGCATTGTTATCAGCAAATCTGTTAAAATCGGCGGTAACAAGTTAGATGACAGTATTATCAGTGCTGTCAGAAAAGTATACAACCTGATTATCGGAAGTAAAACAGCAGAAGGCTTAAAAAAAGAACTCGGCAGTGCCGTACAGGCAGAAGAAACTTTTGCGCCAGGCTTTGGACGTAACGTGCTTTCAGGACTGCCTGTCAGCGTAGATATTTCATCTGATGTAATTTATTCAGCTGTAGTAGACCCGCTGCACTCCATTATGGATTCTATTAAAGTCATCCTGGAGCGCACTCCACCGGAACTGGCAGCTGATATTATCAAAAATGGTATTTATGTATCCGGCGGAACATCCAATATCCGAAATCTGGAGAAGTTTATCCATCAGGAAACAAACCTTGCCGTAAATATTGTAGAAAATCCGGCTGAAAGTGTTGTCAGAGGTCTGATGGGTGTTGTCAGCAATCCGGATTTTGCCGGTGTCGCATACACACCACAGGATAAAAATTACGACTAAGTAAAAATCCATTTCAGAAATGAGGAGAATCATGAGAAAAAAGCTTGCTTCATTCATGAATTCAAAATATATACTGATCGGTTTATCCGCACTGTGTCTGCTTTTTATCGCAACCAGCTTTTTTACGGATAAACTGACAACCCCGCTTCGGAATGCCATTTCAACAGTGGTAATTCCGGTACAGCGCGGTATGAACTATATCGGATTATGGATATCCGACAAGTATGATACCTTACAGGAAATCAGCACAGTGCTTGAAGAAAACAAAGACTTACAGGCAAAGGTTGACGACCTGACAGAGGAAAACAACCAGCTAAAGCAGGACAGCTATGAATTAGACCGCCTGCGCGATTTATATGAACTGGATGAAAAATATCCTGGATACAACAAAGTCGCAGCCCGCGTTGTCGGTACAACTTCCGGCAACTGGTATAGTACTTTTACTATTGATAAAGGCAGCAATGACGGCATTGAAAAAGATATGAATGTCATTGCTGGCGGCGGTCTTGTCGGTATTATTACGGAAGTCGGTCCGAATTATGCACAGATTAAAACAGTGATTGAAGATAACAGCTATGTCAGCGGCATGTTAATTGACACCGGAGATACCTGTATTGTAAAAGGCGATATTGAATTAATGGATACGGGACTGATTCATCTTTCCGGCTTTGCAAACAGTGTCACTGTAAGAAACGGCGATAAAATCGTAACCTCCAATATCAGTGATAAATATCTTCCGGGTATTCTCATTGGCTATACAAAGGATGTTACCGCAGATGCCAACAATCTGACACAGGCAGGGTACTTAGTTCCTGCTGTAGATTTTGGACATTTGCAGGAGGTTCTGATTATTACACAGAAAAAGAATTCATAATAAATAGGAGATGGGTATGAAACGGAAAATCGGAGAATTGATTTTAATCATATTTTTCTACCTTTTGCAGGTCACACTCGGCAGAGTGATTGCAATCGGCGGCATTAAACCGAATCTGCTGATTATTCTTCCGGTATTATTCGGTTTCCTTCATGGAAAAAATGAAGGAATGTATGTAGGTTTTTTTGCCGGATTTTTTTATGATTTATTTTTCTCGGGACTGTTTGGTTTTACTTCCCTTGTATTTGTATACATAGGATACTGCTCCGGCATTTTTTATCAGAAATATGAAGAAACGGAAATGTTGATTCCGCTTGGCTTATTACTGGCGGGAGATTTCTGTTTCGGTTTCCTGTCCTATGTCGGTAACTTTTTACTGCACAACCGGTTGAATGCAATGTATTACATTTCACGCTTTATTCTGCCGGAGGTTGTGTACACACTTTTGATTGCCGTCATTTTATACAAGCCGGTAACCTTTTTAAATAAGCACTTAAATCCTACGGATAAAAGGAGAATCAGTAAAGTTGATTAAAGATATTTTTGATTATGTGATTAGTTTATTAAAATCAAGACTGTTTCCATTAATTATGGTATTTGTCCTGATTGTAGTGGTTTTAATTAACCGTTTATTTTCACTCCAGATAATCAAAGGCGCTTCTTATGTAACAGATTTAACGGACTCCATCCAGAAAAATATGAGCGTTGCTGCTACGCGCGGAAGAATTTACGACAGAAACGGTGTTTTACTTGCCTATAATGAACTTGCTTATGCTGTAAAAATCAGTGACAGTGGTACATATTCTGATAAAGACGGTATGAAAGCAACCGATATTAAAAATGCAACTGTCAATAATGCCATCAACCGTACTCTTGAAATTATCGAAGAAAAGGGCGACCAGTATTCAACAGATTTTAAAATCAGCTATGCCGGTGACGGAATGTACGAATTTAATGTATCCAATTCTGCCGTGCTGCGTTTTAAAAGAGATGTTTACGGTGTTACTTCCGTAGATAAATTATCCGATGAGCAAAAGGCGGCAACTGCCAATGAAATGATGGACTACCTGTTTGACCGGTATGGTGTGGATACCGCAGCGTTTACCCCGGAACATATTCTGGAGATTTTAAGCCTGCGCCTTTCCATGTCGGCAAACTCTTACAACCGTTATATGTCCTTTACAATTGCCAACGAAGTTTCTAATGAAACGGTTGCAGCGATTCTTGAAAATTCCGATGAACTGGTAGGCGTTACCGTTGAAGAACAGTATGTGCGGCATTATGTTGACAGTACATACTGCTCCCAGATTATCGGCTATACCGGTACGGTATCAGAAACTGAACTTGCCACATTAAAGGCAGAAGATGATTCTTACGAAGCCAATGACATTGTTGGTAAGACCGGCATTGAACAGACCCTCGAATCCGAACTTGCGGGAGAGAAGGGTTCTAAAGAAGTCTATGTTGATACCGTCGGACGTATTACAGAAGTCATTGACGAAACCGATGCAGCTGCGGGACATGATGTTTACCTGACCATTGATGTAAATCTGCAAAAGCAGATTTATACGGCAATTGAAGATAAGCTGGTAGAAATTCTGCTTTCCAACATTGTCAGTAACGATACGAAATACGCCTATAGTTCTACAACCGGAAATGTATCCCACGTATACATTCCGATTAAGGAAGTTTATTTTGCGCTGATTGACAATAACTTAGTATCAATGTCTAAAATTGCAGAAGGTGACACGGAGAATGAACGCAGTGTATACAGTTCATTTTTATCAAAACAGGATTCTGTCATGAGCTGGCTGTCTTCCGAACTCTTAGACGGCAATACACCGTATGGAAGCCTTTCAGAGGAAAATCAGGTTTATGTATGGTATGTCTATGAAATGCTGATGAACAAAGGTGTTTTAAATAAAGACTCCATTGATACATCCAATGATGTATACACAGCATGGACAGACAGCAATTCTGTCAGCATCCGACAGCTATTGACGGAGAGTATTTCAAACGGCTGGATTGATATGTCTGCACTGACTTCACAATCTTATACCAGTCTGGAAGAATCCTACGAACTTCTGACAGACTATATTGTGTCCAATTTGCAGACAGACACGGCATTCTTTAAGAAACTGTACAAATACATGATTCAGAATGAACAGCTTTCCGGCAGACAGGTCTGCATGCTGTTATATGAGCAGGGCTATTTAACCGATGACGGCTCTTATGCCTCCCTTTCATCCGGTGCTGTATCCGCTTATGATTTTATGTACAATGCCATTCAGACCAAGAAAATTACACCGGGTGAGCTTGCCCTGCAGCCTTGCTCCGGCTCCTGTGTCATCACAGACCCGAACAACGGCGATATTTTAGCGCTGGTTTCTTACCCAAGCTACGATAATAACAAATTATCCGGTACGATTGATACAGAATATTACAACAAGCTGTCTAACGACAATGCTAAACCGCTTTTCAACTGGGCAACCCAGTCCCAGTCCGCACCGGGTTCTACGTTTAAACCGTGTTCCTCTATTGCTGGACTGGATACCGGTATTATTTCAACCGGCACAGTATTTAACTGTTCCGGTGCATTTACAGAAGTAACACCTTCTCCAAAGTGCTGGAGATTATCCGGTCACGGCGGTGAAACCGTTACAACCGCAATCAGGGATTCATGTAACGTATACTTTTATAATGTAGGCTACAAGCTTGCATGCAGTAAAACAGGTTCTTATAACAGTACAACCGGAACGAATATCTTAAAGCGCTATGCAGAAGATTTAGGTCTTGCAACGAAAGCCGGTATTGAAATTTACGAAGAAACACCACATGCTTCTTCCGTAAACTCTATTGCATCAGCAATCGGACAGGGTAACCACCAGTTCAGCTGTCTGAATCTGGCACGCTATGTTACAACGATTGCAACCTCGGGTACGTGTTATAATCTGACACTTGTTGATAAGATTACTGACCACGACGGAGAGCTGATCCGTGACAATTCCGCAGAAGTAGATCATGTAATGAACATCAGTTCATCTACATGGGATGCCGTTCACACCGGCATGAAAATGGCCGGTGACAGTTATTCATCCTTAAAAGTATCCGGACTTTCTATCGCAGCAAAGACCGGTACAGCACAGGAACGTCTGACAGAACCTGACCATGCAACACTGATTACGTATGCACCTTACGAAAATCCGGAAATTGCCATGGCAATCGTTCTGCCGCATGGATACGATTCTGCAAGAAATACGGAACTTGGAAAAGCCGTTTATAATATTTATTACAGTCTGTATCCAAGAAACTAGTGTCTAGTGTCAAAAATCCTTAAATCTAAGATTTTTGACACGTCAAGTGTAACTTGACGTTGCGCTTAGTGCCGCTTGCGGCACTAAGCCGCTCTTATCGCAGAACTGAATAAATTCAGTCCGCGATTCCGCAGGCATTAAAATGCCTGTGGAATGAGTTTAGTGTGAATAAAAAATATGAAAAAGGAGATTAGTATAGTGAGTCAACCGGTTGTTATTAAAGGCAACAAACATGGGATTATTGTTGTACTCGACGCAGAAGCTGAATTTCAAGATTTAAAAGTTCAGATAGAGGAAAAATTTAAAGCATCCGCAAAGTTTTTTGGCAGTGCAGATATGGCACTCGGTTTTGAAGGCCGGGTGTTATCCGATGAACAGCAGCGGGAAGTTTTAGACATTATTGCCAACGTATCACAGTTAAATATTATCTGTATTATCGACCATGATGAAGCACAGGATGCCGTTTTTAAGGCCGCCATTGATCAGACGGTTTCTGCCGGTGCTGTGGCAGCTCCGGCGCAGACCGGTACAAATGACGGTCAGTTCTACAAAGGCTGTCTGCGTTCCGGTCAGGTACTTGAAACGGAAGGCAGTATTATCGTACTCGGTGATGTGAATCCTGGCGGCAGAATTATTGCAGGCGGCAGTGTCATTATCCTTGGCAGTCTGCGTGGCAACGTATTTGCCGGAGCCGGCGGCAATGAAGACTGCTTTGTCGTCGCACTGGAAATGAATCCGATGCAGATTAAGATCGGTGAAGTCATTGCCAGAAGTTCAGATTCTGCACCACGCAAAAAAAGCAAGGGCATTGCGCCTAAGATTGCTTATGTCGATGACAGTAACATTTACATAGAAGATTTAGGTCCGGATGTTTTTGAGGATATTCGGATAAATTGCTAAAATACTATTGATTTCATCGCAAAAAATCTGCATAATAATAGAATATTGATAAAGTTTTGGAGGAAAGAAAATGAGTGAAGTAATCGTTGTCACATCCGGTAAAGGCGGTGTCGGCAAAACAACAACAACAGCGAACATCGGTACCGGACTTGCCAAACTTGGAAAAAAAGTTGTCATGATTGATACCGATACCGGATTAAGAAATCTGGATGTCGTATTAGGACTTGAAAACCGTATTGTATACAATCTGGTTGATGTTGTAGAAGGCAACTGCCGGATCAAGCAGGCATTAATTACAGATAAAAGATGTCCGAAGCTGTACTTATTACCAACTGCACAGACCCGTGATAAGTCTGCTGTTACACCGGAACAGATGATTAAGCTTTTAGATGAATTAAAAAATGATCCTGAAGAATTTGACTATATCATTTTAGACTGTCCTGCAGGAATTGAACAGGGCTTCCAGAATGCTATCGCAGGTGCTGACAGGGCATTAGTCATTACAACGCCGGAGGTATCGGCTATCCGCGATGCCGACAGAATTGTTGGCTTACTCGATGCACATGGTTTAAAAGACCATGAAGACTTAATTGTCAACAGAATCCGCATGGATATGGTGAACCGCGGTGAAATGATGTCTATCAACGATGTCAACGACATTTTACAGTTAAATGTTATCGGTGCCGTTCCGGACGATGAAAATATCGTTGTAGCTACCAATAAAGGACAGCCTTTAGTTGGTGACGATACCATGGCAGGACAGGCTTACATGAACATCTGCCACAGAATTATTGGGGAAGAAGTTCCATTTCTTGACTTAAACGGCAAGGGCGGCTTCTTTAAAAAACTTTCTGCTTTATTCAAAGGCGAAAAAAAGTAGGAAAATGACGCAGTCATATGGAGGAAATAAATGAGCTTATTAGATTTATTCAAGAAAAAAGGCTCTGGTGATGTTGCAAAAGACAGACTTAAGCTTTTATTAGTATCCGACCGGGCAAACTGTTCGCCTGAGGTTATGGAGATGATTAAAAACGATATTATTAAAGTAATATCAAAATATATGGTGATTGATGCGGAGGGACTGGATATCCAGATTACATCAACAGAATCCGATTCCAACAACGGTTCTGTTCCTGCACTTTTTGCAAATATTCCAATCAAGGACATCCGTAACAGTGACAAATAACAAAGAGGAGTATTATGTTTAAAAAATACCAGCTGCGTTCCTATAATTTCAGACTTGTAATCCTGTTAATCGTGACATCCGTTTACGGTATTGCCGTCATTAACAGTGCCGATTCATCCTATACCATCAAACAGTGTGCGGGACTTCTCCTCTCACTTTTTGTCATGGTAGTTGTATCACTGATTGATTATAACTGGTTATTGCGTTTTTACTGGATTATGTATGCCCTGAATTTTGTCCTGTTGGTGCTTGTACTGGCTCTTGGCTCTGAAAGCAAGGGAGCCCAGCGATGGATTAATATTGGCGGTTTCCGTTTTCAGCCTTCAGAACTGACAAAAATACTTTTGATTATGTTTACGGCAAAACTGATTTCGCTGTATAAAGACCGGCTCAATACCGCACGTTTTCTAATTGTACTGGCAGTTTTACTGCTGGTTCCCATTGCACTGATTTTAATGCAGCCAAATCTTTCAACAACCATTTTGCTGGCATTAATTTTGTTTACCATTATATTCTGTGCAGGCTTAAGTTACCGGATTATGGGCATTGCTTTATTGTGTATAGTGCCTGTCACCATTATTCTGGGTATCTATATCAGTAATCCAAATCAGAAGCTGCTTAAAGATTATCAGAGAAACCGTATTATGACTTTCTTTGAACCTGAAAATAATGAAGATGGTGCTTACCAGCAGAAATATTCCGTACAGGCAATCGGTTCGGGTCAGCTTTCCGGTAAAGGACTTAACAATGATGATCCTTCTTCCTTAAATAATGCCCACTATATTGCAGAAGGCCACACTGATTTTATTTTTGCGGTCATGGGAGAGGAGCTGGGTTTTATCGGCTGCTGTATGGCAATTCTTTTGTTGTCATGGATTGTAATTGAGTGTATAATTGCAGCTGTAAGGGCGAAGGATTTTGCCGGACGCCTAATCTGCTGCGGTGTTGCCGCACAGATTGGTTTTCAAAGTGCATTAAATATTGCAGTTGCAACACAATTACTGCCAAACACAGGACAGCCGTTACCTTTTTTTAGTTACGGTCTTACATCTTTGGTTTCTGCATACATTTCAATGGGCGTTGTATTAAATGTTTCCCTGCAGCGCAATGTGGAACGGGATGATGAAATATTTGCCGATGATTTCAGAGGTTAAAATTTAATCAAATACAAATATGGAGGGTACTTATGAATATTGGGTTAATTGCGCATGATTCAAAAAAGAAGCTGATGCAGAATTTCTGTATCGCATATAGAGGGATTTTAAATAAAAATCAGCTGTTTGCAACCGGTACAACCGGCAGATTAATAGAAGAAGTCACGAATCTGTCTATTCACAAATTTTTAACCGGACATTTAGGCGGTGACCAGCAGTTGTGTGCACAGATTGAACATAACCAGATTGACCTTGTCATTTTCCTGCGCGAAGCTGTTAATCCGCTTGCACATGAACCGGATTCTGATAATATTTGTAAACTGTGTGATATGTATAATATTCCGCTTGCAACCAATCTTGCAACTGCGGAATTGCTGATTAAATCGCTGGAACGTGGTGATATGGAATGGCGTGAAATATATCAATAATACTTTCAGCAGATAAGACCAGACCGTAAACAACTTCCGGTTGTCTGCGGCTGGTCTTTTTACAATACTGTTAAACGGACTGATGCCCCATATCTGTAATACGTCCGTAGGCACTTACAAGGTAAATGCCGCAAAGTCCTACTATCGCGTAAATGATACGGCTGATCCAGCCCGTCTGTCCAAAAAGGAATGATACAAGATTAAAATTGAAAAATCCAATCAGTCCCCAATTAATTGCACCAATAATAACAATCGTCAAAGCTGTATAATCAAAGCCTTTTGAATTCATTATCTGACCTCCTTATATTTAGTGCTGATATTAGTGTGGCTGAAAAAGTAAAAATTATATTGGTAATTATTAGAATGATGAAAGTGAGGAATCCCATGGCAGGACAATCCAACCGCAAAGTTGTAAAATATCGCAGAAAACCAAAAGCAGCGGGGCTTATTTTCGCAATTGTTATTATATATATCGTATGTTTTATCGTGATGTATCTTTCCAAATCCAAAGTACAGACATACGAAGTTGAAGCCGGTTCACTGACTACCAATTCTTCCTATACGGGAATTGCCGTGCGCAGCGAAGCTGTATACCGTTCTGAATACTCCGGCAATATTAACTATTATCAGCGTGAAAACACCCGTATTAAAGGAAATGACACAGTCTATACCGTCGATGAAACCGGGCGCGTATCAGATATCCTTGCACAGTATACGAATGCCGAAGAAAATTCTCTTTCAAAGGAAAGCCTTGCCAATATTAAATCGACTTTAAACTCTTTTAAAACCGGTTATGACGGCAGTAACTTTTCAGATTTGTACGATTTAAAAACAGATATTAATTATATGGTACTTGAATCCATGAACCAGAGCATTATGGCGAATTTAGAGTCCATTATTGAAAATACTGGAAGCCGGAACTTATTCCGTACCGTGTCTGCGGAATCGGGAGGTGTCATTGTCTATTCTATCGACGGTTATGAAGACCTGACTGCTGATACTGTTACACCTTCAGACTTTGATAAAAATAAATATACCAAGACAAATTTAAAAGCACAGGAGCTTGTTGTTGCCGGAAATCCTGCCTATAAACTGATTAACAACGAATCCTGGTACATTTTAATTCCACTGACACAAAGTGATATTGATAAAATGGATTTAACTTCCAAGTCAACAATAAATATTAAATTTAAAAAAGATAACGTCACAACCACCGCAGATTTTTCACTTGTCAACCACGACGGTAATTATTATGGCAGATTAAGTCTGGATAAATACATGATACGATATGCCTCAGAACGTTTTCTGGATATCGAATTAGTCACAGCTTCCAAATCCGGGTTGAAAATTCCGGTTTCCGCCGTGACAGAAAGCGAATTTTATACCATTCCAAAAGAGTATCTGACAACCGGCGGCAACAGCAACAATTCCGGATTTATCTGCGAATCGTACGATTCAGCCGGACAACTGACCACATCCTTTGTCGATGCTGATATTTACCGTAATACCGATACCGTTTATTACGTAAGCTGCGATGACTTTGAGAAAGGTACAATTATTGTAAAACCGGATTCTTCGGAACGCTATGTTATCGGCGCCATCGAAAAATTAAAAGGTGTATACTGCGTCAATACAGGATATACCATTTTTGAACAGGTTGAGATTTTGGATTCCAACAATGAATATTACATTGTGAAAAAAGGGCTTTCCCATGGTATCGCCGCATATGACCACATTTTACTGGATGCCGGTAAATACACGGCAAATCAGATGATTTACTAAAACAACAATTACAAGGAGGGCATTTTCATGCTTGCAGAAAATATTAAAACCGTTGAAAAAAATATTAAAGAAGCCTGCGCGCGTGCAAACCGCAGTGCATCCGATGTGACATTAATTGCCGTCAGCAAAACCAAACCGGTTGACATGCTTTGCGAAGTCTATGATACCGGTATGCGTGAATTCGGTGAAAATTACGTTCAGGAACTTGTTGAAAAAATTGACCGGCTTCCAAAGGACATTCACTGGCATATGATTGGACATTTACAGCGCAATAAAGTCAAATACATCGTAGGTAATGTTACAATGATTCACTCTGTAGATTCGTTGCGCCTTGCTGAAGAAATCAGTAAAGAATCCGTTAAAAAGGATGTCTGCACAGAGATTCTGATTGAAGTCAACGTTGCCGGAGAAGAGAACAAATTCGGTTTTACACCCGAAAATGTTTTTCCTGAACTGGAAAAAATGGCAGCACTTCCGAACATTAAAATACGGGGTCTGATGACAAGTGCGCCATTTGTCGAAAATCCTGAAGAAAATCGTAAATATTTTAGACAATTAAAGCAATTATCTGTTGACATCAACGCGAAAAACATTGATAATATCTATATGGACACTTTATCCATGGGTATGACAAATGATTATGTTGTTGCAGTAGAAGAGGGTGCAACAATGGTGCGTGTAGGTACGGCTATATTTGGAGCACGTAACTATAATAAGTAGATTGGAGATAGGCACAATGAGTATTTTAAACAGTGTAATGAACGTATTTAAACTTACCGGGGAAGACGATTATGATGAATACGACGATTACGATGAAGAATTCGAAGATGACGAAGATGACAAAGGGTCTGCCCGGAAGAAATTATTTTCAGGCAGCCATAAAAATAAAGACGATGAAGATTATGATTCCGACATCCGGACAAACGATAAAAAGCCTTTAGGCAGAAAAGTTGTTCCGCTAAAAACCGGTGGTTCAAGAGGTCTTGAGGTGGTTGTTATCCGTCCTGAATCCATGGAAGACTCCAGTGAGATTACCGACACACTTTTAAGCGGAAAGGCCGTTGTTTTAAATTTGGAAGGAATCCACGTTGAAATCGCACAGCGTATTATCGATTATTCAGCCGGTTCATGCTATGCAATGCGTGGCAATCTGCAAAAGATTACCAACTACATATTCCTTGTAACACCGCCGAATGTTGATATTTCCGGTGATATTCCTGAACTGGTGGCAGGTGGTATTGACCTTTCAACATTTAACAGTTCAGACAACAAATTTTAATGTAAATATTAAAAGTGCCGCCCATAGTCTTTGATTATCGGCGGTATTCTTTTGTATCTTACCAATAAACACAGACACATCAGGAGGAGTTATGTCAGAGATTATTACTGTTCATTTAGATCAAAAACCGATTTATGATATTGTCATTGAAAAAGATTTTTCACAGCTTGGCACTGCATTTTCCAGGTTAAATGTAACCGGCCGTAAAATCTGTATTGTAACAGACAGCAATGTCGGACCTTTATATGCCAAAGCCGTTCAGGAAGTTTTAGAAACAACCGGCAATCAGATTTTTGTCTATACATTTGCTGCCGGAGAAGAAAATAAAAACTTAAATACCGTTCAGGATCTCTATGAATTTTTAATTGAAAATCATTTTGACCGTAAAGATATGCTTGCAGCGCTTGGCGGCGGTGTTGTCGGTGACCTTACCGGTTTTACAGCGGCAACCTATTTACGCGGCATTTCATTTATCCAGATTCCGACTTCCCTTCTGGCTCAGGTCGATTCCAGCATCGGCGGCAAGACCGGCGTGGATTTCCGTGCTTATAAAAATATGGTCGGCGCATTCCATCAGCCAAAGCTTGTATACATGAATATGGCTACACTGCTTTCCTTAGATACCCGTCTGTTTAATTCCGGTTTCGGTGAAATCATCAAACACGGGCTGATTAAAGACGCGGCTTATTACCGCTGGCTGCAGAATAATGCTGCAAAGATTCAGTCAAAAGATTATGATGCCTTGGAACAGATGATTGCAGGAAGCTGTAATATCAAGCGTGAAGTGGTTGAATTAGACCCGACAGAGCAGGGCGACCGCGCACTTTTAAATTTCGGACATACACTGGGACATGCTATCGAAAAACTAATGAATTTCCAGCTGTATCACGGCGAATGTGTTGTCCTTGGCATGATTGCCGCATTAAACATTTCCGTTACCCGCGGTCATATTACACAGGCTGAATATGATGATGCTATACAGATGTTTAAAGACTACGCATTTCCAACAAACGTTACCGGCATTGCCATTGATGATGTCATCCGCGTTTCAAAGAGCGATAAAAAAATGGAAGCCAATCAGATTAAATTCATTCTGTTAAAACAAATTGGAAATGCTTACATTGACAGAACTGTAACAGACGATGAGATGAAACGTTCTCTGACAGATATTATCCGATAACAAAACATCCCGTTTAGAAATGAGGCATTACATGAAAAATCTGAATAAAAAAGGACTTTTGGGATATATTTTAGGTATTGTACTTTTATGCCTTATAGACCAGCTGACTAAAATTGCTGCCGTTTCGGCATTAAAAGGCAAATCCCCTTTCGTCCTGATAAAAAATGTACTGGAATTTTATTATCTGGAAAACACCGGTATGGCATGGGGCATGATGAGCGGTGCAAGAATCTATTTTCTGGTTCTGACGGTTCTGATTGTAGGCGTTATTACCTATGTCATTATAAAAATGCCGCATACACGCCATATGCTTCCGTTTTTTGCTGTGCTGACCGTACTGGCATCGGGCGCTTTAGGTAATTTTATCGACAGACTGACACTCGGCTATGTCCGTGATTTTATTTATTTTAAATTGATTGATTTTCCTGTTTTTAATGTTGCAGATATCTATGTAACGGTATCTGTCGTGTGTTTTGCTGTTTTAATTCTTTTTTATTATAAAGAAGATGATTTTAGCTTTTTAAAGAAAACTGATACAAATAAACATTAAAATCAGGAATCCGGTAACTAAACTATAAAAATCCGGCTATGCAGAATTTTAATAACTGGAGGCACTTAAACTGTATGGAAAACACAAAACTTCCTGTAGATAACGCAGCTTTGGATGCTGCATATATTGAAAATGAACCGGACGAATTCATTACGGATATGACAGACTCTCATAACGGTATTGATACCGCAGACAGCTGTATGAAAATCACATTGTCTGTATCTGCGGACAGCGATACTTCCGATGCCGTTGGAACACGTATTGACAAATTTTTATCAGAGAATTTACGGGATTTTTCACGATCTTATCTACAGACATTGATTCAGGACGGCAGTGTTACCGTAAACGGCAAAAATGTAAAATCCAATTATAAATTAAATGCCGGGGATATCATCGCAATTCATGTTCCCGAAGTGAAAGAGCAGGAGATTGCCGCTGAGGATATTCCACTGGACATTTTATATGAAGACGAAGATATTATTGTTGTAAACAAGCCAAAGGGAATGGTTGTACATCCTGCGGCAGGACATACCAGCGGTACACTTGTCAACGCCTTAATGTATCACTGTAAAGACCATTTATCCGGTATTAACGGGGAACTGCGCCCCGGCATCGTCCACCGTATTGACATGAATACAACCGGTGTCTTAGTTGCCTGCAAAAATGACTATGCCCACCGTAAAATTGCCGAACAGCTGAGCGTTCATTCCATTACCCGTAAATACGAAGCAATCTGCTACAACGCTTTCCGGGAAGAAACCGGAACTGTTGATGCGCCGATTGGCAGAAATCCGGTTGACCGTAAAAAAATGGCAATTGACAAAAAGAATGGCAGACGTGCAGTGACACATTACCGCGTTCTCGAAAATTTCAAGCATTTTGCCCATATTGAATGTCAGCTTGAAACCGGAAGAACACATCAGATCCGCGTACATATGGCAAGTATCGGTCATCCGCTCCTTGGCGATGATACCTACACTGCGGCAAAACCGCCGTACCGGCTCACCGGTCAGACACTGCATGCACGCGTACTTGGGTTTATTCACCCCAGAACAGGGCAGTACGTAGAGTTTGAAGCACCACTGCCGGATTACTTTACCAAAATCCTTGCCGATTTACAAAAAAAACAGCATTAAAAATGCCTGTGGAATGGAGAATGAAGAGTAGTATGCGTAGGAAAGAATTTATTGATTTGATTCTGGACAGCATTTCAGATTATTTTGATATTTACCACAATTACTGGTTTGAGAATCATAAATTTGTCATTTATGCGTATTGTTATAACAGACACAATAAATATGAGAGTGCAACACAGGAATCCCGGTTATGGGAGATGAAATCCTTTGAGCATTTATTTTTTATCAATTCTGATAATCTGGATATGGAACAGTTAAATGCTTTAAAACAATTTGCGATAGAACGCATTGAACCGCATTTTGTCCGCGGTGACGGCAAATTCCCTGTAAAGCACCACCTATACACATATATTTCTTTTATTATCATAACCAGAAATAAACCCTCACCGGAAGTTGCAAAAGCTATTGAAAACACTTCATGGAACAAAAATTATATGCTTTCTGCCAAAGGCTCTGCCAGCCTGCGGCTTGCCTGTGTAACCCCGCGTGAATACAGTGTTATCACCAGCAAAAACGCACAGGACATACATGATTTTCTCTCGGATATCATGTTTCATATCGAACATTATGAAGAATAAATTTCATAAAAATTATGTAAAAATATAGATTTTTCTGACAATTTATTGTATAATATAGCCATGAAATAACTTGAAGGAGGCGGGAAATATGGATGAAAGAACCGTAATTACAATAGGCAGAGAATTTGGCAGTGGCGGACATGAAATTGGCATGAAGCTTGCAGAAAGACTCGGAATTAAATGCTATGATAAGGAATTATTAGAACTTGCAGCAAAAGAAAGCGGTCTCTGCGAAGATTTATTCGCTTCCCAGGATGAAAAGCCAACCAACAGCTTTTTATATTCTCTTGTAATGGACACATATTCTCTGGGATATACAAGTTCATACATGGATATGCCAATTAATCACAAAGTTTTTTTGGCACAGTTTGATACCATTAAGAAACTGGCTGAAAGAGAATCCTGTGTTATTGTCGGACGCTGTGCTGACTATGCTTTGGAAGATAACCCATTTGCAGTCAGCGTATGGATTAAGGCCGATTTGGATGTCCGTATCCAGCGTATTAAAAAGCTCTATGATTTAAGCGATAACAAAGCTGCCGACATGATCCAGAAAACAGATAAGCGCAGAGCCAGCTATTACAATTACTATTCAAGTAAAAAGTGGGGCGAAGCAAAGAGCTATGATTTATGTCTTGACAGCGGTCAGCTCGGTATCGATGGTTCAATTGATTTAATATTAAAATACATTGAATTAAAAGAAAAAAATAATAAACAGTAACTAATGCATAAACGGATTCAGCCATATATATCTATTATATATGGCTGAATTGCAGTTTTATCAAACATCTGTCATTCATCAGAATTTAGGGAATAGTAAATGGATTTAAAGAATTTAAAAGAATTTAAAGAATATACACGAATTAAAAAAATTGATGTCAGAAAATGGCTGCTCCGCGGGCATGCGCCCCTGTATACATTTATATTGATTGTATTCGCTGCAACTGTTGTTTTTATGTTCAGTACCATACATTCTATGTTTAATAATGAAAATACATCGGACAATCCATCGGATGAAGTTTCCGTTTCTACAGAAACAACCGGTTATATTGCCGATAACCAGTCCTATATGCTTGCAATTAATAAATCAAAGAATTATCTGATTGTTTATAAAATGGATGCCACCGGGGAATTTACAAATATATTCCAGATATTCCGTTGTTCCGTGCCGCAATCCCTTGCCACCGGTGAAACTTCCATCACTGACAAATTTATCTGGAAAATGTTTGATTCAAATGTCTATGGACACTATACGGTACAATTTGGCAACAATGCCTATTTACATTCTGTACCGTATACCAAGCAGGATACAATGACACTAATTGTCAGTGCCTATAATAATCTGGGTAAATCGTCATCGGTCGGTTCTGTTGCATTAACCGCAGCCGATGCTAAATGGATTTATGAAAACTGTGGTTTAAATACCAAAGTAAAAGTATATGAAGATTCAACCGAAAACTTCGATAACCGGTTATCTGAACTGACAACACTTGCTGCAGATGCCAAATATGACCCTACAGATCAGGGTGCTGTAAATAATGCAGAAAACAACATCGTCAATACTAAAATTGCATATATGACAGGAACCCGTGACTGTACCGTTGCTTTAAATTCAAACTTTGACATCTGGACCGGTGTTTACGCAAAAGATGTAAATAACAATGATATCACTTCATATATCACAGCTACAGGAAGCGTTGATACATCAACGCCCGGTGTATATAAAGTCATTTACTTTTTAAATGACAGCTTTGGTACAAATTTAAAATACTACCGTTATGTAACGGTAACAGATGAAGCGGAGAGTACTGTGCCTGCCGAAACTACAGCTCCGGCAACAGCCGCTGCGACACAGCCGGCACAACCCGATACAACGACACCAGCTCCAACCAATTCACAGCCTGTAACAGCTGTCACAAAAGCTTCAACTTCATCAAACAGCACAAATAACGGTTCTGATAACAAAAGTCAGATTAAGCCGACCAACAACACCGGTCAATAATAATTTAAAATAGTCAAAATTTTCAAAAGGAAAAACCGGGCAAAAACAGAAGATAAATAAAAAATGCATAAAAGAAAATGCGAAAAACTGTATATTGACAGATTACAGTTTTTCGCATTTTTTATTTTACAGCTGCTCGTAGTTTTAATCTCTGCGTAAATGAACGATATTTCTTGCATTTCTCTTATTTTCATCTACGATTTCTGCATAATGGCGGCGGGTTGTATTGACGTCTTTATGTCCTAAAACATCGGCAACTAAATAAATATCCTTGCTTTCCTGATACAGATTCGTACCATATGTACTGCGCAGCTTGTGCGGCGTAATGTGCTTTACGGTTGTAACAGTAGAAGCATACTTTTTCACCAAAAGTTCTACTGACCGCACGCACAGCCTTTTTCCGACAGAAGATAAGAACAGGGCGTTTTCATGCCCCTCTTTTGGATTTAGTTCTTTCCGTTCCTCCATATACGCAGATAACGCTTCTTCAACTTCATCGCCAAAATATACAAAACTTTCAGCACCGCCTTTACGGACGACTTTGATTCGGTCATTGTCAAAATCAACATCCTTCATATCCAGCCCGACACATTCCGATACACGGATTCCCGTCCCCAGCATCAGTGTAAGCAGCGCTAAATCCCTTGTCTTTAACTTTTCATGGCGCTTTAGCTGTGCCTTTGACAGTTTATTGCCGGATTCCACATTGTCTAAAAATTCTGCCACTTCATTAACATCTAAACGCGTAATAGCCTTGTCATGAATCTTTGGCATATCCACTTTAAGCGTTGGATTCTCCCCAATCATTTCATAACGGTAGTAGTAAGCATAAAAACGGCGCAATGCACACAGCTTCCTCTTTGCTGCACGTTCTGAATTGCTGACTTCTTTACCTTCTTTATCATATAATTTTACATACCGCAGATAATCTGAAATGTCCTGACCTTTAAGTTTTTCAAGGTCTGCCAGTGTAAAATCCTTTACTGCATAATTGGCATATTGCGGATATTCACATATCAGAAATTCAAAAAAACCCTTGATATCCATTGCGTAAGCAACCCTTGTCCTGGGCTGCTTGGAATATTCAAGACTGTTAAAATACTCTGTACAAAACGATGGAAGAATTTTCAGTAATTCGTTGAGTTTTTTTGTATACTTTATCGTTTGCTGTTGGGCATATGTTTTTGTTTCGGCCATATTTCCTCCATAATCAAAAAAGCAGAGGAGCATTCATATAACATAATTTATAATTGCAGACAGTATCTTTGTAATATATCACTTCGCTAAACCCAAGTTTAACGAAGTTTTGTATTTATTTTTACATAAATCACCGTCTATCGTTTATTTTCTTACTTAGCAACCAGTTTTCCGTTATATAAACGTTTCTGTACTACATTGATTTTAAATTCTTTTTGATACTTTTTAATCTTATTCAATTCATTTTCTGTAATAATGGATACACATAATCCTTCCTGACCGTTTCTTCCGCAGCGGCCGGCCCTGTGCAGATATTCCTTGGATTCTTCAGGAAGATTCACATTAATCACGGTTTCAACATTATCAATCTGTAAGCCTCTGGCTGCAACATCCGTTGCCAAAAGATACTGAACCTTTCCTGATTTAAAATGTTCAATTGCCGTTTTCTTTTCCTGCTTATCCTGATTCCCGGATAACGCAGCTACATTATAATGATGATATTGAAGCTTCTGATAGGATTCTTCAATATCATATCTGGTATTAATAAAAACCATGACCTTATCTGAATTTAACGCCTTAGCGATTTTTCTTAAAGTTTCAATCCGTTCCCTTCTGTCTGTCACAATAAAAATATGCTTAATCGTTTTTGGAATCAGACTTTCATTCTTTTGCTTTGTATCTAAAACAACCGCATGATATGTAATCTGATTGGCAATCTGCCGTGTCTTTTTATCAATACTTGCCGAAAACATCAGCACCTGCGTATACTTCATCAGTGATTTACGGATTGCAAATATCTGTTCGCAATATGTCTTGTCCATCAGCTTATCCGCTTCATCAATCACAAGTGTCTTGACATCATGTACCCGCAGCTTTTTCTGACGGATTAACTGCAAAATACGCGCCGGTGTACCTACAACCAATGCAGGCTTTGTTTTAAGCGATTCAATCTGGCGGTTAATATTTCCCTCGCCAATCAGAAATAATGCCTTATATGGCAGCTGTGCGCCTTTAAAGAGCAATTCTGCTTCATTACACACCTGAACTGCAAGTTCCTGGGTCGGAACAAGTATCAACGTCTGTATATATTTGCTGTCCGGCTGCATCGTTGCAATCACAGGCAGTAAATAAGCCAGTGTCTTTCCCGAACCCGTGCTGGAACAGCCGATAACATCCGTTCCTTTTGTTACCGGCTGATAAGCACGCTGCTGTATCGGGGTCGGTGCTGTAATATTCCGTTTATTTAAAACAGCGGTCAGTGCCTTTGACACTCCTAATTCTTCAAATGTCATCATACAAATTCTCCATTTCACTCTATCTGACTTTATCGTTATACTTCTATATTATACACGATTCTTACGGAAAATCCAATGACTTGATTTGTTTTCCAATTGATTACAGCTGATGCAATTCCATTACACAAAACACAGCTTCTTTGCAGCGGTGCCTCTGTGCAGATATTCTTTTCAGTGCTTTTAATTCGTCTGTGGCTGACCGTAATAATAAATGATCAGATTCTGTCCGCTGTATAAAATATCAGAACTCATATGATTCATCTGCATGATGGAGCGGATATACTGTTCTTTGTTCTCTGCGCCTGTATTGTAACGTGCCTCGATATCCCATAACGTATCACAATCTTCAATAGTAATGCTTGTATAATACCGTTCCAATGCATTCTGTTCGTCTTTAACAGAAGCATTTGCAATTATCATTCTTCCCCCAATACCGGTTACTGCAATTAAAAGGACCGCTGCTAAAATTGCGTGAATGATGCGTATATCCAGCCTTCTGACTGCCGCAATAACTCCTGCCGGTGAAAAAAGTCCTGCTATAATTCTTACCTGCTCTTTTTTTGTAACTGCCATCATACCATTCATAATCGTATCCTCGCTTTCCAATGAAACTCAAACATTTGTTCTTTTGAATTGATTGTATTATATCTCTTGAACATATGTTTGTCAATACGTAATCGAACATATATTCCGAAAAATTGTTCTGAAAATTTGTTTGCATTTTTGCGCATGATATGTTACGATAGTTCTATAAATTTATGGAGGTTATGGTCTATGGCATATGGCAGAATTACAAAAAAGCAGACTGAAATATTAGAATATATTAAGTCCCAGATTTTAAATAAGGGCTATCCGCCATCAGTACGTGATATCTGTACGGCAGTCAATTTAAAGTCGACTTCTTCTGTACATGCACATCTGGAAACCCTGGAAAAGAATGGATATATCCGCAGAGACCCTACAAAGCCGCGTGCGATTGAGATTATAGATGATAATTTTAACCTGACAAGACGTGAAGTTGTCAATGTTCCTTTAATAGGACAGGTTGCTGCCGGACAGCCGCTCTTAGCTGTTGAAAATATTACAAGTTATTTTCCGATTCCGGCGGAATTTATTCCGAAAGAAGAAGTCTTTATGTTAAATGTCAAGGGGGAAAGTATGGTAAATGCCGGTATTTATGACGGCGACCAGATTATTGTTAAGCAGCAGTCTACCGCATCTAATGGAGAAATTGTTGTTGCGCTTGTAGATGACTCTGCTACTGTAAAGCGTTTCTACAAGGAAAACGGACATATCCGCTTACAGCCGGAGAATGATTTTATGGAACCTATTATTGTAGATTCCTGCGAAATTATCGGAAAAGTCATCGGATTAATCCGTATCAATATTGATTAAAAAACAGACACCCATCTACAATAAAGTGGATCGGTGTCTGTTTTGCGTTAACCTGTCTTCATGTTTAATAACTTCTATCTGCAAAATATGGTGTTTCCATGTATCTTTTAATATCGTCAATCTGCTCATAATGTGCAAGAGCCCACATCAGCTTCATCACAACAGCTTCTGTCGTCATATCTGCAGCAACAATAACCTTCTGCCGTCCAAGAGTCTGCCCAACCTCATAGATACTCAGGTCAATTCCCTCGTAAATGCATTGCGTTGTAATGACAACTGCGACTCCGGCCTCAATCAGTTCATGTATCTTTGACACGATATCCTCATCAACATTCGGAATTCCGCCGATACCAAAGCTTTCAATAATAACACCCTTATACTGTGTGCGGATAAAATCAAATAGCTCTGTTCCGATTCCCGGAAAGATTTTCAATACAAAAATATCCCGGCAGACCTTTGTATCTATTGCAAAATCACCGGTTATTTCCTCACTTAATTTATCCAGATGCCCGGAATAAGTAAGCAGCTGATTATACGTAATTTTGCCCAGTTTAATCTCAGCAATCACCGGAAAATTAATACTTTTAAACGCATCGGAGCTTCTTGTTTTAATCTTCATGGCATGTGTACCGTTGATTACAATTCCGTCAAATGCAACATACACACCGCGGATACCCTCACACGCAAAACGAATTGCATCGGAGAGATTCTTTTTGGCATCGGTATACAATGCCTCTATCGGAATCTGTGAACCGGTAAACACCACCGGCTTTGCAAGATTTTTTAACATATACGTAATGCCTGCCGCACTGTATGCCATGGTATCCGTACCGTGTGCAATAACAAAACCGTCATATGCATCATAATTCTGTGCTATCGTTTCCGCAATCCGCGCCATCAGCTTCGGATTCATATTGGTACTGTCCACCCTCATCACGGAAATGCCCTCCAGATGACAGATAGACTCAATTTCCGGAATATAGGTAAGCAGTGTTTTTACATCAATCGACGGTGTCAGCCCCTCTGATGATTCAGAAGACGCGATTGTTCCGCCTGTCGCAATTAATAATATTTTCTTCATATAGTCCCCAATCCGCCGTTAAACGGCATTTTTATTTTTCCACATAAACAGACCTGTAAAACCGAAAATTATCGCCAATGCAATGCATGAAAATGAAAGCCACATATACGGTAAATACTCAAATGTCGCAACACCAAGAATTGTTGCCATATAAATACCGTTGTCACTCCACGGAATCATTCCGGCTGTCAGCGTACCGCCAATTTCAGCATTTCTTGAAAGAACCCGTCGGCTGTAACCCATTTCGTCATACTTTTCCGCCATGATTTTCGGTGTAAGGACCAGTGAAACATACATTGCACTGCCAAGCAGACAACCTAAAAATCCAACAATAATCGTAAATACGGTCAGCGTTCCACCATTGTTGATATGTTGATAAACCTTTCCGGCGATTGCCTTAATAATACCAATCCGGTCGAGTAATCCGCCAAATCCAAGCCCCAGAATAATAATTGCCACCGACCACAGCATACTGTTCATGCCGCCACGTGAAAGCAGTGAATCAATAAATTCGATTCCCGTATTCATTTCAAGCTGTACCCATGCTGTAGAAATCGCCTTTACCGGAGTCAGTCCCTGAAATATAATGCCCCATACAATTCCAAGTCCCGCACCAAATGAAATAACCGGCAGGGACGGCATTTTGAGTATCAGTAAAATAATAACAACCAGCATTGGCACAAATGCGAATAAACTGATATGAAAATTTTCCCGAAGTGCCGCCATAACGCTGTTGACCTGTGTCATATCCGCACTGCCGCCGCCCAGGCGGAAACCAAGAACCGTAAATGCAATGCCTGTAATACCAAATGCACTTAATGATACCGGCAAAATACCGCGTACATGGTCAATAACATCAATATCCGCCATTGCCGCAGACAATACGCAGCTGTCTGAAAGCGGTGAAAGCTTGTCACCGAAATAAGCACCGGACAATACGGCTCCGGCTGTTATTGGTGCCGGAATTCCAAGTGCTGAACCGATACCCATCATGGCAATACCGGATGTTCCGACTGTTCCCCATGAAGTACCGGTTGCAATCGATGTAATACTGCAAAGAATCAATGTTGCCAGTAAAAAGATAGACGGATGTATTACTTTTAGACCGTAATAAATCAGACTGGGTACAATTCCGCCGGAAATCCACGTTCCGACCAGCGCGCCGACCGCCAGCAGGATTAAAATAGCGCTCATGCCGTCATAAATGCCTTTCGTGACCGCATGTTCCATTTCCTGATAGGAAAATCCATTTCTTTTGCCAACAGCCATTGCAAGAAACCAGGCTGCAAAAAGTGCAAGATGTATCTCGATGCCAGACTGATTGCATAAAAATGCCAAGGCAAGAAAGCCGCCTAATACAATAACTGCCTGTAATAAAGTGGTTTGTCTTTTCATGATTATGATTCTCCATTCTCCTACGGGTAATATATCTTACACGTATGCTTTTACTTGAGTAGATGTATCATATCATTGAATTCCGTCAAAATCAATCAAAATACTTTATTTTTATTTTCCAATTTTTGCTTAATATATTATCAATATTCGACCGTAATTGTGAACTACCCATTGTCTTAAGCCAATGGGCTTCCTGCTTCATCGACCTCGTAACCTACTATCTCCACAGGCGTTAATTTGGGCAGTCCCTGC